>JAABUW010000857.1_pt1 | contig 55969 bp, 44 predicted proteins | sample 5560081 | NCBI WGS metagenome assembly JAABUW01 (sample SAMN10711882, study PRJNA513363) | rock metagenome | isolation source: Antarctica rocks | place: Antarctica: Victoria Land, Knobhead sud | reverse complement strand
GAATGAAGATGTGGAGGAAAATTCGTTTGAGGGATCTCAGGCGCTTACCAAACTCACACATATCTTAGTGGACCGATACGACCCAGGGATGGAAGGCAATGAAGACTTTTGTCTGTTGGCACCGTTCGTTGCGCTTCCTTCAGCGCGCTCTCTCTCTGGAGCCATGATTGAGGGCTCTTGGTTCCCAACGTTTGGCCGAAGACTTGAATCGGGCCTCAAAGACATCACATTAACGGAGAGTTGTTTCGACCCAGAAGTCTTCGATTTATTCATCAGCAAAATTGCTGCACTCACATCCTTTACTTTCCACTTTGCCCGTACTGTCCGTTCTGAAACAGAATGGAATCCAAGATCAATCATCCAGAGCTTGACTAAGCATCAAGGCGACAGTCTCGAGAAATTGGACCTTGCCGGCGACGATCGTGGCAAGGAACACTTCATTGGCTCGCTCACGGAATTCCGAAATCTGAAGGTCATCCGCATCGAGAGCACAATGTTCATTGAAGAGGCGAAAGTGACCGTAGATGACAAGCCTCCGAACAGTATGTCTTGGCCTTTTAATCTCGTCGACAGATCTTTGAGTGCGCAGGCCCATGACGTCGAACAAGTTCACCGCGTTGTGGACCTTTTGCCCCGTTCGGTACAGACCTTGACCATGACTGATTGGAAGATCGGAAAAGCAATTACTCTGAAGATGATGGAGGGGCTTGCCGCGAGTAAGACGCAGGAATTTCCAGTGCTAAGGCTACTTGAGTTCGAAAAGAGAGTTGACCTGCCGCTGGAGGTACGGGACAGTCTTGAAAAGGCGGGCATTGAAGTGAGACACCCTCTTGAAGATAGTCATCGAATGCTGGTGGAATTCCATGAAAAGTATGGTCTCCAATACCCTTTAGACATTTGAGGAGCTAGCTGGCGAGAGGACCAAAGCCGCGTCATTACAATCGATTTGGGGGCGCTAGCAAGCATGCCGCTGCGTATACACATCTTAGCTTTCACAAGTAAGAGATGGGGATTCACGACTAGTAGCGCTGCTCTCGAAGTAGCTTAGGAGATCGCAACATGCAAATAACACGATGAATTCGAAGCTTCCGCGTTGGGTCCCATTGTGCCAAGTCAGTATCGAAACTCCTCCCATCCTCCCATTCAAAGCGTTGATACAGCTGGTAGGCTATCATTTGTGATTGCAAGTAGGATTCCAGCCCTTCTCTATCAGCGCAATCTACGAAGTGTTTCGTCAGGAGTTGCCCAATGCCCTGCCTCTATCGATTTGGTAAGACAGCGAGCGTATTGAAGTCTACGCCAAGATCAATATATCCTATCAGTTGTTCCAAGGATGATTGTATATACGGATGTATCTCTTTCCCTTCATATGCCCCACCCTTTGTCTTATCAATCCGCTAAAGACTGCGTTGTTGAATTATGTGTTAAGCGGTGGTGCGAATATAGACTCTGGGTCATCTTGCCGATTCCCAACCGTTGTCCATTAAATGAAGCCCACGATCCCTCGAGTCGACCCATCAATAATTTCAAGAAACGCCTTGATGTATTGTTGTAGGCCATTTGGAATCTAGCTTGGTTGTTCGTGATTGAGAGAGCCAGATCAGGGCCATGCTTGAAGGTGAACAGACGGAGCAGATCGTCGTGGAAGGCTTCGGCGAAGATGTGGCCCAGTTCTGGGACCCCGATGCGGACGACAGGTGCGAGGCGGACATTATCACTCATCGCAGTTGATGTTCGATGGAAGTTTTGGTCCAAGAAGCGTCGGTGAAATACATTACGTACAAGCGTAGAGTAGCTTACGGCGCTAGAAACGCCAAGCTACCATTTTCCAGGCGAGCCAACATTTCCTCATTCTTTCCCTCTCATCGCTGCATATACTGCACCATCTCGTGAAAGTGTCAGCTGGTTAATCATGCCAGTAATAAAGATAACCTTCAATGTTAAACGCTACATGAGGCATCGTTGTAGCAATCCTTTCCCCTGTTGCCCCAGGCACCAGGCACCAGTTCTAGTCACCACTGGGCATCTGCCTTCCGCACAGAGAGTATATATCAGACTACGTTCTTGAGATCTTGGTGAATGTTATACTAATATAGTTAATGCTTTGCTTTCAAAAGTCTACCCATGATCAAAGTCCCACGGGATTTACGAACCTAAATGTTGAGCTAATTGAGAAGATTTTATCTCTACTCGGAAAAGCTTCAGCCCCCACTTGTCAGAAAACCCTGGTAATACTCGTTAAAATCATAATGCTACATGTCTACGTCTGTACTCGCCCGTCTTCAGTCACTCCTTCATAAGTAAGATTGAATACACTCACAGGACTTTCTCAGCAGACAACAAGGAAGATAATCATATGGTCAGAATGCCAATTGAACTTCAGTATCGATCTTGATTTGACGCCCAATTTGCCCTACGTCGCGAGTCCATCGCACCAGAGCCTCGAAATCGAGCACTGCGTTGTAAAAAAGAGGATAAACAAAACAGGGAAGAAGATCAGCTTCTGCAATGGCGCTGGGATAGAAACTCCTCACCGAAGGCAACGTCAACATGCCTAAGCATTGGCTGATAGGCTCTGGGACTGATGACCGAGCCGAGATGTTTCATCGTTTTCGCGGATGGTACTTCGACCCTGAGGTTGTGAGTGAGCCAGAAGAAAACATCCACCTCTGCGAAGCCAGAGAGGAAGCCATCGCGGACGGCAGACAGGACATTCAGGCGGACCTCTGTTGGTACATTAGTTGCGCGCTAGTTCTTGCTGTTTGCTGTATGGGCTGGGATTGTGGAGGACCAAATATCGAGGAGCCTCTCCTGGCTCAACACAATACAGCAATCGAGGAAGCTCAACATATGTCACTGCCTAATGAAGACGACCTAGACCTCTAAGAATTGATAGCGGCAGAGAATTCGAATTGATGCAAGGGCTATTATCTCGCAGCGCTTCAAAAGAGCCGAAGTTAGGTGACACGCCATGCATCTTTCAAGAAGATCCCAAAGAACATCTTCATAGCCGATAATCGAGCCCATCAAATTTTCAGGGACTTGGAAGCCCCTATTCCGTCTCCGTCCCATTCGTACCAGATCACCCCTCCTCCACCGAGTTTTGCGCAATGACACTACCATCCTTTGCCCCAACAGCCACCATACTCGGTAAATTTCCCACCATTTGAAAGTAATAATACACTTGTTGCCTCGCAATTGGCATGTTAATCGGCCACCTCACATCAACAGCGTCATAATCCTGCCTATATCCTGCATCTTTCAACAATGAATCCGCCACCAAAATATCCATGCCCAAATCTGACGGCAGTAGCCCATTCTGGGGCGGTGGGTAATGCCTAACTATCTGCGGCGCCCGCCAGCCACCCCAAGGTGTGTTTTGAACGAATATCGTATAGAAGCCGTCTTCGCCATGGATCTTGAAAATGAGGCGTACGTCGGTCAGTTTGGTAGGGTCAGTCGTTGGCCCGATGGTGGAGGTTAGTTGGGTTTCCACGAATGACGCAGTCGGATAGAGGATGGACATGTGTAAGACTTCTGCGTATACCGCGTCAATGAAGCGCTTGGGACCGCTGTTATTCGCTGGTGAGAGGACAGTGAGACTGGGTGAATTTGTAGAGTTAGATGTGGGTTTCAGAGCAGTCGTGGATGTAAGAGGAGTGGTACTTGATGAGCCAGGACTCGTAGCCGATGACATGAGCACGAGGATCGGTAGAACAATCATTTCGAGAGATGAAAAGGAAAGTAAAATGGCAGGGTTCACTGCAATCCCACGCACGTGGGATATCTTGGAGATCAAGGATTCATATTGTGGGGGTGAATGTGGGGATCGGATATAATAGTAGCAGCCTAAGTCGCCACGTTCCGCTCCTTGTGTTTAACACTCAGATAGCGTTTCAGATGGCGCAAATGGATCTCTTGATCCTTGCTTCCACGCGACACCCGACCCACCTCCAAGATACATGGACCGCAAACCGAATGTGAGTGAATTGTTCTGGGCATTAGAGATCAGATGAGACAGGGTCATTTCCATCGGCGACATCGATGCCAAAGTAATTACTGCATGGCATTTTTCGAAGATGTCCAGAAGTGGCATATTAGCGCACGGCACGAAGACCAACGTTGTTGGGGTTTTCTTTGATAATGCTTCTATGGTACGGAGGACGGTGAAGCCGAGAGACTGGATAAGTTGCTCTTCGATCTCCGTGCAAGTTGGGTCTTGGAGATAGATATCCCGAATCACATGCCTCTTTCCCATGACTGTCAATATGCGTACGAGGACGATCGATTGCTCCGTAGCTCTATCATTAGCATGTTCTGTCTTTTTCCAGTCGTACTCCACCAAAACGATTAGAATGTAAGTTTCCCAAACCAACGCTCACGCTTTGGGCGATCTCGAGGTTGTCAAAGAGTTCAAGCTCTTGCTTAAACACAGAACGAATAACGTCTGGATATTTTGAATTACAGAAGTATTAATTCCTGGTGATTGCTGGGTTCCCATTCTATAGTGGTGTTCTTGTGTTTCTCACGTGGATGGTCCATGGCTGGGATGACTCGAGTAGGTCAAGTCGTTGGCTCTCGCTAAGCAAATATAGTCTTAGGGACTTTGACATGTTCTAGTATCAACTAGGGGCTAATACGTTACCCCTGATACAAAGGTCCGCTGCGTCGGCTATCGTTGACCAGGAGCTGCGATTGGAACCAATGGATTGACTGAGACAGAGATGTTGACTTACGCAAAGACATTCAATGATACAAAGACACTTGGTATCCGTTAGGTCAAGGCATATGTAGATAATCTTTGCGTACCTCTCGACTCTTCTTCCCGTGTCCCCAAACCAGAGAAATTCTTCGTCTGGATCCCCCCACAAAAATCACATGAACAAAAGCTTAAGCTAGTCATCATTACCGCAGAATCCCATTCGAATTCGCCACAATGTCAGTTGACTTCAACGAGATCCTCGCCAATTGTCCCCAACAACACATCAATCTCGCAGATCGCAGATTCTACACCAATTGCCTGCCTTTCAGTAGACAGATTTGGCGATGTTGGAGTGTTCAACACTCAGCCCTATGGATTAGATGAATGGGCATAAATAGACCTCTCCCTCAATAGATAATGAACCAGTCGTCTCCTCCCATTCCAACAGGCGATGTCACCTACCAGCTCCTCGAGAAATCCCATGGCTACCACAGCATCAACAAGCACCATCGTTTCCACTACTCCCCTGCAGACTCCGAAGAAGCATTCGAAAATGGCCAACTCTGTTCTGCTGGAGTGGGAGATACAAGGCGAGAAAGTTGACCCGGGATCCACATGCGTGTGGAAATGTCGTTATGATGTTTGGTATCGGAGCGATCTTGAAGGATCGTTCCTGGCTGTGAAGCAGTCGAATCCGAGTCCAGGACATGCTTGGCCAAAGAATGGGAAGGTGCAGTATGAGGATGTTAAGCAGTTGTGGACGAAGTCTGCGTGGTTTGAAGGAGAGATGGGGAAGATCAAGAAGGCGATCGGGGGCAACAAATGAGGTACCGCTGCAAATAATGGGTCTTTATAGCCATCATCTCGGAATGCCAATCACGGTATGGCTCGCCTATGACGTTGGAATATTGAAAATTGGGAGGTGTAAAGTAGCTTCACTTTTGTAGTCACATCGCCTGTGTCTGTAATTTTCGGAATTTGCCGGCCACCAAAGCGTGGAGACGAGCCTCGTGTGAAACAAAGTCGATTCTCTATAGCTTGGGAGTTGCACCCAACCTTCCAGTGGCAAGACCCGAAAAGTTCTGATTGCATGTACCTTCAGGAAAAGGAACTATGGGATAGATAGTTAATTCAGACCCGAATAGTGTCTAAATCACCTGCTACTGCCGTCACTACAATCGTAGAGATAGCGTCCGAACGCTGTTAAATAGCCGGCATAGCAATCGCCTCACCTTCTCTCTAGAATCGCCTTCCTAATATTGCAAATCTCACTCGGAAACCAATAATGCGCCCTCCTCGGCACAGGAATATCAACACACCTCACACTCACCCCAGGCACGGGTTTCTCGTGCCGCTGCTTGACTAGATAAAAAGACCCTCTAAGATCCGACCTGTACCACACTGAATATCTCCCCCTCCACTCCTTAGACTCCCCAGTAAACATGTCATCCTTGAGTTCCCAGACCAGCATCCGGAACGGAACACCCCTGTTTTCTGGGCGGCTTGGCTCGAAGGGGTTGGGGACGAAGTAGTGGTTTTGGTCATGGAGGTGGGTTGTACGGTGGTGGGAGAGGTTGACGATGTCGTACTCGATTTCGCCGTGGATATGTACTTTGAGGGCGGTGAATTTGACGAAGTTGGGGTCGTCTGGCTGAAGGGATCTGGGTGGAGCTTTGCTGGAGCTAGATTTTGCTCTGTTGAAGAAGTTGAAAGGCATGGTGGGAACTTCGAGGTAGATTCTACCGCGAGAAAGATGGTGCGGCTGAGGGTTCCAACGAGGCTTGCTCGAGTGCGCATCCGAATTTTACGGTTTGAAAGGTCTAATCGTAACACTCGCACTGTTTGTCTCGAAAATCTCATTGGTGTTCGGTGGATAACGAGAGACAGGAGAAGGATCAAGAAGGTCCGTTGTTCCTCGACTAAGACCGCGGCAGCGTCTTTGAATAGTCCTTTGTCCTTTGTTTCACAGTCATTCGTACCAACAGAAGAAAGGAATGTTGCGCAAAGCCAGGTTATTCATTGGGACCCCAGAAATCGCGTAGAGTGGTTCATACTACATCGGCTGGGTCAGTGGCGTTCCAAGTCATAATCTGGACCTGGAAAAAAAGTGAAACATATTGTTACGGAATGGCGCCATGTGTACCTCGAAGCACTTTCGAGTGTCTTCTTTTGCGTCTTTTGGGTTTGTACGATATAACATTTTCGACCAGCAATTCGATTGGGCTTTGCCCCGCACTCAAGATCCAGACAAACCGCGGAGAGTAGTCCGAACCCCATGAAGAGCAAGTACTACTCTTCAGCTGACCTTCCGGCCCTGCCATAGCCTGTTTAATAGATAATGTTCGTAAAGAGTAGATACGCTACGAGAGTCATGGTGTCAGCTAGAATGAGTATGGGACTTATAGGCCAATATAAAGTATTAGACAAGTCGATGAATGATGATGGTCAGAGTCTTGCATTATGTCATCCAATGTTGACGCACCCAGGGTCAGCCCTATGAGGACTCCCGTTAAGGTATTGGGCGCTATCCGCATGCGGACTAGCGCTGGTCAGCGCTTGGCGTAGCCATTGCACCCTCGGTGCTTCGGCCCCCAACTTTCTAAATCCTCGTATCATGTTTTCTGTCAAGCCAGGTTATTTCCTCTGACTACTACAGCGTCTGCTTTTACCTCCTTGGTGACCATGACTACGACAGTATTTCAGTTCATTACAACATAGGCGTTGAGACACCCTACTTTTCGTTGACCTCTATCAATCACCACGAGACGTCCCCCCATCCCCGCGCTTTCAGATGATCTGGCTCCTGGAAGTGCAGCATACTTGGTGCTCTACTGCTTAGGTTCACTAACGTACTCAGAGCGATGGAGGAAACGGTAGGATCGAGGCCAGCGAAGGTTTTGTGGCGGCACCAGCGGCACAGACGGACTACGGGATCCCGCCAAGCCACGCTTTTGAAGTTTGACCGCGTCGAAAGGAAGTCATTACAATACAAATGCGTAGCGGTGTTCGAAAATCTGGAACTGCAAAGTCCATGCAAGCAATATCGTGATTGGTGAGATGTAACCCATGCTGCTTTTTGCGAGATCGGACTTTCCAAAGATTCATTCATTCTCTGTGCTTTGACCCATGCCGTCGAAGGATGCTCCTTGTAAGCCCTAAAAGGTAATGCGGCACATTTAGCACATTTTCTCTGTTCAAAGCCCTGTTACTGGCAGGAACATGAAGCTATCGTTCTAGCGCCTGATTAGTTCATTGTTGCTGGATTCGGAATTCGGCTGTCACTTCACGTGGCACACATGTTTCGTTCCTTGATCTTGGATTTAAATGCGGTTGTCCCTGCATGTGGTGCGCATGCTTCGGGCATGTTTATTCTCCTCAATTCCAGATTCAGCGACAAAACAAGTCCTGCAGAGTTCATCTATTTGCTGCACGTCATGCATGGCGCATTGGCTCCTAATATCTAGGAAGGAAGAACGGTGCAGCCCAGCTTCAAGTTAGTCAGAACCTAGGATGACTGAGCTACCAACATTCCCGCCTCCGCCAGGAGTCATCGCCAATTTCGAAAATCCCTACTCGTTGCAAATATACGACATAGTATGTCAAGCAGTCTGCTTCACTCTGACTACACTGCTCTTGTGTGTGCGACTCTATACCAAGGTCCGAGTCCTACGGCATGCAGGATGGGATGACTGTAAGTTGGTCTTAGCGTTGCGACTTCCATGGCTGACAACAATGGACAGATGTTTCCGTGCTCGCATGGGTGAGTCGTGCTTGCAGGTCGCTAGCTTAGACACAATGAGTACTGACTCTTCGATGCAGGTGGGTTTGACGACATACATGATCATTAACCTCGAGGAAGATAAATACGGTAATGGGCGCCACTTGTGGAACATCAGGGGTAGCGAGGTCACCAAATATGCTCAGGTATGCCAAGTCATGCTCGAGCACTAGGAACGTCGACTTTTAACAAGCAGTCTATCCATTTATAGCTCGCGATCGTCTCCCAGATCATCTATAGCCCCATCATCTTTCTCACCAAGCTCTCAATACTCCTTCTCTACCTAAGGGTTTTCGCACCAAAGCGTAAGATCTTCATCACTGTACATCTTCTCCTATGGGCGAACTGCATCTTTTACACCGTAGGATTCTTTGTCGAGATCTTCCAGTGTACGCCGAGGACAAAGGTATGGGATGTATCAGTACCAGGCCACTGTATCGATCAGAGAGCTGCTGAGGTTGCTTCCGCTGCCATCAACACTTTTTCTGACTTTGCTATCTTATTCCTGCCCATCGATACGGTCTGGGGACTCAATATGGAGAAGAAGAAGAAAATGGGTATTCTGGTAATACTGGGTGCAGGGCTGTTGTGAGTGCCTTAATCTATGACATGATAAGAGTACAACGTTGAACAATAGCAGTGGCTGCATTGCCAGTATCCTCCGGATGGTTATCATAATTCGGAATAAGCACGTTATCGACGTGACCTGGGACTGGTACTCGTTGAATCTCTGGACGTCAGTACTCCTCACCCGGGGATATAAAGTGCCAACGCTTACCGTTCCGCAGTACTGCGGAAGTATCGTGCGGGATCATCTGTGGCTGTTTACCAGCGATGCCTGCTTTCGTGCACCACATCAAAGCTCAGCTCAGCTCGAAGGCACTGTCATCGACGAAACCCTACCAGCAGCAGACCCCATTCCCTCCAGCAAGGTACCCGCGCAAAGCAAGCCCGTGGCAAGAGTTGGACGATATGAAAGGGACCAAGGATAACGATGCATTAGCTCGAAAGGGGCTGCCGGCCTTTAAACAGGGTCAAGGCCAATCGATATCTGAGATACGTCGACAACAGGAGTTCGTGGTTGCTTTCCCTGAGGTTGCGCGGCTATCATCAGCACATGTCGGTCTTCTTCACTCGAAGTAGAAGGTATAGAATGAGTATTATGTAGGCGGCATGTAATCAGCCCAAGAGGTGTTAACCCAGTGTTCGCAATGCTTGACCAACTATTCAGCAAACTGCAAGTTAAACGGTTCGTTTCGCCCTTTTTTCCCTCAATAATTATCTCGTTTGGGGTCATCATGGTTCGGTTTCAACCGTTTGGCCGGAGTTAGGCTCGACTACCTATTCAGGTAGAGCGCTACCCGGATGAGCTTAGCGTTAGGGTCTTTCCGAGTAGATCTTCAAAGCTGGGAACTATTTATGAATTTTATGAATTCTACCTTATGCAAAGCGTTGAATCTATCGGTTCAAACTAGCGGCAACTACCTTAGCGTCTTGTAGTTGGTTTATCTACGCTAGATACTAGTGTATTCGGTTGGTTTGGGGGTCAAACCGAACGAATTCAATTATTACGAACACTATGTTGACCGTGAGAAAGGGTCCCAGAAATGGGAATCTACAATTAGGTAAAATGACACTGATAGAGTCTTCAAGCGAGCCTCGAGGACTCCTGATTCAAGTTCCGGACTGTGGTTATGTAACAATGGTTCGATGAGTCAGAGTTCAGCCTAGATAGTTCTACAAAAAGCACACGCTCCCCATCAATGTCCAACAACTTTCCACCTAATATTTCTTTCCGCATTGAATTGTCAAATATACCAAGTCGAAAACTGAGCTCAGACGGAACTCTTCGACCTTCCCATCGAGCTCCTGGCTTTGTTGCCAAAGTTTCTCCATGACATCGAGGATTTCACTAACGCCTCTTCTTCGTATCGAATACTGCGCAATGCATGCGGAATGGCATCACCCAATGCGATTCTCAGACTGGCTGCCGCGTCTTCACGCGTGTTTTTCAGACCCGACCCTCACTTTCTGATTGCCGCAACAGCGCGCCAAGTGAGTGATTGGGCACTGCTCCAGCCCGAAAACACCGAAAACCTGCGCCAGGCATTCCGTGGTGGCATCGACACACTTTCGGAACTTTGCATCGCCAAAGCCGGCCTGACGATGGAAGACATCCGTTGCCTCCATGCCAGCCGTTTCTCCACCATCAACCCAGTCACCGACATGATCGACAAATGCGCCGGCGCCCAATGGTACGCTACCCCCGACTTTTGGGGTGGTGGCGTCTCGGATGCACAAACTATTGGCTTCGATCCACCAAAATCACTACTTCAGATCGTAATCTACGGCGAACTATTCTCCACTACCATGCTCGCTGCCATCTCACCTGTGGCATCACTCCCACGTTTCGACTTGGACACCCGCCTCGACTTTGTCAAATACTGCTTCCCCGACCCCATGTGCTGGTCCGCCTACAAGGGCCTCACAGTCTCAAACGTCGGGCCCTATGCCTCCGGCGACCACAGCACCATCTTTAAAATCGAAGACGACCAAATCCGCCTCAACCACATCCTAAATTGTCGGACGTGGCGCGAGGCTTGGGAAAAGGTGCGGCTGCAACTTGGGTCGGACTTTGAGACGGAGTGGAAACAGCAGATGTGGGAGGCGGCGGTGCAGTTGACGGGGTTGAAGGGACTGGAGTTGTTGAGGCCAATGGAAGTGAAAGTGAGGAGGGAGAGGCTTGTGGGTACCTATAAGAGTATCCAAAGGCTTGGGGTGAAAGATCGGCCGGCTCCGTATAAGTTCGGGACGAGAGAGCATGTGGCGTATGGGTATCCGAGTATGGCGGATGAGGTGAGAGTTACTGTTTCTGGGTATTGGGGGCCTTGGGACGAGTAGCTATCATTCCATGCACAACTTATCTGTTGCAACGATTTCAATGGTTTTTACAGTACCGATGGGCAAGAGTGGAATCACCTTCAATTCTTAGTATCAGTCCAAGTCAGAAGGCCGTGCTAGTGTCAGGAGGAAAGCGTGATGATCTTTTTCGATCATTAATTGGACCTCATCAGCTGCACTTCCACGCTCAGTTTAGAAAGAAAGGGACTCAGATTTGAAAGTTGGGACAGTATGATCGATTTCGTGGAGGCAGCGTCAGAAGTACCTATCTCGCGAAATTTCAATATAACTTGGCAACTATCGGGCTTGAGTAAACTCTAAACGTAGTGAAGTCTTAGAAAATAGCTTGATCTATAATTCTTTTTGCCGTTCAAAGTCCGTAGATACAATCGTGGTAGATCTAGAGACCGTGAAAGTTGAAGTTCTACTTGTTCCAGCGCCAGCGCGCTTTAGAAATTCTCTGTTAGACCCGTACTAGGATGCTGTCCCGATCGAGCTAGCGTAGTACTTTTGATAGATATCTAACGCTGAGAAATGCAATCTCCTACACGAATCTGAATGACGATACAAAAGAGCAAATGGGCAGCGCGCATGCTACGACCAGATTTGAGTAACTCGAATCATCCCTGATTCTACGGGCAACCACCCCTCAAAGCGGGCATACCTAGATATCATTCATCGCCGCCGCTCATCGCTGTCGCGTCCTACATCCCCACCTTACTATCACCCCACCTCGCTATCATCTCACCTTGTAGTCGCCGCAGACGATACGGACGAGTGAGCGTCGCAGAAGCAGAGGATTCTGAATACGGCGTTCCTCGCCCAATAGCATGGACTGGGGTCAGTGGCATGGAATGCGCGACAGAGACTTCTCTATCTAGCTACAGCCGGCTAATCACAAGGCCGCATACAGTTACTATCTTAAACTTATTATTGCGGGCTCGGGCGATTCAGCTCATGCCGGCGACAGCAACGTCGTCGGCGGTGAGGTACACATGTTTTGGTAAAATTCTTATTTAACAGTATGAACCTTGCGCCCCCATTCGATATCTTGGGAAGTACATCCGCTTCCAAAATCTGTCCGGAGCGACAGCCAGGCAAAGATCCTTCTGTACATCATTCCATTCTGAGCTCGAAAACCCAACAAGAGTCAAGCTTTCAAGACAAAGGGGCCATTTTACGTGATGCGAGGACCGTGGCGCCGTTATCGAGTAATTGTAAAAGCCTTGCGGGAAGAGGCCGTTGGAACTAATGCTTTGTCGAGATGATTTGGAGGTTTAGGATGCGAATAGCTCGTCTGCACTGCTGGTTGATCTCATTGAGAAATGCTGGTAAGATCGCCTCTGCACTTTTTTTAAATCCTTTTGGCCACGTTGCTTTTGACGGCTCGCAAAAATTGAAGCTGATCTGGCGGAATTGGCTATCGCAATTAATTGACTCCGTAGCGGCTGATTAAATGGTGGAATTTATTGGGAGCGTAGATATTGGCTTGGCTTCCCTATGAATGAAATAGGGGACCTGGAGAAATGATATTTCGCTGATATCGCGAATCTTCAGTTCTGAATCTAGGTGACGTGAGAGTCGGTACTAGCAGTCAAGCTTTGGAGACAGAAGTAAATTTGACAAAATTCTTCCCCTCCCTAGCTTGGTAATGCTTCATCACGGGCGTACTATTGCCGCCCTCAGGTTCGTCCATCAGATCGAAGGTTTTTGCAGCACCAACACCCAGCGCTCGCCCTTATTTCAGAAGTTTGAAGAGGGGATGGTGTATCTGATGTATATTCGAGGTTGAAGATGGGTTTCGGCTCTACCGGCCATGGACTGACTGTTTCTGTCACGTCCCTCGGGGATCTGATACCAATGAGAGAAGTCTTGGGCTTCCCAACTTTGCAACAAGCCTCTCTTTTCGGATTCGTGCAAACACGTATAGCACGTCTCCGTGCTCTGGGAATACGAAGTTACCAACGCCTGCATGCTCATGCTCCTCTCCACACCTCGCTTGGACTTCTGGTAGGGTAAAGGTCCAGTAAAAAGTCCGGGCTACATTCTTGGGCCGTATTAGCCTCTTTTCAGGATACTTATCAACAGCTTTCGGTACCTGGTTGACTTTCGAATTGCGTTTTGCTTGAAGTTAAGATTACTGGATTGGAAGGAGTCGTGGAATTTGTCGTTCAATCGTATCGAAATTTCCTACGGGTACTATTCCTTCTGTACGGCGTAGGGTTGTATGGTTATTGACAAGGAGGCACATATCATATATCATCAGCCTCACTTCCGTTGGTAAGCAGAGAAAAGGCGGGCTCTTAGCCTCTTCAAGCAAATTATTGTAACAAAAAATAATCGCCTAGCAACTACAGGTCGGCCCACTGCATTAATGATATGCTTCGGTCAAAGGCGCGTATAGCTCAACAAGGAAATCGAACAAATTCGCCGATTGGCAAACACAGGCTTCGAAGACAGTCGATTTAGAGGCTACAAGTAAGTGGAATAAATGAATATATTTATTGCAATCGCTATCCTTTGCAGGCATCCGAAAAGCTAGGTGCATACCATCATCTCATTCATACCAACGCCCGTCACTTGAGTGCATCGGCTGCCGACGCAAATTCTCCATAAATACTACAGCGGCCCCCCTCAAGGCTTGTTGTTCAGGAACTTCAACTTAACTCCAGCTGTGGCGCAGATCTCGGCCACGTTTTCCCCGTAAGGACCTCAATCCTCAAGTACGATACTTCCCAGCTTCGAAAATCTCTCAGCTTTCTGCTCTACTAGTCTATCAGGCATCGCCAGCACATCCTGCTCGGATAAGCCTCCTGCCAAATTCAGTCTTTTTGGGGACAGCGGAAGGAACTCAACCAAGCATTGAGGCTCCACCAAGGAATATGGACCATGTCTACAATATACCTCCAGCTCCTCCGGGTCTGCCTTGAGCGCCTGGAGCGTTGAATCATCTGCTTTTTCGTTGAAGACCGTGAGGTCGAGTTTGTTCTCGGGCTCTACTTTTTGTCACAACCTCTAGTCTGATCATTTCCAGTACCTCGAAATTTCGCAAGCTCTCAATGCATGGTTCTCCCTCGATAATGTCGAGGTTCGACTGGTCGAACTGTCCTGTGAGTTCCAAGTGGATAAGGCTATGGCTAGCATGTGCCCGTAAAGCTGCGACAATACCTGCTGGCTCCCATAATACATACTCTTCGTGATGATCATTCTTCCAGGAATCGTAGACAAATCTGGTGAGTGCTATGGTACCAGATATGATATGTCTGAAGGTGTAAGCTGGTATTGAGCTGTACTGAAATTCAGACTCGTCACTCCTGAGGTCCTGGAATTCAAAACTAGCTAGCCTTCCATCACTTCTGCCATCGAGCATATATCCCTTGATCTGGCGCACAGACGGTAGCGCCATAAAAGCCTCGCAGATTCCGTAGCTCGCACCAAGGCTGTCTCTCTCGGCACGCAATCGTATATCCGACAGATCTCCGGAAGAATTGAATGTGCCCAGATGGTGACTATGTTCGATGGCTGGGTAGAGCTTGATCCAAAATCTAGAGTCCGTAGATATTGAGACTCGGCTGGAAATTTGTACGGACTGTAGGCTCGAGAGCATTGTAACGAGTAAGCTGGCCGCCTCCTGTATGTCGCCCGAAGCAATGTCATGGCAGCTCTGTGTATAGACCACACTGTGGTAGTCTGGCTCCCGGTGCCTTCTTGGATAGAGTGTCCGTTGGACAGCTAGCACTTTCGCAAACAAACGGTCACCCAGTCCTTCCGTGATGTCTACTAGGTCTGTTTCGGCGATTTCACCTTTCTCCTCATCCAATGGCCACTTGGGTGATCTCGTGGTCATTTGCCTCTAGACTACCAACGATTAGAGTTTAACATACGGAATGCTTTCGACGTCTAGTATTAGGTCTCGGATGATGTACAGAGGGTGAACGCCTCGGATTTGTACATGTTCTTCCTACAAGATGTTTCTTTACCTTTAATCTACCAGAGTCAGCAGGCCACACTCTGATTTAGGGGGATGCACAAGCTTTGGAAAGAACGGAATGGAATACTCGCGTGCCCGATTGCGACGGTGGAAAAGCGTCGGTTGCGATAGAGGTGCTTGGTGAGTCGCTTCGAAGCGAGTTCGCGAAGCAGCTTGTTGCACGAGGAGAATGACTCAAGACTCTCAATATCCATGTCTTCCTCGAGTATGTGCAGCAGTGACCTCATTTGGTAGACTTATGAGATTTGCCATTTCATATCGTGATCGCGGTCATACGTTCAGAGTGACTGGTGGATAGAACCTGAGGATATGAGTGAGGGTGAAGCTACGACCACTGTAGGCTGCTGTGTCCAAAAAAACGTGTCGGACCGGAAGTACGGAGAGAGGCTATGAAGTGATGGGAACGAGGGAAACGAAGGGAACTGCATGGAAATTCTCGTGGTTGAGCTTTTCAAAAAATTGGCTTTAGGAGTAGGAGTGCTGGTGCATAAAGGGAGGTTTTGGGGGAGGGTTTATATACGGTGATCCCTGAAGTGAGAGCAAGTCCCAGTGATTATCCCTTGAATGGGGTCACAATGCTGGCGATCAAGGCTATGTCTAATTCAATATCAATCACTGTGAGCCGCGCTTGGAACAATAGAGCTGTTGCCAGACTCACAATCCCTAGCAACTGTCTTTGGTCGCCTCAACATCTTTGCTCCCCAGAATCCATCACAGTCTTACCCACCTTCAAGTCAGCCCTGACTTATAGGTCGGAACGTGATATCTCAAAAAGCGCTCAATAGCCAAGTCATCTTCCTCGCTACAACCACCAGTTGTCATCTTCGCAATTGCTTCCCAAACATGAGGTGGTGGATTGCTTTTCCCAAGAAGAAAATCATACTTGTGAGGATCTTTGTCCTCATATCGGTACGTGCCTTGCCGATGAGGACGATTAATGGGACAGTCGCTCTCTGCGCACATTAGGGGAGAGGAATGTAGAGCATCGAATTCGTTATCGCCGAGGTCCATTGCGGAGAGCGAGATCGATAGTCGAGTTTCGTCCGTGATTTCGCCAAGATCCAAGCCTGCAAACGGGGTCAATGATGGGGCCATGGTTTTTAGGGGATGTTCGAACCTGTAAGAGGGGAATTACGATATGCTAGATTTGGAAATGGATGAAAGACTGAAGTATTTTATGTCAAGAGAGATCCACTACTCTCTTTGTGCAGTTGTCTTCGTGTTTTAGAAATGGCACCAATGACTCAATACCGATTGTGAAACAGTCCAAATTTAGACAAAGAATCTAGCATTGAACCAGTCGCTGGATCAGTCCTGCTAGATTGATTGGGTGACAAGTGCTCAGACTGCAGAGTAAGTCTACTAAGTTTATAAATCCGCTCAAAGTTTGAATCTCCTACTAGCTTTTAGGTTTGTTCCACAGTTACTGAAAGCCGCAACAAGATTGCTGAAAGGAAGCAAATTCGAGCCAAGGTTTTTAGATGGGTTTAACTGGTCTTTACTCTGGCAGTGCTTCGTCATATGAGAGACCATAAAGACTGGTTATTACCAAGCAGGTTGATTCTTTCGAGGATTCCTATCGACAGATCTGGAATCATTTACATTCGGTACACGTATTTAAAGTTTTTTTTTTTACAATATATATATGCTTACCATAAGACGCCAGCCGTTGCCGTGAAAACAGATAACGAGTTATCCCCAACACGACAATACCTCGAAAGAATCCATATCAATCCCAGGAGAGAGGCACCTTACTCACGAGATTCTTTCTTCTTTTGGGTAGCTCTTTGATTCTTGTAAGCCAACCTCAGCGCTCTTCTCATGTCGCGTGCATGCTCGGACGTAGGCCCAATCTCGAAAAGGGCAACAAAGTCATCGTCCGCGAAGCCATGGAAGAATGCAAACGGAATCACTTTGTCCAGTTCCTTCATGTTAACCTGGCTGAGATTGTTCTTGACGAAGCAATCATCGAAGCCGGTCCAGATGAATTTCGGTGGGTTACTCGCCCCGAACATTTTGGCATCAAGACGAGGGTTGGGAACACCCTTATGGTAGTACGCTCCTTGGCGGTGCGTTATCCCTGGAATACTGTTCAGTGGGCAATCGGGATGCTTGCACAATTTGGCCGGATCGGGGATAAACTTTTCGGGCTCTTTGCCGGAGGGATAGATGTAATCGCTGATCACCGAAATGCGAGAGTCTGCTTCTCTATGTTCATATCCTCTTGCCCGAATTGGAGGAGACAGAGCTTCCGAGATCTCGTCAGCGCGAACATTCCTTCGGGCCTCTCGGACATGGGCGGCTCCAGGTCTTATCGGCTTTGTAGGCTCGCTTATCCTAATTGCTAGCTCTGGGAAAACTGGCGCCTGGGGGATAATACTCCTATTGCGGAGTTGTTCCCTTGAGTCCGGAATCGCATGGTCGAGGCTCTGCTTATACCTTCGCTGGTGTGGGCTGGGATTGATGGTGTCTCCTGGCTGAGTTGTAGGTGCAGGCAGTCTTGATACATCACGCTCCGAGCCAACAGCGGTCGAAGAGGAGGACGCATCGCTGTCATCAGAACCATGGAGGGTCGATTCCTCCAACTCAGCGTCAGCCAATCTCCTTGTGTAGCTCTCCATTCCGTCCTCACCCTTCGCAGCATTCCTCATCAGACTCATAGAATCAACCGGTCTGACGTAAGATTCTTCCCATTTGTGAGCCGCAGACTTGTATGGCCGGGCGCCCTGCGCCTGAGTTGGGACTTGATCATGCATACTGAAGCGAGGGTAAGACGTCACTGTGTAAAAGAAAATTCTGCGAGATATATATAGGTCCGCTCTTTTGCCTGCTTGTCTCCTGGAGGTAGCACGATGAGTCTTGAGAGGAGGACTGAGTGGTCGGAGAGTTGATGCTGAGAAGCACTGAAATAGTAGTAATGCATTGTAAGTCTTATTTGTCAAAGATACACATCTCTGAAGTACTCGTGCCCTTTGTTCCTTGAAAAACAATGCTGTACCTTACTGCAAGAGACAAGGAAGAAGTGGGCCTTTATCCTTAGATAATACAAAAGAGGGTTCTCAATTGCCATTGTTAGTGGGAATACCCCATTCATGCGGGCGAGAACACCGAGAATAGTGCGAGGGATAATAGTCGATTTTGCGAAGCTTTGTTCTCGTATTTTGTAGACCCGGCAATGAGACAGCACTTTCCCTTTTCATACTAATCAAGTGCAGAAAAGTTCGGTCATTGTCGCAGGCGCTTGTGCTTTGTATTATGCGGCATGTATGGACCGTGTCTCCTATTATTCCTTTCGCCCTGAACCTATTCCGCTCTTCCATCATCGTCACCCACATACCCGAAGCCACCAATATCCCTTCCAACATCCCTCAGAAGACCCCTACTAAAGACAAGCCTACCACATCAGACGCAGCAACGAAAGCGGAGGTATTCGAGGTAAACATGGCTTCGCACACACGGGGCACTTTGACGTCAATGGATAATGCAACACTTTTCTTGCGTGGGCTTCCGACGGTGAGTATGGGAGAGCTTCCGGATGATTGCCAGAGCTGCGACATATGTTATACTACTTATAACTCAGGAGGAGCTCCCGAGAACCCAGTAAGGCTCCCATGCGGTCATTGTCTAGGCGCCAATTGCGTCGCCCGATGGTTGTCAACTTCCAGAACTTGCCCGATGTGTAGAAGTGAGCTGTTTCCAGGAGACAGGGTATTCCCAGCAGAGAGAGGAGCCGGAAGCTTTATGACCAACGTAGAGATTCCGTGGTTGCATGAGTATATCAGGGCCCAACTCACTGATCTGATAATAAACGTGTCGGACGAGCTTCACGCTAGCAGTCAACAAAACATGGAGCCAGTAGAAGTCATTGAGCGAGCAGCCGCCGTCCTACGAAGAGATTTTCAAGTGCCGACCGCCTCAACTTTAGAGGCACAGAGTTACGAAGTAGATGACGCTGATGTACCTGGGGCACTGGAGCTCTACAACACCTTTAGAGCACTGAGCTCTTCTTCCAGGAGTAATGACGAAAGTCATTATACGCAATGGGAGTCTCTAGCAAGACAAATAGAAGCAAAACGGGTTAGCCTCCCGCCGGTGACAGGAATACCGGGATTTGGAGGACGGTGGCTCCAGTATGGCCTCGATCTTCGGACTCTCCGGAATCCTAGTATGTGGACGAGGGTGAACAATTTCATGCTGACTCTCTCGGATCTCGAACTGGGGCATGCGCGACTTTAACAGCGTGAAGGACGCCCTGGGTCCTGAAGAGATCCTGCCCATTCGCGCTGATGCCTGCTTGTGATAGTCAATAGCTTCGTATTTGCATGAGCTCAAACTTCTAGTGGTAATCAAAAGATAAGATTTTGGCAAATTGCTGACTTTACTAGTTGTCAAAGGCGACTTTGCGTTCTAATAGGAGCCGGATTCATGTTCTCGCATATGCTGATCTATCGAGGCCATGTTGCACTCGTCGTTAAGCGATTCATAATCCTGCAGAGCGACCAAGTCCACCTGCCCTCGATCAAAGTTATTGCCCATATATCCTTCGTTCCCTCATGATGATTCCCTCGTTTTCTCACGCCGCCGTAAAAGCAGTAGGGAAGCAAAATTCCTTGGTCCTCTTGGGCGCATGCGTCTCTGCATGCACCTCCAGTACCTTCAAGTTCTTCTCGTCTATCATCTGGAAGCATTCCGCACACTGGCGGCAAGAAATAAAGGTCAGCAGCATTCAAGGAACGTCATGGAGAGTATGTATGCATGTGCCAGCATCATCTACACTCGATATCCACATACCTTCAACTTGGGCTTCTCGGCCTTCACAGGATTGCCGTTGGCCTTCTTGGGAGTGCGAACACCGGCCTCGTCAGCTTTCTTTTGCTCGCGACGTGTCTAAAGGGTCGTGTTAGCGAGTTTCTCCGCGGAATGGTCTGCTCCAGGTGCACGGACGCGGTCTTTCTTTGAGATAGGCATGCTTATAAATTGGAGTATGGGTGGGAAATAAGATTGGGGTTGAGATTTGCTATGGATGGATTTTGTTTCAACGTAGTTCCCTGGTGGTGATGAAAATTATATTGGGAAGTTGCGGTCTGCGGTAATTTTCTAATCGTGTCGGCGGAACTTCGGCAGTAAGCACATGATCGACAGCTGGCCATCTTCTGCGCTTTGATTCGCCTCTCGCTTCTCACCGTCCCATCCATCTCATCAACACACACGACCTAATAATCGCAAGAGCTGACATATTTCTAAACACTACACTCTCTCACTTAGAAGGCGCGGTTGAGGGTTGAGTATCAGCAGGAATTCGAGAGCGCAGGACTTTAGCAAGTTCGTACCGGCAACCTGAGCCCCAGCCCAGATAGCATGCATCAAGAGAATTTGTACTTCAGCGCTATACAGTTGGCTGGCATTTGGTACTTGGCTGGAGCCAGTATTCCTTCTCAAGCTCTCCAGCTAAGGTCTAACCCGACCCATACCATGGCCGGCAACGTTATACACTGCTTTGTCTCTTTCTTTGATACTCATAAGTCGCCACCCTAAAATCAGACAAAGACATAACGAGGCATTGTCAAGTAGCTCGAAAATGCCATTCTTCGTTCTTTGTACCCACTATGATGATTTCATCGATCACAATGGGCATTATCAATGGCTCTCCCGTTAGAATCACTCTTCTCCATAAGTATCTGGCTTCTGAACAACTTTGGGTCTTCATTTAAAACCACATCCTCCGAAAGCGAAGCACAAGAAATATTATCACCCTCAGTCGCGCCCCAATTTCACGATACACACAACAAACTCGCCTTCCCACACAACTAGAATGTCGACTACCAACAACCAAGCAGACGCGATGCCCCAGAATTTCGTGGCAGGTCAGTACGAGTCTTCCTCACATGACAGAGAGTTCAGCATCTTTGACAGTACCATGGCCGAAGAATACGTCCTGAGGAGCTCTGGCCAAGGCTATGATACGGAAATACAGGAATACAATATATCCTCCAATCCCGTGAACGAAAGTTTCACACCCATCTCGGTCGATGGAGGAGTAGACAGTAATGGTGGCCTGAGATCTTCTAGAATTCCAGAAGAAGCCCTTGTGGACGTGCGGATGACCGTGAACCTATACGAGTATGAGGAGCCAGAACCCCGGATAACAAACCCTGCCAGATACCTTAGTAATCTCGAGGTTATTCCACTAGGTGATCTTCCTGCAGACTCCCGGGTATGCCTCATCTGCTACCAGGATTACCATACCGGCAGTCCCAACGAGGATGCAGTAAAAACTACCCCCTGCGGCCACACTTTCGGGAAATCTTGCCTGCAAACTTGGCTTGCGATTTCCACGACGTGCCCATTATGCCGTCAAACTCTGTGCGAATCTGAAATTCCCAATAGAGGAATTCAGGCTTCAGTGAACAACTATGAGTGGAACACAGCACGATTCCTGACCACTGTTGAAGCGATCGATAGGCGTGCGGAAATTCTCGAAACTCCGGCATCCATCGAAGAGGATGAGGAGTCGGTCTCGATCATGTTTGAATCGGAGGAAAGGTACTTCGTATACTCCGTGGAGGTACTCGAACTCTTCAGTACCTTCCTGAGAGTTTGGAATGGCAATCAGGGGACAAGACTGGACGCTACCCGAGTTGCTACAGCGCTCGCCGCTCAGATGGGGCGCCTATACCTCTACCTCAGAAGGAAATATCCATATGACCATGTCCATGCGGGATGGGGAGAGCACGGCCCACCCGTGAGCTTCTTGCTTGATCCGGCGGCCACGGAATTGATTGAGATATCATTGAACCATTTGGCGGAACATTACGAGGCTTAGTTTCAGAGAGGGACATTGCTGGGGGCCCTGACAGCAATAAAAAGGAAATCTCCAAAGGTCAATCCGGGATTGGTAGGTTTTGGAGCACATAGTGTGCCTGACATCTGATTAGAAAGTATTTCAAGAGCGAATTCAGATATCCAGTCAAGAAAGTGGCCACAATGTATTTGTCAAGTAGTCGTCAGTACGTCCTATTTCTCCTTTTGATGGTGTTATCGATCTCGTGGAGTGACTGCAAACTTACCTGCCTTTTGGAGACTAAAATAAACAAGACCAAATGTAAACACCGATAGTAAGAAGCCACGGATTCCACACAAGGCCGGTCCATTCGTGATGACTACATTGCTTCGTGCACGTATTCTTCGTATCGGTACACCATGTCAAAGGGATAGATTTGATCTATTCTCAAGCTTTGTTGCATCAAAAAGACTCACGGTCTTTCGATTCTCTTTATTGGGATCCTTGTATATGTCCGTACAATGGGCCTTGTTCAACTCTATCTATATGTGTCGACGACTCTCCCACCCAGGATCGCAAGACACAGCGCTCCTCTCATAGGGTCCTTACTCGAGGCTACCTGTTACAGGTATAGACACTGTTGGGGCAGCACTTCTATCTCAACATACCATTACGCAGTAGAAGCCAATGCCTTTTGCTCATTTCGTAAGCTCTGACATCTTCCACAAAATTGGACGCATGCAACTTCCACAGCTTTCGCTACCTTTTACTGCTAGAAAGAGCGCGGTAATGTCTGAAGGTGCAGTCGCAGATATGCCCAAGAGCCTTGGTCCAGAGATCCTGTTCTCCAATCCCAATTATTCCATGGCAGACCAGCAAGAGCTTTCGCAGCTTGATCGAGAATTTGATATCGAGGGATGGAAGACTGCAGATTGTATGCCTGGTGATGCGGCGGACCTCGATAAACTATGGCTCGACGATGAGGATTCGTGGCTCACCACAAGCCCACAAGAAAACGAAGACGAACATGACATGCTCTGCTCAGACGAGGAGCCGAGCAACACCACCGTTTCCACGGAAGTGCAAGCTAGAGGCTATCTTAATTGGTCAGATCCTAGCACACCCATCGGTTTGACAGAAGAGTATACTGGCCCAATGTCTAAGGCTAATGCGTTCCTGGCCGGTCCTCCAGTTCTTCCTTTCGAAGCACTTCCCCGGGCTATAGGAATTGCGGTATCTGCCTACAGGACTATCTCACTGTCGGTCCAAACATGGAACATCCGGTGGCTCTACCATGCCATCACGTTGTGGGCCAATCATGTCTGGAAAGATGGCTATTACCATGTGAGGCAAGGCCGAGGACACGGTGTCCAGTATGCGGGGCTCATGTGTTTGAAAACGACCAGCCCGCCGAAGAAGATGATATGGACGAGAACGAACTTGTGACTATGAACGAGCGATCTCACAACAAGGCATGATGTACCGACGTATTTCACAGGTAGTGTCAATCGAAAGAGCTGTGAACTCAGTAGTGAAGGCTAGAGCTCCTGCGTTTCAATTATTTCCTGATGATGCTGTGAACTAGTGTCGATGTGGTCAATGGAGCATGGATAGCAACTGGAGAACTATGACAATGAATGCTAACGACTGGGTTCAACAACGTCCAGGTCGAGCCTTGTGTCTTTCAATCCTCTGGTTTTTGTGCTTCGAGGAACATAGCTCTCGCGCTAGTGCAGGGGGAATCTCCATTTTGCTTGGCGTTTTCTCAGTTTTCTCTGCTATCTACTGATCTGTGTTCTTCCACCCCGAAACTTGTTTGGCATCTGTTATGCTAGTTGCACTGCCTTCTTCTTGCGTAGCGAGTTGGCGGTTTCAGATGCCAGTCGTCAAAGAGGCATGATCTATGGAGACTGATCCTGCCTGAAACTTCCCCCAAAGGAAGAGTCCAGCAGCGTGATTGCGTTATGTGTCCGAGTTATTGATGGGTCAGCTTCGTGAAACCAAGATCATGTACTGAGTTGAGATATTAGCAGTCACATCTAACACCCTGCGGCAGATTCTTTGTGCAATGCTAAGACAATGCCTCGGTCCACCACCGGCCATTGAAACGACTGAAAAATTCGCGAAAACCTTGAGTGCTGTTCTCTCTGCAGTAAGTCCCGCACAAAATGAGGACCTAGTCTTGCGTATAGAACAGATACTGTGGCTTTTGACAATGAGACGGACAGAGTCTGATCGTGTTTGGTGTTTTGAGACAGTGTAAGAAGATGAGGAGCAAGAGGGGAGAGCCATCATCCGCCTTTGTTAAAAAATTGTCGGTACACTGTTGTCGCGACAAGGGCGGTCACGCAAAGACATGGACAAAGAAATCCATAATTTCATTGTTTGGAACCCGCACACGTCTGTACTTAACACGATTGTCAGTAAGCTCCTTTCCTCCTCACGAGCATCCGATCCAACTACTACGCCCATCAATCTCGATCAAAAGACTGCACCAAACATACAGTCACACCAGCGCAGTCACATGACTTTCGTCCAGCAGCGACTAAAACAGCAAACCTCCTCACCACGATGTCTTCACAAGCTCACGGTCTCACCACGCAGGATATCACCAGTCCCCAGGATCTTGTTGGATTGGGTATCACCATCGGGACCAAGGACGCATCGTTCGAGCAAGCACTTAAAGAGGACGCCGAGTGGCTTGCGGAGATGGGCATCGAAGAAGAGGATTACGCTATCGCGCCTCTCGACGGGGTTGCTGAGATTGACTGTGAAACTGAGGAGCAACAAGACGATCATCCGCCAAAGGGACACAAGAGGATGAGTTCAGCGTGTAGCATTGAGTTGGCTAATCCATTGGAGGAAGTGGTTGGGAAACCCACGAGCCGAACCTCTGACGGCCATGTACACATACCCTGTGAAATCGAAGAGCCCTCAGCTTTTTCGCAGACTCTGAAGGACTTCGCCCAGAGACCCGTAACTCCGAATCGCACGTGTAAGCCATTTGCTTCCATCTTCTACGATCAGATGAGAGATGTAGCGGAAGAGGCTTCGGGATCAGATGTGACGATGCCCAGGACACAGTCCGAAGAGAACGTACACAACATTTCGAACGAATTGTTTATGTGGACCCATGCACCTGGCTCCGGCCCAGAAAAGGTGCTGAGTGGAACCGAGAGCGACGTCGCATCTGCGAACATCGAGAGCGGCGACGATGACTTTCCATTGCCGGAGCTTCAATACAACCATCATATTGAACACGCTCATCTGGCGCACCATGCTGTACTCAACGCCAACACACCAAGAGCTTTTGAGGAAGCAGATATTGCCAGAGCTCGCCGTATTGCCGCATTCGATGCAAGCAATGTATCTCTTGCGAGCAACTCCTCTGCGCGTGTCTCCCCACTTGCAGCAGATGTTCTACGGGAGTTTCTCGCCAACTGCGTTTCCAACACTCAGTCTTTGCATGCAAATGGAAAAGGCATACCGGCGTCAAAAGCGAAGGCGAAGGAGGTTGAGCGGATTATGCAGAGTGTCTTGAAGGAACAAAAGGAGTTATCCAGCTCGGGAGTCATCGCGTTTTGAGATCAACAGCTCACAAGACTTGCCCTAGCAGTCCATAGGCCATTTAATGTATCAGAAAACCCCCAAACGCTATATTACCAAGTTGCTGGTGTCTCTTTATTAAACAAGCAAGCATCTCCTCCTACTCCCATAGGTCATACTGCTCTCTCACGCTGAAAGAGTCTTAGTCGACATGTACTAAATAATAAAATTGTCATGGGCAATGCCATTGTCATCCATTCTTTGTCCAGAAGCGCCTTGTACCAGTCTCCATCACTTCGCATATCGCATAGTAGCCATCACTTTTCTCTTCATCTACCAGCCCACTTCTACCTAACCTACTACATCATTTCATCCTCTTCCCAGACCTAGACACAAGCCATGAATGACCAAACCCAAACCGACTAAACCAACATCCCCCTCTCACCCCTCTCAAGTCGCGCCTGGGACGAGTGGGACTCATGGCACACAATCTCCACCTCTCACTCCCAACTCAACGACAACACCGAAATCGACCAAGCGGAAGACCTCAAAACGTTATCGACTACCCTCTCATATTATACCGCGCGAGCTCAGCAAAAGAGCAAAATTTGTCTTGATGATGAGACTTGGGGAGACTGGCTGGACAAAAGTATCGTCAAAACCTCTGCTCTTCTGGCGGAGGGCAAGAATGCGCTTGTATCGGAGGTTTCGGGCGTAGTGGGTAAGGTCATCGCGTATGAGAGGGACATGCAAGCACGTCGGGCTGGGGAGATAAGGCGTGAAGGGGCGCCGAGGGTAAATGTGGATCTAGCGAAAGCTGTGTCGAAAAGGCTTGTACAAGTTGGAGGACTGTGTCAGTTGAAGTACAGTAACGAGTAAAACAGTTGGAGGGGCATCCTGATTGTGTGAAGGATAGTCAAGTTGATCAGGAAATTCACCCAGGACTGCTTAGTGAGGAGTAGGCTAAAGAGTCAAACATATAGCGTTTTTGTGAAAAATGGATTCCTCGAAATTGGCTAGCGAGGTGCTTTGGAGGACGCTAAACATGCAGGTCTGTAGAGAAGATGCGGATGGCATGTCCTATTGTACAACCACCACGCCCATGTACCTTCTTCGTCGCTTGCTGTGATGACAGTGCGCTGTACCGTTGTTCTTCTGGTGCCAGCAGAATGGGACTACTTAGACTCCAGATGTATGAAGAAACAATGGCATTGTCCGAAGTACGCTGCCTTTGTGAAATCACGTTTTTGGTCAATAGCTCGACACCTGGGTGTCCTTGGAGAGCTGGCAACACTTCGTTCCTTGGGTACATCCTCGTCTTCAGTCTCTGTGATTCTTACCATCCTCCATCTCCCTTCGAACAGAAAGATCAACCGCCAAAGGGAACCAGCCTCTCATCAACACCAAAATCACAGGGCGCAAATATGGAGAGTGAACACCAGCACTCAAGGGCAAATACTACCCCCGCCAACCTCGTCCCATGGCAGGCCAATTACGATCCGTGGCCATCTGTTCACGAGAGATATGCCAACACAGACGAAGAAGGCTCGCCATCAGGCTCACCTACGCTCAACCGTAGCATCCGCGGTCCGGCTTCAGATGTCCTCCACGAACGATTTTACGAAATCTTTCCATGGGCCCGAGGCATAAACCCCTTTGATGAGACGCAGACCGTGTGGAGACCTGCTGAGTGGTATCTGACGAATCGTAATAGTATCAAGACAGTGCCACTTGATACGGCCGCTGAAGTACCGCCAGCCATTGCTTTCATGAAAGGTTTGGTCAGTCTCGAGATGGATGATCTTGAGGGAGATGACCACTGTCCGATCTGCTTGCAGAAGTATAGAGAACAAGAAGGTGATGAGATGCCCCTCGAGCTACCATGCAAGCATGTAGTGGGCAAAAAGTGCTTGCTCGAGTGGTTCACCACCATCCCCGAGGAAGGGGCCCATGCGCATGGTGGAAGTTGCCCCGTGTGCCGTCGAAATTACATAAAAGAAAAGAGGCAGCATCTAGATACCGATGAAGGCTTGCGACAGTTGTTGAGAGATGCAAATTATCTCCTCACAGCGGCTGGACCACTACGTCTCACCATTAAAGGTAGAGAGCAATGGGAAGGCGTTAAGTCGTACGTCAATGGCCACCTAAAAGAAGGGAGGGAGCGGATGCGACAAATTCAAGAACGCTTCATGATGGTCATGAAACAGGAAATATTTCGCAATCCAGTCCCCGAGAGTATTGCCGCGACGGCAGAGGATCTGGAGGTGCTTCGCGGTCAGGTCATAGCAGAGCTTGACGATCTCGAGCGCCGCGGGATCATCGCTGCGTATCTTGAAGTTGACTCTGTCCAGGCAGAAGAGGAACTCGAAAATGAGATCGCTGAGCACCTGACAGCAGCGCCTGATGTCCTCCAGAGACTACTGAGTGATGTCCTTGAAGGTCGCTTCGACTATCTCGATGATTCAGACGATGAGAGTGAAGACATCGAAGTAGACATTGATAATCACACAGAGGGAGAGCTTCACGAAGAACTCGTCGCAGACTATGTCGCTCAGTCCGGACTCACAGTCCAACACTATTACTCTGGGCGGACAATTGTCATTCAGCCATTTCAGTCAATGACGGTGTCAATTATAGAATCTTTGGGGAGTGATGAGCTTTTGTGGTGTGCCAGCTGCGAGAGAACACACCGCGAGGGCTCGCATCATTGGTGGCATGACGTGGAAGCCGAGATGGAGGATATAGAGATGGCCGAAGATGCCGAGGATGTTACAGTTGAAGAGCGGATGGAGCAGCAGCTTGCGAGGATTATGCAGGATGAGCATGACGCCTTGATGAGAGAACGTAGTATGCAGCTCGAGTGACAGACTAGCTGCAGTTGAGTGGGAGTGATTGACGTCAAGGAGGCGCGAAGGATTTGCACTATTGATCATTGTTTGTTGAGTAGTACTTGTCAAGATAGTCAATCATAATGAAAATGATAACCCATGATCCCGTTTCCATTGATTCTGGTCGTATCGCTCCACAACATTCCCCTGCTAATCGATGATGAACATTTGTGCAGCCCAGTATTGAAAGAGGGGCCTTAGTAGACATGAGGTACGAAGCTAGGCCAAGTGACGGTTTGGAAAGTGCTGGCCGGAGGATAGGCCAGACAGCGGAAATCCTTGACCATAAGGTAGAAGCGAGCCAGAAGATACATGGGCAATGTTACACAATCTAGGGGCCGAAGGAGATTGTTAAATTTGGTATCCGTAATTGCTGACTTCCTGGCAATGTATTGAGCAACACAATAAATTGTGGTGCCAAAACCAGGGAACACAGCTAGATATATGCACGCGATCTGCCAAAGGAGGGCCTCTACCAGAGTGGGGAAGCGGAAGCTCCATACAGCAATGTGAATACCACCAAAGTTGGCGCCGCCCAGGCCAATGCATACGAAGACATTGTTGAGAAAGACAGGCTGTTTCATGCCCAGGAGCTGGACTTTGATCCCTGGTGTCCACGGAAATATAATGTCCGCCATTATTCGGATTGCAACACCATGTAGCCAAAATTGATGTACCATCAGGGTTGAGACAGGCGCTCGAGCGGCCAATTGGATAATTTGCTCGCGAGTGAGGGTGTTATGAATGTCAATGTAGCTGGGTGGCTTAGCGTCTTGAGGCTTGTGCCAAAGTGGAAAATAGGTGACGACTGCACATACGGCGAATGCTAGAACGGTGATTTCGAGTTGAGAGATTGCGAGATCCTGAAAAGTACGAGCGATGATCTGGATGACGAGCCATATGGTTTACAGGACGGCAGCTCTTTTAACAAGAGCGTCGCCTTTGCTTCCATCGTTCAAATCTTCTGCTGAGACCTCAGGGAGTGGAATTATGCCTTCCTCGTATGCGTAAAACATTTGTACGGAACTCAAGGCCCAAGCGGTTTTCCATTTTTTATGGGGACCAAACGTGGCTTTCTCACAGCTTGCTGCTGTTATGGTTTTGGACGAATGCTCTTCTTTTGAGAGGGAGGTCGTGCTTGTACTTGCAGGTGGACTGTGACTGTGACTGTTCTTCGGTCGTGACGTAGGTGTAGTGGCAGTTGGAAGAGGATAATGATGGTGGTTGGCGAGGAGGGTGGGTGTAGTATTCACAATATTTTCATGCCTATCTGCTGGGGACATGAGTGTCTTTTTGTTCACCATCGTACTGCGTCTGAGGAAGTTGAAATCTTCTGAAGGATGACGAGCCAAGTCGCGAGCGGCCAATATCGTCTGGCTGGGCGGGGTCAAGAGACGTGGGCACTGCTGCGAAATTGAAGCGCAACACGAAGCCTCGCATGTTCGCGAAGAACCCATGAGTGATTGTCCATTCGTTTTGGCAGCCGAAGGTCTTGAAGTGCCTTCGAGAGTCCCGTGCTGCTAGGGAATCTGCGAGAGCCTTAGCAAGTATGTACTCCGGAGCCAGCAGGGACATGGCCATCCATTTTATCTTGGTGATGTTGAAGCGAAAGTCGTCTAAGAAGGCGCTGTAATGCGCATTTCTGACGAGTTTGCGGCTCCATGAATGCGGTTCGGGCTCCTTGTGGGGTGGCACTGACAAATGTTGGATTGTCCAAGTACATATCAAGAGCACCGAGAAGCAGCCCCGGATTATGTCCAATGTGCCGCGGATTTGGGGGGGTGTCACCCAAGTGACGTTCTCGGGAGGAGCTTTGCAAGTGGGCTGGAACGCGGTGAAGGCAGTGGCGAGGTCTGCGGCGAGGACTGTGGTGGCCAGAGAGGATAACAAGATCATCATGGTTTTCAAGATGGAGCCAGTGAATCATGTGAAGATTCTCGCTTCCAAAGGAACGATAGGCTCTGTCTCAAGGCTACTATATGCATAGGCGACCTGTTCCTTCGGATTTTCAGCCGCAATCAGGGGTCCCTGGGATCTTCTCCTGGTAGCACGCATCAACCTTTGAGCTTACCTCGATATCATTGCCGAAAACTACCCCTAGTATTCCACAAAAGGACAACAAGGGACGGAAGTGTCCCACGACAAGCAGCTCTTGCTGGAAATATACTTGCAAGATCACTCGAACATGGAGGCTGACATACAAAGTGTAATGTTGGGGAAGAGGCATCGCACAGGCGACACTCGGCTGTACGAGCCGAAGTTCGCAACACGAGCGCTATTCTAGACCGCCACGTTGTGAACGCCATAACCACACCCATTCAAGCTAACAAATTTGATCTGCGTGTGACAGACCCAATATTCGAACACTCATGTAGATTGGTTGAGGTAGCGTTGTCAGCGAATCCTGGTGTCATGATAGATCTCTGTAGCGCTCGCCCCGGAAGGCATTTGTTGGGCCTTGTTAGGGGGCTGATCACTTGGGAGGGCCGCCGCAGCACGAGTCCTGAATTTATTGCTGCTTGAGAAGTAACCATATCTCGGTTGATATGAGACTGTTTGGAAACTTTCAAATTAGATATTAGAAGACCTCAAGAACCGCGTCGGGCCGCAATAGGATTGTCACATCTCAGTCCATGCTAGAAATACATGACGTTTAAGCTGACGGTGCTTTTTCTGTTCCACCAGTGACCATCTACCAATTCTTTACTCGTAATTATAACGTAGTTTCGATTGAAAACTTTCACCCAGCCTAGCCACGCTGTGATCGAGGACGAGCCTAGGCAAGGTGTCCTAGCATGTCTCTTACAATGCAGTGAATCGCTCTGTATCCGTACTGTTGAAATTGAGTAGCTTCCTCATCCGCTGTAATGGGCTATCGCTCATATCTAGACTCTCCCAGAACCCTAACAGAGGCGCGTGCTTTGTGAACGCTTTCTGAGTGGTGCTGCTATACCTTTGTTGCCGGATGGCGTCAGCATTTGGGGAAAAAGCCTGCTCAGTGTAGACTTGAGGTTGTTGAATCTACAGACAGAGAACCTCAATGCCTAGACTGTGCAATCCGCGGACAATCCGGACAGACGTGGACACGTAGAGCTCTGACCGATTACTCCAAGGCCTCCTCGCGAATCCAAAAAAGCTCGATTAAAGTATCGAGTTCTCCGTTTTGTCCCAAATGTCGATAATACTGCCTGACACCGCCGTCCACCGCCACCCCTTTCAAAAACCTATACGGTATCTTTTCCTCCTCGAGCTTCAACTTCGGTCTCAAAGGGCCAAGGTAATGATCCCAACCCGTATTTCTCGAGTTGTTCACCACCATCGGCGACACCCACGTCTCTTCTATTTTGTCAAATCTGCTTTCATTATAAGACTTTGTAAGCTCGCCTTTTGGGTAGGTCGAGACAGAATAGCCATTGGTGAGGATGGTGTCTGTGCCGAATTGCCAGCGTTGAAGATAGCATTTGTCGCATACGTCTGTCACGAGAGACATCTCGTCCATGGGAAACCACCTCGAATGCCGAATCCCATCAGGTCCTTCACCATTCTCGTCCCAGTATCCTTCCTTCCAGTGGTGAAGAGTGAGAATTTGCCGGCCACTTTCGAAGACTCCTGATCGATCCCCATGAATGTCAATTTGGTGCAAGCCAGGCAACATCCTCAGTCGAATATCCGTGTGTCTCTGTATGCACTCGCCAATTTTGTGATCGCCAAAGTCTTTGCGAGAATTCTGTTTGCACTCATGATGGTTGGCATTGACTATCTCAGCCAACGGTAGCGAGAGAAAGACGCCAGCACCACCCATACCAACTAGGCCGTAGAGTACGACCGTCCACCATTCTTCCGATAAGGCGCCGAGGTAGTGGTGCTGCGTCGAATCATACTCATCGAGAGCTTCTACTAGTGCTGTCATTGACGTGACGAAAGTGTCATCGTCGATGAAGCCAATCCACCTCGTCTTTTCGTCCCGATTTGAATACAAAATTTTCACAAGAGCGAAATAACGCTCTATGAAGGTATCGAGTTTACTGAGAGGCTTCATCAGCGTGACCGACAGGCCAAGTTCACGCATATGCGTTTGCATGTCGGCCATGCGCTTTGGATCGGGTGTGCTGTCATCGGGCCCAGTCACTATCAAGAAGACTCTTGCGCCAGTGTGTGCGAGCCATCGTCGGAAGAAAGGTAACGAGGCGTCCAGGCGATCCAGGCTAGTCGCGCCACCAAGCAGAATGTGAGAAGCGTCAGAGGGAGCCTTGGAGAAAGCAGGGACGTCGAGCCTCAGAGGCTCCATGCAATTGACCAGAATAGACCCATTTTCCTTTCCAGGGTCGACGGTTTGCAAGTCGCCAAAAAGAGGTCCATTAACTTTAGTGAGTGATGATCGCCGGATCTGTGGATTAGATCTAACAATGATGTCGCGGCGAGCATACTCGACAGGAAAGGGAATGTCCAGCGGCTTGAGCCAGTCTAAATGACTCTGGCAAGGCGGTGGTATTGCTGAATAATGATTTTTGAGGTCAACTTCGGAGCTCGCAGGTGGACGCCCTGATATCTCCACCACAGCATCGACTTTAGAGCGGTAAATTCCGCGGAAATACCAGAGAAAGACCACTAAAAACAGAGAATTGGCACACAGAAGTATCACTTTTCGACTCCTCAATGCTAATGGACATATTCGAAGCATATCACTGAAGAGATGGCGTCTTGTGAATGATGAAATTGGCGGAAAGTGATTTGCCACCGTGGTCCGGTAGCTTTCCAGACGAGTCTGGGAATGGCGCTTGACAGGAGGAGATCGGGACATGTACCATGCCCGACTGGGCGACAGCGAGGCTCATGAACTCTTTGCCATCTTTGATCCTGTCCTCGCAGGCTTTCTTACTTAGAAATGAGGAGCTCGTGAATATAGAACAATCCGAATATATCCGCACGGTGATTTATAGGCACACCCTCAACTGAGCCCGATGTTCCACGGCTAAAGACAATCACATCGAATCCTCGACATAGGCATGGTTGCTGGAGGATCCTACTACTTTTGAAGGACAATGCTGGAGAAAAATATTTAGAGAAATATGCCACATTTCCCCTTTTGCCAGCGCCAAGAAAATGATGCAGATCACACTAGTACACATTAATCTTCCCCACTTATAAGGTACTTTAGTCTGCTGCAGCGGGCGACGCAGTATAGGCCTAGAATCGGCCCGAGTTGCGATGCCGAGGCTAAAGCTAGCCGTTTAGTGCCGGCGTTCTCTATGCTGCGTACAGCTACTCGTATAATACCCCATATCGATCCGAGCTTGAAGCCGAAATAAGAAGAGCATAGGCGATAGAGAAAGGAATCACTGCAAAGGATAACAAGGTCTTTTCTGGGAAGTTCAGAACCGATTTGTTTTCTGACGCAAAATTGAGCTGCTGCCTCGGCAACTGGGTTAAAATTACGGCGCTAGCTTAGATGCTGTGGGCGCGTAATCTATTCTCCGCGGATTGCGAAGTCTGCACTTTCCATTTTCGACTTGCTCACGGCTCTCACCTTCTAACCCCGCGGCCTACACGACGCTCTACATAGCAATTCCCAATAACGTGTTGTGGGCTGTTCGGGATCCAATAAAACTCGCGCGACAGGCCATTGTCGAAACCTCCGTGGAGGTGGAACCAGCCCCGTTAAGTATCTAGCAGCATGGGAGTTATTTGCTTCCCCGAACATCATAGATACTACTCTCCCTTTCGGTGTTGACACAGCCAAAGATTAGGTGTTGCAATTCGGCTGAAGCCAAGGTCCGATCGAGCACCGTACGTGCAAATACGACGTGTCGACATCTGAGATTCTATATCCCACATTCTGCCATAAACCTACATACCTGCGTTCATTGCTGAACAAGTTGCTCTCGGGTCTGTGGCTTTTCCGTTCGAGACAACTAGGCCGAGAAAACCATGAAGAGACGACATTCAAGAGATGGGGTATTGGTGGTCGACGCAGGCGCCTATGTTGGAAGAGCAGGGCGAGGAGGTCTTCCTTGTCTTGCTCGTTGGCATGGCGAAATATCAGCACAATCCTGGTACTACATCCTACGACGTTGCTTGAGGGAGAGTGGAGGACCTGCTTTCTTGCAGGGACACAAGTGGGCGCCCGAAAAGAGTGGCGTGGAACGCTAGGGACGAAAAACGGACACACTGTGGAGGTGGGATTGGCGTATTACAATGAAGGTAATGGGTCAAATCGTGACGGCACAATCCTAGCTTTTCCGCTTCGTGCCGGCCGTGGCTATCATGCTTGTAATAAGCTACTTTCAGTCAATCCCAGTCCGTGCGGATCTCGACCAATGTATTTTCTTCGCATCTAGATTCCCGGGATGCATACGCAAATGCACGTGGCCGCCGATTGACATTCAAGCCGTCTTTGGCTCTTTGGCGCGCTTTCTCGTCGCATGGAGCAGCAGCTTATGCAGGGACAAGCATATCGCTGACAAACTGCGACGAATTACAAGTGCGGGTCGCGAGCAAAAACTATCGTTCTCAAAACAATGCAAGATACGAATGTCGTGCTTGCTTATCTCTTGCGACGTGCCTCCTCGCTGTGCTCGATTGCTATTCCCATGCCTGCTGACGGCACCTTCTACATAGTGTTTGAGCTTTGATGCGCACTCGATCCTAGCGCTTTTTCCGCGAATCTTCATGTGTGTTCATAACATCATTCATTTACAACGAAGACCGAAGATACTCACCCTGTGCCATTAGTACAGCCCAAACAAACATGGCGACGACGACATTACCACAGGTAAATTGGCTCGTGTTTAACAGTCTCCCTCCCGCGGACGCCAGATACCAATTAGAGCATATCAACGAGAGCCGAGTAAAGGACATCGTCTCTTCGCACATCACGTGTCTCATCATCGCGGTTGTTGCTGTGCTCCTGAGATTCGTCTCAAGGCGTATGATGAAGACAGCCCTGAAAGCCGATGACTGGATGATTGTGGCAGCGCTGATCTTCGCCGTTGGATATATCACATCTGTTTTGCTGTGTGTGCTAGAGTATGGAGGTGGCCGCCACGCTATTTTACTGAAGGAACCCGTCAAGTTTGCTCAAGTACGTGGGAACCCCACAACTTCATCCTAGAGCATTGTAAGACTGACGCCATATCGTAATTCTCAGAGTGTCCTAGCTGCTGAGGTTTTCTATGTGCCTGCCATCTCTTCGGTGAAGATCAGTACCCTCCTCCTATTTGCTCGTATCTTTCCCGGCCGGCAATTTCGCTTGGTGCTCTGGTCAGTTGGCATCTTCATTGCCACATACAGCGGGATACAAATTCTTGCCGCAATCTTCCAATGTCGACCAGTTCGAGGCGCATGGGAAGCCACTATAAAAGCAGAATGCATCCAAATAAATTTGGTCTTTATGATCTTAGCTGGAATGAACGTTCTAACAGACATCATACTTCTTTGCGCCCCTCTGCCAACATTGTGGGGCCTTCAAATGGCAAGAGCGATGAGGCTCCAGCTGATTGGGATCTTTTGCATTGGAGGCTTGTATGTCGCGTACCCCTCCTATTTCTTCAAGACAATTATTAGACCATCTCGTGTTTCCGATACTAACGGGATCTGATCCTCCGTAGTATCTTGATCGTTTCCATCTACCGCATACCAAAGCTACACGGCCTCTCGCTTGTCGATGCCTCCTGGTCCAATGCGGACGCCACAATCTGGTCGCTCGTCGAGGTTTCCGTCGGCATTGCCTGTGCATGTGCGATCGTTTACCGCCCCTTATTCGATTGGATCTTTAGTGTGCACGTTCCCGCTGTAGGCTCGGCGCCCTCGGCCAAAAGCTCGAGACCAAGTGCAGGCGGCATTAGCTACCCTCGGGTCAATCAGCAGGGCTGGGAAGGCATTGATAATAATGAGTACAGAATGCAGGGGTTCTCCTCTAGATCTCGGTAGGTAACAACAGCGGTCTCGTAAGAGGTATGGCTGCAATACATCGTCCTTTGAAATTCCTGTTGACTGCACTTCTCCCCCATGAGTCCTCAATTCGGCGCTGGGGCGCAGCTCTACAATAAATAGACTCCATGAACTACGTCTCGGTTGCTGAAGCCTACGCGAAGAGTACGTTCACGAGGACAACTCAAACCTCTCAAGTGGAGTGATGAGTCATTGTTGCTTTTGCAGGAGCAAATTTTCACAGGGCCAATGTTTTCCTTATTGGTGGTAGAGGACTCTTCACTACATAATTGTTGTCATATTGTCTCAAAGCACTCTTTTAAAAACTTCCTTCTTCAACTCACAATCGAGCTTTCAGATGGAGAATGCCCACCATTTCTAGCCCAAGCTTCGCGACACGTCTACAAGCCTTAACAATGAAGCAGTGCCGTATCGAGACCTTGCAAGCTTCTGCCAGAAGAGCTGAGTATTTCGGGTCGTTATCAAGAAATTCCTCCAGAGATTCGCTGCCACATATGGCGGTGTCTTGCGCCAGAGCCATTCGACCCTTCTTGGCGCTCTAAGCGATGGAGAAACAATGGGAAAACTACTCGGCCTAGCAGACACCATCGAGGGGTTGTTTAGGTAAATAAGACTATCTAAAAAGAGGCTCGAGCCGAGATATACACTCACGACTTTCACTTTATACTGTGTTTTATGAACGAATCTTGAGTCGTTCTGGAGTATGAGGGCTGGCTGGGAGCTCAATTCTTCCAGGCCGACTTCGCCGAATACCGCCAAATTACCATGGGCATCTGTGGCCCGAACGCAGAGGCCTCGGGGTAATTAATTCTGCTTAGGGCGCAAGCAATTTAAACTCTCTGTGCCTTGTCGGGTCGGAACATAGTGAGTGTTCTCGCGTGTCCAGCCTACAAGGTGCCAGTAAAGCAAGTGTTGTTACACACTACAGATCAGAGAGACTCAATTTGGGCACTAGCTGATGTTCAGTTAGTCTTTCATGATACTGCTTCCGCGTCATGGTGTCAACGTTGAGAATCCCAGTCTTCGTGCCCAACAATTGATGTCTGCAACCTTGAGGACGTGCTCGGCCCTTTTGTATACCTACGAAAGGCGAATGTAGAGATGCTACTGCCACATTAGGCTGACAGCACTCTACACTTTACAGATCTTGCTCGACAAAGCAAAATGCAGATAATAATTTCAACTAAATTTGGATCGCGAGAAGTGGATGCAAGAATCATGGAGTAAGAAGGTACTCGTACAGCAAGGTTGGACGTAGCTCTGGACGACATGCCAGGAGCGTTCACAGGAATGATTCGTCTCTACAGGTTCACACACTGGTACAATGTAAAGATGCTATTCGCTCGCTACATACTCTAGCTAAAAATAGGAAAGCGCTCAATATAACTCTATAAAATAATTCAAGATTAGGAAGTTATTCGACACTATGTCTCCGAGTCCAATGAGACCTAGTATTAATACGTTAAATAATAAATACTAGGATATTAATATAAATACACTATTATATTATCAATATCTCTATCTAGTCCGAAAAAAAAAAAAATCAAAATATATATAGAAATAGAAAATACTATAATTAATATAATTTTAAAAAGATATTAAAATCGATATCGAATAAATAATATATTATAATAGAGTTAGAAACCTATTAATTTATTATTATAAAAATTAGAAACTATATAAAAATATTGAATAACGTTATAATATATTTATATAAATAAGTTTTATTATAAACTTTTTTAAATTCTATATTTTTCTCGTATTTATTCTAGATTCGATTTATATATTCTTTTTATTTCTTTTATTTATATTTTCATTTAATTTTAATAATAAATAATTAATAAATAATTTTATTAAAATTTAAATTTTATAAAAAGTTAATATAAAGAATATAATTAAAGTAATCTAAAGGAGTAATAATATTTCAATTAATATTTATTAATTTTATTTTATAAATTTTTATTAAATAATATTTTATTTTTATTTATTTTATAAAAGTTATTTTATTTATAATAATATTATTTTTTATTTTAATATAAATAAAAGTAAAAGTAAAAGTAAAACTATATTAAAATATATAATATATATTTTAATAATAGAAGTATAATTTATTTTTTTAATTAGAGATAATAATAATATTAAATTAATTTCTAAAGGAAATAAATATTAAGATTTTAATTTAAAAGTAAATTATAGATCGTAATTTTATATTCTTTTAAAATCTACTATAGTTTTAATTTCAATATAACCGAGTTAATATTATTAAATAAATTAATATTATTAAATAAATTAATATTATTAAATAAATTAATATTATTAAATAAATTAATATTATTAAATAAATAAATACTATTTCGTAATTTTATTAATCTAGTTATTTATTAAAAGTATTTTTACTCTTCTACTCTTTCGTTTCGAATTATTTAAAAAAAAAATTTATTTATATAATAATATTAAATAACTATATTAATATCTTAATATTAAAATTAAAAATCGAAATTTATTCAAAATCAATTTCTTTAAATTAGGAAAATTAGTTTTATAAATCTAGTCTATATATTTACTCTAGAACTAGTTTTTTTAAATTAAACGGGTTAATTATATTTATAAAATCTAGATATTTAATAGAGTTTTCTTTTATCTCGATACTTAGTCTAGTAATAAAAATCTAAATTTATAATAATTCTATAAATTTATTTAATTTAAGAGTTATTATATTAAAATTAGAGAAAAAAAAATACTCTCGTTATTAATATTAAATACTTAGAATTATAGTTAAATATTTAGATTAACGAGTACTAGGGTTAATAATAAGTTAATAAAAAGTAATAATTTAAATAATTCAACTACTCGTAAGAAAAGAATAAATAATAATATTTTTATTATCGATATCAAATTTTTGAGGTCGTAATTAAATAGTATTAAAATTATTAAATATTTATTAGGAATTATAAATAACTAATAAAATTACTAAAGAGTTTATTTATTAGAAATATAAAGTAAAGAATTATAAAAGATTTAAAAGAGTAAATTATTAAAAATTAAAGAAAGTAGACTAATTTTAATAATTGAAAACTCAATATATTTTCTTCTAAAATTAACTTTATTAGAATTTATTAAATAACGAGGTCTATATTATAAAAGCGTTTCTATAATACTAGAGAATATTATTAATATAATTTGGAAAATTATATTTAATTAGAATATATTATTAATATAGAGTAAATTCTTTTTTAAATAAAATTTATTATCGATATAAAGTTACGCTGCGGAATAGGGAAGAGAATTTTGACTTTTTCGAAAATCGAGAAAGAGAATCCAAAAAATTATAATAAATATTAATATAAAAAAAGTTCCCTTCCCTAAAGAAGGGAAGGGAATAGAGTTAAAAATACTAATTCTCTTCCTTATTTCGTAGCGTATATAAAGTAAATAATTTGTATATATAAAGTAAATAATTTTCTAGATAAAAATTATTCTCGCTATTAAATAAATAAAATAATATTCGAGGGCGATATATTATAAATCTTCGAAAATTCTCAATATAAATTCAAACTAATAGTTTCTAGAATTTAATAAAGAATTTAAAAGGACGAATTTATAATAATATAATATAATATAGAGATATAATATATATAATATTTACTATCGACTCGAAATAAATAATATAAATATTTCAAATAATAGAGATATTAAATAAAGACTCTTTTATAATTTAATAAAGAGTTTAGAAACTATTAATTTTATATAATAAATATAGTATAAAAATATCTAAATATAAAATAAAAGAATTAATAAAAGAAATAATATAAATATATTTTTTAAAAAATAATTTTTAATTAATATTTTATATAAACTTTATTTAAGAAGTAAAAAGAGAAAAATTATAAAAAATAAATTTTTTGAAATAAAAATACTATAAGTAACTAGTATAGATAAATATTAAAATAAATATTTAAAATAAATATATTTAATAAAATAGAATTTTAATATAATATAACTCGAATAATTATTCTAAATAAATATATTAAATAGATATTCTAAATAAAAAATTTGAATAAATATTTTAATTATATATTTTAAATAAATATTCGGAAGACAAATAAATAGATACTTCGAAAAATATAATTTTAAAAACGAGTTTTATTTAGAAAAAGATTCTTATCGAGATAAGAATATTATATATAATTGATTAAAATAATCGTAGTCTAGAATAAACAGTCGATATATATAGTATTTATATTAATAAATTATATATTTAATTAAATAAATATTATAATATACTTTAAATTATAAATTTAGTTATTATTATTATTTAAATTAGAATTAATATAATAAAATATAATATAGAAAATTTGGTTTTTTTATACTAGAATTTGATACTATTTATTATAATTATATTTCTCTTTTTATAATTTATATTTAGTAATTTATTTATTATTACATTTAATTTAATTAAATATATTATTATTATTTTAATATTTCTAATTATTTTTATATATATAAAATTAATATCTTTACTCTCGAATGAAATATAATATTTAGTATATTTATATTAATATTATTTTTATACTAGTTTTAATATTATAATTAATTTACTCTATATTTATTTTATTCGAATAATTATCGAAGTTAAAGAAAATAATAATAGGAGTTTTCTTATAATTTAATTATCCTAGATTAATTTATTATATAAATAAATTGAATATAAAGAATCTTAAATTATTTAATTATTTAACGTCGTATTAAGTTCTAGTCTATTATTAAGATAATTAGTTTTAGTTTTAATTAACTTAATTTCGCGATTAATTCTAGTTCTCTTTTAATTATCTTTATTTTTAATTCGAGTTAAAATATAATTTATTTCTATTTAAATAAAGATAGAATCTCTTCTAATTTATATATAAATATTATTATATATTAAGAATTATTTTTAATATTACTATTTATTAACCTCTTTATATCTAGTAGTTTTTTAATAAATATAATTATTATTATTCAAATTCTTATTATTTCTTTATTATTTATTTTATATTTATATAATACTCTTCTTTTCTTTTCTATTATAATTATTATTATTAATTTTTATTTTATTTCGAATATAGTTATTATCTCGCCCGCGATAAATATATCCTCGGTAATTATACTAATTTATAATAAATATAAACTTTATTATATAAAAAGATATACGAGATTATTATTTAATTTAATTTAATTATTTTTATTTAGAATTTTCGCCTCCTTCGCCCCGTTTATCGATTAATTAATTTTTTTAATTAATTTTTTTAAGACTTCGAATATATTAAATAACTAGAATATTTCTTCTAAATAGAGTCTAGTTATAGTATTAACGAATATTCATATATATTATATAATTGAATTTATTAAATAAGTTAATTATAATTTATTTAAATTTATTTAATATAATATCGCTTTTTACGCGCTAACCTCGTCTCGATTTTTTTTATAAATATTTATTATAATAAATCTCTTTATAAATATTCTTTGAATTTAATATATAAAAAGAAAATACGTCGGTAAAATAAAAAATAACCCGATTATAATTTAGGGCGCTCGACGAGCGCCCCGAGAACCTTAAATATAATATTTATTTATCGACTCGATATACGCCCGAGGTATATAACTAAGGGGCCTAGATATATTTAAATATATATTAAATAAATTTATAATAACTATTAACGGGCGCTAAATTAGAGATATATTATTAATTTTAATTTCTATTTATAATTTCTATTTATATTATAATTTAATTTTATCTATAATTATAATCTTATTCTATATATAGTTTATATATTACTCCTAGGCGGATTTTATTTAAATTAATTAATTCCGAGAATTAAAATTTACTAGCGAGTTAAAAATAATTCTAGGAGATCGCTATTATCGATAAAAGTAATTATAAAATATTAAGACTTTTAAAGATTTTGGGTAGTAAATTATATAATTTTTTAAAATTAAAATCTTTAAAGTTACGAGTTTAAAAGATACTTATAAAGAGTTTAATATTGATTTTATAATAACTTCGAGTATTTATCGAGTATTTATCAAGTATTTAAGCGCTCGAAGGGATATTTAATATATACTCGAGGTTATTTAAATACTTTAAATTTATTTAAAATATTTAAAATAATTTTATTAAAATATAATTACTTTAATAGTAAAAATATTAATAATATAAAAGATATTAATTATTTATAAAGGATTTAGCCCTAATATACTAGAATTTAATTAAAGTACTAATTTTATTATAGAAGTACCGAGGTTTAGTTTAATAATATTTATATTAAAATCTACCCTATAATAAAATATTTATTTAAAAATAAAGACGTTAACGCCCTCGTTAATATATTAATATAGAGTATCGTAAATAATAATACAAATAATATCTATATATAGAAAATTAATAGAGTAAATAAATATATTAGTATATTTCTAGTTCTTAAATAATCGGTATAGGGTAATTATAGGAGTATTATAAAGTTTTAAAATTTAACGTAAAATCGTAAAGTAAATTAAAGATTAAAATCACGACGGCGAGATAAAGCGATAAGAAAGTATAGAGATAATATAACTAGATATCGACGATAACTACGAGGCTAGTATAGAAAGAGTATATATATTTAATATTATAAAAATATTAATAATAAAAAACTAGGATTTTAAAATATTAATATTATATATTAATAAAATAAAATCTTAGCGCGGCTTTTAAATAACTAGCGATATTTGAAAATAGTTATTTACTAATATTTTCGAGATTAAAATTATTTTAATACGAAGTTAATTTAAATATAATTAAATCGAAAATTAAATTATTAAAATTTATATTATAGAATTAAATATATTTAACTCTAATAGGCTAGTTAAGAGTTATATTACTACTACTACTACTATTATTATATATATATATTAAATAATTGAGATTAATTATACTAGCGAGGTTTAATATTATCGGAAAAAAATTAAATTATTAAAGTTCGTATTATAGAATTAAATATATTTACCCCCGGTAGGCTAGTTAAGAACTATATTATTATTACTATATAAATATACTAGTTATAATTAAAATTATTATCGGATTTAATTAAATATAAAGAGTAATATTAGGGGTCGAAGTATTATATTTTAATATCTTCTATTAATAAATAAATAAAATAATGAGATAAAGTAACTAGCGAAGTAGATATTAATAATATCGAAATACTAGGCGGATAAGAGTTTTAATAAATAATATATTAAATAATTATATATAATAAAATATATTAAAGAGTTAATTTCTTCTAAAGTAGAACTTCTAAAAGGGGTTTTTTCGATAATTTAATAAATAAATACTATATATAAAAACTTAACGAAGAGGTTATACTCGTTAATAAGAAAGAGCCTAAATAAATATATTTAATATTATATATAAATAATTCTCGCGGTAGAAGTATTAAACTAGTATTAAGGCCTTAAAGAAAAACTAAAAAACTAATATATAAATAGAAATATTTTATAAAGATAAAACGTATTCGATATATATTATTATTACTATTTATTAAAATATAGTTATTTTAATAGTAAAAATATTAGTAATATAAAAGATATTAATTATTTATAGAGGATTTAACTCTAATATACTAGAATTTAATTAAAATACTAATCCTATTATAGAAGTACCGAGGTTTAATTTAATAATATTTATATTAGAATTTACCTCGTAATAAATTTACCCTTAAACCTCGAGTTATTAAAACTAGTTTTCGATTTATTAATATAGATATTTAATTATTTATAATTAATATAATATTCTTCTTTATACTTTTAACTCTAGTATATTCTTTATATTAAATAAAGTTCTAATTTAAACCTAGTCTAGATTATTATATAATAAAATTAAATTCGATTAATAAATATACTTAAATTAAATAAATTTATTATTATAATTAATAAAATAATAAAAGATATTCGACAATTAGTATTATTATTAAATTTATTAAAGTTAATATATTTTTAATAATTATAAAAAAAAAAGTTTCTTTTTATTAAAATTTAATAAAAGTTTAGATAAAAGAGAGATATATATAAAATTAATTAATTTTAATTAATATTTATTAAAAGAAGATTTGTTATATAATAATTAAAAATACGATTATATTTACTTTTTATTAAATTTATATAAGATTTATTTCTTTTCGAGTATAGATTATATAGATTTAAATATTTAAAATATCTTCGATAAATTCTTTTTAAAAAGTATTATATAAAATTATAAATATAATTTCTAATTTAAATACTTCGAGTCTCGCGGTTTATAAAATAAATTTAATATATATAATTACGAAAAAATTTACTACTTTATATATAAATCGTTGAAAATTATTTATAAAATATTTAACATATAAAAAAGCCTTTAATAATAATATAAAATTATTTTCTAAATCGATTATTTTTATTCTCTATTAGGAATATCGAGTATAAAGAACTTTATTATATTTCTCTATACTATATTATAGTTTTATTTTAATTAGTTAATTTCATTTTTAATTTTAATTTTAATTTAAACTTATTTTATTTTATTTTATTTTTAATTTAAATTTAAGAAAATATTACAATTTTAACCTAATATACTCTTAATAAGAAATAAGTAATACTTTTTATATTAAATTTTATTTAGATAATAGTTAGTTTTATTTTAATTTTCGTTATTTATCTTTTTATATTAAAATTAAATTAGATTTTAATAAACTTAATCTTTAATTTAATAAATATCTAGATATTAATTTTATTCTTTAATATTATAAAAGATTAATTATTTAACTAGTACTCTTTAGTATTAAAATAATTATTATAGAGAATTTACTCTTTAATCTCGAAGATTATATATAATAATTCCTCGCCGAAGTTTAAAATAAATTTATTAATTTTTTAAATACCTTCGATTATTTATTTAAATAAAAGAAGAGTAATTCTTTATTTAATATTCTATTTTTATTTATACTCTCTCTTTCTTCTTTCTTTCTTTATATTAAATATATAATTTTAAGACTATCGAGTAAAATAATATTTATCTATCTATATAGGGTGAGGTTTTATTAAATATCTTAGTATAATAAGTATAGTTTATATACCCTGTTTACGAAGTTCTCTAAGGAGCTTGAGGAAGTTACCCGATATGTCTTCGGTGACCGTGAGGCTGTTGATGGTACGTGCCAGCTGGCACCTCTTGAAAATAATACGGGGATTACATAAGCAGCTGGCTAGCTTGCCATTGGTCAAATATGAACACTTTCTGCCTTAGGATTTAGTGACGTCGCCGGCCATCGGCGATATCTCTGATGTGTCAGGTGAGACAATTGAACTTCTGCCAAATTTATCACACCTCCAAATATTCCACCTCAACTCAGAAATGGCATCCGAAGATCCTAACCCCGTTCCGGACTCAGATCCGTATCAAGCCCCAACTTTGGCATTGAAACAAGCTCTATGCTTTTCCTGCTGGGACGTATCCTCCAATCTCAGTCGATGCAGCGCTTGCAAACGGGTCTCATACTGCTCAGCAAAGTGCCAAAAGCAAGACTGGAACAGGAATCACAAGAAAATCTGCAAGAAACTTGTTGCTTTGAACAAGCAGAAGGGATATGTACCCTCAGCTGGCAGGCATTGGAACGACTACTATGACGAGCAGGTGCGTTGTTTGGCAAGACGAGCGAGCAGATTCTGAGACACTTTCTTTACAGGTGCTAGATTTCTTAGGATCTGGTACTCTGAATCCTAGGGAACTTGGAAGATTGGTTTGGTATGTCCATTCTCCCGTCACATGAAAACCGATCGCCAACAAGCCTGGGCACTATTACCATATTATATTCATGTCGGAGAAATTCTTAAGCTGACATTTAAAGTTAGCTACGAACCATATTGCTATCACTGCTACAGAAGAGAGTCTCAACTTGAAGATGGGGCGAAGTTGAACGCCTGCCAATACTGCCTTCTCACCTCATTCTGCCCCTCCTGCCAGCAAACACATCCATCAGCGGAGTGCGCCACCTTGCAAGATATTGCGGCCGACGACAAGATTATGGTAGATCTCCGCCGGCGAACGGGAAAGAGCTCGACCATTTCTTTCACCAAATTTCCCAGAAAACAACATTTTTCACTCTCTTCCGCAAAGGACTGGTATGACTACTACACGAGGCTCTCAGATATGGGTGGCTTCAGGTCCAAAATGAACCGAGATCTGAAGTACCTGGCAAACGACCCCAAAGAACGAGAATTCGTCGAATATATAAGATGCGGTACCAACACGACAACAATTCAACTCACCTTAATCGCTGCCTTGGAGGCGATAACACCCAATGTCAGCACTCGGGGTTCGATCAACCTTCACATTATAGGCGCAGCTGGAGCTGAATTTGCCTCTGTTCCTGCATTCGAGGAGCTATTGCACCTTCTACCATCGCTGACAGCCCTTCAGTTATCATTCGTGGGTCTGAATATGGTCGAGGACCTTAAAGACGACACAGAAACCCAGAATGCACACACACTTCAGTGCTGCACCACGTGTACAAAGATGGGACGGACAATTTCCATCACCACCTGGAGAGGTCCATATCACGCATACGTCGACACCGAATTCTACAAGACGCCAGATCTAGCAGCAGCCTTCCACCCAGGGTTTTCGGTAGACGAACAAGCGGACTGGTATCCAACCATCAAGTATCTAGCACATGCTCCACATCCAACACTCTTTACTGCGGCCAGATACTTTGAGATTCAGGGAGATATGGGAGTTTGGAAGAATCTGGGGGCTGAATTTGTGAAGAACGCTGAAGTAAATAAGTGGAAAGGGATGTCTCCTTCGCTTGCAGGCTGTGGGGACAAGCCGAACGAGGTGGTCTATCAAAATTATTGGTGGTATATCGTGAAACAAAGGTAATTGGGAAATATGAAGGGTTTTTGTGTAGAAGGAACGAGAATGGACTTGTCAAGGGAGGCTGCCACCTAGTGAGTCTTGATGTGAAATTCGGAGCAGATGTTTGACGCCTTACCAACGGATCCCGGCAAACTCATTTTCGCGCCCAATATTATATAGAGTGACTGATTCAACTTCACCGGCACCAGCGCCTGATGTCGGATCTCACTGATTGGGAAGCTCAAGAAATGGCTGATCTGGAGAGTTATGGAATAAGGGTTTGGATGGGTTGATAAACAATTTTGCAAATATTGGGATCACTTTCGAAGATCTATAATCCAAGGTCCCTTCGCAATTCAATCCGGATAATCAGAGGCATAATAGCAATCTGACTTTTCCTCCTCGGTGGTCACATCGCCTGCGTTTTCTACTGCTAGCTTAGCAGTGTCCCAGTGTCCTTCTTTTCCTACTTGTCCAACCCTACTTTCTGCTTTGTTGAGATTACGAAACGCTCCTCGTACGCAGCCCGAACTACGCTCCTCGTCCTCCATTTGAAAGTCGCCGCATGAGACACAAGTTATAGCACTGCGTTAAAGACTTTAGCGCTATCCTGCAACTCATCCTTGAAATCCCTTAGAAGTATTAAATATAAATAGCTTAAAGCTGTGTCGCGCGCCTTTAACTTGTCACCCTTGACTTCTCGTCTCTCCTCGCGATCATAGTCGCTTTGGCCAGATTTCAGATCGCGGAAAATCTCGTTGATGGATAGCCCGCCTAGAACGTCAACGCGGAGAAAATCATACGTGTCGTAAAGAATACGATGCTGGGAAAGGTCGGTAGGGAGGGAGCGGAAAACATTAGGGATAGCCAGATTCGATCCCCTTGAGGGCTATATCGAAGAGAGGAATAGGAACGTGAACAAGCTCTGTTGATTATGGTTGGGCGTTGGCTTGAAAGTCGACGAAGGATAATAGGTATAGTACTTTGGATACGTCAATATCATAGCCCACATCCCCAATTCTGATAGTAGTACTTGGAGATGACGTTGTAGTCAATGGTTGCGAAAGCTGTCATGTGGAAGTATATCAGTTTTATTGAACTTCGTTGACTTTTTGGAAGCTTACTAACCTTAGATATATTGAGTTACTTCATCGGAGTCAGATCCTTGTATAACGGTACTCGTAGGCGCGTAATCAAGTGACGAATTTACACGACTTTTCGCGTTTTCCCCTCTATCCCTCCTATACCTCACCCCCTAAATAGATCCCTACCTTAGCGTAGTGGCGGGGATCCGTTATAGTCGATAGATATACCGTAGTAAGCTAATTACCGGAAACAGCGCTTTACGTAGGCTTTAAAGAAGTATCGCGCCCTACTATATATTCGGCCAGAACTACTATTAGTTAAGATAGGATATCTTGGTCCTATTGATAAGAACTAATATTTTGGGTATATTAAAATAGTATTATTCTAGCTATAACTTTATAAAAAAAGATTTATTTAATAATATATTTTATATAATAAAATACTATATAATTAAAATATTTATAATATTTTAAAGTAATTTTAACCCCGTTATAATTTTATAAAAAATAATTTATTTTATAATATATAATATATTATAAAATAATAACTTTAGGGTATATTAATATAATATTATTATAACTATAATTTTATAAAGAATAATTTATTTTAAATATATAATATATAATATAATAATAGCTAGAAATATATACGATACTATATTAAATATAAAAATATTATATAATTTATATAATTTCTTCTATAATTCTCTCTTTATATTATTTTAAAATAAAAATAATATATTTATTTCTCTAAAATCTAATTAACTCGTTTATTTTTATTATAGATTTTATATTTAAAAATTAAAAATAATAAGAGTATTTAAAATCCTTTAATAAATTTCGGAGATATTAATAATAATTATTAATAAATTAAAATAAACTATTAATAGAGTATTAATAAAATAGTAATAAATTATATTAAACTCTTATTTAAAAGAATAATTAAATAGTATTAAAGAATATAATTAAAATATATATTATTCTTAAAACCCTAAAACTTTATAAAAGTAACTATAAAGTTATAAATAAAACTATTATTCGAAAATCTATTTATTATATTTATATACTATTTTATTAAATTTATATTAAATAATTTATACTCTAGCCTCCTATAAACCTCGTAAAGAAATTATTTTATTTATTTATATATATATTATTAAATAATAAACCGTAGTATTAAATAAATATTAAAAAAAAAAAAAAAAAATTAAACTTAATATAATTTAAAAGGAAAATATTTAAAATATTAAAGAAAACTCTATTTATTTAATAAATAGAGACCGAGTAAATAGAAGGGAGGAGGACTTATTTATAATAAATTAATATCGCGGCCGATTCTAGTTTTATCTTATTTTATTTTACTTTTAATTAAAATCGTAGTATAACTAGATCCTCTTTATATAGCGGTAGAATTTCTTTTAATTTATTTATATATCCCGTTTATATATTTAGAAATACTTTTAATATTACTCTTTATCGGCCGCGATATATCGAGTAAATTTAAAATAAAGATAATTACCGTTATTTAAATCCTCGTTATTTTTTTATTATTTATTCTATATTTATATAATACCCTTTCTTTTTTCCTCGATTATAATTATAATTATTATTATTTTCTCTATCTCGAATATAGTTATTACCTCGCCCGCGATAAGATTTTTATTTATCTTTTTAATATTTATTCTAGTTTATAATAAATATAGACCCTCCCGGGTAAAGAGATATATAAAATTATTATTTAATTAAATTTAATCGCCTCCGTTTAAGATTTTCTAACTTTATACCCTACCCGTTTATTTATTTATATACTAGATTAATTTTTTTAAAACTTCGAATATATTAAAGAGTTAAATTATTTCTTCTATATTAAATCTAGTTATAAACTTAACGAATATTTATAATTTATATATAATTAAACTTATTAGGCCGGTATCTCTAGATTTATTTAAATAAATTTTATATAATTTTTTTTTTACGCGCTAACCCCGTCTCGAATAATTTTATATATATTTATTATAACGAACTCTTAACTTAAATACCCAAATGGATCTAGGCTAGATCTATATAGGAATAATAGTTTTTTCGGGCCGGGGGGACCTGAATCTATATACCCTCTCGAGCTAAATTTATATACCCTTCCTAGATAAATCTAATACGCGAAACTTTTAATTTTCTATATACGATCTATAGAGCTTAGCTCGTGTATTCTAAAAATATTCCGTTTAATAAAATCGGATAGGGAAATAAAAAGTAATTAATATATAAAAAATAAATAATATCGGTACGATTATTTGGATAATATTTAGGTAATCGACGCCCGCTTTCTTTACCTTACGAATATAAAGTAAACCTATAAATTTAGAACTCGATTATAGTTATATATAATAAAAAGGTTTTACTATATAAGTTATAGAGCTTAATAAACGTATTCGATATATATTTTAATCAAGGTTTTTAGATAAGTATTACTATCTATATATAAAAAAATACTCTATATAATTAATTTCGGTGGTTTTAATATCCCGTATTTCTTTTTTACTTTAATAATATAATAGCCCTAACCTCCCTAATAATTAAGGAGGTTAGGGCTACGCTAATTTTATAAATATATAATTTTATAAATAAACCTAATAATCTATATATATTAATTAATTAGATTAGTATTAAATAACTAGTTTTTATAACTAAATCTATAAGTTTAGAACTCGATTATAGTTATATATAATAAAAAGGTTTTACTATATAAGTTATAAAATTTAATAAACGTATTCGATATATATTTTAATTAAGGTTTTTAGATAAATATTATTATTTATATATAAAAAAACTTTAATAATTTTAGTAAAAATTACTACGGTATCTAGGTTTAATAATATTATTAAATTATTATATATAAAGGTCCCGTGTTTTTTTTTTACTTTAATAACGCGATAACCCTAACTTCTTTAATAATTAAAGAGGTTTAGGCTATACGAAATTAAATCTTCGGTCGAGGGATTTAAACTACCCTAATAATTAAAGTAGGAAGAAAATATATATAAATATAGATTTATTTCTTAATATACGGTTAGGGTTATAATTAAGTAATTATTAATTTATATAAATATAAAATCGTATAAAGATAACTCGTAGAGTAAATTATTAATTTAAGAATATATTTAAATTACCTTAATTAATAAAATAAATAAACGTAATATTTATAAATAGTATATAGATAGGATTTATTCTAGGACGAAGCTAGGCCGATATTATTATATTATCGTTATATAAAGTTATTTATATCGGTATAACCGCTTGGATAATATTTAGGTAATCGACGCCCGCTTTTTATATAAAATAGAAATAATATTTTTTAAATTATATTCGTAATAGTTTTCTATAATTTTATATATTTTATTATAAATATAGAGGAAAGTTTAGCGCTCGGTTTCGAGTCTAATTTTAAAGAATCTTTAGTCTCGATTATCTACCTTTAAATTTACCTCCGTTAGTTAATAGATTTATTTTTATTAAATATTTAACTCCGATCCCCGAGTACGCCGTTTAAATTTATAGGTTATATATATTTACTCTTATACCTAACCGACTCGACAATTATTTATTAAATAAAAACTATAACTTTTTATTTAAAATACGAATAGAAATTTAATAATACGTTAATAACTAGCCTAAGTTTATATAAACGGAGAATAATTTAAAGTAATTTATAATTCCTTAAAATATTCCCCCGCCTATTTTAGGGTTACGATTAGTAAAGAATAAATTTTAATATTAAATAAAAGAAAGTGGCCTATCCCTATATTAATTTATTATCGGAATAATTCGAGGTATTAAATCGTATTACTCCGAGGAATATAGTTAATTAAATATATAATATCGTGGTTTTAAAGCCTAGGATCGTCGTTAAACTAACTTATTAATTAATCGATTATAACGAACGAATATTTATTATTAATAGTTCTTTATTTAAGGTAAAAGATCCGAGTATTTTAAAATATAAAAACTTTATAATAACGATCTCGAATTCGACTCCGAGTTACTAGTATAGACCTAGGCTTAAAATAGTATCGTTTAAATATATAAAAATATTATATAACGGGAAGAAGGTATTATCGAGGCGGGGTAATTTATAAAAATAAATCTATAATTAAAGCGAATATAATAGGTTCCGTATTTAAAGAGTTTAAATTTTTAAAAAGTAATAAAATTTATTAACGAGCCCGATACCGAGGTAAAACCTATTACGACTATAATATAAAATACCGTTAAGGAATTAATTTCGTTCTATTAATATAATATAATTACTCGAGTTAAGGTATTTATCCGTCTAGAGGCGATTCGCACCGAGAAGTATTAAACTCGATATTAATTATTATAGTTATATATAAACCCCGCTAGACTAGCTAAATATATAAAGTTATAATAATAAATTATTATATTTTTAATTTATATCTAGAAAGAGTATAAATAGGAAAGCCCGAAGTACTCGTTTAATCCCGAGTAATAGAAAGTATAGTCCCGATTCGTCCGCGCCGCTAGAGCCGTTAATTTAGAGAAGGCGACGGAGGATTTAATTAATAAATCTCCTAAATATTTAAACCGCCGCCTTAAAAAAGTAATTAAATTTAATTAATATTTATTAATACTTATAAAGGAGGCTAAAGAATTAATTATTTATTAACGAATATATTTATTATTTTATATAGTATTACTAGATTAAAAGATTCGACGGACCGAGTACGATTATCCGTTAATTTATATAATAGCGGTATTAGGGGTTATTAAATAAAAATAAATAAAAACGAATTAATATCCTTTAATATTATCGGCTGTAATTAAAATTAACCGATTTCTAATAGTTTAATAAGTACTAGAATTATTATAATAAAATAATATAAATAATATTACGGATTCGGGAAGCTTAGTATATATAGCCGGTATAATAAATCGATTTATAATACGTAGTAATTATAAACCTATATAGTAGATATTAGACTTACGTATATATAGTATAAAGATCTATTATAATACTACTACGATAAATTATATTAATTAGATTAATACCGGCGAGGAAATTATTTATAAGAACTTATAATTTAATATAATCGATTTCCGCGCTATAATTTATAGGGTTATCGGCGAAGCCAAGTAAATATTAATAAAAATATTAATATTCAACGATACTATTAATACCCCGCGTATTTTATAGTTTTAGGTTTATAAAAATCCCGTTAAAAAATAACTAGGCTAGAATTTTCTTTATAATAAATATAATACTTTAAATAGAAATATAATAATCGTTAATATAGATTTAATATTTAAATATTACTCCCCTCGAAAGGTCGGAGGCTCGAATTTATACTATTTCCAAAATTAATATAAACGATATTAACTATCCCGTAAAGTATAAAAAGGGTAAGAAAGAGACGAATATAATTTCTATTAATATACCGGACTTTAGATTTAGTTTAAATTAAATAAAATAAATCTACTAAAGCCTATATAAATCTTTTAAAATTATATACAAAAAGATTATAAAAGTATAGAAGATTATATTCTAGAATAATTTTTAAAAAAGAGTTAATACTATATATTAAATAATTTATAAAGATATTTTTAAATTTAAGGATTTTTAAAAAAGAATTTAATTTACTAAACTTAAAAGCCGTTAATAAATTATTATTAACTTTAATAAATTTAAATAAACTCGTAAAAGTTAGGGTAGAAAAATAAAAGAAGAATTCCTTTAATATTTTAGACGGTTAAAAAAGAAAGTTAAATTATTCTATTAAATAATACTCGTAATTACTAGGTAAAAGACGGTAATTAGAAATATTATTATTAATAAAATAAAGATAAAATTAAATTAATAAATTAAAATTATAACCTCGTTAGATAAAATTATAACTAATTTATTAACTTTAATTATTACTTTAAAGTTAAAGTTTATATTATCCAAGTATATATATATATCCCGGAACCTAATAAACTATATAAATTAAATTTTAAATAAATACCGATAGGAGCTAATACCCGTATTTAAAACTATATATAAAAATAATAAAATACTAGTAGAAAAGAAATACCGGTTATTAATTATATTAATATATTATTAAAGTTATAAGACTAGAGGTTAAAGATCTATAAAGGTACTTTTTTTTATAGTTCGTCGAGTACCTAACTCTAGATATTTATCTTTATTAATATATTAAATATAAAAATATTCACGCTTAAATAAACTAACTATAGAAGGAATAAATAATTTTACGTAAATAACTCTACTAAAATTTATACCTATTTTTATATACTATTTTCCGTATATGAAATTTATTAATATTAATGAATACAAGTTTTATAAAGGGCTAAATAAAGAAACTATTAAATAATTTAATAAATTCTTTAAAGAACTAACCTACCTTTAAATATAATAACTCTAGAATCTCGAGTAATAATAATAAATTACCCGAGATAAAACTATTATATTAGAAATAAAATATAAAACCGGTATTTACGAGGAATAAAAGAAACTATAAAATAAACGGGACGAAAAAATAATTATATTAAATTAAAAATAATTATTAAAGATTTATAAACCCTTTATAACGGAAATAAAAATGAACGATTAACGGAGCCTTATAATTTATTAATAAATTATAAACTTCTATAGTACCGAGTTAAATAAATAAGTTACGGAGTTTTATCCGGATAAAAAAGTTAAATAAATTTAATTAAATCTAGAAAAAAGAGTAAATATTAAGGTTTATAAAAAGAAAGAGGAGGAAGAAAATATATATTAATAAAATATTTTAAAGATTTATAAAGATTTCCTAAAAGAGTACTTTAAGAATTAATTTATTAAAGATAAAATAATCGCTTTTATAATTTAAAATAGTAAAGTATTTAACCTATATCTTTAATATTTATTATAGGATATAAAGAGTAAAGATTACTAATATAATTAATAATCATAAATTATATATAACTAGCTTAACGAGCTAAAAACCGATATTTATAAAAAATATCTTTAGGAGATATTGAAAGACTAGTATCCTACGAGAGTAAATTACGCGTTATTAAGAAGTAAAACTAGTATTATAAAAGTACTATAAATAGTACTATTTAGAGACTTTTTCGTTATAGGATTTAAATAAAAATACGTACTTTCTTTAATATAATAATAATTTATACTTTAACGTTAATTAATATATTAATAAACTACGTATCCTAACCTAAATGCCCTGATGGATCCAGGCTGGATCCATATGGGAATAATAGTTTTTCCGGGCCGGGGGGACCTGAATCCATATACCCTCTCGAGCGGAATCCATGTGCACGTTTAAGTTAAATTACTTAATATTAATAGAACTAAAAATCATAATAATTTCAGCGATTATAAAGTAAAGTCTGCCCTTTTAAACGCGCCCACTTTTATAAG
>JAABUW010000853.1_pt1 | contig 56075 bp, 50 predicted proteins | sample 5560081 | NCBI WGS metagenome assembly JAABUW01 (sample SAMN10711882, study PRJNA513363) | rock metagenome | isolation source: Antarctica rocks | place: Antarctica: Victoria Land, Knobhead sud | reverse complement strand
CCCCTGAAACGTCAGAGAGAGCGCAGATTGAAGAGCGAAAGTAGACATCGAAGGAAATCAGTCAGTGAAACCGAGGAATCGTATTGATCATGTTGCGTAGAGATCATAGCAGCATCTCTCAATCTTAAAATCTTGTGATGATTCAAGACCAACTCTCTCATTCTTCCGCTTCCAGACTTTTACCCCTATCTTCTTGATCACGATAGATTCCCAAAATCATATCTGCGGCTCGTTCGGTGTCGGACGTCGACGTTGGAAGATGATGCCCATTCTGGAACTCAAAGACTGTAGCAGTCTCGGGATTGAAACAGCGCGCAAGCAACCTGCTGCCGCGTAGATAGGGATCCTGCTTACCATGTATGTGTACGCTTGGCAGGTTGATATGAAGATCGTAGATCTCTTTTCACTCGGTCCGCTCTGTGTCGAGGGTTGGGCGTAAAGTGGGCGATGGGCCCTCGACCAGGGTTCAAGCAGGATAGGTCCCATTGACGCAGAGTGCGAAGCGGAACTCCTGCCCTTCGATTTTCCCTCTTTCTTGTTGCTCTAGCAGGATCCAAGCCGCCAGTCCAGCGCCTTGAGAGAAGCCAATTACCAAACAAAAGTTCCCCCTCTTCTTTCGGAGTTTTCTATAAGACTTGTCGCACTTCAGTATCATTCCGCCCTTCGGTTTTTACCAATCGCCAGGAAGGCCCGCAGCCTTCGAAAAAGGGCATAACGCCTGGTCCTGGTATGGTCCTGGACAGACTATCGACAAAGACAAAGCGAAAACGCTGGCGAAGGGCATGTTGGATTACCTGAGTCTGCATCGAAAAGATCATGGCTGAGGTGTCCCCGCCATGGAGGCAGAGGACACGGGGAAGGTATATGCTGTCGGAGCCCATACATTGCCAAGCTTCTTGGGCTTCCCTCCTATACTTACATAACGCTCCCTCGCGCTTTATTTCAAGTGACGGAAACATGTACGATCAAGCCGGATGTAGAGATCGAAGTGATAATTAGGCATCATCTTCGAAAGCTTCGAGGAAGCTCAAAGTGATGAGGAATCTCCTGACAAGGGTCTCCAATCGCTGATTCTTACTACTTGAGACCAGGGGCAGAAATTCTTTGAGCTTTCACAATGCTTCCGTCTGAAATTGTTCCGCTTGATTTCTATAGAACAGAGTCTTCATCCTTGGGTGTGAACATTCCGAAGGATGTATTAAAGGACTCGCCATTTAGCTGAGAGATAAGGAAGTCCGGCGTCATTGTTCCAACCGCAGACTATTGATAATATTGTTATTCGCAATGATTCAACAAGACCTCGAGCGAGACCGTTCATGTATAAGAAAGTATGATAGAAAGCTCACTACCTTATTATTCCATGCTTGTACGACGAAAACGTGCAGAAGTACGGATTACCGTAGAGTAGGTCGTGGGGTGCAGGTGTGCCCATCCCGGCTCTTCAACGGAGCATTAGTAAGTGCATAACGATTTAAGGCGAACCGAATTGAAGGTTCATCAACGACCACAACTAACGCTCGGAAACCAGCAAAAGCGCCGGGAACAACATCTTGCTCTTTCGAAATGAGCCAATGACCACAGTACCTGGTCGTCCTACTCAACGGAGCAGCGAAGGTGCTTCGTGTAGCCGAAGGGCTGTTTGAACGTTTTCTTCTTGCCCCACTCCGTCGGTGAGAAAGCCCGTTGAAAAGATGCAACGACAAACACAAACCGGGATTAGAGCATGACAGCGCATCCGACATAAGATCCTTTCTGACATTGGCTTTCAATGCATCGGCTCTTATGCCGTGTCTGACAGTCGTCATTGCATAGCGCCAGGCTTCCTATCAGACCAATGCACCACATTGCAAAGGATCGCCTGCTTCGTGGCAATGGAACCAACGGTAATCACCCAACCGCATCTAATGACCACGAGCCAGCCTTTCTACCATAGAAGCATGCCAATCGCACCAATAGCCGCCTTTGGCACCAGCTGGACCGGTCTGACTTTTTCAAACAGCAAGGGATTTGGTGGAGGTTTTAACTTCATGGAGGGTCACCAAACCCTATCAGACGATTGAGCCAGGACAAGGGAATGAGGAAACTCAGGCTAGTTGGGCCAAAGATTTCACTTTTCATGAGTCAATGCGGGGTCGATGGGTTTATCAATCGGCTTGTGAGTGATGAAGGTATCAATGCTTCCCCCATCGGCCGATGGGAAGTGCCTCGAGAGAGGTATAAAAGGGAGGTTAGAGACCGGTCTTCGTAGATTCCTTTCTTCTTCCTTCCTTATCTCATCCGGATTTACTCTTTTCACCCCTTCAGCAAACTTGATCTCGCTTCATTCCCGTTCCACCGTGCTTGCTTCCGAGCCTTACTTCTGTATACATTCCGTCTCCACTTGAAGCCTTAGCTCATAATCTCATTATCGTTTGCCTCAAACACAATCAACGCTATCCTCAATCAATCATCAACATGCCCTCCACTCAAACCGTCAACCGAGCCTCACCCCCTTCCCTTCCTCTCGCCATGCCAGGGAAGTCACCTAACTACACCGCTCCCGCCTACCCAGCGCCATACGGCCGCGTCCCAAACTCACCGCCACAACCTGGCTCGAGCGTCAATACTTCCGCAGTTCCATCTTTGACCAGTGGCAGCTACGCAGGCAGTGACGCCAGCTCGAACGGCGGCGCCTCAGGAGTCGACCTTGTTGAGATGCTCAATGACCGTCTTAGCAACGCCGTAAACCCGCTGCCATTGGACAGGAGTCTAGCTCAGCAGGCACAAACGTGAGTAATTCGTCCCCCCTTTTTGCTACATTCAGCAGGCGGCGGGCAATGTACGCAATGTATCGCATTCTATCGTACTAACAAACCTAGATCTGGCGCACTAAACGCCAAACACCGCGAGCTACTAGAATTACAAGCACTTGCACAACGTCGTCTAAAAGGCACACGCGCTAATTTCGCGGATGGCATGAAAGCTGCCAAGGAGGTGAAGAAGGATCTCGACTGGACGCAAAAGCGAGTCTCGTAAGTCGTCACAATTATCATTCACCTGTTCTCATTACGATTCAGCCAAATCGAAGTATTTGAAGTTGACAATTCTGCAGCGCACTCAAAACCAAAGCCGAGCGAAAATACCCGTCACAATATCGAAAAGCCCATGATCGATACCCAAGTCCTGAGAACTAGGAGATTCATCCATTTTATTTCCATCTTGAAATTTCATATTCTCTTCTATTATCTTAGGGTTGGCGTCCAAATCCCGGCGCTGCTCGCTTGCCGTTGCAAAAAAAGCGCTCGCTAGTATTTCGCACGCTTCACCACCCTGCTGGCCTCCCGCTGCTTTTACATATCCTTCTATGGCGCGCGGCTGTCTGACGTTTGGTTCCTTGCGGTAGTCCAGGGGACCTTCTCTCTTCTGATTAGCGGCTTTGCGCGCGGAGAAGGCATGGGTTACCTGCAAAGTGCTCGCTTGGCGTTTGGAGCTTATGGCCTTGTCTTAGACTGCGGATAGCGAGTCTTGCCATCGTGTTTCTAGCTGGTCATGGCTGAATAAGCAATGCTTGCGGGCTTTTACTGCTTCTGTCTCGGTACGAGCCGAGGGACGCATCCTGCTCTGGGTCAAGGAGCTCTCGACTCGCCCCATTTCACGGCCAATGAACTTTGTTTCTGGCACGCACAGCGACCTTGGCTGTGTCTACGACAGCTACTGCAGATCTCTCGCCACCGCACATACGATCCAACTGCACCCCCCAACCACAGGCAATTCATCAGCCACTCCCCTCACATTTCCCCTCCCCTCCCATCCATTAGGTAGCCCAACCCCAGGCTAATGCCATTACCATCACATCACACCGCTCTCCCGCCGTATCCCTTGCCAGTCACCTTACTAATCACCCAGTTTCCCCCAGCCAAAACCCAGCCAGTCCCCTGTCAATAGCCCAGTGTCCTCCAACCAAAAACCTGCCAGTCACCCTCCATAGTCCAGAAACCTCCACCCACTCATCTCACATAGGATTTCCTGCTCCCGAAAGATCCTAGCCATGAAGCCAAGATCTGATTCGGCCACAGTAAGAGAAGGCAGCAATGTAGATCGCTTAGATGGATAAGCAAGTAAAGCCTTTCACGCCTAGGCGTAAAGACCGCGTCATTCATTTCCTCGTCTTAAGCCACAGTCACAGGTCAACCAAACGTGCAGGTCGATAACCCTCCTCCAAACCCTGCTTAGCCCCATTCATCAAAGCTGCGGAATCAATTTTGGGAAGTAGCAATCTCACTGCCCCCTTCGTCCTCCTTCCCACAAACCCACCACCCACCACCCTTCTCTGTCCTCCTCCACTCATCTTAACCACTTAAGCCCCACCCCCTCACCCTCTCACCCCACCAATCCTCTCCAAGGATCCTCCACAAAACTCCCATCATAATACGCCACATCCCCATTCTCATCCCTGACGCCCTTCCTTAGCGCTCTCCAATCATGAGCTTCTTTCCCCGCTCGTTCTCTCTGGGTTACTGCGTCACCTCCCTGGGATGCTGCGTCTCCTCCCCGGGCTACCGTGTCTCCTCCATGGGCCACCACCCCGGTTCCGGAGTCGTGACCTAGCGGCTGCGAGGAAGTGCGTATAGGATGCGTGTGGTGCGGAGTGGAGGGCGGGGGTTTGGGTGGTAGGGTTGCTGAGATGGGGGCGATGCCTAGACGCTTTAGTGCGGCTGTTCTAAGTTGTTCCAATGCTCTCTCGTCGTCTTGCTCTTCCTCCCCTTCATCCCCTGGGTGTTCCTCCCCCGCATCGCCCGCATTCCCAGTAACCCCCGTACCCCCCTCCTCACTTCGTCTTCCTAGAGGTATGCTATTCCCGCCCGTGCCCTCGCCCTCGATATCCTGGTGTAATTTCCGTCTCTTGGGCGGGTTGGGAGGGGCGCCGAAGGTGCTGAAGCCCATGGTTTGAGCTAGATCTTGGGAGGGGGATTGTGGGGGAGAGGAGGCGGCGGAGACGGAGGTGGGAGCCGGGGCGGACATAATTGGGTTGGAAGCTGGGAGAAAAGGGGGTGCTGTGGGGTGATGGGGTGGGGTGGTGGGGTGGTGGGGTGGGGACAGTTTGGGGAGGAGCGTAAAGAACGTAAAAGGTGATGGTGGAAAGGCCCTCGCGAAAGAAAATCCAGAGACTATCGGGCATCGACTTGATTGAAGTATTGAGCTCGATCTACGATAGCAACATATTTACCAAATTGACCTATGGAAAAGTCGATTGGTTGAAATTGATACCGAATGCTTTAGATATCGATATCTCTATCTTGAATCCGTTCTACCCCCCAAATCCCATCTGCGCCACTGCTCTCGCAATTACATTCGCGAATCTACCTTCCCTATCCCTGTCCTGCTTCGCCGTTTCTATACCCATTAGAATTTTCTTGATCCCCACCCCGACAGTTTCACGCCTCGTCAACTCCTGCAGCTCCCTGATTGCACGCTCCGGTTCCTCAAAAACCGCCGAATGCTTCAGGATATGGGAAAGCTCGGTATGTGTGCTTACGTTCGGTACTGCGATGTCGGAGTCGAATGCGGTGAAGAGATCGAGTTGCTGCAGGACGGAGCGCTCGCCGGTTGTGGCAAGTACGAGGAGTCTTCTGCCTTTGGGTGGTTCCTTTTTTAGGAGAACCATTAGGGCTTGCAGAACGGCGTTGCTAAATCTGGGGCCGATGGGCACCCATTCGACTATACGTTCGATATTGTCAATGAGAACAACGCTCAGAGGGCTTTTGTATGCGTCATCGAAGATTCGGCGCATATGCTCAATCTTCATGGACTCGTTGAACCCTATCATATTATCCGCACTGATCATTTTGATAAAGGGGTAGTTGCTGTCCAACGCGACCTTGGCGGCCAGCGCCGTCTTCCCACTTCCGGGGGGACCGTGCATTATAGCGCTGAAGAGGGGTGTTGAATCAGGTTCCTGGACCTGCTGGACGATGAGACTCGCCTCATTGAGAATGTTGTCGATGGAGGGGGAGAAATGGATAATTCCACCACGTAGGCAGCGTTGCATCTCGTCTTCCGAGACTCCGAACGCGGGTTTGACATCGTCAAAGGCGTGCTCGAAGTCGTCACGATTTACTGTAATTTTGTCGACATCGTCGGCGACTCCGGCGACTGTGCCAACCTTGACATGTCGATTTAAGGCAAACGAAGTTGCTGATCTTACCAGACCGCTGATCTCAGCCCCGCTAAAGTTCTTGGTCGTATGAGCAAGTTCTTCGATACTAACATCCGGGTCTAAGTTCCCAGCTTCTCGCATTTTGGCTGTGTGAATATTCAATATTTGGATTCGTCCATTTTCGTCCGGCAACGAAATCTCCATGTGAACCTCCAGCCGGCCAGGTCGTAAGAGGGCATCGTCGATCATATCTTTTCGATTTGTCATACCTATGAGTAGAATATTGTTGAGTTGATCGACACCATCAAGTTTGGATAGAAGCTGGTTGACAACACTGTCCCCTACGCCAGTTCCGCCTCCTGCTCCGCTCCCTCTCTGTTTGCATACAGCGTCAAGCTCGTCGAAGATAATAATGTGAAGACCGCTCTCGTCCCCTTTCTCCTTGTACTCCTTCTCCGCATCCGCGAAGAGTTTCCGAATATTTTCTTCTGATTGACCAACGTACTTATTCAGTACCTCAGGTCCGTTGATTACCTTCGGTTCCCGGGCGTTCAGCATCTTTCCAATTCTTCTAGCTATCAAAGTTTTTCCCGTGCCTGGAGGACCAAACAATAGTATACCCTTGACATGCTGGATGCCAAGCTTCTCGATCAATCCTGGGGGAAAGATACGAGAAGCGAACGCTCTTCGAAATATAGCACTGAATTCTTTATCGAGACCACCGATGCCCATATCCTCGAATTTGAAGTTGGGCTGTATTATGGCATTTGCAGCTGGTCTTCGATTCGAGGCCCTCAAATTTATTCCAGACTTAGCGTCCTTAAAGAAGTTCATCAAGGAGTGCCGTGTGAGTATACCACGTACTCGTGGGTCTGAAGATGTTGGTTCAGCCCCTGCTGAGGACTTGTCCATGGAAAGGTCCACAAGCTGAACGGTCCTTACAACAACGAGAAGGGGGAGACTCTTGAAATCCATAATAAGTCTTTGGTTCGGAGCAAATATTTGGTTTTCAAAATTCTGTGGAATGTTAGTCGCAGTAACATAGGGATAGTGCAAGTATAGTACCCTAGTAAAATGTTGTGCAAGCTCATCTTGGTCGAACGGAGTTTCTGTCGTCTTCCTCCCTGCGAAGCTGACTTCTGCATCTAATGACCCAAGATATCGGTGTCCGCCTTCTTGAAAGGGATCGTACAGCTGGACTTGCACAGTGTCCATAAGACTTATAGAAGCCCACGTCCTCTGAGGATCTGAAAGACTGAGTTGCCCTTGGGGAAAGCCATCAAATGGCCTCGCAGTGAGGACGTAGGAATCGTTAAGCAAAATATAGAAGTCCGATCCATCACGTGAAGGAGGAAAGTCGAAGGGCGAGACAGCGACTCTGATAGAGCGTCAGTCACTGCGCGCCCCTTCAGAGACGTTATCCAGGGATTTATACAAATTCCCAAAGATAAATTGGTTTCCTGGACTCTTTGCAGGCCTTAGCTGCCACGTTTGCCCTGCTGCCCCTGGTCGAGGCCCTCCACCACTACGACTGGGTTCGGAATAGCCTCGAGGGTACTCCTGCTTCTCTTGCGGTGGTCCATCGTAAGGAGGCCTCTCGTTTCCGGGTGTGGGGCGACCATATTGTGGAGGAGCTCCGTATCGATCCGGTCCTCCCGGAGGTATGCGACTGTAGGGCCCTGATGCAGGTGACTGTGAAGAAGGTTGGCGGGGAGGGGCCGGTCTGGGGTTGCGAGATCCGAACATCTTAGATCCCTAAAAGTGCATGCAGCAGAGTTACATAGCTTAAGAGGCAGTCTGTTTAACGTATGATAGTGTAATCCAGGTGGTTCATAACGAGGACATGTACAACGTAAACTGAATGATGCATGAAAGCTTCAACCTGCAGGGCCTGTCAAAGCTAAGCGAGCTGATGCCGGGGAAGGCGTTGCTAAGGTAGGACATGTGCCCTGGTAATATTACAACCTAGCATGTTTTTTATGTAATTTGGTCAGCCATGAAATTCTAGAGTACAGCCAACTTCCATTTGCTCCCTATCTTATTTATTTTTGAAGTATGCTTCTTGCTAAAATTGACCCCGAGTCAATGATTATGTTTTCTCGAACCCCCCCTAAGACCATCTCCGTTTGAATATTTTGAATGAGATATTTGGTTACTAGCAATTACATGACTGCCACTTAATTTAACAGTCTGTGCTATTTACAGCGGCTGGTTCTTGTTTACTGAATATTAACAACTCTTTCGACTTATTGCATCACGTTTCTTTCTCTATTAAAAGCTACAAACCACTTGCATATCGCAGTAGGCTCTATCAAAGAATATTGGTAGTTGTTAGTAAAACATCTCTATTTTATGTTCGATTGAGTGAGATACCCCTTGTCCCAATGGAGAAGAGCCGCCTTTTACTTCTCCTTTCTATCGTCAGTGCTCCTTGCAAAGACCAGTTCGTCTCGAGTCCAAATGCACGCAACGGCGTATCCAAAAGGTCCCGCAACTGCTGTCAGGACAGTAAATCCAAAGGCTTGTGTTAGGCATCGCCGAAGAGATATTTTGTTGCGATGCATGTTCAGTAACAGCGTTGACGTCCAGATGATAAAGGCGGCGGAGCCAACAAAAAAGTCATACTGAAGAAGTTGCAATGCACCTGACCCGATAGAGGGCATTTTAGTTGATGCAGATACGGATATGGGCATGAAGACCCTTAAGGCATCGAATGGGTGCTCCGGTTGAAAGAGCCCTGGAAAAAATTCCGAGCTCGCCATTAGGGTAATAGTCGATATGTGAATAGCCCCAGCGAAGAAAAAGAGGACCATGTACACTACTCTTGCTGTACTTATCCACCGCATTTTGCCATCTCCCTGGTGAGTAAGATTCCTGGATGTGATTCCACATCTCGACATCACAGAAGGTATGATTTGTTGCAGCAAGCCAACCCAGATCGGGAAGACCTGCCAGATAGCCATGAACGCTTGTTTCAGATCAAAATCGAGGACTGACGGAGAGGGCAAACCGAGCAAGATTGCGGGAACGATATAGCCAATGAGCATAGAAAGTGGAATGCTAGCAAGTTCCGACACATCAAAGAGGAAATCACTCGATTTGTGAGAGGAAATTGTGGGCGACGTTATAAGATGAGTTGCCATATAGATAGGCATAGTTACTGCGAACGAGAGTTTCTGCATGGCCAAGCCCCAAAATGTGATACTAATGCGATTAGCGTTCGAATAACAAATGCTGATAATAGACTAATCCGTACAATGAGATGATTCTCCAACGGTTGCCATTCCTGAGACCCTCAAGTATTAAGAGACTCCATCCTGCAGCGAGCTGACCTCCGAAGTAGAAGCAGAATAGAGACGCATTCGGACGAGACCCATCAACCATTTCCCAGAAGAAGAGGGCGAGCACACCCAATTGGGAGTCGACCAGCTCGATACCAGTGTACGAGATTTTTATAGGCTCTTGGGTTCCAGGAAGCAACCGAGGTCCAACATCTCGAATATGTATCATTTGATCAACTGTACCATTGTTCATGAGGAGACTCCATGTCGAATAAAAACCCGCTGCGGAAAGTAAGAGTAGACTTAATGTCACAACGTTGATTGAGAGAGGAGCCATGATGAACGATAAACGATATCCCGACCTGAAGCTGTCGTATATCCAACCTGCTAGCCGTTTAGGAACTCTAAGATATACCTTATATACGCACACAGACACAATCAGTACAAAGACGAAAGGAAGAGAGCGTTGGTTGATTTGTAGCGTGCCTTAGACCTTTAAAGTACCTCGGCTCAGTGGTCGGTAGACGGTAAGGCATGTTTGCCGACATAGCTAGCTTCTTTTGGATAGCTTCCGCGCTTGTAGATGTTGGGGTTTTGATAAGATAGTTGCCTTATCGTGCCACAAGTGCCTACTTTACCTCCCATCATTGAAGACCTAACTGGTAGAATCGCACAATCATCTTCGCTTGAAAGACAGCATTCCTATACCGCCTATTGTGGTTAACACTTCATCATAATGCCTTTGTAAGCGATTCCTACACCTCACCAAGAGATATCCAGCTGACCGATTCCTAGACATCTTCTGGGCAAGAAGTCTTGGAACGTCTACAATGCGGATAACATCGAGAAAGTCAAGCGCGACGAAGCCGCCGCCGCGGCTCGCGAGGAAGCTGAAGAGCAGCACATGCAAGAAGTCGATGCTGAACGACGTATCCAGATCTTGCGAGGCTTACGGGCGGATGCACCACCGTTACAATCCATAGCCGATGAGCAAGAGAAAGCTCTTAGAAATGATCAAGATGAGCCAAGGCGTGAGCGCAAAAGGAAGAGAGTTGCCGGTGAGGATGATACAGCGAGAGACATACGATATGCGCAAGAGGCAAGTGCTGCCATACCGGCCAAGCTCGATTTGCAGCTCAAGACCCCCAAGAGCAGCGATGCGCCATTGACCGATGGCAAGGGTCACATCAATCTCTTTCCAATGGAAGGATCAAGGCAAAACGTGGCGAAGAATGCAGAGGCCGAAGCTGAATCCGCGAGGAAGAAAAAGGAATTAGAGGATCAGTATACGATGCGATTTTCGAACGCAGCAGGCTTCAAGCAAGCGGTGGGGCAGAAACCATGGTATCATTCTATGGGCGCAGAAGGGGAAGGGAAAGTACCTCCATCGAAGGACGTGTGGGGTAATGACGATCCGAGAAGGAAGGAAAGGGAGAAGGTAAGAACAGCAGCCGATGATCCGCTGGCCATTATACAAAAGGGAGTAGCTGGTCTGAGAGAGGTCGAGAGGGAGCGGAACAGATGGAAAGAGGAGAGAGATCGGGAGTCAGTGAACCTCGAGAAGCAGGAAAACGGACGGAGGAAGAGAAGACATGAAGAGGATGCCTTGAATGGCTTCAGCCTAGATACGACTTCGATAGATAAGTACCACAGCCACCACATGGATCCAAGCAAAGAGCCAAACTCTCGGCATCGGCATCGTCATCTGCATAGACAACGAAGCCATAGTGGCGACCGATGCAGAAATCGTTTGCATCGCCATCATCATACGAGCAGACGCGAAGCAGCGACGTCCAAAGATCACGGCAAGCGGCATTACAAAGATTATGAAGAATCGATGGGAAAGCTACGCAAGGAGCGTGATGAGCGTGAGGAAGCAGAGCACATAAGAGTTGGGAAACTACTGGGAAGGGCAAGTGCGAACAACAGACCTGGCTGGGAGAAGAAATCAGGAGGCAGATACAGCGTCCAATTTGCTACTGTATGAATATATACCGGTCTTCATATGGCTGAAAGGATTCTCCTCACAGGAAGTGGAAGCACCTCGTTGCACCTCCCCCAGAAACTGCCCCACCCATTCCACAACCTTTTGGGGACACCCAAACGCATCTCAATGTCCCACCCCCTTCGTCATCCTACGGCCCAGTTCTTCTCTGAATCTCCTTGCACGTCTTCAACTTGCGCGCTCTCATCGTCACTCCCCACAAGAATCAATGTGGGAGTATCAATCTTCTCATTCTCCGGTGTATGTGTCCCACCAATGACCGTGCACATCGCGATGTACCGCTTGGGATATGATAAAGAAGGAGCGCGCGAATAAGGGCGTCAGAAGATCATCAAAATCGAACTCAACGGAGACTCATGTCACTTCTTGACAAACTGCATTGCTCATTGGGTCTAAAGACTGTCAGACGGCATTCATATATTTCAGTTGTTCAGCTCTATAATTAAAATCCGTGCGATAAACAACTCTCCGGTAAAAGCTAAGAGAAACCGAAATGTGATCCCGTAACATCACGACCTATCTGAAGACTTGACTTGATGATTGTGGGCTCCCAACCAAGTAAGTATAGGGATGAATGGAATATCTCGCGATGAAAGCGAACATCGCTGACTGTGAGATAAGATACGATAGGATTCCTCATACGATGTCTCGGATTCGACGACAACAACTCCGTAGTAATAATATCGGACTTGACCGTTCTCGGGTCCGAAGGGTTGTTGATTGGCCACGTTCTGTCAAGTGTCAATCATGGCAAGTCTAAGAGATCCGACGAGGGCAGTAATCGAGTGTAATTTAGGATGGCCCACCAGCCGGCACCCAGGTGATGCCGTACGCGTCCGGAAGAGCTTCTAAATCATCCGCAGCCACACCGGCACTTTGGGGGAAGCCAAAGTGCGAATCCAACAAATTGTAATCGACGAGAAGCCCTGCAGGCCAAACTCTTGGGTCGCCCTAAGTCTGGATGGAGACGCAATCTTGCGTCCCAGAGAACGCCATCAGCCAAGAAAAACGCCATCGTTCCCCCAATTATCAATCGTTCTATTGCGGCATTTATAATTGTAACCTTATAGCGTAGTATGTAGTAGCTAGCGAAGAAGCTCGTAACTTAAAGTACGGAGTAAAGGGCGTCGTGTGTGACCTCGGGGATGACTACCTTACTTGTCTTGGCCAGGACGGGAGGTGACGACTAAGAGCAGAGAACAAGGTCGAAGCAGTCGTGCCTTCCGAGGCGGACCATTATGACAAGAAGTAGGGAGGGATACGGATCTCTTGCGGTCAGGTATGTTGATTCCAGCTGTACGGAGTACTCCGTGCATCCTTACTCGTAGCATTCTTCTTTTCCGGGCATCGGGGACTTCGTCTAATTCTAGGGTGGCAGGGTGGTAGCGTGTTCTATTTACTGTACTTAATTGGATCAATAGCCTGTTCTTACCCCTGCTCAGTCAGACTGCCCTGTACTCGTAGTGCGAGTAGTAGTAGTCTCGACGCACGTTACCTCCCTAGCCCAGATTCCCTCTGCCGCACCCTAATCCCCCTCACCTCCCTCCTCCTGCGGTCCAACCCTAAGGACCAACTCTGAACGCTTACGACGTCCTGATCACGGATACTGTCCGCCTCCAAGAGTCGTTTCCCCATCTCATCCGTATCGCCAATTTCACAGAGGCGGAACATGGAATCATGAAAATACCCTCGGGGCTTCTCCCTCGAACGACCCCGGCTTCAAACGGCGACCGCAGCCACTCCACCACGCTCAGCCCGGTCGCACCTCGATGACGGGTATCTTCACAACGCTGTGTAAAAACAAGAGGAAAGGAAGGGTGATCAAGTACACGGGAACCGTGCAAGAAAATAGTGGCGACTGCTCTAGTCTGCGTTATTCCGACCATGCCTACGTACTCGTACACTCAAGCTTTACTCGCGGCGTCATCGAAGCCGAGCACCTCCAATCCTTCTTTCAGACTCGACGAGCTTTCAAGCCCAATTAGTCGAAAGACGAGTGGACGACAACTCAATTTTGTCGCAGACCCAAGAGAGGAAGTACATCGCAAAGACATCATATTAGACCCAAAGCACGAGACGGAACGGACAAACATTGTGAAGAAGAAATCTTCGGAAAAGATATCGGGTAGAGGCCGTCAGAATTCTCTTCGCCACGTTAAGAACAGCACGGAAGTTCTGCGACAGCGCTCTACGAGAAGGGCTGCTAAGGATGTTGTACTCGAAGGAACTTCAGGTGCGAGAGAAGGGAGACAGTTCACCGTCGCGAATGTTGGAAACAACGGGATGATATATCTCAGGTAAGACCCAGGTTGTTACGTCGCGAATGGAGAAACAAAGTATGTGTCGCGACAGACTGATCGAGGAGCTGATATTCTTGGCTGCCAGACCCATAGAGCGGCAGACACACCAAACCCCTCAGGTACCACCTGTTCCTATGTCTAATGTGAGGACTTCGGATGTTGTTGGGTCGGAGAATGAGCTGTGGCGTGCTAGTGCATGGTCAGATACTCAGGGTACCAAAACACCAACGCGCCCCCGGCGCGGAAATCCAGCATCGCACCGCTCCAACTCAACGTCACGGCAACCAGTACAACAAAGTCGCACTCATTCACTGTCGGAAACTAGTAGCCAGGCCGGTACTCAGGAACTAGGACCTGGAGCCTTCAAGGTTGTGATTACGCACGCAGATTCGCCAGATGGAGGTCCTGAGAAGGTGTCATTACCCACCCTAGAGGTTCCAATTCCGCACTACAGACTCGGGACTCCTAGATTTAGCGCTCGGGGAACAGCGTTCCTTCACAGTTCGGTCTACACAAGGACATCAGCAACAGAAGATACACAGTCATCAACATTCTCAGGACCAGAGTACGACAAACTGTTTCCCATTCCACCTGGCATGGAATCACGTGCAATGCTATCGCGCCGCCACTCCCATGCTTCTCCACAGCCTTACTCGGTTCAAGTAGCCCCGATGGTAGAAAATGCCACTGCTCCGTGTGCGACCTCTTCACCGGCATTTCATCAATCCAAGGAACCTATCGTGCCCGCGATTTTTGATACACTGGCGTCCAACCTAGATGATCCTGCTGTGGTGCGGTACGCTCCAGGCACGAAAGATGTCATTGCTGGCTCCCCTGCACGAATTATAGCCCAAATAACGTCAAGAAACTTTCTCGATTATGAATTGCTTTCGGACTTCTTCCTCACCGTTCGGGCGTACCTATCAACGCATGATCTTCTGGCATATCTGCTGGCACGATTCGAGTGGGCAATAAACAAGTTTGACGACGACGGCCGAGTTATTAGAGTTCGTGCCTTTGCCGCTCTTAGACATTGGATTCTCAACTACTTCCCTTATGATTTTTTTGTCGACCGTGACCTGCGGGTAAAGTTCTGCCAACGCCTTAATGCCATGTCAAGAACAGTTAGGGAAAGATCCGTCCACGGACCAAGCGACTTGAAGCTTATCCTGGATCTGAAAAAGTGTTGGAACGGGCGTTGTGCCTTGTATTGGGACAATCCTTTCATGGACGTGAGCGGCCGCCACGATCTAGATATCAGCCCCGGAGGCATCGCAGGGAGCCGCGATAGCCAACTTACTCATCCAAGTCAGCTGTGGGGCAGAGGAGACGATGGTACTCCACCCCAGGTCTTAGCGACTCTAGAGCCAGAGAGTTCTGCTTCCGCACTTAGCAACTGGTTCGATGCTGTCCAGGAAGCAGAGGAAAACAAGGTGAAAGGCCATGACAGACAATTGTCTGTCGCAACATCTCATAGTCTACCTACATCCCCGATCAGCGAACAGAGTATCCAAGTCCTGTCATGCACAATACCATCAAAAGGGCTCAGGAAGTTTGTGGCTCATCCCAATCGCAGTGTCGGTGCTCATCCAGTACCAATACCAACGTCCATAGGTAGGATTTATCCAGCGGCTCCATCAGCACTTCCAAAGGAGAGGCCCCCTCCGAAACATAGCCACAGGAGGAGCGGAAACTTTTCTGATGCTGCAAGAGACAAACGTACGTCAATGCCCACAACGCAGGTAGATCGATCGAAGGAACAGATGGTGATGGCATTCCCATATTCGGGTAGTTTAATACGTGGGAGCGTGATCCCCCCTGGCTCTCCTTACATCCATGATTTCGCACCTACGACGTCAGCATTTGATTTACCAAACATGCTTGCACGCGATGTTGACGGCGATAGCCCTTACCACAACAAGCCCCTGAGTCCCGGAGTCAAAAACCTACTTGGAAGCATTCGCCGGGCTTTGAGTAGCAAACAGAGTTCCGGCCACCAGTCTAACCAGAGCCTATGCAGTGGACCTTTTGAGGGCAAGAACTCGAGTTTGCCTACGAATGTAACATATCAGGAAGACGGCAAGCTTGACCGAGCCCAGATTGAGGCTTTGAAGAAACACTCGCGCATAGATCTTCTTTGTGCAGATGTCACTGAAGAGTTCAAGCGTGCCTTGATGGAAGAGCCGAAGGACTATTCACAAGCAGCTAGCAGTACTGAGATGGCGCAAAGTATTGAAGTTGTGCAAGACTTACACGATGCTCGGCAACCCCCAAAGAATGTCCGACCCACTACTGCCATCAGGAACCGTAGCGAGGTCACCAATGGGAGCAAGTCAATTCTTATTGTAGACGACACCGGTCCGGTACAACCATTGCCTGCTATGCCTTCTAACCCCAATGGGTATTCAATAGATCAGCAGTTATATGAGTCACAACGTGCACAAACCGCCGGTCCACGCTCTATGACGCCCACTCTACCAGCAGCTCATGCACCTGAAATTCTCCGACCCACACAGTACCATGAAGGCCAACGTCAGGATATTCCAAATGGCTACATACCTTTGCCTTATAGCAGCCCGACTGCTCCAGACGCCGTTTTGGAACGTCAAGGCTTCGACAGCACTCAGGATTCCGGTCTTATTCCATCGTCCCATCAAGAAAGTCAGACAAGAATACCCCTAGGAAGATCTCGATCCACGAATTCAGGGACAATGTCACTACGAAAGTACGCATCGTACCAGAGCGGCATGACCCGGAACCCTGTAGATCAAAGTCTCGATCCAACTACGGTCTCACTGTCATCTCCATGGACGTCGAGTGACAAGGCTCCCGCAAGGATGCTGCGGAGACGTCCTGGAGGCGACCTCCGCGCTAACGAGAACGTGCATGATATGGAGCCGGTACAGAGGCCTCGATCAACGGGTTCCATCACTACATATACGGAGTCTATGCATGGTTCAGGGCTGTATAGAACTCGGGCTTCAAGGAATACGTCAAGTTTCAAGGCACCGCCCATGCCTCAAACAGTCCCGTCAGAAACAGCACCTGGCAAAGCTGAAGAATCGCCATCTTCAGAGCGTACTACTTCATCGCACCCAGCTTTACGTCCCTCTTTCGAGGCCGCTGTCGCAGAATTTGCCCGAATACCAGATGATGATGAAGGTGGTATTGAGGCTACTTTACTAAAACTTGAGGGCAAGTACCTGAGGAGCCATTCAGACCCTGCAAGAACGAAGCCGTCCGAAGTATCCGACTCTACTGAAGTTGCAACAGCAACTGAGCCTCCTGTTGAGGCGTCACAAACAGTCCAGAGCCTGATTCCTGATCATGAGCTCACTAGCGATATCCCAGGCACATCCGTAACAGTTTCGCCAGCTGCTCATAAAGCGGAAATCTCGCAAGCAATGAATGAAGGTCTCGGTCACAGGCACACTGCAGCCTTAAGCTTGTACGCCGAATCAGAGGAATCGTACAATTCTATGCCATTATTGGAGCGAGGTCTCAGCACCAAATCCAAGAAAAGAGCCGAAATTTGTTCCGATCAATCCAAAGTCACGATGCCAGACCCGCTCTTCAGTCCAAGAGAGAGCCATCTGCCTTACCAACCAGCCTCACCCCGACAATCTTTCGCACCATCCAAGGAGACGTACAATTCTAGAAGAGTCAGATACCTATCCTCAGTTCCAACTACGACGGATTCATTTCTGCTCGATGAAGATGAGTTCCTGAGCGATCTTTCTTCAGAAATGTCCATGGAAGACGGGGACCGCGACGAACTGTTTGGTAGACACTCGGCCCATTCTAATCAACCTGAATATCAACAGAATGTGCCAACTTCGAATGTAGGGAATACGCATTGGTCGTCACCTTCACATCCGCCTTCGCCCCCTATGACCACGGAACATGCAAGGGCGATTGCAGCGCAAGCGAGCCAGATCCAAGATCAGCGAAGACCTCCGACACCTGAACCATCACCTGTCAGTAGATACGTGGAGCCCGCTATGGATATTGCGCGAAAGAAGTCTACCTCGCCAGCGTCGCAACAGCTATCGGACACTGTACCAAGTACCATCTCAAGCCACAGGCATCTTCCGTTCGTTCTAGCATTCAGCTCCGAGGTAATTGCAGAACAATTCACGATCATCGAGAAGGATGCTTTGAATGAGATCAACTGGCAAGACCTGATTGACATGCGCTGGCATCACACGTCACCATCAACTCTGAATTGGGTGGACTACCTTCGAACTCAGGAACCTAGTGGTATTGAGCTTGTTACTGCTCGCTTCAACATCATAGTCAAATGGGCTCTGTCACAGATTGTCTTGACACAGAACATCGAGGAGCGCGCCCTTTGCATTGTGAAGTACATCCACATCGCGAAATACGCCAGGAAGGTTCATAACTACGCTACATTGTTGCAGCTCACGATAGCCCTAACTTCAACCGATTGTTCAAGATTGACCAAAACTTGGGAACTGGTGCCTGCGGCGGAGAAGAAGGTCCTTGATGAATTGGAAACGCTGATCACGCCTATCAGAAATTTCCATAATCTACGGGAAGAAATGGAAACGGCCAATTCAGAGGAAGGCTGTATTCCTGTTGTCGGTAAGTCTAAGAACACTACCATCTCCATCTCCATGTTTTCCTTGAACTAACATCCACCCCAGCCCTCTACATCCACGACTTGACCTACAACTCACAAAAGCCCTCGCAAATCGCCAGCACCCGCGAGGGCGAGCCCCTCATCAATTTCGAGCGCCACCGCAGAACAGCGACCATTGTCAAAAGCCTCCTGCGTCTGATTGACGCCAGCGCCAAGTACACCTTCCAGCCCGTCGAGGGCGCTTTGACGAGGTGTCTCTGGATGGCTTGTTTGAGCGATGATGACATCAGGCTCAAAAGCAAGGAGTTGGAGTAATCGGCCTTACGAACCTAGTGGACTGCGATGTTCCCGATCCACCGTTATCTTGTTTTCGAACTTGCTAAGGAGTATGGTTAGCGAGTTTTGCATGTTTTATGGATACGGCCCAGGCATCCTTTGAAAAGGGTTGGATTTGGGAATTCCTTATGGCCCCCCCAGCTGTTGGTTGGCCGTTGGATGCCTCGGCAGCTCTTGGCGTTTTTTATTTTCCGGACGGATAATTGTTTACGATGATTACGGCTTTATGAACTAGCAGCAGCAGCAGCAGCCTGGGTTATACGATAGCGAGTTATTCTCTGGGCATTGGTATAGGAAAGGTGGGTCTTTCAGGATTCGAAAGGGGTTGGATGGGGGAAAAGGGGTGGGGGTTTGGATGCATTTGGTTAGGGGGGTTTGTATATGGGGTTAGATGATGAGTTTTATGACGGCTATTGGGAATAGGGATATTAGGTATGATAGTGTGATAAGGGGGGGGGGCGGGTATGACGTATAGAGGAGGATAGTAGGGCATTAACGAATAGTGGTTGAGTAGTATCATGAAGATTTGAATCCTCATACTTTTCCATTTCTTCTCTTTGATCCGTAAAAGCAGTTCGCGCCATAGGCGATATAGGCCTTTGAAGTCGTGATCGTGTCTCTCCATGAAAGATTCACAACTTTATGCGGATGAGGGCAACCGCTTTTACACACTGCTGGGGATTGATTACAGCTGCAGAGAAGTGATGGCACCGTAAAAAGTATTCACACGCGAGTGTAAGTCTAGAGACACTCGGGACAATCCCTTGACGCAATGGTCCAGACACTGCGTTCTCGCGGAAATTGAAAGGTGAACCTGGTGGGTGGCTTTCTAGGTAGGACTAGTATGATGCTGGCAGCCATGACCAGCTTCGGGGTGTTATGTTTATGATACACCGAACGCATTGAAACGCTACAAACGCAAGACGATGCCAAAGCTCCAATGACGTTAACCCCCACAACTCCCAGTTCCCAAACGCCTGCCATATGCAACCATCACCTCTAGGTTTGTCACAACAAAATCAACCAGCAACCGAAGGAGGTGGCGCCATCGTCTCAATCTGCCGTATCAAGAAACTCTTCTCATCCGTAAACTGGTCGTCGTCGGTGCGATCTTCGAGGAACTTTGGTAAAAACGCCAGCAGCCGATCGCGGTTATTGACCAGGATCCTCTGCACCGCGGGGGATTTATGGGGGTTTGCAACGAAGACTTTGAAGACATGGAAGCCTTCGTACTGGACCATTTTACGGTCGTCCTTGAGCAGGTTCATGCAGAGCTTGAGGTGCTCGCCACGGTCGACGTATTCGGTCATGACGTTGTAATTTGCGCGGTCGAGGAGGATTTCTCCGAGGAGCTTGATTGATTGGCGCTTTGTGACGTACGAGTTTGACTTGACGAGGGTGGTGTTGTAGCGGTGGAAGAAGAGGTTGAAGTTTATAGTGAGGTATTGGGAGACGAGTTGCTTGTGGCGCATCAGGATTTCCTGATGCTGGTTAGCACCTTATGTTACTACAAAAATTATGCGACTTACTCTAAACGTGGTGAAAGCGTCCGTGCTGACTTCAAAGGCCCCGCCGTCGATCCAAGGGAAAAACTTCCAGAATACTCCATCTCCCGACTGCGTCTCCTCCACATCGATCTCATCTACCCTCACCGCTTTCTCATTCCCTTGAGACTGATCATGCAGAATAATTGTAGCCACGGATTCATGCTTGAGAGCCTCTCTTAAAACAACACCACATGGCATAGCACTCTCCCTGTGCTCGTAACCTCGACACAACTCAACAATAACTTCTGGCCGTTGATTTATTACGTAGGACAAGGCTGGAGGGTCGGGAGTGGTAGCGTTTGGGGGCTTGAAGCGTAGGACGTAGGAAAAGATGGTCTGGGTATCTTTGCGGGATTCGAAGGGGAGGAGGTAGATGCTGCGGGCGAGGGAGTATAGGAGGTCTTCTTGGATTATGGAGTTGACTAATTGTGAGACCTGCTCAGGGCTACTTTCCGTTTCTATCGAAGCAGTGTTTAGTAGGTGTGTCATGACGGAGGATGGGGAACCACCTTGCGTTCCTTGTAGGACTAGCTTCATCTGCGCAAGCAGCTTCGCCAGCTCATCCTCCGTCTATGACTGCGTCAGTACCCTTCGTAAGGTACCTGGGCTGATAGCCGCACCTTTTGTGAGAATGGAGGTTGCCATAGCCGAGCGAGTAGCTCTTTTGTTGGCTTTGCCAGGTCGGCTTTCGACTTGTTCCGAAAGAGGAAAGCCATTGGCTATATTTCGGCAGAGGGAACCTATGCTCCCAATACGTTGAAGAGTCGAATATAGTGATCGGTGGTGCCGTAAAAGATGGCTGTCTGTATGCTTACACGCTTCCGTACGGTCGGGGGATAAAACCTCTAGAGTGAGAGAACATCTTTAGACTGCTAACACCCTATATCTCAGTGGCAATGCACAATATAGAAGTCATGAGCCAAGACAGAACTTGGAGAAGAGAACGTATATAATTGCACCAACAGGGAAGCCTCTGCCCGTAAGGCGTCCAATCGGGTCGAAGCGAGGTCGGCACGAATCAACTATCGCCGAAAGCTATATCCTCCAACAGTCTCACAAGAACGTTAAGCTAGGTATCCATAACCATAACCCACCTGACAACAACCAGCTGGTGGGCAAGTGTACTTCTCTCACCAAAGCTCGCAGCTCGCCAGCGGGCTTGCTACTCTCTCAGATGTCGCCAGCTAGCTCAAATTGCTCGGAGAGCCATGACATCCTTGACCTTGAGGACGATGAGGGTTGGGAGGACTTGGAACCTGACGTGGAGAAAATTAAGATAGTCAGCCTATTTGGGGAAGACAAGTTCCCTAACGTTCAGACGATGCTGCAGCATTGTAAGGACAATCATCAGTTTGACCTTATAAAGATTCGGAAAGAGCTCAGTATGTATATCTTCCTCTACCTTGTTGGCGTACACTGCATTGAAGGCTGATCAGCGGTTGTGGAAGATCTTGATTTTCTTGAGACAATGAAGCTAGTCAACTATGTTCGTCGCGAAGTTCAAAATGGAAACAAATCGCCGAATGTTTCTTCCAAGTCCACTTTCAACGACGACCAATACTTGAAGCCAGTCCTAGAAGACGACGCTCTTTTATATTCATTGGAAGACGTTACCGGGGACATTGAAGCCAGTAAAGATTCAGTTATGAACGGAGACAAGATGGGCGACTATGATTGTAGCGCCACAGAGCGCGTCGCTGAGCTTGAGGAGGAATTGCAATCGACTCTAGCTGCCTTCGAGGAGTACAAAGACATGGTAAGCAAGGCATTAGACAAGCAATGGAAGAGTGACACGGGTTCAACCCTGTCCTCAAGCGCGGACTCAATGTCATACATCGGAGCATCCGCACCTAAGGACGACGATTCCCACTACTTCAATTCGTACTCCTACAACGGTAAGTCGATGCAAGGCTTGGAAGTTTTCTATGCTAAGCGTGTAAAGACATACATGAGACCATGTTGAAAGACACCGTCCGAACCGACGCTTACAGAGATTTCATCTACGATAACAAGCACCTGTTTCACGGCAAGGTAGTCTTGGATGTTGGCTGTGGTACTGGTATCTTATCCATGTTTTGTGCTCGAGCGGGAGCCGCGAAAGTGATTGCAGTCGATAATTCGGACATCATCAACAAAGCCCGGGAGAATATCTACGAGAACGGAATGGGAGATGTTATCACGTGAGTTTCATTGGTAGATATTATCTTTTAGTGAGACGTAGTTAACACGTCACAGCTGCCTGCACGGAAAGATTGAAGAGGTTGTTCTGCCTGTTCTTCAGGTTGATGTCATCGTCTCCGAATGGATGGGCTATTGTCTGCTTTACGAAGCCATGCTCGACTCTGTGCTCTGGGCGCGGGATCATTATCTCGCTCCCGCCGGGCTTATGGTGCCATCTAATACCGTGCTCTATGTAGCACCGTTCACCGACCCCGACTACATTGCGAACCATGTCACTTTCTGGAGGGAGGTTTACGGATTCAACATGACCAGCATGATGGCTCACATCTACGATGAAGTATTGATCCGCGACCTCAAGTCTTCAGTTCTCGCCGCAGAGTCGGTGCCATTTCTACGCCTTCCATTGCATAGCGCACAGAAGGAGGAACTCGTCTTTACGAGCAAAGACTTCGCCATGACTCTCAAGGAAGACATCGACGAGCTGGATGGATTCGTCATCTGGTTTGACACGTACTTCCTGCCCAACAAAGACCTGAGTGTGCCCGAACACGCCAAGGCCGAAAACTGGGGAGGACATGAGCGTAAGGGAGTGGCGTTCACGACCGGACCCGGAGGCCCCGAGACGCATTGGCGCCAAGGAGTGCTGTTGATCGACCATAGCAAGCGCCCGGCCGAGGCTCTGAAGAAGGGGCAAGTCGTTCGCGGAGAGATCGGATACAAGAAGAGATGTGAGAACAGCCGCGAATTGGAGATTGAAGTCAAGTGGGATGTGGCTGGCAGCGGCGAAAAGGGAAGACAGCTGTGGTTTATGCGCTAGAACATTTCAGCGAATCGCAGCAATCGAGTGGGGTATGTCGAACAATAGGCCATGCGATTACCGAGGCTGAATGTGTGATTCGGGGTGTTTTATGATGTACGATACGAGAGTAACGAGACATGGTGGTTCTATATGTACTGTACCTACCTTACATAGGTACCTACCTTACCTTATGTACCTGATGATCCGAAATAGTGGATCGAATCAAGAACATGCAGTAACCTTAACGGGGACTTTCGAACGTTATCCCGTTGTTTAATTCTTGATCTTGATTTAGAACCCTTGGCTCCATCGCGACAGTCCAGAGCGATGGTTGAGTTCTGACAGTGACAGGGGCCTCCCCTAGATGACTCCTTGAGGTTGACCCGTCAAGCCTTGCCGGACCTTTAATTCCACCAACCCCGCATTTCACGATGACGCTAAGCCACGTGAATCGAAAGCACGAGCTTGAAGGTTCCTCCTTCCTTTCTCGGTTCCCACCATCTTCTCCAAATTCTACAACTACCTTAACAACAATAACAATGGAAAAGACCAATGCTCCACTTGGACGGTCTGGATCATCTGGACCTTGTCTGCTAGATGTAGAGTCAACTGCTTGGACTTGAAATTGCTCTGCAGCTTGCTTACATCATGTGCCACCCCCGAGAGCCCCCGACGAACAGTGACCAGTTGCACTAAAGAGCTTTGGCCGCTCTCAATAGGTAATGCCCCCTCTGTGGAGGGTCTGTTGTGGGATGCCCCATTGGATGCCGGGGTCGACGCTGCCCTGGATGGATGGGATGCAGCCTCTTGAGGTCACACTGGCAATACCTTACCTTAATATCATGGTAGCATCTGTACTTTAGACCATGTCCCCCGATCTTACTAGGACTAGTTCCAAGGGATACTGTATTTTTCTATTTAATCAACCCTTTTCCTCATCATTCTAAGGTACTTCTGGTCTCTACTTGCCTCTACTCAAAGCCATCAACTCCCTGAGGTATGCGTCGTCTTACTGCTCTCCTTTCCCTCTTGCCCCTCGTGGTGGTGGTGACGCTTGCCCAGCATGGCCGTGAACCCCCCGAGGTCCAAGAGGATGTCCAAGACATGCTGAGCAAATTCAATCAATATGTCAAATACGAAGGCCCGAACAATGATGTTCCCAAGAAACCAAAGCATGGACCTGAGCCACCTGCCGGTGTCACTTTCTGGATGGAAAACATCAAACATCAGGGCATTGCACCGTTTAATCCCAGCCCGGGTAGTTACCAAGTCTTTCGCAATGTGAAGGACTTTGGTGCCAAAGGTATGCCCAGCACCGAGTATCTGCCGCCAGAACCAACCGAATACTGACCGTGTTCCAGGCGATGGTGTCACCGACGATACCGCAGCCATCAACAATGCCATTAGCAGCGGAAACAGATGTGCTCCAGGGAAATGCCAATCTTCCACTACGACGCCTGCCGTCGTCTACTTCCCTGCTGGGACTTACATCATCTCGTCCTCGATCATCGACTACTACTTTACTCAGATCATTGGGAATCCCAACAGCCTTCCAATCCTCAGAGCCACCCCCAACTTCAAAGGTCTCGGTTTGATCGACAGCAACCCGTATCAGTCCACTGGAAACCTCGGCTATGGTGCGACTAATGTATTGTATGAACTTGAGCACTTTACCCGGAGAATGGTTCAGTGGATTATTGTCGACGGAACAAGAAGCTGACTGTGATTTCGAACAGCTATCGACAGGTCAGGAACCTCATTTTCGATATGACCGATGTACCCGCCAACCTGCCTGCTACTGGTATCCATTGGCCCACGGCTCAAGCCACGAGCTTGCAGAACTGTGTGTTCCAGATGAGTGACGCAGCAGGAACGCAGCACCAGGGTATCTTCATCGAGAGCGGTAAGTCTTCATCCGAGCTATTCTAGTCCGCTTTGGTCATCTAACATGTCTCGTGCAGGTTCCGGTGGTTTCATGAACGATCTCACTTTCCAAGGTGGATTGAACGGTGTTGCGTTTGGGAACCAGCAGTTTACGGTTCGGAACTTGTCATTCTCCAACTGCGTGACGGCCATCAACCAGATTTGGGATTGGGGTTGGACTTATAAATCAATTACGATCAACAATTGCACTACTGGTGTTTCCATGGGTAATGGAGGCCACGACGCCCAGACTGTCGGCTCCGTTACCTTCCTCGACAGCTCGATCAGCAACACCAAAGTTGGTTTCTCCACGAACCATGACGCCACTTCTCAGCCTCCTGCTGGTGGAAGCTTAATCATTGAGAACGTTCAGCTCAACAACGTCCCTGTCGCGGTTCAGGGTCCCAATCAGTCCACGGCCCTTGCAGGCACCACAGGTCAGTCAACCATTGCCGCATGGGGTCAAGGCCACTCATACACTCCCAACGGCCCGACCAACTTCGAAGGTCCCATCACTCCCAACAACAGGCCAGGATCTCTGCTTCAAGGTAACAAATACTACGAGCGTTCCAAGCCCCAATATGAACAGAACGTTGTCAGTGATTTCGTCAGTGTTCGCTCCGCAGGTGCCCTAGGCGATGGTAATACCGACGATACAAAGGCTCTCGACAAAGCAGTCAAGGACGCTACAAAGCGAGGAAAGATTGTCTACTTTGATGCGGGTATTTACAAGGTTACTAAAACCCTGCGAATCCCAGCTGGCGCCAGGATTGTTGGTGAGACGTACCCAGTGATCATGTCCAGTGGGAAATATTTCAGCGACATCAACGACCCGAAACCAGTCGTCCAAATCGGCGAGGAAGGTGATAGTGGATCAATTGAATGGTCGGACATGATTGTCGGCACTCAAGGTGCCCAGGCCGGAGCTATCTTGATCGAATTCAACCTCGCTGCCGGTGGAACACCTTCCGGACTGTGGGACGTTCACACCAGAATCGGTGGCTTTGCCGGCTCCAACCTCCAACTCGCTGACTGCCCCACCACCCCAACCGTACCGACACCACCAGCACCAGTCAAATCCAGCTGTATCGCAGCTTTCATGTCCATGCACATCACACAGGGCGCCAGCGGCGTCTACATGGAGAACAACTGGCTCTGGACCGCCGACCACGACATTGAGGACCCCAACGACACCCAAATCACCATCTACGCCGGCCGAGGCCTGTACATAGAATCTGAGGCCGGCAACATCTGGCTTGTCGGCACAGCCGTCGAACACCACACCTTCTACCAATACCAGCTCGCCAATACCCGCAATCTCTTCATGGGTCAGATCCAAACCGAAACGGCCTATTATCAGCCAAACCCCAATGCCGCAACCCCCTTCCCCGTCGTCAAAGCTTACAACGACCCCGACTTTGTCGCTTCCTGCCAGGGCAAGACGCCCAACTGCCTGCTCGGCTGGGGGCTTAGAGTTATCAACTCGCAGAGCGTGCTCGTCTACGGCGCGGGCTTGTACTCGTTCTTCAACAACTACAGCACTACGTGCTCGAACCAGGGCAACGGCGAGGCATGCCAGCTCCGCATTTTCAGCGTCGAGGGCTATGGGTCTAACAATGTGAATGTGTATAATTTGAATACTATTGGCACTACTGAGATGATTGATAGGGATGGGGTGGCGTTGGCGAGGTACTCGGATAATCTTGATGGCTTTGTGGATACGATTGCTTTGTTCAGGAGCAACTAAGGGCGCCGCGGGGTGGAAAGGTGGTTAGGAGGCATGGGGTTTGTACATATGGAATCTTTCGCTTCGTTGCTGATACTCATGAAATCCTTGATTGGAAGGGGAGGATGTGGAACGAAAAACGGATCGAAAGCGGATGGTTTGAGGATGCTGATACATATGAAGACATCACGAACTGTATATATGAATTACGTTCTCCGCCAAAAGGACCTGGTATTGTCCCTCCACTTTGAATATTGCATATCAATCCATCAATCCTTCAACCTTCCTTCACCCCCTCCATCCTCCCACTTCTTGAAACCCGCCCCTCCTAGTCCCAAAACCCCCCTCACCATCCTTCACTCCCGCCCGTACCCCACGCAACCGCCCTCTTAACCGTCCGTGCCGTGAAACAAAAGTACCTTATGTTGGGGAGTTGGTAAACCTCCGCTTCATAGGGCTAGTAGAGTAGGGCTGGGGCCCGCCTAGTAGAGTTTCCTCCTAAGTAGATACCTTAGCCTCCTATGTAACAGCAACAAACCTAAATATCAATATGCACCTCGTATTTCCAACAAAGTAAATTTTAATTATTTTAAAGAAAAGTTTATGAGGCGGTTAGATAGGGGGGTGAAGAGACAAGGGTTGGGGGTGGGGGGGGGTGGGTGTAGATTTGAGAGGGGGGTGGGGTTTGAAGAGGGTGGGGGGTGTGTGAGGGGGTTGGGATGAGAGAGTGAGGGGTTGGGATGAGAAGGGGAAGATGAGGGAGGGACGGAGGAGTGTTTCATAGAGTTCAGTGAGATGGAAATTTTGATAACTCGAGATCGTGAGCCCCCCCCCTTCAAAGATATTAACGTCGTTGTCCACTTATATCCCATCCCATCCCATCCCCCCCCCCAATCCCACACGTCCTACCCCATGCGAAAACGCCCTTCACTCCCTGACTAATCCGTCCCCCGGCTTTTTCAAAGCACTCATCCCTCACCACCCCTCTAACCCGTCCCCCATCCTCTACGATACCCCATCTCATGCCCCCGTTCGCCTTCATGTGTGGCGCTAACCCATCCGCGTTGTTCCCAAATATGCCACTTCGTTGGTTGAATTGTTCATGCATGATGGGGGGGGGGAGACTATCGCGTGTGGACAAATAGCCATGGGGTTATGGGGAGACGGTGCTCGTTCGCGAACAAGGCGCTCGAGGCGGGGGTGGCTCGCCTTGGGGCACCTTGGAGAGTTCGAGTCGTTGACGGGGAGCAAGGCGAGGGCTGCTGGGAATCGTAGATTTCTTTGTTTTGGGAAGCTCGATGGTAGTAGGTAGGCACAGTGCTTTTTCCCGCTTCAGGTCCTCCCGAACGAAGATTCTAAAAGGCACGACAGATATTGTGGCCATGTATTTTTCTCTACCACATATCAATTCTACCCTCACAGATGCGGGACTCCCAAACTGGCCAGCCCCAAATTCACAATACTTACCACGCCCTCACCGAGAATAAGCCCGCTCGCCAAAACGATAACAGGCGTATCCTCTCGCTTCCTCCAAATGCGCCAGTACCAGTTGACCAGCCCACCAATCGCCCTCGCAAGCGTAAACGACGGGACGTTGTACATGCCCACCGCCACCGCGATCCCGCCAGGCACCCAATCCACCCATCCCTTGCCCCTGCCCTTGATTCTCAGGGCTGTGAGGCCGCAGAAGAGTAGCCCGGCGCCGAGAGCCCACTGCCATGCCATTGCTGGGAGGCCCTTGCCGGTCACGAGCCGCGCGGTGAAGATCCAGACGTAGCCGGTAGGGACTTGAAACATGCCACCGGGGACTTCGTAGACGGAGGTGTAGAGCTTGTAGACGCCAGCGGACACAATGGCGCCGAAAAAGGAGCCGATCATCTGGCCCCAAAATTGCGCCCTAGGCGCTGCGCCCAGCAGATGTCCCGTTTTGAGATCCTGCATCATATCGCCGGCCTGCAAGGCTCCGGACTCAGACACGGCGCCCGCAATGAGGTTGATAGCAATGGCGTTTTTGTTGCTGGCGGGGATGACGAGGGCGAAGAAGAGCTGGGTGAGTTTGCTAATGCCACTGACGGGGTTGAGGTCCGTTTCGCCGAGGGCGCGGACGCCCATGAGGGAGAGGAGGAGGGAAATAAGGAGGGCGAGGATGATGGCGTGGTAGGGGATTAGGGGGCCGAAGGCTATGCGGACAGAGGCGATGCAGAGGGCTAGGGAGGCGATGAAGAGGGGGACGAGCTGGCGGGTGGGGACGAGGTGGTGGGGGGGCGCGTCGGGTTCGGGGGCGTCGGGGTTGGTGGGCGAGGTTTTGTTATCTTGGGGTGAGTGGGAGGAAGATGGGAAGTAGTTGTGGTGGGAGGAGTTGGAGATGATCGGCGTCAAGGGAGTGGAGAGCCCTGAGGGGCTGAGAGCGGTGTAGTCACCTTTCCCCAATTCCCGGCTGCGGAACATATCCGTGATATTGCCCTTTCTAATGTGGTCTCTGATCTCTCTGTAGTAATGCGGGGCTTTATTGACCATAGGCCGAAGGGTCAGCCACCCCAAGCTGACAAGGGAGTCTGCAAGCATGATGGCCAAGCTGACCCAAACGATCCAGCCTTTGCTGCCATTAGACCATTCTTTCACAGATCCTGGAGCCCAGCCTTTACTCTTCGCTAACGGAGAGAGGATCCCCCAGCCCACGATGGCTCCGAGAAGCATGTGGAGGGTTGTTGCAGGGCCCATGATAATGCCTTGACCGACGTACGCCGGTGAAGGATTGAGTGTCCATAGCCAGTTGGTAGCTAGAGGTAATCCAAAGATGGGAAGATCTCGGAATTGGGGGATAAAGTAAGATATGAGAGTCTAGGTGTATCAGTGCTATGACCGCACATTGCAAGATACGTACATACATATACTGCAGATATACCGAAAGCAATCACCAACAGCCGTATCTTAGCTTTCCAATCGCTCCTATGATCTATGCCCAGGCCTTGTTCACTTGATTCGCCCTCTTCAGGGAACGTTGTGGGCGTAGCTTGAGTCCCAACGCTAGGAGGTACACCCTCCAAGCTCGACGACCTCAGCCTATCCTGGCTTCTCCTTCTGAACGTCTCCAATCCACTAGCATGCACCACATTCCCTTTGTCATCCGTATTTCCATGTAGCACACCAATCATCAGCGCCGTAGCCGTCCCGCTTGGAAACTTGAGCTTCTCTCGTATAATAACCTCTTTGCGCAAGGGCACGGCAAAGACCACCCCAAAGAAGCATATTCCTAGCGACCAGATGATCAGCTTGCCCGTTCCCAAATTTATTGGCCCATTCTCTTCGGGGTCCAGCAAATAATTCAGCGCCGGTAGAACGCCCACAAATCCACAGCCCAGGGGCATCGTCCCCACAGCTCCCGCAACCGTTTGAACCAGCACATTCTCCACGGGTGTAAACGGGTAGTCGATGTACCTCGCTATTGACTTGAAGAAGGCGAACCCGATTAGGGCGGCAGGCATAGCCATTCCACTGACCCATCCGGTCTGCAGGCCGAAGTAGGTGTTTGAGAAGCAAATAATGACACCGATAGCGAGACCGACCAAAACACCGCGGATGGTGAAGTTTTGGCCCTGGTCGGCCTGCTCGGCGAGGAATCTGCGGGCATCGCTGCGGCGGCGAGCTTCTTGCGCGTATGTGGTATTTTCGTCGTCGTTGGTAATGGCTGACTCGGGTACGCCATGAACGTTACCGGAGTCCTGAGCATTAATAGCCTGGTACTTGAGAGGCTGGCCAGCATGAGGTATTGGTGAGCCTCTGTCCGGTGCCATGGCACGTTTTCCCTCCGACAATCTGGTGGAGAAGGATTGAAACCAGAAATACCAAGTCGTCGTTGAAGATGCGGGCTTCGGCGATAAGGTTATTGCGCCATATTTTAACTCGGTAGTTCTACGTCACGCGATGCGCGTCACAGGATGGTGAGAGATGGGTCAAAAACCCTAATCTAACCAAAGCCTGCCTTCACCTCCTACAAGGCAAGCCTTTCTGGCTTTCTAGAACCCAAAATTATCTAACAAGCTATTCACATCCGGCTCCTCGAATACTTTCTGTGGTGGGGGTTGTCCCATTCGTCTCGTCTTCGCCTCAGTAGGCGACCTTGGAACAGGCATATCATCGACAACCAGGCTGCTTCTCCGCCTAAGCAATTTTCGCGGATCAGGAGGTGAGTCTGGGGCCTTCGGGGGTTCTTTGAGCTGCATGAGAAATTCCCAGTTGCGTACCAAGTCCAGCGCGAGCAAGTCGCAGCCCATACGATCATAAAGCCTTGCATTTTGAATCACAAACTCCCATTCCGCGCGTGGTGAAATCTTGGAAGCGCCTTTTAGGGTTTGTAAGGATTTGTCCCTCAGCTGTTTGTAGAGTACGACCAACGCCGGATCGCTTGACAAGTAAGATCTTGCTTGTAGGTTTGGTGTCCCGGGTGAGTCGAGTAGGGTGTAGACAGGAGATATCAAGACACGAACAGCCATATCTCTTCGGCCAAGCATCCAGAAAGCCCACGTCGCAAACCATCGGTTACCTTCAAGTGCTGCTTGCGGTAGGACCTTGTCTTCGAGAAGTGATCGAAGCACCAAGCTATCGTCGCCGTCGTGAACACGTGCAACCGCAATTGCAAGTTGCAGGTCCTGCATCTGGTGAGCGCAAACGTTGACCGCATCTTGTACATTTCCGGCCAGTAGAAAGAATGCAGCAGCGTACTCAAAACGGCGCTTGCCAAGAAGAGCATAGGCATTTTTCAGAGCTGCAGTCTTCCATCGTGGTTCTTTGAAGTTGTTCGATAGAAGCTTCTGCGTTGAAGACTGCTCTCTGTTCCAGGATGCCATTCGCCAAAGCCCGATCAGAACATTCTTCTTCTTAAGGGCTAAATAGTAGAGGCTGCAATCGATAGGGTTCTTTTCGAAGGTCTTGGTATATTCGTTGCGCGCTATAGCCTCGAATTGCGCTCTTAACGCAGTGAGATCAGTCATCCACATGAACATGCCACTCTCTCTCGCCTGCTCCCATAGCATTTTACCTTGAAATTGCTTAGAGACCAAGTCCACAAGAATGTCCTGACTACCACTGTGGAACGCCCAAACAATTTCTCTCCAGGTGATACCAACACGGCTGACAGAATCTTGTTTCCTAAGCATGTGCTGTCGAAAGAAGACTAGGTAGCGCATTGCGTTGTCATCCATGGACCGTCGATACCTTTCAGCTGTCGCCACGCACTCAATGATATCACTTAGGTGGACCTGATCTTGTTGGGATAGGTGTGGAACAGACAGTTTAGCCAAGTTCTCGTTGAGGGTTGCAGCCAAGTCTTCGGACACAGTATCAGGCTCGTCATCATCTGTAAACTCAGCATAAGATGATCGCATTTCTTTCTTCGCGGCATAAGAGAAGATCTGTCTGGGTCAGTGTCAGGCAATTGGAAAGAGAGTGATCCATACCTCCTGCTCAATGTAAAAATCGTCCACAGGCAATGACAGCAGTGTGTCAAGCTCATCTCCCGGAGCGAAGAACCTGAGCGCTTTGTGCAAGCCAACGATGATCTTCTGCACCTGGGCATGCTTGCCAGCTAGGATACACTGGGCGAGGAACTGTGGATGAAAGATTGGTAAGGGGCCATTTAAAAAAGTAACAAGGTGGAAGATATCCCAAGCATGGTTTAGATGTTCGGGTATTATGAGATCTCGAACGACGTCATCCGAGATCGTTACATCCTTATCGTACGTGAAGAGCTGATTCCCAGCACCAATAACCAGATTACCACTTCCAAGCCAGGTACTATCTCCTATAGGATGTGGCGTTACTTCTCTAATGTAGACTTCTCTGATGGCAGCCCATGCAGGGCCTGCGGTGAGGTAGTCGTACCGCATTTGTGATAAAATTACAACTTTGTGGGGGAAGCCGACAGCAAGAATCGATTGCTCGTCTGGGGTTGACGACCAATCCAAGTCCTGAACCACGTCGAGGCTTCCGTACTGAACGTTATGTTCTACTTCTCCACTTCTGTTATCCCAGATAGTCAGGCCCGTCTTAGCAGAATCTATAACTGCAGTCTTCTTAATCGAACTACCGCTTGCAAGAAACGGGGCGTCGACGCCGGTCTCGACTTTTGATGTGACGAGCCAGTCGACTGAAGGCTTTTCCAAGTCCAGCCTTGCGGTCCACGTACATAACACGCCACTGTTAGTATAAGATATGGCTATGTCCTTAGCAAAAACATCAAGAAAGTTTGATGTAAACATAGCAGAGCCAGCCGGGTCCACAGGCAGCACAAACGCAAGGTTGTCTTCACGTCCTAAATCAAAAGAGCAAAATTCTTTCATGTGGGTATCGGAGGAAAGCCCTGAACGGTCCGTTTGCTCAGATTGTGGCGGTAAGTGAACTTCCCAGACGATACCTTTCATGCATGATGTAATAGTAGCCAAGTGGATCACTCGAGATCCCCAAGCTGGCTCCGGTAGCTGAACAAGGCATAGTGGTCTGCCTTCCACCTCAAAGTCACACGATGCAGCTTGATGAGCGACGGGCAATCTTGCATCCCAGAGTGTTATGCTATGATGATGCAAAAGAATGACAAAGTCACCTTCGCCGAGCAACCATGTCCGGTGAATATGCTTGGAGCAGCCAAGCGAGCTTGAACGGGCTAAAGCCATTCCACTTCTATCGTCCTTCTGCTTCCAGACCAATCCCTCATTGTCGTTGGTGCGGGATATGAGAGCCTTGCCGCTGACGCTCCGTACGATCTTCTTAACAGGACCATCGTGTCCCGTCCATAGCGCTTCTAAATGGAGGCGGTCTTGGCGAGGTGAAGGATCAAGTAGCTCGTCAATTCGACCTTGAAGCCATTCAATCCTCCCATCGAAGTGGTGCGCCAACAAAGTAAAAGCCGAGCCGCGCTCACCATTGCAAAAGTTGAGGAATCGTACAGCGCTCTCTTTTCCAGAGGCATCTTGCGAGAACGAGAGCTTTAAGTTCTCGATATGCGTAATGTTGAAAAGTTTCGTTCTTTTCCTTACTTTACAACCAATACTCTCTAAACCCCAAGCAGACATGTGACCATTTCCGTCTAGCACCACGCAAACCTCTGGACTCCTTCTTCCAATTTCTACAATATGTTCTAAGGCGTGATAATCTTTCCCGACTCTGTCTGCCCCATCCTCGACCGCTCGTTGAGTCGCAGACGTAAAGTCGCGACTATCAACGATAAACGCATAACGATCTCTGGACTGATTTGCAAGATCAATCTGCCGGGGCTGTATGGATTCTTGCATATCTATTTCCGCCCAAAGTTGGAGTACCTGTAACCCGTGCGGATCCGTAGCAGCCCATATCCTGACCTTGCTATCAGCACATATCGAGAACAACACGTTGTCGAGTGTTTGCTCGTGTTCATGAGACCTTCGCCAGTGTATGCCGGTCACTGCGGTGGGGTGGGGAAGGTAGGTGAAGTCGAAGCGAGTATCGTCGGACCCAAAAGACTGCCTTCTCCAGAGTTTGATCAGTCGATCGTAAGCACCCGTCGAAGCAACAAGGCTGGCGTCATGTGAGAAGCTTGCGATTTTGACAGGCTTGGAAAGTTTACGGTTCCATATCATAGCCCCTTCATCTATTGTTTGAAAGAGTCTCAGCGAAGAAGACCCTACCAACAACTCTTCTCCCGATCCCCATGATAGTGTAAATGTGCCACTTTCTTCCTCTGTGATCGGTAGTGTGCACTGGAGGGACCACTATAGGCACCATCAGGATCTTGGCTCATAGTACGTGTACTTGTAGCTACCTTCAGCGCACCCTCTATCCTCCCGTAAGGCCTGTATATGTATAATTCTTCATTAGTGCAAGTTCCTATTTTCCCGGAAACTTCATCGATAGCCACCGCGTCAAGTGCACCCGCATTATCATGATAGATCGTTTGAATGAGATCGTGCGGGCCGCCTAGGATAACCAAGGCATTGCCAGATATGTAAACCTTTAGAAGAACGAAGTCAACCACCGTCCAGAACTGCCAAGGAATTGGGTTTTCTCACCACCAGGCGCTGGCTCTCCCATAGTGCAGTGCAGACAGCTTGCAGCTTCGCCTGTGGCTTGCCTGGTAAGACCAATCGCATGGAAGCGATTACGTATCAGAGCTGCAGTGTTGTTGGCGCACTGCTCATCAAAGATCCTCATGGTATAGAGTTGTCCGGTCAGAAGGACGAAACAGTGATTTCAGCGACTCCGCGAAGAACCCTAACATAAGGTATCTTAAATTCCCTAGACTTACACTTGATAAGCGCGTGATCTCGGCCGCGACTCTACCTTATTTCTACGCATGGCTTCTAGTGCCTTGCCCTATCGAGAAAGTCTATCACAAGCGGATTTCTGGATATCTCATGAACAATAGTGATTAGTCTTATTGTACTATAAAAGACTAGAATTATATAATCTCATTCCTCCGGGCTGACGCCGAACTGCTTGGCGGCGACGAAACCATCAATGTCTCATTAACGTCATAATGGTGCAGTATCATGTACCAACATACTCCCAATAGGATATCCAATGCCCCGAGACTCCCTAACTCCGTTCGCGCTTCCCTGTTGCGTTCCTTAAGATGGCCCACCTGGCGTTCTCGGCGACTCATCCTCCAAGATAGCCCCGAATACACTCCTCCCTAACCGAGCCCCTGCCATGCTTCTCCCAAACGCCGCTCTTCGTCCGGTGCTCGGTTCCGTCCTTGGCTCGGTAGCTACCTGAGCCCCCAGTCGGCGTCTAAATGGCGTCCCAGCCGGCGTAGTCGAAGCCCTCACGAGAGCTCTTGCCCTCGTGGCTCTCTTAGACGGCGTGCTGAGATAGCCAGGTAGCGGCGTAGTGCTATTCTGCGCATCTAACGCCGGTATCCATTCGCTCAGGTCTAGCGCCGTCCATTCTTCCACGCGAGTCGTAAGTCCCTCGTCGCCTGCGTCTGCTTCAGCTTGCAGTGCAAGGCGCCTTGCTCTGGATGAAGCAGTCGTTCGTTCCGGGGAAGATTGAAGGTTGCGCCTTGTAGCGGTCTTCTCGTGCCATTGCCGGACATGGCGGCGTAAATGGCGCTTATCGTAAGTCCTCTGGAAGGATACCGCTTTCGACACAAGAGCTTTGTATTCGATCATGCGGAGACTGCATCTGTGAAGGCAGCTAGAGGCCAGCAGAGAGAGATGTGGTTCGAAGAACAAGCGGGCGATTTCCTCGGAATTCAATTGGGTTCGGAGTCGGTGGCGCCAGAGGTGAAGGTGGTGAGAGGTTCGGACTAGCGCGTAATGGTCTTCGGCTTGGTAGCTCCAATTCGAAATTTGGGTAAGATGGGCGTGCCATTTGTCGAATGAATTAACCCCAAATCGTAGGAGGCGATCTTGACTTATCTGTTGTGCCGTTTCTTGCATTTCCAGAAATCGGGCCGTGCGGCCTCGCCAGTGAGTCAGATACCTTGTAGCAAGCTGCATCTTGGACTTTCGCCTGATCTGGATATAGGCATCGCGGCGTTTTCGGCGCTTTGACTCGATTACTGCAGATCGCCAGCGTTTCAAGATCCTTGTGGCAACGAAGTAAAATCCGGCATCTCTTGCCCAGCCATTCAGCTTTCTCAGGTGAGTTGATTTGAGAATCCATCTATGTATATTCTCTTGGACGATGCGAGGGGCATGGAATTGGAACGCGACCTCCTTGTCCTGACGATGTGCTGCTAATCGCTGAAGCCAACGGCCAATATTAGAGCGCAAACATCTCCTGTCTCTTCTGTCTTCAAGAGCTCGAAGGCTGTTATTACGCTCCGCTTGTATCTTGTATGAAACGTTCATCAGTGTTGACAGGTGCCTCAGCATGAGCCTCTCGTTGTAGAGCCTGCATAACAGATTGTACCGTTCTGCAAGTACCCATTTATAGAGGGCCTTAACAACAACTCTATCGTCGATTTGACGAGCCAAGGTTTGCCAGCGCAGGCGATCATTCCATTGAGTCCAGGCGTTCCTCACCAATCTTAGTCGATTGATATCTTCCGCCTGCCTTTCGACTCTGTACCGTGAAACAAAGATGGCAAATGTTGTGCCTGCCACCCTCCAGTCTACCATATTCGCAACTCGCCGAGCAAGAGGCGCATGGTGGGTTTTCAACCTCCACCCCCATAGCAGACGGGCATCTGTCTTTTGATGATTGAATTGAGCCGCATCCCGTGTTTGGGAGAGGATGATGCAAGTTTTTGCAAGCCATTGTATAAGGATTCGCCGTGCGATCCTTTCGTTGAAGACAACCGCAACCTGGTAGTTTCGCTGCAAATTCTGCCTTAAAGATGATACCCATGTTAAAAAAGACTTATTCTTCAATTTTCTTGCCCTCCATTCCGGAGCCCGTCGTCCACAAAATGTCCAAAACCAGCGCCAATACCCAAGCTTGTAAAGGTCCTCTTTGTACAATGCGATCGCTCTGGTCTCATCAGTCACTGCTCGGACGCAGCGCTGTTGCCAAACACCAAAGAATTTCTGCAGACGTAAACGACGAGCTTTGAGCGCATTCACAGCTGTGGTTTCAAGCCATGCATTGAAATATTTCAACCTCAGTATATGTCGTCGAGCAGTAGATGTATGGATTGCCACGTCATAAGCACACTCTGCCCAATGTGTGAAAGCTCTAGAAAGCAGATACAGATCTCGAGCTTTGCCTGCTCTTAGCTCCAAGCGGTTGAAGAATCGTTCAGTTTCGGCGGCATGTCTCTTCCAACAGAGTCGTTGTTGCCAATGTTCTAGGGACTCACGCATTAAACGTCCTGCATCATGAGTGAAAGCCTTTTCATTTAACAGCTTATGATCATGGCTAGCTTGCACTGCTGCAGCGAACCATTTACGGGCAATGGAACGGATTCGGTAATGTTGAAAGGTATCTGCGTCCCGTAACAACTGAGTCCTTGACGGGCGATTGAAAATCTCACGTTCAGCCGCCGCTTCTGAAGATCTCGTCTCATGGGCGAGGTTGGATGCTTGTGCATCATCTCCAAGGCTGTCCTCTGTCAACGATAACGCTTGCGAAACGAACGTTTGGGGCTTCGCAATTCGACTACTGAGAACGTGGTTGGAAGATGCTCGATTTCTTGCATGATGATGCGGGATCTCAGATGCAGATGCGTGTCTTTTTGTATAATATTGGGTACTATCAGCGAATTCTTGCGCTGTCAACCTGCCTCTATATTGTTGTATAGCGCTAGACCGTAGCTCCGAAGGTTGGGAAGCGATCCTCTCAGTCGCCCGCGTCGTTGCTCGGCTCGATGAGCGCAATTTATGCACTGGGCTCTGGCTGTGCTGAATGCGTGACGTAGAGGCCCGCGACATCGGCCGTGGTCGGCTTGCTCTGACACTCTCATCCTCGACATCATACATCGAATTGAAAGATGCGCGTCTTGATATCCTGCGGAAGCCGTTCCCTGGTCTAGATATTGCAGTGTCGTCAAGTCCGAGCCCGTTGTCGCCGCCGAAGTCTCTCGTAACGTCCTGAATTCCATCTTCTTCAGGGTCGAACTCAATCTGAATCCCCAGCTCCCCAAGCAGCAATTCGAAGCTTTCGTACAAAGAGAGACCAGGGTCCTTCTTATTGCCCAGTCTAAGCAAGAAGCGCAAATATGATTGGTCACGATCTGGATCCAATCCGTTTTGCGCGAGGACTGTGTCATACGCCGCGAATATAGCGCGAAAAGGCTTCTTCTCAACATCCGAGTGCTGCTCAGCGCTGGTAATGATCTGGTGGAGGATTGCGACATCTGCATTAGCTGTTAGTCAATGCAGCAAAGAACGCTATCGATTCAACGCGCCTTCGTTGGAGAGTTCGGGGTAGTCTTCGAGGCTGTTGTATTCGTCAGATGGTGGGGACGCTGGAGGCATCGACAGATCCGGCGCCTACCACGCGTCGTTTTTCGAGGCATGAAGATGGGTCACAATAGTTAAATACAGCTATGGAATAGAAGCAAGCAGCGTTAAATGCGACTGGCATGCTGGGAGAGTTGTTGTTCTAAACAAAGGCCTCGCTTCTTCGCGTCTCAAGGTTCGTCAGTAGGCTTGTCTGAATCGGGAATGGCGTGTTATTGTAATGTTGACAAAATCGACACTTGTATGATTGTATCGATCTTCAATCCGAGTCTCGATGAAAAGAAGGCACATAATTTCATAAAGACATGCTCGTTTCTTGAGGAGAACCCGAAAGCGCATTCCAGCATGCCAACCAGGACCAGGCCTATCGAAAAACTTGCCGAAGCCGTGGCTAAGTGCTCCGCCGAGGTAGATTCGCTCATCCTTGGAGAAGAGTAATGTGTTGAAGAGATATAGGCCTCTGTTTATGGGAGATGCATTGTAGCGGATTACAATGCCGTTTATAAAGACAAGTGCCTCACAGAATTTCTCAGGCTGAAAGACTGTTACCTTGTGAGTAGTGTGCAAGACGATGAGTGAGAATGTCTATCTAACATCCATCTAGGCAGCTTCCAAGCGAAAGTGAAGGCTCAACTATTCGTGAGCAGGTAGCGAGGCTTTGGGCTAGATATACAATAGCATATTGCATTACATAGACATTTCCGACTATCAAGCTATCCGAACGGCGCTGGCCTAATTTCTACATCTATCGCTATCGAATCTTTGAGAGTTCTACATTTCTTCGTATTCGCATATGTCGAAGTCTCTCTACAGCTTCACTAAGCGAAGCAGAAATGTTGCTTTCTGCACTTCCTGTTCCTCTTCAAGGATGACGACATCAACATCGCCGTTGGGAATTTTGCCTTCGAAGGCAGTCACTACATGTTTGTCCAGTGGCCGCCGTAACGCTTTCTCGAATGTCTTGCCATGGCTTGAGAAGACTTCCTCGATTCCAATCTTTTGGGGATCGCCAAGGACCTTGTACTCCATCTTCACATCGTCTGTTGCGGCAAGCTTTGCTTTCTTTCGAAGCTGCTGCACTCTGTTGATAATCTCACGAGCTACTCCTTCACGTTCAAGCTCGGGATATAGGGTGGCGTCCAGGATGATAAGGACATCGTTGTCCGTGTTAGTTTCCAGGGTTTTGGAAGAATCGTTGTCTGCCAACCCTCTCTTCACAATCAGATCTTCCTCTCCAAGTTCGATGCCGTCAACGGTAATTTTCTTTTCAAGCACGAAGCGGCGAACATCAGCACTCGTAAGGCCTGGCAGTGCTTTCTTCACCTTTTGAGCGGCACCTCTTAGCTTCTTTCCAAGTGTCGGCCAGTCAGCATCCACGCTGTACTGGACGTTGTATTTCGCCTCATCTGAAGATAAAACAAGCTCGTGGATATTAAGCTCTTTGCAAATCTCTCCCTCCAGTGACCGTATATCTTCAAGATATGACTCAGTTGGGTGTATGACAATCAGAGTCTTCAATGGCTGCTTCAGACCAATAGCCCTACGTTCTCGAGAAACGCGTCCAAGCTCTATGACCCTTTGCATTCGTCCGACGCGCCTCTCCACATTTTCGTCAAAAAGCTCCTCCCTGACTTCTGGGTATTGAAGAAAATGCACGCTTCTAGAATCCTCACCTTGCAAGGATCTGGGTATATGAGGTAAAAGGCGTTGGTAGATGTTATCGGTGATGAACGGTGTAAATGGTGCAAGCCCGCGCGTCAATGTATAAAGTACTTCGAAGAGAGTGTTCAGCGCATGTTTCGTATCCTCAATGCTGATTTCACCCTTCAGACGCCGTCGATTAAATCGAATATACCAATTTGAGGTGTTGTCGAGTAAGCCAAGTAACTTTGGCACCACGGTGTACAGCCGGTAAGCTGCCATCTCTTTGTTTACAAACTTGAGCAAGCTTTGACAGCTTGCCAAAATCCACCTGTCCATAACGTTCTCATTACTTGATTCTGCTTGAGGGTCGAACATAAAATCGACGTTTTCGACCTTTCTTAACAAGAGTACCTGGTCCTGGAAAAACTTGTAACAATTCCAAAGGGGTAGAAGGACCTTCGATACGATCTCCTTCACACCAGACTCTTTGAAACGAAGAGTTTCCGCGCGAACGACAGGGGAGTTGATAAGATACAACCGGAGAGCATCCGAGCCGTACTTATCGATAATTAGTGACGGATCAGGATAATTCTTTAATCGCTTCGACATCTTTTTCCCGTCTTCTGCCAGTACAATGCCATTGACAATACAGTTCTTGAAGGGCAACCGACCGAAGAGATGTGTGCCCAATACAGTCAGAGTGTAAAACCATCCTCGGGTCTGATCCAAACCTTCTGCGATGAAATCCGCAGGAAATTTGGATCTGAAATCCTCTGCGTGCTCAAATGGATAATGTGATGAAGCATACGGCATACTTCCAGATTCGAACCAACAGTCAAATACTTCCTCGATACGCCGGAGATCGCCCTTGCCTTGCTTACTCGGTATTGTGATATTATCAACCTTGTCGCGATGAATGTCGGTAATTTCGCCTTCGAAACCACTCAGCTTCTTGAGCTCCTCTATGCTACCAACACAGACAATCTCTTTGTAGTCCTCACTTGCCCACAACGGCATAGGAGTACCCCAATATCGATTTCTTGACACGTTCCAATCTCTGGCATTTGCAACCCAGCTTCCAAATCGCTTCTCTTTGACGAAATTTGGCACCCAATGTGACCCCTCAATACCATTGAGCATATCCGGGATGATCTGAGGGATCTTCACAAACCAGGCAGGCACAGCTTTATAGATTAGTGGAGTGTCTGACCGCCAACAGAATGGATAACTGTGAGTGATTTGACTATCTACAATGAGACGGCCGGTTCCTTTCAGGTGCTTGATAATAGCTTTGTCGGCAGCCTTGACATGTTGACCCGCAAAATCCTTGACTTCTGCTGTGAAGTTACCCCTCTCGTCTACCGGGTTTGGTGGCAGTCGTTTGTCATTGATAACCCCTGCCTCAAAGGCGACTTTGTAATCCTCTTCGCCGAACGCGGGAGATTGATGTACTATGCCAACACCACTATCTGCAGTCACATATTGCGCATTGAGTACTCGGAAGCCAACGTCCTTGAACTCTTCATAGAAGTAGTCAAACAGGGGCTCATATCGCCAGCCAAGCATGTCCTTGCCCATAACACGGTCCATGACTTTGTATTTCGCCTTCTTTGGGTCTTTGTAGAGTGTCTTTAGGAGAGATTCTAACAGAATATAGTTCTTGCCCGAGAGTTCATCGTGTATTTTGACGTACTCAAATTCGGGGTTCGCAGCCAGACTTGTGTGAGATGGTAATGTCCAAGGTGTCGTAGTCCAAGCAAGAAGACAGGTCCGAGGGTCGCTAAGTAAGGGAAACGTAACGACCACGGCAGGGTCCTGGACATCCTTATAGTTCTGCTGAGCTTCAAAGTTGCTGAGTGGAGTATTAAGGGCTGTTGAATAAGGCATGACCCGGTATCCTCTATATACAACATTCTTCTCAAAAAGTTGCTTAAAGACCCACCAGACAGACTCCATGAATGTGGGGTTCATGGTCTGCGACGTATTGGGGTTAGAAGCAAAATCAGATGTAGGCTTAGGGCTTCCTTGCCTTGTAATCGTTGTCAAAATCAATCCAACGCCCCAAACGTTCGATCGTCTGTCTCCACTCGGTAGCAAATCGCATGACAATCGCCCTACACTCCGCATTGTAGTTGGCGATCCCCATCTTCGCCACAGCGTCTTTGCCAGAAAGACCTTGTTTCTTGTCGATTTCATATTCGATTGGCAGTCCATGCGTGTCCCACCCGAAGCGCCTCTCCACATAATAACCCTTCATGGACCAATATCTAGGAATAATATCTTTGATTGTGGAGGAAAGAAGGTGGCCATAATGGGGTAGGCCTGTTGCGAACGGAGGCCCATCATAGAAGGTATAGCGTCTTCGATTTCTGGACAGCTCGACCTGTCTCTCAAATGCCCCAATCTCTTTCCACCGCTTCAATATCGCCTGCTCTTCCTGGGGAAAGTCGATGGACATGGCGACGGGTGGTTGCCGGCCAAGAAGTTGTAGGTTGTGAGCTTACGGTAAATTTTGGCTGTCATAATTTTGAACACAAGCGATACGTGACTCACCAAAAAGTCATTTTATATTCACGTTATCTTATCATAGCTACCTACCTTACCCATCGAAGAACGGTAGTAGTGCAATAGACTCTCAGACATTCCAATCTACAAAGAAGCATTAAGAGGAACATTCAAAATCACTGACTCACGAGGTTCAGCTACATTCTCTCCTATTCCTCAACAAGGCGTTACAACTTCTACTTCCTATGTACTGAGTCTACGTCTTGACTAACTGGGTATTAACTGTCAGAACAATTTTGGTTCAAGCTAAGAGATCATGAACTTTAATCCGAGTCTTCCTTCTCATCAACTTCTTCCTCCGCATCCGATACCTCTTCTCCGAGTTCTCGTAGTCGTTTCTAGCAACTTTAGTAAACGAGTGACATGTATGAAACTACCAGGAAAATACCTTGTCCTTGGACCTTTTCTCTTCAAGATCCCCAAGCACCATGAATAGATCATCAAGCTCCGTCTGCACTACCTTCCGAGCATCTTCTTTGGCATCAAAGTCACCTTGCAACCGAGTGGCCCTATCCTCGGCGTCTCGCGCTTTATGCTCTGCGCGCTGCAATCGAGACTCTAGAACTGATACCTCAGTAGTGTACTCCTCATGAGCAATCTGAAGATCTTGAACATGGTCCTTGGTAGTCTTGTCTAGCTCACTCTCTACCTTTCGTATTGTAGCTTTGAGATCGGCGATCTCTGCATCATTGCGTGCTCGAATTCTTGTAGCAGTGGCTTCGCTCTCTTCTTTGAATTTCTGCATTTCGCCGCGCAACACTTGCACAGTCGCCTCATGCGCTTCTTGACTCCGTAGCTGCGCAGATTGATGCTCGCGTATCGTCCTCTGCGTATCTTCTTCGTGGTTTCGTTGCAGCCCCTCGTTAATTGACTTAATCCGACTCAACTCAATTACTGCTGATTCTTTCGCTTTTCTGTGATCCGCTTGCTCTTGCCCAAGCTTGCGCTCTACGGTCAAGATTTCGGACTCGAGCTGCTGGATTGTTTGGGTCCGGTCGTCCAATTGAGCCTTCAGAGAATCCACCAATTCTCTGGAGACACCTTTCTGGATACCGTTCGCAACAACGGGCACCTCTAGTCCAGGATCGCGGTCGATAGCCCGTACGATGCGGCTGAAGTTGTCTTTCAAGAAATCCACAAAAGTCTTGTCAAAATAGACTTCAGGAAGACCACCAGATTGCGTCGATCCGAGGTTCTGGGGTAACACCTCGAAATCACGGACCGCAGCGTGTTCCCGTAACTTGGTGATCCTATCAATATATTGTTCGCGACCCAAACGCGTGGTTAGAATCTGATGTAGGGTAACCCGAGATATTGGAGAATCCTTGGTTGAAAATTCGTAGATGATACCAAGGAGGAAAGCACAGAGTCCTGATACAAGAGCTGTGGTATGACTACTTTGGGTAATGAGCTGGGCGATGCTCTGCACATTGCTTCCCTCGCCTAAAAAGTCGTTCACTGCATCATGGTCTTCATATAGCCATCCACATAAGACCATCAAGTAACCTGTTGAGATTCTTTCATCCTCGCCCTTCTGTTGGCTGGAAACCAGATTCCCAGCAATTGTTTGGATACAAGTGACCACCTCTTCCCCTTGCGCGGCGTCTCCTTCTGCGACCTTCATGGCAATGTTCTTGGCATCAACATTGTCATATAGGAGATGGTACAGGATTACAGCAGCGATCCATGGGCGGTAGGGATCAACTGCACGTCCAGACTCTGGTTCCGAAATGAGGATTGTGAGTATGTTGTCTGCTTCAAATTCATCAGAATTATGACCCTCGACTGCCCTCCGTAAGAAATGTAAGCGTATGGGAATATGATTATATAGGTAAGCCTTAATGCATTCGCAAGCAGACATTCGAAGATCGAAAGCATGCGTTAATGATGATGCGAGTGAGAGATCAAGAAGGCCAGATATCACGTTCATTGTGGGCGGAGAGTCGTTACTCTTCGCATGACCATTGATCCGTTGGAACAAGCCATCACTATGTGGAGAAAGAACATCGAGTTGTGCGAAACCCTCCTGTAGGCCACTGTTTCCTCGAATAAGGTCGGCCGAAGTTGCCAAGGCCTTCCAGACTTTCATAAGCGGTGATTCATCTGCATCTGGAGGAGATGGAACTCACCTCAGCCCTAATGGTTATGTCTATTGAATTGTGGAAAGCTATGTCAAGAACGTGATTTAATACCCCGCTTTGCCAGAATGCCATTTGATTTGCTTGCGTTCCTACACTTCCGTTGATCAAGAAAAGGCGTAAGACAGCGAGCAGTCCCCAAAGATTCTTATCGCGCTGAGATCTCGCCCAGTCAGCAATGCCGTCTAGTGAATTTTGTTCTCGAATAGCTTGGCTTAACACGTCTGCCAATTTCCTCACCCAACCGGTTTCACGAAAGTAAGACTGATTAGAGCCATTCAGTCTGAGAAGGTTACCCAGCAAAGACAGGCAATCTTGGACAACGATTCCGCCATGTGTGAGAGATCCTTCTGCGTCGATGATGCCAAATATGCGATCAAAGGCATTCTCGAAAGCTACAAGCTTTTGTAGGTCTGGCGAGGATGGGGTAAGAGCTGTGAGCAGAAGAAGGCCCTCTGCGAAAAGTTAGGCCCGTCAGACATGGTCATGGGGGTAACTTTAGATCATACCACTACGTACTGCTTCCCTTTTATCTTCTAGTACGGCGACAAGTCTTGATACACCGAGGGGAGCTGTGTAGACACATTCCTGCGTTCTTTCCGGCCGTGCAGTCGATATTGCGGAAATCAACTGTAAGGAGTAAAGCCGGGAAAAGAAATCTTGAGTATCCAGTAGATCCAGGAGAACTGTTATATTTTCTTGCCGCTACTCCGTCAACTCAGCAAACAAACCAACGCCTCACTTCCAGGCTACTCACTTGGGTGAACTCATCAGCTAGCCACAATGCTATGTCATCAGAAGCTTCGGGCTATTTGCTATTAGGAAGCATCACACTCTGCACTGGGAGCTACTTGCGCTTGACTCATCGGGGTTGAAAAGCATTAACAGGGTCTCCAGTATGACCTTGGTTGTATCCACGTCTTCAACATCCTGGTTGAGACAACTTATCAGGCCTCTAAGAGCCCCTGAAGCCACCGAGGCTGGGTAGACTTTTGCGAAGCTCCTAAGGCCCAGAATGGCAGCACGGCGGTCCTCTAGTAAAGTAGCACTGTGCAAACGCCCACTGAGTGTGGTAATTGTAGATGTTGCATTTTGTTTTGCTGGGGCCTGAGATTCGAGTATGCGGAACATTGTTAGGCTGATGGTATGTCCCTTCGTATGCAAGGCAATCGCGACATTATCCACAGATACATTATATATTCAGCATGTAACATCAGCTCCTCAAGCCGCACAAAGTTGCTTCCTCGGATGTGTGATGTTCAGTGGCAGTCATGGTGGGCCGGTGGCAGCTGTTCGATCAGATCCCGAAACATGTAATTTTGCCGTATTATTTGGAGTTAGCTTCTAATACTTTACAAACCTCAAAGCATCAAAGACTGTGAAACAACTGATTAGTCTTCAACAGGGCGCATCCGCTTCAGAACTAATCAGATGATCTCTCTGCGTTTTTGGTCCATATCATCACTTAGGTTCAGATCATGCATGCGACAGTAAACACGGCTACCAAGGGTTCTTTTCCAGCTTACTGAAGCTCCGCCTATCGCAGCACTGGTTGCATTTGTGACTCTACTGCATACGCTTTCGACTTGTACACCGTGTGGCTTTGTCCCGACCATTGGTCCATCTCTTGTCACCGAGCACTGAGGACTACACTGCTCCTGCTTTCTAACCCTTTTTGATACGCTTAAGCTTGGTCGCAGAGCGTCCTCAAACAGCCATGGGTGTCCCAGCACTTTTCCGATGGCTATCGCAAAAGTATCCAAAGATTGTTTCGCCGGTCGTCGAAGAGCAGCCTACAGAGATAGACGGTCAAAAAATACCTGTGGATATCACTGACCCGAACCCTAATGGAGAGGAATTTGACAATCTTTACCTGGTAAGGTACTCAGTGAAATTAAACGAATTCAGGCTAATCTCCTCAGGATATGAACGGCATTGTTCATCCTTGTTCTCATCCTGAAGATCGCCCTGCTCCGGATACTGAAGAAGAGATGATGTTGGCTATATTCGAATACACTGATCGTGTGGTGAACATGGTGCGGCCAAGAAAATTATTGTTGATTGCCATTGGTATGTTAAGTGCTGTTGATCTCTGTGGTCTGGCCTAGCCTTATACTCCCCTGCGGATCGTTGCTTCATCTGTTGATATTCCAAGTTACCAAGGGGGGTACACCTCTACATCAGACTGGTTTGTTTAGAGAGGCAAGGGCTGATCTTGTGATTCCAGATGGGGTTGCGCCAAGGGCGAAGATGAACCAGCAGCGCTCTCGGCGCTTCAGATCCGCGCAGGAAGCTAAGGAGAAAGACGAGGATAAAGAAGAATTCCTGAAAATGCTTAAGTCCCAAAACGGAAGCGTCGTACATGAGGACGCTGAGGCTATAGTAAAGAAGAAGACATGGGATCATAATGTGATCACCCCAGGGACACCATTCATGGATATCCTCGCAGCCTCCTTGAGATATTGGTGTGCCTACAAGGTTAACACCGATCCGGCTTGGGAAAAGGTGGGCTCGTTAAGCGTTATTACCGAGCAAAACACTGACAGTTCACAGATGAAAGTCATCATCTCGGATGCAACCGTCCCAGGTGAGGGGGAGCACAAGATCATGGAATTCATCAGGTCTCAACGATCTTCACCAGAGCATGACCCTAATACGCGTCACGTCATATACGGATTGGTAGGTTAACGATTGCTAGTTCTGCCTCCATTAAGCAAGATGCTAATCTTCTGTCAAGGATGCTGATTTGATTATGCTTGGACTTGCGACGCATGAGCCTCATTTTCGGGTCCTGCGTGAGGATGTGTTCTTCCAAGAATCGAAAGCGCGCACCTGTCGAATCTGCGGCCAGAAGGGTCATATAGCCGAGGCGTGCAAGGGCGAGGCCAAGCAAAAGGATGGAAACTTTGATGAGAAGGACAAAGCCGTGGCCTTGAAGCCCTTCATATGGCTTCATGTGTCCGTCCTCCGCGAATATCTTGAGGCAGAACTCTACGTTCCTCAACAGCCGTTCCGCTTTGACCTAGAGAGGGCTTTAGATGATTGGGTTTTCATGTGCTTTTTCGTCGGTAACGACTTCCTGCCACATCAACCTAGCCTTGATATTAGAGAAAATGGTATCGACACGCTCATTGCAATCTGGCGCGACAATATTCCATCTATGGGTGGTTATCTGACGAAGGACGGTCATGTTGATCTGGAACGAGCTCAGTTCATCCTCAACGGCTTAGCAAAACAGGAAGACGCGATTTTCCGACGTCGTCGCCAAACAGAGGAACGCAAGGACGCGAACGCCAAACGGCGAAAGCTCGAGGAACAGAATCGGAATAACGATCGATACTCCGGAGGTGGGAACTATGCTGGGCCTGATGGACGTCGCAAGTCTCCAGATTACACTACCCCCACTCATATCGGCTCTGGTCGCGGTAAACCAACGAAGCCAACAGTGGCTCCACCAGATCTCCCTTTGTTTGTCCCTGGTAAAGGAAGTATTTCCAGAGAAGAAAAGGCTATGACCCATGAAATGGTCGTAAACCGCGGAGCTGTCTACAAGGCAAATCTCGCAAACAAAAGCGCTGCTGCAGTGCTCAAAAGCAAATTACTTAGTGGCGACCAAAACAATGGTGCTACCGCCAGTCCGGATGGGTCCGCCATCGGGTACACCGCCGATGCTGTCGAGCAAAGCAAGACGCTTGAGGGTGCTGATAAGCCCCAAACGCCCGTATCGGCCCTTGGCAAGAGGAAAGCCGAACTCATGGAAGACGATGAGGCCAGCACTCCAGGAGGTGACAGTACCACAGACAGCCCTAGGCGAACCGAAGCAGATCCCGACGAACCCTCCACTGATAACGTTCGACTATGGGAAGAAGGTTATGCAGATAGGTATTATGAGCAGAAATTTAGTGTCGATCCCAAAGACATTGGCTTCCGAAACAAGGTCGCAAAAGCTTACGTTGAGGGTTTGGCATGGGTATTGCTTTACTATTTCCAGGGCTGTCCATCTTGGACGTGGTTTTATCCGTATCACTATGCTCCTTTTGCTGCAGACTTTGTCGAACTCGACAAGATAAGCATCAAGTTCGAGAAAGGTAGAATATTCAAGCCATTCGAACAATTGATGGGTGTGCTACCTGCAGCATCGAATCACGCTATCCCCAAGGTTTTTCATCCGCTCATGACCGACGAAGACAGTGAGATTCTAGATTTCTACCCATTAGAGTTCCCCATTGATCTCAATGGTAAGAAATTCGCATGGCAAGGAGTCGCACTGCTACCGTTCATCGACGAGAAAAGACTCCTAGACGCAATGGCGAAGAAGTACTCTCTTCTATCTGCCGAAGAGGTTGCCAGGAATGAGTTGGGTAGAGATGTACTCATCATATCAGATCGTCACCCGTTGTACGAGGAGATAGCAATGAATTTCTATTCAAAGCGCCAGGGCTCTTCCAAATACCAAATTAATGCTAAAGTAAGCGAGGGGCTGGCGGGTGTAGTCGAGAAGAACCAGGAATATCTACCCGGAAGCTCACTTGATTTTCCTTTGTCGGAAGGAGATATGCCAAACTTAGACGAAGATCACAGTATTAGGTAAGTCTACTCTTGGGAGTGTAATGAACATGCTAATCTTTGATGAGTGTCCATTATGAGATGCCAGAATCGAGTTATACACATAAGTCAATGTTGCTTCGTGGTGTTAAGTTCGGTACCCCGACTCTGGATCGTGCAGACATTGAAGCTACGAAAGGACGCGCAAACCATTCAGGTCGGTCTCATGGTGGTGCTCCATTACGAGGCGGTCACAACAACGGCCGTGGCCGAGGTAGCCAGATGAATTATTCAGACTCAAGACCCAATCCATTCGCTGCTCACATAAACCCTGGATTCGCACCTTCAGGTATATCGGGTAATTCTCGGGGAGGCCCACCTCCACCTCCAATGCCAGGCTGGGCTCCGCCGCCTCCAGGGTCAGAAACTCTGCAGAGAGGCCCTCCACCACCTCATGGCCGCAACCCATTTTCATATGCACCCCAAGGGCAAAGCTACAATTATGGAGCGCCCCAAGTACCTCTACAGAACGGCTATGGCAACCGTCCACCTCAGCCGCCACCGAGTGGACAATATATGAACAATTACCCGAACCATGCACCGAATGATGATTATTACAGGCCGCCAACGGGTGATCGTTATGGTGGGTACAACGATAGGACTGGTAGATAAGGTATTCGAAAGCGTAAATGGATCAGTAGGCATAGCATCATATACCAAAGTGAAGAAAAACGAGCTACGTTACAAGATGTTGTACCTTGTCTACTACCTTACATATTGTATTAGCCCACTACACTACAATACCTCAACGCTTAAAACTCTAACAAACCAGGCCCCTTCAAAATGTAGAAATAACATAACTTCATACTATAACTGCAGTAGTCTATCAAACGAGTTGATAGAATTCTGGTCCAGGTCAGGTTTCTTCTGAGCCTCGGCGCTAAAGTCCCCCCGAAGGTCCAATCACAGAAAATCTCACCGCCTCCAGATGTCAGCATTATGGTGACCGTCCTTATTTCATTGCTATTCTCTACATTCTATCCATATCTCAAAGCCTGACGATTTTGCTCTTACCCATTGGTTTACATTACGATTTCTCGTCTCAATAGGCTTTCACTCCCTACTGGGCGTCAGGGAATAACACACGACATTTCGATAAGATCTGGGTGGCTGACCAAACAAGCAAGTACTCACATATAGGAAAGGGGCAATATGGGAAGCTCGCAGGAGCCTACAAAAGTATCAATATTGGGAAAAGAGAACATCATTGTGGACTACGATATTTGGGGTCACTTTGTTGCACAAGATCTCTTGACAAATGTAAAATCTTCTACCTACGTGTTGATCACAGACACAAATCTTTATGACCACTATGTTCTCTCATTCAAGAATGTGTTCTCCGAAGTAGCATCCCAGGTGGGTGCTGAAACTCGTCTACTAAGCTATGCAATACCCCCAGGGGAGACATCGAAGTCTCGGGCCACCAAAGCCCAAGTCGAGGACTGGATGCTTTCAGAAGAGAGAGACCCACCATGTGACACCAAAACTGTTATTATTGCGCTTGGAGGAGGTGTTATTGGGGATATGATCGGATTTGTGGCTGCAACGTTCAAAAGAGGCATCAGATTCGTACAAGTACCTACATCGCTGTTGGCTATGGTGGATTCGTCGATAGGTGGTAAAACAGCGATCGACACTCCAGCCGGCAAGAACCTCGTCGGAGCCTTTTGGCAGCCCGCGCGAATCTATGTTGATCTTCAATTTCTCAATAGTCTGCCCACTCGCGAGTTCATCAATGGCTTAGCCGAGGTTATCAAGGTGTGTCTGATCTTTCTGTGCTTAAGATTAAGTATCGAGAGGGCTGATAGTCCACCAGACTGCTGCCATCTGGGACCAAGATGCATTCGTCGCTTTAGAAGAGAACTGCAGTCAATTAATGGCAGCTATTCAGGCTACCCCTGAGATGGGCGAAGGCAGACTCTCAAGCGTACGCCAAGCTCTGAAGGAGATTGTGCTCGGATCTGTACGGGTGAAAGCCCATGTAGTTTCAGCAGACGAGCGGGAGGGGGGCCTCAGAAATCTATTGAACTTCGGTCACTCGATTGGCCACGCTTTCGAAGGTATCCTGACGCCTCAGATACTTCACGGTGAATGTGTTTCGATTGGTATGGTACTAGAGGCAGTTCTAGCACGCCATCTTGGGGTGCTTGACGGTGGAGCAGTCTCTAGACTCACCAAATGCCTGAAGAATTATGGGCTTCCCATTTCCTCCGAAGATCCTCTTGTCCAGACACGCAGCGGGCATAAGCATTGCTCCGTAGATCAATTAGTCTCAATTATGGGTGTCGACAAGAAAAATGATGGTAAGAAGAAAAGGATCGTGCTGCTTTCAGGAATTGGCAAAACATACGAACGACAGGCAAGCGTGGTATCTGATCGAGACATTCGGATCGTACTATCTTCCGCAATATTCGTGTCGCCGTTCACACCCAGAGCCTCGCAGGTTTCATGTATCCCACCTGGCTCAAAAAGCATATCTAATAGAGCCTTGGTTCTTGCAGCCCTTGGCAGAGGTACATGCCGTATCAGAAACCTCCTGCATTCTGATGACACCGAGGTCATGTTGAACGCGCTTGTAACATTAAAAGGTGCCAAATTCGCGTGGGAGGAAGATGGGAAAGTCTTGGTTGTGACAGGGAATGGTGGCAAGCTCTACGCCAGTGACGATGAACTCTACCTAGGCAATGCCGGCACTGCATCCAGATTTTTGACTACGGTTGTGACTCTGGCTGAGGCTACGACAACGGCCTGGTCAACGTTGACGGGTAATGCGAGGATGAAAAAACGTCCTATCGGCGCCTTGGTTGATGCACTTAGGGCCAACGGCGCAACGATTGACTGCGTGGAAAAGGAGCCAGAAAAATATTTCCCCCTGAAAATCAAGGCGAGCCAGGGTATGGAGGGTGGGGATATCAACCTCAAGGCGAACACCTCTTCACAGTACGTTTCCTCAATACTTATGTGCGCACCTTATGCAAAGAAACCGGTTACTCTACGTTTGATAGGTGAAAAGCCTATTTCGCAACCGTATATTGACATGACGGCCGCAATGATGGCTTCTTTCGGGATTGTGATCACAAAATCTAAGACAGAAGATCATACATACCATATACCGCAAGGCACTTATAGGAACCCTAGCAACTATACAATTGAAAGTGATGCAAGTTCCGCCACGTATCCTCTTGCCGTGGCCGCGATAACAGGAATTACTTGCACAGTACCAAACATAGGCTTCAATTCTATGCAAGGCGATGCACAATTTGCTATGAAGGTTTTGAAGCCAATGGGCTGCACTGTGAACCAGACGGAATCCTCCACCACTGTGACAGGACCGCCAAGAGGCACATTACAACCAATCGAAGAAATAGATATGGAAACCATGACGGACGCTTTCCTCACAGCTTCTGTTCTTGCCGCCGTTGCCCAAGGGTCCAACGGCATGTCAACAACTAGAATCACCGGCATAAAGAATCAACAGCAGAAAGAATGTGAACGAATAACGGCAATGAAGGATCAGTTAGCAAAATTTGGAGTTACCAGCCGCTACTGGCTGAATAACAGCATAATCGATGGTATCGAGATTAACGGTAACAACTACACTGAACTACAAAAGCCTTCAGGTGGTGTTGAGTGCTATGACGATCACAGGGTAGCTATGAGCTTGAGTGTTTTGGCTATGGTGGCCCCGCACGGTGCGTTAATAAAGGAAAGAGAATGTGTCGGTAAGACATGGCCTGGTTGGTGGGATACAGTTCGCCAATCATTCGGCGTGGACATGGAGGGCATCGACTTAGAGCAGCCAAAGACGGCTATCCATCAGCATTCAGGTGCGTTCGTACCCCTTCGGCTTAATCTTAACAATTCCTCCCATCTTATCCCAATGCGGCTCTCGTGATCTCTGTTTGAGAAGCTCGACTCCACTACAGAAGACATCATCTCTTCATCCTAGCTAACAATCTCAATAGTTGATACGCAGAAATCCATCTTCCTCGTCGGCATGAGGGGAGCAGGAAAGACCACCTCGGGAGGCTGGGTAGCTGATATCCTTGGTTGGCCCTTCGTTGATCTAGACACGCAATTAGAAATTGAAGCAAGACGCACCATACCAGAAATAATCCGAGATTCGGGTTGGGAAACATTCAGAGAACAAGAGCTGGCTTTGCTTAAGAAAACACTGGCTGAAAAGCCGACAAAACATGTTTTTGCCTGTGGAGGCGGCATCGTCGAAATCGCAGAAGCCCGACAAATACTCACCGAGTATCATAGATTGGGCGGCTTGGTGATATTTGTTCAGCGGAATATCGAAGATGTAATGGCATATCTACAGATAGACAAGACGCGACCGGCATATGTGGATGATATGAGAAGCGTTTGGCTGAGAAGAAAGCAATGGTATCAGGACTGCAGCAATTATGAGTTCTACAGTCAGAGGACGAGTCCAACGGCGCTGAGAATAGCTTCGAAAGACCTCAAAAATTTCCTCGGTACAATCACTGGGCGAAGACGACCTCTGGAGGCGATCAAGGCAAAGCAGCAATCTTTCTTTGTTTCCCTCACATGTTCAGACATTGCTGCCGCAGTAGGCTCTTTGGATGAAGTGACCGTCGGGTCCGATGCTGTAGAGCTAAGAGTCGACCTCCTAGAAGACCCCCAGAATCCTGGGGGACCTCCCTCCGCCGAGTATGTCGCACACCAAGTCTCAGTTCTCCGCGGCGCTACCTCTCTCCCCATTATCTTCACCATCCGGACACAGAGCCAAGGGGGGCGGTTCCCAGACAAAGACTACGACGCAGCTCTTGCTCTGTACAAGCTAGCCCTCCGCATGGGCGTTGAATTCCTGGACCTCGAGATCCACTTTCCCGACTCCCTTCTCCAAGTAGTGGCAACATCTAAAGGCACCACCAAGATTATCGCGTCTCACCATGACCCCAAATGCACCCTCTCCTGGAGCAACGGCTCTTGGGTGCCGCACTACAACAAAGCCCTGCAATACGGCGACGTTGTCAAGCTTGTCGGTGTCGCTAAATCCCAGGTAGACAATATCCAGCTCTCGGAATTCAAATCCTGGGCATTATCAGAGCACGCAGACGTGCCTATGATTGCCATAAACATGGGCATCGATGGCCAGACAAGCAGAATCTTAAATGGCTTCCTAACGCCAGTGTCGCACCCCGTTCTTCCTTTCAAAGCCGCTCCGGGCCAGCTATCTGCTGCTGAGATCCGCACAGGACTGTCTTTATGTGGCGTTATTAAGCCAAAGCAGTTCTTCCTCTTCGGCAAACCGATCGCGCAATCTCGCTCGCCAGCAATGCACAACGCCCTCTTCAAGTCCACCGGTCTCCCCCACAAATACTCCTTCCTCGAGACTGATTCTGCCGCCAAGCTCGAGAAAGTACTTCGCGCTGACGACTTTGGCGGCGCATCTGTGACCATCCCGCTAAAGCTAGACATCATGCCCTATCTCGACGCCATCTCCGATGACGCCAAAATCATCGGTGCGGTCAACACCATTGTCGTCTCCCCACCAGCATCCAGCACTGCGTCCAAACCCCACCACCTTACGGGCCAGAACACAGACTGGCGCGGCATGCAGCTCATTTTGCAAAACGCCGGCGCCCCTTCTCAAGCCCGCGCCGGCCAAAGCGGCTTAGTGATCGGTGGGGGCGGTACCGCAAGAGCGGCGATATACGCCCTACATGCAATGGGCTACGCACCTATCTACGTTCTCGCACGCTCAGCCCCAAAACTGCAAGAGCTCGTCGAGAGCTTCCCGACCGAGTACGACCTCAAACCCATAACCACGCCCTCTCAAGCCCAGCAAATTGACCCCGGGCGCGTCCCGAACATAGCCATCGGCACCATCCCCGCCGACAAACCCATCGACGGCGACATGCTCGAATCTCTCAACAATCTCTTCAGCAGCACATCTACCAAAGAGGGCCAGTTGGAAATCCTGCTCGAAATGGCCTACAAACCATCTCTGACGCCCCTGATGCAGCTGGCACAACAGAATGGTTGGGAGGCGATCTCGGGGTTGGAGGTGCTGGCTGCACAGGGGGTGTGGCAGTTTGAGGCGTGGACGGGCGTTATGCCGCTGTTTCGAGATGCGAGAGTGAGTCCCTTCTTCACTTGTCCTTTATCAGTGCGATTTTGGGTATTGACAAGTGTTGCAGAATGCGGTGATGGGGAACGTTGGTGGGAATTAAGGGGGCTATTCAGACGGGGGAGTTGGGAGGCTACAGTACAACCAAAAGTTGACAACGTTCAACACAGACAACCCCCCCAAAAATGATCCAAAAAGCGACGTATATCAAAACATAAAATCCCTCATCTCACCACCCCCCCCCCTTGACCATCTCTTCTATTTCCTCCCCCCCCAAAAAATGAAAACAAAAAAAAACCGCCCCCTC
>JAABUW010000851.1_pt1 | contig 56218 bp, 105 predicted proteins | sample 5560081 | NCBI WGS metagenome assembly JAABUW01 (sample SAMN10711882, study PRJNA513363) | rock metagenome | isolation source: Antarctica rocks | place: Antarctica: Victoria Land, Knobhead sud | reverse complement strand
GGGGTGGCCCCGCCGCGGAAACCGCCGGGGCGACTGTGAATCAGGCACATGCACTTTTCGAGCTGGCGCTTGAACACCTGCGCTTGCCTTGCGCTCAAACTTTGCACAGCTGCTGGGGAATGTGTTTCAAGCTGCTCTGCAAGCGGGCCGCTTGTTCCGTGGCAGTTTGCGCTCGCGCTTTGCGTTCTTGCGGTCCCAAGGTATTGCCGAGGCCAGAGGACGATCCGACGCTTTTTAGCGACCGTACGACGCTTTTTAGCGACCGTACGACGTTTTCGACAGAAAGCTGGATTACGTCAACCGTCGTCTGACCCCCTGATACCCCCTAGGTATCATAACCTCCAGCTTCGTTCATTGTGATTGTGAGTTCAGGCTGTCTTTCTGTCTGTGATGTGCAGCGCTTCAGATTCTTTCAAGTTCAGATCGGAATTTCACGACAAAATTTGCATGCATGTATCCACACTTCCCACGGCGGCGACAGTGGTGGCGGCGGCGGCAGCGGCACTGGGCAGCAGTACGCAAAGTTCCCAGGAAGGGACAAATCTTGCCTATATTGAGAGCAGTTGGCGACAAACCATCCGTCTGAGCACCGAACGCCGACGCCGCAGGTATTCGGCGGCTTCCTCCCCGGAGCATCTGCGGAAAACGTGCACGGGCCAAACTGCACATGTCGCGCCTGCGAGCTGAAACGCAAGGGGCTGGCGGAGGAAGTGAACGCTGCTGCACGGGCTGCCCCTGAGGAGCACGGGCCGGACTGCACCTGCGCCGTCTGCAAGCTGAAGCGCGGGGCGGCGCTTGAGGAGGCAGCCGCCGCTGCAGCTGACGCCCCGCGGTCTGCGGCGCCCGTCGAGCAACTGCAAGATGGCGTGGATATCTACGAGGAGCTGCATCAATGGGTTGCCAGCGCCAGCGGCCACGTGCGTTCTCATCTGAGTATGGATCTTCCATTGCAGCCAGCTGCTGTGGCTGGCAGCATCTGATAAGGTGCTGCCATGTACATTCTGAGGAGCCAATCGCGCATTGTACGCAACCGCGTGCGCAGGATGTGTGCTGTGCCTCAGCGACACGTGTGGTTCTGCTGCACCGCTGTGCTGAGGTAGCTGCCTTGATCTTGCTTTCGATTGTGCATGCAGACGCCGCTCATCAAGGTCGGCAAGGTGTGCCGGGACGAGGGCGCCGGCGAGTTCTACATGCGCGGCACCTACGCCACAACCAACATCAAGGTGCGCTGCCACCGTGTTCCGCTCGGTGTGGAGATGATCGATGTCAGCTTTGGGATTCGAGCCCGAGACTTTCGGTGTTTGATGAACACACTGACGACTGCACGTGCCCCGTGCAGCCTCGCAACTGAGTTTCGTTTGAGAGCTGTGCAGCACCACCAATGATGAAGCCGGCACAGTCGCTGTGACGATGTTCCTGCAGGCAACCCAGAGGATTGCGGGGCTGCCGCCCGGCAAATTCGTCGTGCTGGAAGAGGTGCGCCGGCCGGCATGCACCTGCTGCGCCATCATCCTTCATGACAAGACTGTGATTCACAGACTAGCTGCAGACAGCGGTGGAAGCGTGGATGCAGGTAGGCGGTGGCGTGGTGCACGAACGCAGCAACTGCGTCTATTTCAGTGATGAAGCCAACGTCAACGTGTACTTCTCAAAAGGAGCCCAAGCCTTGCATTCCCCGTCCCAATCATCCAGGCGACTGTGGAGGCGTGGCTGAAGCGGGTGCACAAGGAGGCGGACTTCAACGCCACCTACGCGGCCTGGATGGCGACGCTGCCGCAGCCCGGCGAGATCTTCACGCCGGAGGGCATGACGGAGCAGGAGATCTCCTACAGGGTGGCTACCTGGTGCGGCTCTCCACGCCCTCCGTCGGTGGATGCCATGTTGATTGATCACAGCCATGACACTGAGAACATTACTTGTGTGCCAGTCGGCAGGCTTGCCGGCAGATGCTGCCCCGCACGTCCTGGTTCATGAAGTACTCATCTCTTCAAGGCAGCGGCGGACGATTTCAAAGGCTCTTTGTTGAGACGCACCTTTCAGTGCTTTCTATATTATCTCCCACGCAACGCCTACAGGAGGACCGTTGGCGCACACAACTGAACGGCGCAATACACGCCTACAACACAGCGCGCAGCCCCAACGGCAGCGCCCTCATTCAGCGCCTCAACATGCCCTTCCCGTTGCATGCGCATCAGTATATGTCGGTGGGCCCTTCCTTTGCCTTTTCTTTATCGCTTTGTTATCTATGAGTTGCACGACCTTGCTGTGCGTTTAAATCTACAATATTCAACACGTCTGCAGAAAGCGTGTGGGCTGAATTTGCAATTGTTTTGTGGAGTGCGCAGATAGCGTCGCATTACTGGGCGTTCAACAGTGAGGCGGAGGGCGCGGACCCGGCGCAGAAGGTGGTGACGCTGGTACCGCTGCTGGACATGGCGGACCACGCTGAAGGCGCGAGCTCGAAATTTGTAACGAAACGACTTTTGAATACCATGTGAGAGTTGATTTATGCTACCTTATGCTGCGAAATTCCAGAGGGTGGCACCAAATGTGCTGGTGCCGCTGCTGCAAACGGCAGAGCACAACGAAGTTTCTCCATCGACCTGAAGGGAATTTCAGTTGGGTCCGTCGGATTTGTCACATACATTTCCATCCTCCCTGCCGATGTTTGCCTCCCATGCATGTGTGCGTTGCGCAGTCACAGCACGGCTCAAAACACCTCCGGCCCACGGGAAGGAGGATCGTGCTGCTGGCACATCACCTTCGGTTGGTTTCGAGAAACAATTGAATGACGTGTGCTCCATTCACTCGACAGACTTCAATGCGTACGTGACCAAAGCCGCCAACGGAAGCATCGTGATGATAGCGCTGCGGGACATTCGCGTCGGTGAGGAGGTGCGCAGATATCGCTGAGTTTCATACTCATATGGGTGTTGTCTATTCTACCTGGCAATGGTAGTGCAAATGCCACGGCCGCTGCTTGTCAGGCCCTGGACGTTCCTGTCTTATCACACAAGGGGCAAAGGCGTGCTGGTAGTGCAGCACTCGCCAGGACAGTAGGCGGGCAGCCTCTGCACCCTAGGAATGTAGGCAGCAAGCGGTGAATCGTGGGTTTGTCTGCATGGCGTGATGCTAGACCCTGACTTCGTGTTGTCGACATCCAAAATGCAGGTGACGATCACCTACCAGCCGCACAAGCTGCACCGCGGCGACATGGCGCTCCTCAACTACGGCTTCCTGCCCAAAAGGCGCCCGCCGCTGCTGTGCGCGCATGACCTGGGCTCCCCTGAAGCGGTGCGTCCGGTTTTTGCTGGTCCAGCTTGTGTCCCGAACCTGTGTCTGTGTGGTGTTGTCAGTAGCGTTGAATGTTTTGTCCTGCAGTCCAGTGAAGAGAAGGCACATATAGCGTTGCAAGCAGCTCTGTTCAGCTGAGTTCTCGCCGCCTTGTCCCAGTGCCGTATATCTAATGACGGCTGCAGTCGCTGTCTGCAGTTGCAGATGCGCGCCCAGGGCGGTGGCATCTTCTCACCTCCCACCGACGACGAGTACAGTGAGATTGTGTTGGCGTCCCGTGGCCACTCCTCTCCAGCACTGACCAGTCGCTGTGGACAGCAGCAGCTGCAAACTTTTCATCCTCAGGGAAGCACGACACTGCTGGCATGTGAAGTTAGGCCAGACCGCCGCAGATGAGCGGCAGACAGGCAGCAGCCGTGGACGGCTCCCCACTTATCTCAGCTGTAGCGCGTTCAAAAGCCTGTGATTATTCATCACCTGCCTCAAAAACCCATATTGTGTGTCTGTTCGCAGAGCTGGGCGGGCGCATGGGCACGCACGCCGAGCTGCGCCGGCTGCTGGAGCTGCTGGCCAGCTTCCCCACCACTGAGGCCACTGACCGCCGCCGCCTGCAGGTGCAATTTGTTTTCCGTTTCCGTTTCACGTTTCCTCTAACTGTGCATCTGTCCCACTGTTTGTTGTTCGTGCATGGGTTGAGGAGGGAAAAAATTTCAAAATTCATTTTGTGCCCCATCTGCCTTCAACTATGGGTAATAAGCAGCCTATTGCATCACCCAAACGAGTCAAGACTTGGAAATAGTCAGCATGCCTGGCCGCTGCTGCCAGCACGTGGGCGTTCTATTCTGCAGAGTCCCTGCAGACGGCTTTCGAAAAGATGTTCACGTCTTGCTGCCTGCAGGAGGACAATAGTCTAACCTCTAAGAAGTCGGCGGGAACAGATGCTGCTGGAGTTTCGAGCCGAGCGCAAGGTGCGCGTGTGGAATGCCATGCATAGCATGTACAACTGGTGCGGACGCTTTGTGGGATGACCCTTTCGGTTACGCGAAAGACTGAGATCTCATGGAAAGGCTAGTCAGCCAGCACCACCTCAGACCGCCGCGAGCTAGGTTCCGCAGAAAAGCAGCGTAATATGCACTGCAGGCTGCCATCCGCTGGGTGGCCGCCCGCCTGGCCGACGGCTTTGCAGAGTGGGCAGCCTTCACGAAGCGCATGGACGTCAAGTGGGCCAACTACTCCGACTTCGAGCCCTCTGGCTCCAACGCCAACCCCACTGCAGCAGCATTCTTTGCGTCAAGCCAGGAAGTTGAGGAAGGCAGCTTGGCGGCGGCCAGGCCGAAGCTGCACCTGTATTGGGAGGCGGCCATGGCGCTGCTGGCGGCGGCAAATGCCACGCAGCCCAGCAAGGCATGACCATGTGCGTGCACGTATTCCGCTGCTGTCAAGACAGCAGCGGCAATGATGAAGCAAACTCCAGTCTATCAACAGACGAATGCATTTTCCTGGTCAATATGCATGCATTTTTCGGGAAGAGTGTCAGGACTCGTCTGTTTTGGTGTCGGACGCTGAGCGTGCATCAGCGGCATCATCTGGTGCGCATGGTAGGGCCAGCAAAGCGCAGCATAACGAACGCTGATAAGAGTGGGCAGATTGCATTGCAGTTTGACAAAGCCAGCAGCAGCGTTAATTGATACGCATTTGATGGTCAGGAAAGTGGTACAACCGTGGAGAACGACACCACTGCAATCACCGCCGCCGGTCTGACGGCTGCATACTGGCACATAGCTGTCTCGTAGGCACTGATAATTGTTGAGATTTTATCATGTTTGGAGGGATCAAACATGGCAGTAATGCAGCCGGGGAAACCTTGCGGCAATTGCTAATCAGCCTGAGTGAGGCTGGGACAGTGTAATCTCTCTCCTCACACTGCGCCATTCCGAGGCATGTGCCGTCCCAGATTGCTGATGGACTGACAGCTGTACGACCGTGGTTTTCTCAGGTCTGACTGCCCTAAATGTGCGGCGAGTCCAAACAATTGCTGCAGGAGTGAGCAGTCGGATGGCTCGCGAACGCCGAAAGAAAACAGGTCGACTCCGGCAATGGTTTGCTGCACGCAAGACGGCCAGGATCGCAGCGGATATTCACATACGCGCTGAGTACGGAAGCCTCACATCCGCTGTAAAGCGGCCATTCGTCTTGAAGCTCTGCGCCGATGCACAATCACAGCCGCCGAATGAATGGTCGGCGGCACACAGACAAGCTGCCCGCTTTCGCTCTCGCGCTGGCCGTGACGGCAGCAGTGACCATTGTCACCCGGCTGTGGAGGCTGCAGACGCCTGCGCAGCTGCTGGATGGCAGCAAAGCAGCGGCTGCCACAGTCTCCGAGGTGAGGAATGTGGGAGCTCCACCGCACTGTGCACAGGCCAAAGGAAAGAAGTTCGGTCCTGGTCTGCATGCACGTTTCGTTGCCCATTCAGCACAAATGACCCTTTCCAGATGCTATTTACTCCCAGTTACTGATCTGGTCTTGGGTTTCTCGACGCAGATCGTAGTGGCACGACCACTGTTTGCCGCGGCGTCTGGCGGCAGATCCATTCCCGTCGGGCCGGGCGCCCACTTGGAAAACGTAAGCAGCAGCCAGGCGGCGAGCTGGAACGCCAGCCTGCAACTGCTGCAGGATGAACATGCCGATAGGGTGGCGGCAACGGAGATGCAGATGCCGCCGCTGCATCTGGACGCTTATCCGCAAGCGGCAGCTGAGGCCGGGGGCGGCGGCGGCGCACGCGATCTGCAGGTGTGTCTCGATTGGCCGCAACATGAAGAAGAGAGTCAGATATGGATTGGTACCTTCAGCTCGTCAGTCTGGTGCCGGCCGTGGGCTGGCTTGATGGCAAAAGACGGAATACTGCGTCGTAGTGGCTACATCCGGCTGTGCGTCTTCGTCTTCAGCTTTACAATTGGTCTCTGAGGTCAACGCAGGCAGGCGAGGTGATCGCGGCCATGCCGCGGATCGCCACAGTGGAGCTTCCAGAGGTGCGGCACTGCCCGAATCAGCATCGCGCTATCACAAGGCAGGTGACCTCGTTGATGCACCGACGTCAAAGGAACAACCTTTATGTTGACTTCATGGAGGACAAGACCGTACATGGATCGTTCCTCTGCTAGCGCTAGTGTTTGAACCCTTGGTAGAGCACGCTGGACTATGCAGTGCATCGTGCATTACCATAGAGAGCACCGAGTCGGCCTTCAAAAAGCCTCTTCTTTTCCAGCTTCCTGTTGGAGTGGTGTATATGCTGCAGGCAATCGCAGACGCCTGGCTGCAGCAGGTGCACGGGCGACACAGCCAATTGACATGATGCAGACGTCCTGATAGCCACCCACCACCTGCTGCATGGTGCTAGCAGTAGCGCTACTATCGCAGGCGGCCGCAGACGCGCGGCTACAGCGGGGGCGCATGGGTGCCACAGCCAATGGACAGTGTACATGATGCATCAGAGTCTCAGATGTCCAGCCCGCCCACCACATTTTCTGCTGCCGCAGGCGACGGCGGACGCGTGGCTGCAGCGGGTGCACGGCGACGGCGCCTTCAACGGCAGCTTTGCTGCGTTCCTGGCGGTGCTGCCGCAGCTGGGAGAAGTCCTGACGCCAGACACCATGAGCGAGGTGGAGCTGGCGATGCTCCAGGGTGGGCCGCTGGTGAGTAACGATGGAACTGTTGCAATCCTGGGATTGAGCAACACCTGCAGGTCGTATTGGCACATTCGTGCTGGCGTACTTGGTTTATGCAGTAATAATGCTGCATGAGCTTGAAACCCCCCAGAGCTTCTGCTGGCGGGCGTGTCACACCACAGCTGACCGTGCAGGAGCAAGCCCCATGAATAGCGTCATACAATACATTCTCAGCAAGATGTGGCGAAACTGCGATTTCTCATCTCTCCAACAACCGCGTCCTGCACCGAACGCCAGGAGGCTACCGCTCGAGCGGCGCAGAGCTGGGAGCTGGGACGCTTCGTGCTAGCGGCGGCGGACAACGGCAGTCTTCTGGCACGCCTGCGCCTCAGCTTCGAGCAGTATGCGCACGCCGGCGCAGTGGTGAGGACGCCGGTGTTGCGGAGATGTTTCTGCGCACCTTCGAACAGGCAGTACATCGGCTGCATGCACCTGTCGCAGTCCCGTCCCAAAGCTTGAGGCGCTATGCCCAAGACATCAGTCAGACGACGACGCCACCGTCTGCAGTGCCTGCTTGGTCTGCGGGATTGTTCTGCATGCTCGGCCGCACTCGGCAACACACTGCAGCTGAAGGAACTCGTGGTGACAGCAGGTCAAGACAAGGTTCTGGAGCTTCCGTCACGCCTTATCCCTGGCGCCGCCACTGGACCTGGGCGGCTTTCCGACGCGCTGCCACTGAACAGTGATTGCATGATGCGGCCGCACAATGTGCGCAGGTCGACACGGTTCTGGAAGTTCCACCAGATTGCGGACGGCTATTACATGACCATGGTGCGCTGCTGGACCTGATTCTGCAAAGCACTCCAGCTGAGGGCGCTAACACTTCCTATGATGCGCAGGTCAAGACGCGGTTCTGGAACTTCCAACAACCCCCAGGCGGCTTCTCTGTGACCATGGTGCCGCTGCTGGAGCTGGCAAACCATGCGGACCCGGGCAACGCGAATGCGCATGTGGATCGGCTGCCGGACGGCAGCTGGGTGTTCCTGAATGCCACCGCCAACATCTCGGCAGGAGAAGAGGCGAGATCGTCTGAGGTCCTGGCAGAGAATGGACATGTCAGCTGGCAGCAGATCAGCTTGCACATGATCGTGTACCTCGGCTTTTGTCCTGCGCTTCTGTCCTGCACAGAAATACATCCCTCAGAAACACACATCTCGAAAACAGCGCGGAGCAAGCATGGCAATCTGCCTGGTCATAGAATTGTTCAGGGGCTGACTGATCCCAGTTTGCAGACGGCATCTGGCAGGCAGCAGCTGTCCTGCGCAGGCAAACGAGAATGCAAACGAGAACCAAGGCATGCAGACGAGCACCAAGAAGACCTTCTCTGTTCGCCTCCCAGGTCACCATCCCGTATCAATGGAACCGCCTGCATCGCCCCGACTTCGCGCTTTTGCAGTACGGATTTTTCCAAAAGGGGCGCTCGCCGCCGCTGCTGGCGGCAATCGATTATGGCGGCGCAGAAGGCAATGCACTGCGCGCACACGGCGGCTATTTTGACATGCCCATGAATGACGACGCGTATGGTGAGCTTCTTCGTCAACGTCGTGTCATTTTCTGAGATTAGCTCATCAAGCTGTCAACGGGACTCGCATGTAAGGATGGCGACGCCCACTTCTTGTCGTTGGCGGACTCCTGCAACGAGCTGTGAGTGTTCGCAGCGCTTTCGTGCACACCGGTCAAGCTCCCCCAGTGACTGCGATCCCTGGATTGGGAGGCGTGAGTCTCGAACAGCTTTCTTCAACAGCATTTCTGCAGACAGAGCACGTGACGGGCTCTCGAGGCTGCAGACCGCAATGCGTTCTGGTGGTGCAGAACCGGGCGGCCCGCTCGCGACGGAAAACGAGCTGCGGCGTCTCGCGGTCACGCTGGCTGCCTTCCCAACGACAGAGGCGGAGGACCAGCTGCAGCTGCAGGTGCGCGCTCTGCAGAGGCGTTCCATTGTGTGAAACAGAAGACGCCCTGTTCAGCGGCAGGCACAGGGCATGAAGGGGATGAAGTGAGTCATGCGGGTCGGCCTGATGAGCCAGCTGCCTATCAAGCGCTCGGGTAGAGCCATCGCTATGTACCTCAGCGGCAATGTTGCGGTCGGCAGTCCGGCAACCGAGGCTGCACATCAGGGCTTTTCACAACAGCTGCAGGATGCCGGTCACCCAACAGTCGAAGTCAGCCACTGATTTGTTCGTTTTGTTCGTGAATCAAGCATGCGCGCCCATTCCTCGCAGGAGAAAGGCGACTCAATGCCCTGGAGGCAGAAGCTACTTCTGGAGTTCCGCGTTGAGCGCAAGGTGCGCAGACACTAGCAGAGCTGGAAGAAAAGAACTTCTCTGAAAGACGCATTTACATTTGAACTACGAGGCCTTCACGCCAGGTCGGGATTGTTGTTCATTTGCACCGATCAAGCCTTCACTCAAGGTCGGCAGGAATGCTGTTGCGCCGCAACTTTCATCGTTTCGTGCGATTCATTTCAGGTCGCCAGGCGCGCAAGCCGCAGGCGTGTCAGCTGGCAGCTGCAAGTAGCCGGCGCCAGCCTCGTGCTTGCCTGCTGTTCAATTTTCCTGTGATATGCATGCAGGCCGCTCTTCGTCTTGTAACGGCGCGCCTGGCAGTGAGCCGGACACAGGCGGCTGCAGCGCATCGGTGACAGTACAGTCGTCAATGGAGTGGCTACACGACAGCAGCCTTCGGCAGTTCAGATCCAGCACCGGCGGAGCTCTCCAATCAGTAGGTCTGACGCGGCAGGCCCAGCTCCGCGGACATAATCACGCGACTGGGGCGCCGCCGCCTTATCCTCGGGGGCCGCATGCAACAGTACTAGTACTGATTATTTGTAACGTAGTTTGCAGCGCTGTTGGCGGGCCCCTGATCGTTCCGATGGCTGAGAGAAGAAGAATGTCGGGCAATTCGTTAATCGGTACTGCGGTCGGTTGTGCGTGCTGAGGCATTTCAGGATAGATAGATAGCTTACACCCGCCAGCCTCACTCAGGGTGATGAGGCTTCACCGAGGACAATAACCATCGTGTGTCATCAACTCGCAATTTGTCGATGACACTCAATGAGGAGATGAGTCGATGAGGCCCACCTCCCCAAAGCATGCCAACGTGAACTCGGCAACCATCACTCTGTCCCTCCCCACATCAGCTGACGCATGCGGAACCGCCAGATCAAACAGGCAAGAATAGCGCTGCCGGACAAAGTCTGTCGCGGGAAATTTCATCAGCAAATGCTTCTCGTCTCCGACCGCGCCACTGTCCGCCACCATATGCCGCAGGTCCCAGACTTTCACAGCCGTAGAATGCTGTGGGCGCCATTGTCGTCAAAGACAATTGCATCATCACGTCAACGCTAGCTGTGTTGGCATTCCAGCCGTTCGAAGTTGGACACTTGGCGAGGGGTCTATGAGTTCGCACGCAACAGGTGACCAGTCTGCGTCACCTGGGATGTCCAAGAAGCATCGTGATCCAGCGCAGCAATCCGCACATCTTGGGCATCTATCCTTGCTCGTCGCAGATCAAGTGTAGGCCATGAGCTCTCGAAATTAAAGACAGCCGCCTGTAGTGATCGAGAGGGCTCTCCATCGGTGAGGCCCCACAATGGCGGATCCACCAGCGGGCGAATCTGCCATCTTCTCCGCACGCAGAAGCTCGCGGGGCCACTATGTGGCGCTCGCTGCAGGAATGCTGGTCCTGCTGTTCATCGGGCGATCAGAGCTGCCGCCGCTTGAAGAAACGACGGAGGTTCTGGCCCGAGGATTGAGCCCCAGGGTGAGCTTTACACTCTGTCACACCAGCGGCTGCTCGCTGATTCTGGCAGAAGAGAGCTCGATGGTTACATCGGCGCCTTGAACCCAGCAGCAGACACGCCACGCAGCATCATACAGAGATTCACACAAGCCTGTCCAGTGCAGCGGCGCGGCAGTTGGCGCCTCAAGCAAAAGTCATGACCTTGCCTAAGCACATGTGTACACGGTGGTCGTCTCTGTGACTGCCTCTCCCGTCTCGGCGTTTGTATCTTAGATCTCCGCTTATGTCTTACACCTTTGGTCTGGGTAGTGCAAGGATGTGCAGCACTTTATTGTGCGGTGATAGACTATGCCGCGGAGGTGGCGGCACTTGCACGACACAAACCATGAGATGAGTACAAACTGTGCCAGAACCCAGATCAGCAAAATATCTCATCTCAGCAGGTGTTGGGCGGTTTCATCCTGGGGGCAGCGGCGCAGACCGAAGAGGGCGCTTGCGGCGCTTCGATCGAGCCGCTGGAAGCGCAGCTGGAATCACGCGGCCCGAAACCGCCGCTGTCGCCGATCGAGGGCGGCTTTGACGACAGCGAGGACGCTCAGACCTTTGAAGAGCTGTACCAGTGGGCCGCAAATATCAGCGGCCAGGTGTGCGCTCTGCTCCCTTTGTCCGCTAGCTGCTGCAACTGTTGTTCAGCCATCAGATGTGTGCCGAATGCTGACAGGCGCAGCACTGCACTGACCTTGCTCACCATTCGCTGGGAACGCACTAAGCCATCATCGCAAGGGTCCGAAAACAAATGCCCCATCTGAGACCCTACTGTGGACGCGCAGTAGAGTAGTGTTCCCGCCAACCGCATCCAGCAGGGGCTGCCGAACTGCGCATTCTCGCCGTGATAACGAATCACTGCGCCATTGACCCAAAACTCATTTCGTGCCAAATGCAGGAGCCGCTCATCAGAGTCGGCAAGGTGTGCCGGGACGAGGGCGCCGGCGAGTTCTGCATGCGCGGCACATACGCCACGCGCGACATCAAGGCACGCGACTGCCCTTTTGACCGGTATCTAACGACGTCGCACATCCAGCACCGCAACGTGCCAATCGCTGTGTTTCCATGTCAAAAGAAGGCTCTGCCCACCACACAACACGGACTTGCTCTCGGTCTGTCCAGAGCGGAGCACTTCCCTGACGCTTGACTTTCTCTCACACATTCTTTCTTTTCGTCGAGCACCTTTTGTCTGCTTGTTTCGCAGGCCACAGAACAGATCGCCATCCTGCCTGTTGGCGCGTATCTGGTTCTTCCTGAGGTGTGCAAGAGGCGCTCGTGCAACACCAGCTGTTCCCACAAACCCTCTAAAATTTGTCTGCTCATCTGGCATGTGTAGTGTTGATGCGATGCTGCTGCTTGCATCGTCTATGGCAGCTGTCAGGATGCAGTGGCTCGATCTGTGAGGGTGCAACAGCAGACCGCGACTGCTGGGCAATTCATGCCCTGCGATGACTTTTTCCGCCCAGCAGTCCGATGGTGTCAGAAGGCGTGTGCTGGCGTTTTCGAGTTGAAACAGGACGACCGTGTGTCAATTGACGGTTCACCTTGCCGAAAACACATCGACGATGTTTGTTCTGCGCAGGCGACGGTGGCAGACCATGCAGCACGAAATGCGCACTTCAGCACCACACGTGCGCCCTAGCTGTCGACGCTAAGGACTCGCAATTCAGGGTTCCCACGATAGCTTGCTATGTCATTCTGTTCCAGGCGACGGTGAAGGCGTGGCTGGGTATGCAGCAGGAGGATCCGCACTTCAAGAAACAGCCCGCCGACTTCACTGTTCCCCACAATAGTACTATTACCACCAATTTTCTTGCCTCGATTTGCAGGCGACGGTGGAGGCATGGCTGACCATGCAGCACGGCGACCCGCATTTCAACGCCACCTTCGGCCCCTGGCTGGCGACGCTGCCGAGACGCGGCGAGATCCTCACCGCCGACGGCATGTCGCCGGCGGAGGTGGCCATGGTACAGGGCGGCCCCCTGGTGCGAGAACGAAGCCGGAACAACCAACAGCAACTGAAACCCTCGTTCATGCTCATATTGGCTTGGTAAATTTGTGCCTGGGCTTGGAGAAATTCATTTCACACATAGCAATGCGCAGTCAAGCAGGGCCAGCTCAAATGCAAAGCAGGTAGGGGCATGATTTTTGAGCGAGCTCAGAAGTCTGCTGCGCTGCAGGAAGGGTGCTTTCACCGTTTGCAGGCGTACTTCAGGATGTCGCATGCCCAAAGAGCCTGGTGGATGCCAGCGACACCATGCCCAAACCACCGACGCACGTTTCAGACTGGCTGCTGCTGCGGCTTGCGGGGGGAGCGCTTCCGCATGGAGATGACCGGCTTGCTGTCAGTGAGCCAGGCCAGCCGCCCTGAAGCAGCACTTTCAGTAATGATTTTGTTTTCCCACTGTAACATGCCTGCAGGAGGAGCGCTTCCGCGTGCAGGCAAACGGCATGACGTCCGCATGGCAGGCGAGCCGCGCCTCAAATGCCACCGATATCGTGCGCCGCCTGGGTATCAGCCTGCCCGAGTACGCGCACATCGCCATGACGGTACGTGTGCCATGATCTTTTGAACAAATGCTTGCCAGAAAGAACATCGCCGAGGATATCGCCCGAGAATATCGCCGAGAATATCGCCCTCAGAGCTCGTAACAGCGCTTACGATGCGCTAGCCTGCTATGCAGATAGCGAGCCGCTACTGGGGGTTTCACCGACCAAACGGGACCGACGGGGGGGAGCCGGAGGTCCTCGTGACGCTGGCGCCGCTGCTGGACATGACGGACCACGCCGAAGGTGCGCGCTGGAGACAATTTTTCATTCTACTGTTGAAAGTGTCATTCTTCATTCGAAGAGATACATGTTGCGGATGCTGGACATGTGGCACCACGAGTAAGACACACATTGAGTAAGGCTATGCTGGGGGTTTCGTCAAGGCTCTCCGAACACCTGTTTAGCGTTTTGCTGCTGACGGACATGCGAGAACGCCGCCGAAGGCAAGCAGAATCAGCTACGCTGATTCGACATGACAGAATTCAGTGTATATTGCGTCTGATTAGCTGTATGTGTGCGTGGCCGCAGACTTCAATGCGTACGTCTCCAAGAACGGCAACGACAGCATGATCATGGTTGCGCTCGCCGATATCCCTGCTGGCAAGGAGGTGAGCAAATTGCCATCCGGCTGTTGAAATGTGCCAGCAATGTTGTCATACATGTGACATCCGTGGACATCCCGGCCGGCAAGCAGGTGTGCAAAAGAGTATCAGCAAGCTCAGTGCACAGCCGCGGCGCTGCTGACGAATCCAGACGTGACGTCTTCAGATCTACATTGGCCCAGACTGGGCCGCTTGTCTCACACAAACGCCTTTCGAAACTGCAGGTCAGCATTACGTACTCACAGAACAAGCTGCACCGGCCGGACATGGCGATGCTCAACTACGGCTTCCTGCCCAAGCGGCGGCCGCCGCTGCTGTGCGCCTACGACCTCGGCGCCCCTGAAGCGGTGCGGTGCTCCTGCACCGTTTGGTGAAGTTTTAGTTCCGGGACACAGCACTTGGCGAAACTCAAGTCCCTGACAACGTGCTGCATATAACCATGTCCTGCCCGAGCGGCGGCCGTTGCTGCCGAGCGTCGCAAAACCGACAGCGTATATGGAGTGCTCTCGAGCCGTTTGAATCCTAAACCCTAAATCCTAAACAGATATACGAACGCATGGGACATCTCCAGCAATGCAGGCAACCACCTGGAGGCCTCGATGTATCGACAGCGTGTCTGCTCAGCCCCATGCGATTTTTGAGAGGAGAGGCCAGTAGTAGCACACGAACGTGCAATGCTTTTCTGCTGCAGGAGCGCATGCGGAAGGAGGGCGGCTTCATCATGACCCCTCCCAACGACGACGAATACAGTGGGTGCCCTCGGCCTGACTCCAGATGACTGCTGACGCTTTTCACGACCATGTTGCAATGCCATGGCCATGCATCTTATGACCTCGATGTCCATATGCTGCGGTTTGGCGCTCACTGTCGAAAGTCGGTGTCTGCCTCGGCGTAATCACTTGCGACTTTTGGGTGCTGCACATTCCTCTCACATGATGCAGAGCTGGGCGGGCGTATGGGCACGCACGCGGAGCTGCGCCGGCTGCTGGACCTTCTGGCCAGCTTCCCCACCACGGAAGCCACTGACCGCCAGCGTCTGCAGGTGCTAGCATTCAATTAGCATCAGATACACTTTGTATACCTGACTATATGCTGAAGCAATTGCCAGTCTCGAGCTGCTTACGTCTAGTCTGCCTCTGCACCGACCGCCAGCGCTTTGCGGATGCTTTAGTCAAGACTGGGACCCATTTCGTGTCCGATGCGGCATTGATTCCTGTCCGGCTGGACTGGGCTTCACTTGCTGACTTACCCGTATGTTGAAAGCGACAGGAGGACACAAGTCTGACGTGGCGGCAGCGCACCCTGCTGGAGTTCCGCGCGGAGCGCAAGGTGCGTGCTGTGGAGTTCCTGAAAAACTCTTTCTTTTCAACTGGTGGCAGTAAGTGTCCTTCCAGAGTCCAGCCTCATGTAGAAAGCAGGGCGGCAGGGTTGCAGGTGTTCAGAGTTGACGCGCAAAAACACCGCAGCCGTGTCTGGAGCAATGCTTTGCACGAAGCTCACTTCGTGAATATCATGGTGAATATATATATATATATATATCGACCTCATCGCAGGCCGCCATCCGGTTCAACGCAGCGCGTCTGGCGGACGGCTTCGTGGAGTGGCAGGCGCTGGTGGATCGGCTGGACGTGAAATGGGACAACTACGCAGACTTTGAGCCCTCCGGCGCGAGTGCAAACCCCGTCACGGTGTCCGACGGGGAGGAGGTCGCTGCCGGTGGCAGAGACGGCGGCGGCGCGGCGGCGGCCAGGCCGAAGCTACGTCTGGACTGGGAGGCCGCGTGGGCGCTGCTGGCGGCGGCGAATGCAAGCAGCAAGGCTTGAAGAAGTAACAATGGCTCGACGGCAGAATGGCGGCGCACATGTCATCTGTCAAAGGCAGCCTGAAGTGTCGCGTAGGAGAAGCTGCATGATTCTCAGCGGGTATTTGGCCAGTAGTTGGAGCATTGCTGGACATTAATTCGGCGCGCCAGCGTCATTGTCAACGCTGGCGGTGCCAGTTTGCTGCGGTCCAAATGGCGGCAGCGGTGCGCGGCGGCGGCAAAATTGCTCCGTGCAGCAGATGTGGTTGCATGTTCGAACGTAGCTTGAAACTAAAAACCTGTCAGCGTCGAGGTTGCTTGTGCAAAACTGCAGAATGGGAGTGCCGATCATGTTGGGCCTTTCAGTCCTGCAGGCAACCTCGCCAGTGCAGTCACGGCCTTCATTTTCCATGCCTGCGCCAATGATGCATTTGCACTCTGTACAACACTATCGAGATAGTTTGTTGTGCCGCACACGAAGCGTCAGCGCAGTCAGTCGTGCAAAACTGAGAGAGAACACCTTCGGCGATTCCCGGAAGCTCGCGTCAGTCGTTACTTCCCTGCGTGCTTTGCGAGGCTCAGCAGCAGTGACAGACTGCACCTCATTGCTGGAGTAGTCTCAACACCATGCTGCTGGCAGCTCGCGGTCTTGCCCGAGGCTTCTCGGGCATCCGCCCAGCTCTCGTCGGAACATGGCAGCAGACCGCTGTCCTGGATGCAGCTGACTACAGCACGAAGGCTGGGAAGAAGGGTGGTGTACGACGCGGGAAGGGTGGTGGAAAGGTGCGGAATTTGTCGACACCATGTTTCCTCAGATACGGATCAGGCGGCAGCTGAGGCGGCAGCTGCAGCATTGCTTGTTTGTGCGACTATACATGTCCTGAAATATGCAAGTGATGTGCATTTCTATCATGAATGGCAGTCTTCAGGAGCCATGTTATCAGCAGGAAAGCTCGGCCCCCGGCAGTACAACTCATGCTCAGCCTGCGTCACCATGGCATCGCATAATGGACCCCTGTGCATGCTGCAGGGGAACCCGCCGGCGCCGGTCGGCGGCGGCGACGACGACGAAATGGATCCCATGGACGACGACGGCTTCCGTGCCAAAATGGAGGACCTCCTCAAAGCTGCGGGCGGCGGCGACATGAGCGGCCTTCCGCCAACGGAGGAGCTCCTCAAGCAGGCGCAGCAGGGGGGGCTGCCAGGCATGCCGCAGATGCCGGGCATGCCGCAGATGGAGGAAGTCACCCGGAAGGTCCACACGGTGCGAGCTCCGGCCTTAATGCTGTATTGCATTGAACACCGAGTCAGCGACGTCTGTTCCAGGAAGACCGCCGCAGGCAGAGGACGGCACGCGGAAGGCGCACACAGGCCGAGCCCAGGTTTTGGGATGCGGCCGTTGCATCGCACCGGATGCTGAATTAGCACCGTCATTGTGGGTGCTGTAATGCAGGCGTTCGGCAGGCGGGCGGGCGGGCAGGGAGTGTGCACGCAGTCGATTGAACAGAGATACAGCACGACTGAGCGGAGTGAGGACGTGAGGCCTTTTTCGTTTCTCCTTGCAGAAGGAGGAGCAGCTGCACGGGGCCATGGGCCACATTCGCAACCGCGCGATCATGGGTACGCAACAGAGCAAGACTCTTATGTCAAGCGCAGCATTGCACCCGTATTTGCACAGTGCTGAGTGCTGTCTCTTGCGCAAGATCACACTGGCATTACAAGGCTCGTTGACAAACTCCATGCCGCAATGAGAGCTGTGGGCGTATCGCCAAGACACCACGGGGGACTCACCGCCGTCTCCCTATTGCAGACATGGAGGAGGACCGGATTGACTTTCTCGGCCAGTCGCCGGAACAGGTGGGAACGAGCCACACTACCGACTCTCCACGGTGCTTACTTCGCTGGCATCATGCAGTTCTCTATAGAACCAGTTCACCAGCCCCCGCCGCGCTGCGCCGGATTGACAGCATCAGCTAGATGTCCCACTGCCAAAACCACCTGGGATTGTCAGCGTCTTGGCTGGCAGTTGTGAGCAAGATGCTGCCGATCACCAGAGGGTTTGGTAGGAGTGCTCACGCCAAATCAGGGTGCTGCAGGGCTCATTTTCTCAATACGGTGCAGACGATGAATTCTCTGTTTTGACAGACCGAGACTTCAAGAACGCATGGCGACATAGTCGGAAGTTGTTTGTTGCAAATCTCCACCTTTCACCACAGAAGCTGGTGTTTTAGGTTGCTTGCTCTGTTTGGAAGGGTTTTTACAGGGTTTTGAGGCAATCAAGAAGGCGCGCCGGGAGGTGATTTGGGACATGTGGGCGCGCTAAATGAAGGCACACTAAAATCCCTGTGCTTATTTCAAGCCTCTCTGTACACAGTCGATCAGTCTTTACCCTGCTCTGCTTGACAGATCGAGGCGATCAATGAAGAGCGCCGGGAGGAGCGCCGTGACAAGTGGCAGCGCTGGATGGAGATGCAGTTCGCAAGTTCAGGTCTTTGTGTTATCTACACACAGTCGGTCAGCCTTCGCCCTGCTCTGTTTGGCAGATTCAGGCGATCAGGGAAGCGCGCCGGGAGGAGCGTCGTGACAAGTGGCGGCGCTGGATGGACGCGTTTCCCGATGAGGCGGAGCAGATGTCCAAGGAGGCAGACTGGCCGCTGACCAGCATCCCCGACAGGTGGAAATTCTGTCTTCCCAGCCCATTTCCATTTCTGCTGTCCATGGCTGTGATGGAAGCGGAGCAGGACCGCAACATCGGCTGGTCCCGTGCAGTTTAATTCAGCGTTTGACATAATTTTCAAAAGGGTGAAATGCTATTAATCTAATGAAAAAAAATTCATTAAATTCAATGAAACTAAAACCGCCACTAACTGAGATGGAGAAAGTAATAATGGAGCCAGACGGACAACAACGACCTGGTTCGGAGAGAGTGAGTCGCACCAGGCCGGCTGGCCGCTGCCCAGTACCCCAACACGTGCGTGATCTGCTGCATGGCAGCCTCCTCCATTCGGCCAGTCGAGACTTCGAGACACGACCACGCAGATGCCGCACGAGGCCGACCGACCGCTGCCCAGCAGCACGGACAGGCGGTTCTGCGGCACCGCAGCCTCCCCTTCCTTAGGCTGCTCCCGGTGATGGGGTGGCGAATTTTGCAAATAATACAAGGCCCCTTGGCAGTGGTGCAAACGATAATGTCAACCCGGCTGCAGCCCGGCACATAATTCAGAGGGAATCTGAGCCTTGAATATGCAATTGAAGATTTGCTTGGCCCAATGGTTGATAGTGATCCAGGGCATTAGCCACCGGCAGGGTGCGGGAGTCTGAGTGGATCTGCACACTTTCTCTCTGCGCCTGGATTGGCAACTGCGACATGGTCAGCAACTGCACCTCCACATGCAGCTTCCTGGCGCCTGCGCCATCGGCGGTGCTGATCTCTGAGTTGAGATTCGGGAGTGCTGAACGCGAATTCTCATCTTGCAGGGCCGCGGGCTTCACGACAACCTGCGGGCGTACAAACACGTCCTGATGGAGGAAGGGCTGACCTCACAACCCCGCCTTAGACGAGCTGAACGTCAGAGCCGATCCTCCGTTTGCAGGGCCGCAGAATTTTACGAGGGCCTGCGAAACTACGAAAACATCCTGATGGAGGAGGGCGGCAACGGTGACGACAGCGATGAAGACGACGGGCAGCCCAGCAGCGACAGCAGTGAGCGGTGAGTACCCAGCCTGGCGCCTGTGATGCAAAGCATCTCTGTCGTCAACCTTGTCTGTCGAACTGCTGTCGCAATTCTTGTCACAGTGGCTGCAGTGAGTGTTCGTAAAACCGTCTGCGAGTTGTTTTGACGATGAGCACAGAGGTGTTTCAATGGCCTGGGTTTCTTGTTCGAGACCGACTTCCACCTTTGATGTGTGCAGGCCACAATGAGCGTCGCCACTGAGCCGCGTGTGCGGGCGCTGCTGAAATTTAAGGAGGTGTGTGTGCCGGGACTATCATGCCGTTCGGACCTGCATAATGTCGCTTGCCGTCGCGAAAGCCACGGACCGAGCATGTGGCTGCAGCTGTCATGTCATGGTTGGAGTGCGGCTGCTGGACTTCGAATTCCTCATGCGGCGTGCTTCTGAATTTGCAGATTTGCCGCCGCAGCTGACGTGGAGATTAACAACCTTATGAGCGGAGTAGGTCATTATGAGTAGGAGTAGGTCATTATGAGTAGGTCATTTTGAGTAAGAGTAGCTCACAGTGTAGCGCAAGTGATTCAGAACTTACACACGTGACGCAGAACCCTATCGAGGCGGAAGCTGGTAGAGCTGCTGCCTCTGCATGCTCATTCTTCGCCGCCGCGTTTCTGCTGGATGTTTCATTTCAGGAACCGCATTTGCCAGCTCAAAAGGCTCTCTGTTGCCAGCTCATTCAGCATTCATTCTGAGTTACGAAGCTGCTGTGGCTGACGAAAGCAAGGATGAGATTTGCAGATTCGTCTGGCAGGTAGCACTCACTGCAGCGGAAATTCTGGCGGCAGCACTCAAATCTCAAACAAATTGGTTAATTCCAAGTCGTACACCGTTCTCTGGCTAGGCAACAGAAATTTCCTCGTCATCAACCTTTCTCTCTCTCTCTCAGGGCCCAACCAGAAGCTTCTTGGGCTGCAAAACCCTGTCTCGCACACACCATGCTGCAGAATGCCACTTCGATCGGCTACTGTTATATCTGCATCTTTGCCTCACAGCGCTGGCTTGCTCTTCAGAGCAGCTTTAGGCAAATTCCGAGCCATCATGCTGGCCAAGGAGCTGTGCATCCGTGCAGGGGTTATGTGAAGACACGGCTGCCCATCCGTGCAGAGCCCATGCCAAGAGCTCTGTAGCGGCAAGTTTCAGCCAGAGCGTGGGCTTGCAGCAGCTGGGGAGTTCTTCACTAGGCAGCTGCACTCGTGCGGTGGCCACCAGCGCCAGCGGGCATGATGAGAGCAAGGCGCAGCAACCCGAGAAGAGTACTGACAACCAACCCAGCTCTCTGACAACTGCCCTCTGACGGGCTTAGCCCGCAGATACTATCAGCCCGCAGGTACTGATCAGTACCTGTATCATGATAGTAGCACAAATGATGCGATGTGCTGCTGGCATATTCTGCAAGCGGCAAACGCAGGTGAGGGCGGCTCCACTTTTGCCCGCTCGCTTGCTTTTCTCACAGCATGGGCCAGTGACACCTCAGACGCTTTGCATTAACAAGTTAGATCTGCATGCTGTACAAGAAGCTAAAACCGCTGTACTTGTGTACAGATGCGGCCGCCTGGTGTGTCTGGAGACTTTGTGTCAGCCAACGTTCCCAGCAGCAGCGGCATGGGTGCCTCCATCAGCAGCGGCATGGGTGCTCCCAGTGGCGGCGACGGCTCGCAGCAGCAGCGCCGCAGCTTTCCGACGCGGGAGTTCCACTTCGCCTTCACGAAAGACCTGGTCGAGCTACTGGAGCGTGAGGTGCCGGAGAATGCTGAGGATGCCGACTCCGACCGGTCTGTGTTAATTCACAGCCTTTGTTAATTTCTAGGCAGCAAGCCGCCAGTGAGCCGCCAGCACGACCAGGTAGCCCGCCTGAGAGAGTGAGGGAGGGGTTGATGACGAGGCAATCTGGAAACTAGCCAGAGAACGGTGTAAGACTTGGTGTTAACCAGGCCTAAGATCTTAGGCCTGGTTAATACCAAGTCTTACACCGTCTCCGGTGACCTCTACACGTCTTACACCGTCTTAAGAACCACCATCCGAGCCGCGCACACGAGTCCCTGAGGTGCAGCTCGGTGTGCAAGTCATGCAGTTTCGAGGGCATGTACGACACTACCATGATGGGTGGAATAGTGCATGAATGTCGAGAGCATGTACGCCACTACCATGGTAGGTGGAAGAGTGCGGTGCCATAAACCCCCTGGGCCATCTCATGCAGCTGGGGTCAATATGCACCAGTTACAACCGATCGAGACTTACAAAGGGTTTGGTAAAATGTGTACAAGCTTGCGCACGCGTCACAATCAGCACAAGCGGCGCCGTGGCGCGCAAGAAGAACAGAGGGCCTGCAACGCTTAAAGCCTCCGACTTCAAGGTGCGTAATTCCACAGCCATATCTCGTGTACCGTGAATGCCCATGTTTGCGCTGGGATGCACCGCAGCGCCTTGCACATGTGGCAGACATGCCGTTGTGTGTGCCTCCTTTCATTCCGAATCAATGCCGTCCACTATGGCCGCCCAATGGCTCCGTTCCTAATCACATCTCCGCCTGGAGTCATTGCAGCTTGTGCTACCAGCATGCAGGCCAAGACGGCAAAGCAGCCAGAGCGCCGGCAGCCGTCGCGGGCCCAGAAGCAGCAGGTGCCATCCGCCGAGTCGGTGCCCGACGGCGTGGCGGCAATAACGCCAGTGGTAGCGGTGGCCGCGGCCGTGCTTACCACCCGGGCGGCGGCCGCAGCGGCCAGCCGGGGGGCGGCCGTAGTGGCCAGCCGGGCAGAGGCGGCAGCCAGTCGGGCGACAGCCAACTCGGGGGCGGCATCGTGGTCACTCGCGAGGAGGACCATCCTGCTGGATTTTCGGCCAATGCGCCGCCGCGTCGCTCCTCTGCGTCAGAAGCGGTAAGCGGTGTATGATTGTACATTCAAGAGCTGGGCGGCTCAGCAATCGTTTGCTGCGCGCCGCACAGCAGTGAGTGTTCACTAGACATGGTTGGCGGACACCGCGCGCCTCTGTGTGTGTGTGGCGGTGGCGGGCGCGATTCTTGTATGTACATGCATGTGGTATAGGTAGATGTGCGCCAGACTTGGCTTGACAGACAATGGCAGCAGCTGTCGATACATCGGGTGTCGGTGAAGATGTCTTGAAAGGTGTAAAGGAGGTGTCAGACCACTGTCAAGCGCACTTGCAGATGCATGTTAATGCATGTCATGTAGCTGTCAGGCCCAACTTCAATTTATCTGGCGGCCCGTCATGATGTGTTACGATGCATGTCAACCCATGTCAGGGAAACTGTCACGCCAACTTTCCCTGACGCTTTTCGGGACATGACACAAGGCTGACAAACGCGTGACCCATTGCACTTTCAATCTAAACTTCGGTGCTGCCTGCAAGTCCGAATGACATGGCTGGGGCCTATCTAAGCCTCGACTCCTACGCCGTCTACTGTTTGCTGTCCGACTGTGTGCCCGCTGTTCAATTAGCCACCCCCTCTGCCGCCATTATTTGTTCCGCTGCTGGCGCGTCCCACAGCCCTCACCAGCGGTTGCAGGTGCAGCCAGGGCCCTCCGCTGCCGCTGCAGCCGCCGGCCAGTCCTGGCTGCGATGGGGCACCAGCAGTCCAGCCTCTTGCCGGCCATACAGCTGGAGCCTCTGCCGCCGCTGCTGCCGCCGCCAGTTACTTCCAGCTGCGGCGGGTCACCAGCGCTCCAGTGTCTTGCCGGCCAGCAGCCGGTCGAAGCGCAGCGTGGCCGCCACGACCGCCAGCGCCAGCAGCGCCTGCAGGCGTTGAAAGAACATCGCTCTTGAGCCATGCTGCAGACGTGTCTGCTGGAGCAAACTGTTGGAAGCATTGGCAGCCAAAAGCGCGGCAGACCATCACGCCCCATGGCTGCCCAGCTGTCTGCTGTGCGACAACAAAAGCAAAGCTAGCACAAGTGAAGCCAGCATGCAGAGGCACCGTCGTGTGCAGCACCGCACCTGCCAGGCGCCAAACAGCAGGGTGATGGCGTAATAGAAGTTGGCATTGGCGGAGCCCAGGTAGATCCACATGTGCCACATGGCGGGCCCCAGCCCCGCGAGCAGCGCGAAGGAAGCCGCCAGGAAGCCGGCGGGCGCGCCGCCGCCGGCCAGCTGCGGCGCGAACAGCGGCAGCAGCGCCTGTGCATGACAGGAGTGTCATCAGGATTGCGGCTGACCCATGATGACCAAGCCTGACGTCACAGGTTGTCAGCTGTGGCGCAAACAGTGGTGGCAACCCTGGGGTTGATATTGCAATTAGAGAATCACACTGGTCTTTGCTAGGTGCTGAGCCTCGTCGTCTGCAACTGCATAGGCCTTCAGCCGACAGATCAGGAAAAAAAGAGTCGTGATGTCAGGAACAACAGCACGTGTCCTCACGAGGTACCGTGCCATGTCGCCGACGGACGGACAGGGCTTCCGCAATGCAAAGATATCAGGTAGTTGCCTTACACACAGGTTGAGGTCTCCAGCAACAAGGTAGCGGCCAAGATATCCACCAGATACTGCAGGATGTTGCCCGAGTGATGGGTACGGCTGCAGCAGCGCGGTGGCCATGGTACAAATACTGATACAAGCGTAGAAGCTTTTGAGATCAAGCAGCAGCACCGGCCCTCACCAGGTATTGCGCCACGTCGCCGACAGATGGGTAGGGTCTAAGCAGCGCGTTGGCGACGCACTGCACCAGCGCCAGGAACAATGACAGGCAAGTGGAAGAAAACGGAAACGACCCAAAGTTGCTCACCAGGTACTGTGCGACATCGCCCACTGATGGGTAGGGTTTAAGCAGCGCGTTGGCGACGCACTGCACCAGCGCCAGCAGCAGCGGCCGGTGCGGCAGCCGCAGCGCCAAAGGGACCGCAGTCGCCGCGGCAGCGGCATGGAACACAAAGTGCCAGAAGGGTCGGAAATGCGCAAACATCTCGGCGAAAAAGTACCAGTGCAGCCCGAGGTTGGGCGTTAGGTCCGCGACCTGCGCGCGGAAAGAATTTGGGTTTCAGCTCAGGGCATTGGTGATGCGATTGATCTTGTGCGCTGAATGGCTGCGGCTTCAGGAGCCGGGAAGCTTCCGCCTTCCGTGATGCTTTGTGCTGGTTCAGTGCTGGGTGCAGGGTGCGAGGCTGTGCCCGCTGCCCCACATCAGCACGTGTGCTCCTATCAGATGCTGGATCAAAGCAGAGCCTGGCTCACCGTGAGCATGAAGCCATAGGTTGCCGTCGCCCAGTGCTGGCCCTGCCCGAGCTGCCGGCCTGCGCTTGCTGGCACTAGGGTGCATGCGGCGGCGCCTCCCCCGATCGGCAGCAGCCTGTATGCAAATGAATGCAGAGTTTGTCACGGCCGTGTTGTGCTCTTTGAAAGTCTCTGAGACGGAAAGCATGCTGTGCACTGAAGGTCGCCCTGGCAGGGCGGTTCTGGCAGCAGTTGGGACTTGAACTTGAAAGGGTCGAAGAGACAAGGTGCTCGATGCAAGATCTGCAACATAGTCGACGGTGCACCGCAAGCACTACCTGCATTCCTCGTGCCCACATTCTCTTCGAAGGCGGGAGTTCTCCGGACCCCTCACCTGAAGACGCTGCTGAAGACGCTCCTGCAGCGGTGCTCGGGGAACCGCCGCAGCGTGAGGTCGGAGGCCAACGCCAGCAGTGCGGCCCACGCCGCCAGCCACAGCAGGAACGAGGCCGCCAGCCGGCCGCCGCGCCGCCGGCGTCGGCGCCGAAACTGCCGCCGGAACAGCACTCCTGCCCCTGCCGTAATTTCGGATCCTTGCCCTGCTGGCTCCGATTGGCTGTGCGCCACAGCTGCGGCGGTTGCTGCGGCCGCGGCTGCTGCGGCTGCTGCAGCTGCAGGGGTGTCTGTCGCTGCGCCGGCAGAGGGATCAGGTGACTGTAGCCGGCTGAGCTCCAGCGGCAAGCCGAAGCCGCCAGCTGCATCGTCCGAAATGCTTCCGCTCTGCAGGCTGCGGCCGGCCGGGCCGACGCTGGCGCCGGCGCTTGCTTTTGCTGTCAGGTGCTCGGGTCTGCCGGTTGCGCCGTATAATGCTGGCGTTGCGGACGGCGGTTGTTGCACTGCTGCCTCGGCTGCGTCTAGCGTGGCAGCTCCTCCAAGCGGCAGCTGCGGCAGCGGCAGCGGTAGCAGGTGCAGCGGCTCCGGCCCCCGCCACAGCAGCATGGCGACAGCCACCTGCACGCTAGCAACACGTCTGGAAACCGCGACAGAGCTTCCTCGTCAGCAAAGATGGAAGTGACACAAAAAGCTCGGCGTTGACGTGCTGCCTGATACCCTCCTCAGCTTCCCAGATGCAGCAGTGCACTCAGGCTGCTCCAAGCTGCAGTGCCCTTTCTCTGCCAGGCTTTAGCCTGCTCGTGCTGAATTGAACACTCGGCCCTTGAGACCCTCAGCTGAAGTTTGACACATTCTGCATGACTCGCCGTGAGCAGGGTTGGGTGGAGGCTCGTGTGCGACGCCGTCACCAGCACAATGCCCTTGAAGCATTGCACATTCAGCAACACTGCCATGCTGCTTCAGATTTGACAGACATCATTCAACAGACATCAGACTGACATGCTTCCTCAGATTTGACAAATGCAGTGTGCCGCACCGTCAGCAGGATAGGGTGCAGTCCCATGTACGCCGCCGCCGCCAGCGCCAGGCCAGCTGTCGCCGCGTCGCCCGCCGCCGCCGCCGCCAATGCGCCAAAGACAGCGGCGTTCTCCAGCCCCGCCGGCGAGCCGCCGACCGCCGCGGCAATGCTCAGCGGGTTCCACAGATACAGCGCCGCGAGCATGGCGGGCGCGGCTGCGGGCAGCGATGACGGGAGTCCATCGAAAGTCCGTCAAGTGCAGACTTGCATGAGGGTCTGAGGCGTCGGCAGGCATGGGAAGTACCGGCACATCCTGCATCCGACGTGTTGGTATTTCGCCCCAAGCCCCACTCGAGCCCAGCACCCACGCCATCCGTGAACAGTTACCAGAACTGCCCTCCTGCGAGTTTGGTACCTGAGCGCGCTTTGCTGGGCGGCGCCGCCGACCGGGCCAGCGCCGCGAGCGCAGCCGCCGCCGCCACATCCACCGCGGATGTCGCCAGCGTGCGCCAGGGCGCCGCCAGGACGCTGAACCCTGGGCCTAAAGCCTTTCGCCCCAGGGCGTCCACAGCCTGCGCGCCCGCCAGCAGCAGCGGCGGGCCGTGGAACGCGGCGCCCGCGTAGGGCGAGAGTCCCAGCGCCAGCAGCTGCGCGCCCTCCCTGTAGCGGATTGCCGCCGTGACCGGCGTGCCGACCTGCGAGGAAGTTGCTGCATTTGTCAGGAGCGCAAGGTGGGACAAATTGTTGGGGCGTGGCTGACATCTAAAAAGCCATACGTCAGCCTGCAGCGCACCCACCGTCCAGCCAGGCAGCGGCATACGCCCACCGCACAGGCGACTGGCACTGATGCATGCCCTGCAGAGGGTTCGCGCACATCAAACAAGGATTTGCACAGGGCTCTAGAAAGGAAGCACCTCAATTCGAGACTCCAGGTATGTGTCCAGCCCGGCGGCCGCCAGCAGCACCCGGAACGACGCCGCGCCGGCAGCGTGATGCCAGAATGGGGTCTCCCCGACGTCGGACATTTCGAATCCGGCGTCGTTTCCGCTACGAGCTCGTATGCCCTAGCACTGCTGCCAGCCCCGTGGCGCAAGTGAGGTCAGGTGCTGGGACCTGACCCGGTGGGGCTGGGACTCAGCGCACGGAGGCGAGTGCGGTGAGCACTTCAAGCGACTCCAGATTTTTCATTCCTAGTGAATACCCAGAACGGCCAGGATTTTCAGCTGGAGCATCTACGCATGAGCGCTGCTGTGTGCGGCTGCACAAAGTGTGTCTTGGAAAGCGGCACGCTGGTGGCCAGTCTAGTATAGAGGCTGTGTGTGATCGATGCAGCACGGAGTTCTGCATGGTTTCCGTCCGAAAGCTACAGCTTCAACACCAGCGAATGCTTCAGATTTTGTCTGGATCCAATCAGATTGCAGGGACGGATTTTATGTTTATCAAAATGCCTGGGTGACGGAGCTCAGTGCAGACGGCGACCTCACACAAGACAAGCAAATGCAGTTGTGCGCGGCATTACTGAACCGCACAAAAGTTGATCAGCTGAGCATTACAGCGCGGGTTGCATCAGGTTTTAGCACTGGACCGGTTTCTCATCATGCAACATGGCGTCGTTCTTCCGCCGCTAGGATGCATCCACAGCAGGCGCTATGTCGAAGATTTTGCGTCAGCTGTTAAATTATCTGCCCTCACAGAGCAGTTTGCCGTCGGCCAACACATGCTGGTGGTTGTGGGCCGCTCCAAGGTGTGTCGTCGTCGCATTTTCACGGCGTCCAAGCTTGGCCGTTTGCGGATGAGACTCACGGTTCTGTCGGCTGCCTGAATGCGCGGGATGCCTCGTCACTTCTGCAGACCGTCCGGCCGAGCAATTTCGGCGCTGCACACCGTGTGCGAGTAGTTCCGCAGCCGAATCACACGGAGGTCGTGGCCACCCGTCGGGTCAGGCCTCCGCACATAGCGCTGCGCAGCGAGCACTCCCGCAAAGCTTCAGGTCAAATTTGTGGAGAAAACTGTCACGAAGGTGGGACGGCGCATTCGATTTGACGGTTGCGAGCGCTCGCCGGAAAAGGTGCCGTCTTTCGTCTGGTGCATCCGTTGTTTTGTTGCTGGGCGAAACCGATCCCACTGCTTGCCATCGGTGCAACACTACCATCACTTCTATGCAGTTGCCGTGGCTCATATACCAGTAATTTGCAGAGCTAAAGGAGGGGCCGCAATGCATCTGCTCCTGCTGCTCATCGGCCTCTGCGGCGCCGCAGTCATGCAGACTGCTGTTGCCGCACCACCACTTCCAGGCATGGTCCCCTGCCAGGCACCCATGTGCTGCAATAGATGTTCTCAGCGAGGCTGTCGTGCCATTTAGCGCAATGCAGCGAGATAAGCCGAGGATGCAGCACACAGCTAGTGAACTTTCCCGCTCTGATGATGCGCAGGTCACTACCTACCCCGGCGGCAGCTGCGGCAGGCGCCACCGGGTGACACTGTTGCATTGAGCGCGGCACCTACATTCGCACCGACGGCAGGCACGTACAATACATATCTCGCAGCCATCTGCTTGCACGCATCTATTGCACATTTACTGGCCACAATCGGCTGCCATGGCGATGAAGGCTTCATCGGCAGCCATGGTGCAGCTGCATGGACTGGACATTGGACAGGACCGCCCTGGCCTGGCTGTCATATTGTTCTTGTGAGTGTTGATGCTCACACCAATATATGCTGCAGGTGGATACTATGGCGCTCGAGACTCTGCAGCTGGCAGCTACCCTAGCCCGCCGCCGGGTAGGTACAGCGGCGGCGGCTTCCGCGACTCTGCAGGCCGGGACGCCCCTGTGAAGGGTGCCATGCCGCCGCCAGCCCCTGTCAAGACAGCGAAGCCGCCGCCGGTGAGAGCGGCGCAGCGCTCTCCGGTGCCGAGCGGCGAACCCCGCATCCCGATTGCCACGCCGTTAGTGCGTCGCCACAGCACCACCAGCGAGGACAGACCTGCAGCGCATGTGTGAAGATGTTTGGTTTTCTCGCTAAGGGGCAGTGGTCCTCTCCGCTCTTTTATATTTCCTTCAACTTTCCAGACGAGGTTTCTGATGCCTCTCCATCACTGCCATTCAGGTGCTGCCCCCACCGGCGTCGCCGCCACCGATGTCGCCGCCGCCTGCGTCGCCGCCGCCACCGCCGCCGCCGCCACCGATGCCGCCGCCGCCTGCGTCGCCGCCGCCACCGTCGCCGCCGCCTCCGCCGCCCTCGCCGCCCTCGCCGCCGCCGCCGCCGCCAAGCCCTCCGCCGCCTGCGCCGCCGCCACGTGAGCGCACCCTGACTGCCTCCTCGTTGTTCTCGTCCAACGGGGCAGCCGCTCCACATTACTTCCCTGGAACCGTGCTGTGCAATATTCCCTTGCAACTCATTGCTGCAGGTTGTGCTCCTCTGCTCAGTAATTTGAGACGGTTTTTTGGTCCTCTGTGCAGTCGTGATGATTCCCGCATTCAGGCAGTGCGGCGGCCTGCAGAGCCAGAACGGGTGCAGAGGCCCGACCTGCCCAGGCGGCTGTGCCCTGGCCCAGTGCACGGTGCGTGTTCAGTAACACTGCGTCGAGTGCTGGCTCGATCTGCAGGTCAGAAAGACTGCCTATTGCAGCGCCCGTAACCTGCAGTGCCGCATTCTGGCAGACAAGACCTGGAAGCGATGCAGGACCTAGCGCCATTTGGATGTCAATACCGCCTGCTGTCTATACATGCAGGACAAGCAATGGCCGAACACAGTATGCCAAACTGGCACCAAGTACGCTCTTCCTACATTGACCGAAGCTCGCAACACTGCAAGATCGTTTGAGAAACAATTGTTCTGGCGTGTCAGCCATGCTATCATTGCCTTCGCACCTCCCCTTGCAGGTGCTTCCGCTCAAACTCGTACTACTGGCAGGTACACCTTTTCATCCACACCGGCAACGGTGTTTGCACATTCATGCATGGCACTGGCACCTGTTGCAGTCAAGAGTTGTAGAAATTGTGCATCCAGCCGTCAATCTGCTTCTTACAGCAAAAGCAGCAGCAGCTAACATGCATGCGTATTTCTTGATGCCAACGGCATCCTTCCTCAAGACCTGACGCATGTGGCATGCAAAAATGTCAGCATGAACCAGCATCGACCAAACAGCATGGAGTGCATTGCATGTTCACGTGAAGCGCAGCGCCTTTGGCTCCGAAACCTTCGACAAAAGTCTGATGTCTACTGCCCGCAGTGCGCTACCACACCACTCAACCCAGCGATGACCGGCAGCCCCTCGGCAGAAGGTACTAGCCAATCCATGCTTGCCCTCGATGTGCTGTATATTGCCTTCTGTGGCAGGCCGACATCTTCTAGTAACCCTCACGGAGCCATGCAGGGTGGTTTTATCAGAGCGCCATCCCCAAACTCCCGAAGTTTATTAACGCCCAGAATCCGCCCGGGACACAGGGCTTGCCGTAATGGCTCCTGCTCTCGGGCCTGCCGGCGCCGGCAACGGCCTCGGCGGCTTCCCTTCAGACCTGGGCGGCTCTCCATCCGTTGCCAACCCCACTGGGCTGCCCGGCGGCGATGCCACTGGGCTGTCTGGTGATGTGGCGGGCGGCGCCAGCGGCCCCTCGAGTGCTGCAGCCAGCCCTGGAGGTGCGACAAACCCAGCTATATTACTTTACAGGATTCCCGCATGGGGTTGAATGTCATCGTAGAGGTCACTGTTGCAGGAGGCAAACTGCCACATTCCATCTCCCCGCCAAATTGTCTTGAGAGCCCAATTGCAGCCCATGGATTGATACAGGGCTTGCAGGAATGGCAGCCGGAATTTCGCTTGCATCATGTGTGCCTTCAAGAACGATTGCATCACCCCAGGCGGAACATACAGTGCACTGTGGAGAATTCAGGCTGATGTCTTCTCAAGTGGTCACTTACAATCAGATCGCAATCAAATTTGTTCATGTGCCGCCTTATTGTTTTGTGACGTTACGCAGCCGGTAAACCTTTTGAGCTTATGATTGCAGGCGCAGTCAACAACGTCATCCCGGCATATGCCTACACGCAGTGCGGTGGCACGGCCAGTGCCTCAGGAATCGCTTGCCGCGCCGGGCCCAGCTGCCGTGACGGGCCGTGGGCTGGCACAGCCGGCCAGTGCCAGTTCAGTGAGATGCCTCGCCATTCTGTGTTCCTGCCTTGATCCATACCTTCTTGCTTGTCAATATGTTTGGCGACGTGTTGTCTCGGATGAAGCCCCTCCTGCCCGCTCATGTCCGCAGCTTTCATGCACGCCATGACGCTGGCCCTGCAGGCTTGAAGTGCCAGCGCCAAAACAGGTTCTATTGGTGAGCTGATTTCATGAAGATGATTTGCATCCTTGGAGGTCTCATGATGTGCGTCCTGACAGAGACAGACAGAAACTGCATCCTGAAGTTGTCCAAATGGAGCGCGCCAATTCGACCGCTACTTATTGCGATTCGCAGGCAATGCCGGGTACAGCCTTTCTAGAGAAACGTTTCGTGAACAACCAAGATCAAGACAGCAAGACCGTGAACTCACATTGAGGAGAATATAGAAGAGGCTATATAGGTTTCCATTTGTGTGCAGACGCGCCGCCATCCTGTTGCGCCGCCACAAATCTGCATGCACAGTGACAACAGTGGCAGCAGGTCACGAGAGTAGAGTAGGTTGTGATTTTGGATGCTTCTGAACAGAACGTATTGCTCTGGATGACTGCGCAAAAGTTTGTGCTCGTCGACAGCTGTTGCTCAAACCCGTCGCCTGCCTGGGACACGGCGGAGAAAAGACCCATACTGAGCTGTGGAGCCAATTCGTCGCCTTATCATCATCGTAGATACCTCTGCACGGTGTCACTGCGACCTGTCCCATCATTCTGGCTTGCGGTGCTGTGCCGTCCACCGAGCCTGCCCGCGTGTCACGTGGACGATCGCCCCGCAGGTGAAATGCTCAACGGCGCTGCCTGATCGCAATCCTGCGTCACGAGTCATGTGGCTGAACAGACACAGCAACGATGTGTTCTGCCTGAAAGAACCGCATTTCGGCTTAAAAATGAAAACAGCAAGAGCTTGCGAATGTCCCGCCCTCATCACTGCGCTCGTTTCGGCAGGCACGGCGCGACAGCACGGCGGCGGCCGCACCGCTGCGGCTGCCTGATGAGAATTCATCGGACCATGGCGGCGACCGTCGCAACTCTGCTCATCCTGGCCCTGGCGTCCACACCTGGGTGCTCGGCATCAGCGCTGCTGCCGCATCGTCAGCGGCAGCTTCTCCAGGGCAGCCGTGAGGGCTGTGGCGTCCGCTGGCCTGCCTGCAGTATTAATGCGGCTGCTTTCAGATGTTGCATGTCAGATGCTGCATGTGCGAGAGTATTTGGCCCTTCTGACCCCTTTCAGCGTGCCGTCATGGCACTCAGTCACACGGAATCTGAGGTGATACAGCAATGCTTGCTGCAGCCGCAGCCGTGGTCATCCCCCAGTACGGCGCGTGCGGCGGCCTAATCAGTCCTGGTGGCTGCGCCGGGCCCACCTGCCCTGGCGGCTGCAACCGCACCACCTGCAGGGTGCAAAACTTCAGACTGGTTTCGTTTACTGCCCAACCGGCAATGTCACGAGCACTCGCCATTGCGGCGTTGTCGGTGGCAGCCTGGTTCAACGTACTTCACACTGCACAGCTGCGGGCAGATGACCATGTCTCGTGCCAATTCCGATTGCAGGACGCGCCGTGGCCGAACGCGAGTTGCATGCCTCCCGCGCGTTGCTATAGGGGTGAGGCGCTTTCATCTTCCCTGTTTGTGCGCCGCAATGTGGCAGTGCTGACCAGGCTCTGGCCAGCACTGAGGGGCAGGTCCACTTGCTGACGCACATCTTTGGTTTTGTGCATGTACTCCTTGCGATGGATGGCGTTCAAACGCCCAGCATGTTCAGATTTCGACTTGGGGTTACTGACGTTTCTGTGTTTCTGGGGTGCTGGCAACACCTTCTACTGGCAGGTGCGGCTTCTTGCACCATATTGTCTGCTACTGTCATTTCATCTAATAGACTCGGCAGCTGCCTGATCGGCTTTTGGCGATGTTGATACATGAGTGGGGCACATTCTCGGCTGCAGCGCTGGTAGCAGAGCTGCTGCCCGGCACACCTTTCCACGATGATGATGGCTGGTGATGGTGTATTGGTCAAATCCATCCTGATGTTTTCATGTCTTTCACGCAGTGCGCTTCGGGTCCCATCACCGCGGCGCCAACAGGTGCCTCGAAATTATTCTTGCGCCCGTTACCACATGGCAGCTGCCCGCAAATGCATTTGCCTGCCAGTCAGCATGCTGATGGACGATGCATACACTATGTCTAGGTGGAAAATACTCTATACGACGCTGAGCTGTGCGCTGCAGCCGCTGCTGCTACAGCGGCTGCTGTAGCAGCAGCGGCTGCTGAGAGCAAGGTACCCACAGCTAGCGGCGCGGCAGCTTCCACTCGTGTGATCGCTCCCACCGCTGCGCCGACAGCCGCCATCGCGCCGACCGCCGGCTTTGCGAAAATCACGCTGCCCACCAAGACTGCTGCTCCAACTTCCGCCATCCCAGATGCGAACAACGGCCTCGGTGGCTTTCCGACCGATCTGGGCGGCGTCCCTGCCCCGACGGCGGCCGCCGCCGCCGTGACCGACATGACAGGACTGCCGGGAACCACAGCTGCCGTCCCGCCTCCCGCCCCGGCTGTGGAGGGCAAAGCGACACCCGCAGCGGGTGGTGGCCCAGGTGTGCCTATGATATGCACACCTGCTGCAGCTCTTCATCCATGAAGGCGCTTCATGAGGGGACACGCACAAACGCCAGACCAGTGGACCTGTAGGTCCACTGGTCTGGCGTTTGTGAGTGGTTATAACATTGACTAGCTGTAAAACGTGCACCTGGTGCGACGCAGGCATCATCGCCCCGCCAAACGCCTTTGCGCAGTGCGGCGGCGCCGCAGGTCCTGGAGCCGGCTGCACACTGGGCCCCGCCTGCCGTGATGGTGCGACAATTCTGCGTGTCAAACAGACAACGCATCGGCAAGTGTGCAGAGCTTCCCGCCAGCATGCATTGCGGCCTGCGGTAGATGTCTTGCCCAGCTGACATTGGGCCGTTGCAGCTGCGCAATAGCATGCTGCCGCACACGTGCTGCAAGGCATTGTCCGTTTTGAATTCATGAGTGTGCACATGTTCGTAGGTCCGTGGGCCGGCGCAGCCGGCAAATGCACAGCTGGTAATCATTATGAATTGGGTACAACATTGTCCTTCCAGCACCTAAGATGCATCATATGATTTCTGGAGCATTTACAGGCTGCATGGTCCGCGCAGGGCTGAACTGCTACCGTCAGGTAGTGCGCCCTTGATGCTGCCGTTCCCATGTTCTGCCGCCCTGATGCATGCCGAGCTGTCCAAAGTGTCCAGCTCACATTTTCCGAGAGGAGGCCGTTGACAAGCATGCAAACAGCTATGGTGCTTTGTACTGACACTTGCTCTTCATTGATCTCTTGCCACAGAACGTGTTCTACTGGTGCGCACTCTATCTGCCCTTGTTCCGGCACAAAACCGCATTGCCTGATCCTTTTCTTTTGTTTGCGTTACACGCCGTGCACGGTCAGGTCCAGCTGTAAGCGTGCGAGAGTTTCAAATCTGTTTAAGTACTTGTCGATAATCGTCTTCGCCTCGTTGGACCGCGCAGGCAGTGCCGCGCACAGCCGTTCTGAAGCCTCGCGGCGGCAGTCCCCAGGACAATTATAAGTGTCCCGCTTGAGGAACTAATTAGTTCCTCAAGCGGCCGCGCCACACCTCACCATTACAGGTGGTTGACAGACTCCGCACATCGCCAGCGACCAAGCAGCGAGGTTTTGCACTTCAAGCGGTCATCCAGAACCTTCGAGCTACCGCTGCAGATTGCAGTGCCACACTCACTCCAGCACCCTACAGCGGCAGCAGTGCAATTTGACCGACCCACGATTTGAGCAGGCTGTGCAGGTATTGAGTATTGTCAACCTTGGTTGCGGTGTGTTCATTCATCTGGATGGAACATGTGACACTGCTTGTGATCACACATTCGCATGCCGGCGTGTGTGCGCGTGTTCAAGAATTGCAGTGAACCGGCTGTTGCTTTAATGCGGCTCGAAATCGGCTCAACCTTCAACACTGCGAGTACGAAAGCGCTCTTCCAGCACCCAGTCTTCACATCAATCAGCACTTCAATTAACAATCAACATGCCAGCTCATTTGTCGTTAGCTGAGACACTCAGTGTCATGCCGTGACGAAGCCTGCCCTCGGCCCTCCGCCATGCCGCTCCTTGGCGGTTGCCAAAGTAGCAGAGCTCTCGTGCGTGACGTGCAGTACTGGCATGATGTGCAGTACTAGTACCCGCCACTGCTAACGAAGAGTTGAATCACTCCTCCAGCGCCAGCATCTGCACCGGGCGACCGCCGTTTGCGGCCTCTAAACCCTTCTTGACGCGCCGCGCATCGGCGATGACCACCGTCGTCTGCGAGTCGGGATGGAGGTGCCGCTGCGCCGCCGCCAGCACGTCTGCGGGCGTCACCGCCTCGATCGCCGAGCGGTACTGGAACAGGTAGTCCTGCATTTCAGCGACAAACACATCAGTTGAACCCTTTTGTAATACCTACAACGAAATGTCCAAGATGTTTCTAACGAGATTTTGCCGGAGTGGCGGCCATTGATGCGCAGTAATCCTGTCAGGCTTGACAGCTTCGAGCAGCACGGTGAGGCGGCGGCACAGTCAAAAAGCGAGAAGCAGACCCTTCAGCTGTCGAAGACATCATTTTTCTGTGAAGACGCACCGGCGGCAGGCCGATGAGCTCGTACACCAGGCGCCGCTGCAGCTGCGAGGCCGTTGACGCGAAATTGAAGACAAACGAATTGAGTGTCTCCGCCTGAGCTGCCGCCACCTCCTCATCCGTCGGCGCCGTCTGCCGCGCCGCCTGCTGACGCAGGAGAAGATTGATGTGCAGATGTCCGCGCTGATCACTCAACGTGTAGCGCCAAGGCACAGCTGCTCGCAGCATCCTTGCCTAAGTCCTTGAGGCCTTGCCATGCCACCAACCTGGCACATTAGCAGATTGAGTACCAAAGAATTGACACGAAGGAGGCTGACACCTCGAGTCCCGTTTGCAGCGCGGCCACCGGCTTATCTGGCGGCAACATCTTGCCGCCCGCAATCATCAAAAAGAACAATCGGATGACATCTTGAAACCTGAAAAATTCATCACCTCGAGTGCCGCCTGCTGCACCGCCAGCAGCTTCCGGCGCCGCCGCCGGCTGTGCACAGCCTCGCCGCAGTTGCAATTGCAAATCAACGTCCGTTACCACGCTTGCTCTCGTTCCTCACCTCGAGGGCCGTCCTCAGCTCCGCCAGCAGCTTGTCGGGTGCCGCCGTCTCGGCGCCGGCCGTGAACAGCCCCACGTGGTCCACAGGCGTCGTGTTCCATCCGCCGCTCACAGAGTACGCGAGTCCCTGCCACGAGAAACCGTGGTTGTAAAGCTTAGGTGAATGTTGAGAGACTTTTATTATTGTTATTATTATAATATTTTTTCATTTATTATTATTATTATTTTTATTATTATTATTACTATTACTATTTATTAAGGAGCCACCACACAATCCACTGGCGGCGTGTTCCAGCTGCCGCTCACAGAGTGCGCCAGCCCCGGCAGCGTCACAGCACATCCATCGGGGAGAAGGCTGCGGTCCTCGGAGGAGAACACCAGGAACAACATGCTGGCGCATTGCAGGCAGTGCCACAGTGAGCTCTCAAGCGCCGTGCGAGCAGCTGCCGGTGAGAGACAGCGCCGCTGCGGCCAGCCCACAACTTTCCATCACCGTGGTGCATCAGGTCTGAAGGTCAACGATTCAATTGTGTGCAGTGGCTGCCCTGTGCGGATGCACACACCTGCAACATGCATTGCTGATGCAGACAAAGGTCTTCTGTCGTGCTCTGCAAGCACCTCACGCGAGCGGATCTGGTTGAACAGGCGGCCGCCAAAATTGTTGAGCACGGAGGTGAGGAGGTCCAGCGCCGGCGCGTCCGCATCCCGCAGGCTGACTCCCGGCTCGCCCAGCGCCACGCTCGCCTGGCCCAAGCCCGGGCGGTCGACGAGTAGCACCTGGTAGAGAACCGAGAGACAAATGTGTATGGAGGTGAAGCGTCCGCATCCCGCAGGCTGACCCCCGGTTCGCTCAGCGCCACGCTCGCCTGGCTCAACCCCAGGCGGACGACGGGCACAACCTGCAGGTGGGTTGCATTTCTGTTTCGTTTCAGGACGCAGGATCGCTGCAGGTTGTGGAACGCAGAAGGCCTGCTGTGCACGGAGAAGGGTCAAGGAGCACGCTCTCGAGCTCGGATTTGAAGCCCTGCCTGTACATGCGCAACCGCACACTGGGCAGCTGCACGACGAAGACGGCAGTCGAAGACAGCCACGAAGGGCCAATGCGAAACCGTCGCACCTGTCCTGCAGTAGCCTGCGGCGGCAGCGGCGGGTTGGGCACTCGCGGCGGCGTCGCCGGCTGCGAGGTCGCCACCCGCCATCGCCCCAGCGACTGCTCGATCAGGCTCTTCATCTCCGTCGCGTCAAAGTCGCCTGCGCAGCACCATGCCTCAAGCATCCGCGTGCATGCCAAACACCGTCTGCTACTGTGTGGACCCGGCAGGCTCTGTTTTGGCTCTCCGGGACATTCCCGTTCGATCCCGTGAGTCCTGCAAATCTCGAACGATCATCCACCTGAGCGTGGACTGTGGGCACAGCGCCAGCAGCTCGCAGGCTGTTCCGGCCCTGCCATCTCAGGGATTGAGCGCCTGTCACCGGCGTCCCCGTTTCGCCCCACCCTTCGATTGGCGCAAGGTAGGCGCTGTGCACAGTTCCCCTCGGCCACGGCCTTGGCCCGAGAGACAGGGTATGGCTGAGGTGGCGGCCGGCGGCAGAGCACGAAAAAAGCCTTGTTGCTGATATTCTGAATCGTTTTTTTTTGCACATAAAATGTGTTTTTTTGGGGAGTAATTTAAACTGATTTTAAGGAAATTTTCGAGCTGTTCGTAGACAGGGCAAGGCTTCCACGGCCACGTCCCTGCCTCACGTGGCACACTTGAAGCTGCTGTTGCACGATCAAAATGCTGCCGCGTGCCGGCACCTGAGACGCTGGGACGGCAGTGCTGGGCAGCCCCCACGCCTGCCAAATTTGCGCGCACCCTGTGGCTGCGCACCATGTGACACACGCCAGGGTGCGATTGAGCAGACATGCGTGAGAACGTGCCTGAGACGCCGATGACGGAGGTGTCGGGCCGCTCCCAGGCATCCAGGTAGTCCACCACGTCCTGCCGCCGCAGCCGCGCCACCTGCCAGAGTTGTGAAAAAAATGCAATTGAAAGAGCTCAATTCGAGTATTGGAGTGACCCAACACCAGAAGCAGCAGTGGCAACTGGCTTCATGCATTTACGAATGTCACCGGCATGTGCGAGGCTGCAAGCCCTGACTTAAATTGACGGACTCAACGTCACATCACCGCTGACCGAGCAAATTTATTGGACAGACTGGACATCTGGACAGGCTGGACATCTGGACAGACTGGACGGTAGATAGAGATGGACCAACCTGCGCGGGCGTCGGGCTGCGGGCAAAGACGCTGTCGCGGCCGTAGATCTTCTTGCCCAGCTCCCGGCCAGGCACCCCTGCAGCGTTGTCGTTCATGTGCGACAGCGCGTTCAACACCTGGACAGAAGGACGAGGGGATCTAATAGAAAACGAGAAGAGTCAGTATTTTTGGCCGTGGTACGAGTAGTGATGGTGACTTGGGCAAATCTTGACGGCTGCTCGTGGCACACCGAGGGCACAGCAGCGGCATCGCCTTCACGAGCGACAGCAAGCCGAGCAATTGAAGCGTGACACATGCGGTTCCTGTTTGCTCGACAACACTGAACGAACGCTGCGTCGTTCGCCTGCCGGCATTGAGCACACATTGCTTGCTGCAGCCACTGCGGTGTGACAAAGAAAACAGAGAGGATGCGCCAACAGCAAATGTACCGACCTGGGCCTTGCACAGGTCGATACGCTACTGCGTCAGCGCTAGAAAGGTGATTGCTGACATGCCAAGTACCACACGCACAGCCTCCGGCAGACATGAGGGAACGTCCGTCCTATCTTTGAAAGTTGTATTTGGAAACGCAGGCGCTCTTACCTGCGCCTCGTTCATGGCGATGTGCTATTGCGGCAATGGCGGCGAGGAGATCAGGTCGCTGAACATGCCGGGGACCGCAGGCACATCCTCCGGCAAACGTGGCGAAGCATAATATTTATGGAGGAACTTGCTGAGAACCTGTCGAGATCTTGACTGGTCACACCTGCGCCTTGTACAGGTCGATGCGCTGCTGCGGCAGCACCGGCGAGGTAATTAGGTCGCTAAACATGCCCAGCACGGCAGGCGCGTCTTCGGGCAGGCAGCCAAAGCCCATGCTGATGGCCTCGCCGCCCGCGCCGCCCTGCAGCGCACAGCCGTCGGGGTTCTATTGTTCACGTGTGCCTTTCTGCAGCCAAAGTAAGGCAGCCAAAGTAAGGCAGCCAAAGCTTTCTGCAGCCAAAGTAAGGCAGCCAAAGTAAGCACACGCCCGCTTTGGGCTGTGCTGCAGAAGCTGCGGAAACAGATGCCATGCGGCGTGAGCACGCGGCGAGCATTGGAGCCGTGCCGACTGCCTCATTTAGAGTGTCAACTGGCGCTGGAAATGCCCGGAAACGTTTGGTCGCCGCCAGCATCACATCTCCCACCTCAATGTATGCAGCGACCTGCTCCAAAGCCTCATCCAGCTGGTCCCCCGGCAGCGCGGTACTGCCGCCGGCGCGCTGCACCGCCGCCGACAGGCTCGCCACACCTGCGAAGTGCAACGGCGCCTTCACAAAACAATTCAGAAGATGGCCGATAGCTGTGGTTGGGCAATGCTGCCGCCGGCGCGCTGCACCGCCGCCGACAGGCTCGCCACACCTGCACAGGTTTGCGGGAAAGCCTAAACTGACATGCAACCGTGCAAAAGTCCGGCAGGCGCATCGCACTGGGCAGAACTTGCAATTATGCGGGGCCCCCTGCATGCACATCGGCGTGACACGATGGCAATGCAGCAAAGTGTTGACGTACCTGCTGCCGAGGGCGGCTGCGTGCGCTGCCTGTTCCGCAAGGGCAGCACGCCGCAAACAGAACGCTGAGAGATGATGATACGCTTGCACCAGAGGGCAATGCAACATACCTACTGCCGAGGGCGGCGCAGCCCGCTGCCCGCCGCGCATGAGAAGCGTGCCCCGCACCAGCGGCAGCTCATGGTCCTCCGCCAGAAACACTTTCAGGCCGTTTGGCAGCCTTGCCTGCGCAGAATGACCGCATCAAAACTTCCGTTTTGCTTCCGTTTTGCGGTCTACTATCTTTGGTCCCAAGTGACCCGCACCAGCGGCAGCTCATGGTCTTCCGCCAGAAACACCCTCAGGCCGTATCGGCAGCGTTGCCTGCGCAGACATTCCAGACCATGAGGCTTCAGTTGAGGAATCATGTGCCCTCGGTTGAACGACACTTGACTGTTGCCCCGAGCAAGTGAAAGCTCGTGGTCCATGCCAGGAGCGCAGCAGGCCGCTTGACAGCCCGGCATGGCGGTGTCGTCATGCTACTCGGACATCTGGGCTTGAGCCAAAGCTTGCCACACGTGTCAGCTGTTGCAAGCATCCTACAATGGTACTGTCCTCTCGTGCGCGCCTCCACGATGAGGGGCTGCTTGATGTCGGGCAGCGGCGGGAACTCCGTCGGCAGCGGCGGCAGCTCCACCGGCGGCGCATCCGGCAGCGCCGGTTTCACGGTGCGAGTCTCCGTGGCGCCCTCCTGCACGCACCAGAACAGCATAGTGTAGGGTTTAGTTGGTTTATAAACTCCGTTTGGGTCCTTCTGCACTCTGTGCACAAAGGAGGAAAGCGGAACATTCGGCACCGCCGGGTTTGACGGTGCGCATCCCCATGGCGCCTTGCAGATGCAGAAGTGGTTGTGTTCTCGAGTCTCGAGAACAGACATGCTGTATCCGGTGCACAGCGACGTGGCGCGACCCAACAGCCGCAGCGTCTGTTTGTGTTGCACCACGGCGCTGCTCGCCCGCATACTCCATGCATGTGCTCAGAGGTCAGCAAGATGCTGCTGCAGACGCACCACACTGAGTTGGCTGATCGCTTCTACCTGTCAGCAATGCATGCTGCAGGCGAGGCCACAGCACGCAACGTCTGCAGTGTGGAGATGCAAGGATTTTGCAGGCGCACCGGGATAATTGGCGCCGGCAGAGACTCTGCAAACGCCGCTGGAATACCGCACAGCGGCTGCACCACCACCAGACCAGCAGCCAGCGCGCCTGAAACGACCACCAAGGTTGTGAAATGTCAGGTTGACGAAGTGAGGGTTCTGTGCATGATGTGGCACGTTGCAGTGGTGACGGGTCATGCCGCACCTGCCAGCTGCCGCACGCATTGCTTGCATTGCTGTGTGCCAGTCTTGAAGATATGCTGGATTGCCGCTGCCCCCTGGGCTGCTGTCACATGCTGCAGCTGTATTGGCCGCTCGCTGAGTGGCCGGGTCTCAGCGCGGAGGCAAACGCGCCGCAGCCGTGTCTGCACCCTGCCACAGCCATCGCTGCTCCGCCTGGCAGCGGCATCCCCTGGTCGCAATTGATTCACCCCACTCTGACATCTGCGCTGCTTCAAGCCTGCAGCTGAGTCAGTCAATGTTGATGCGGCATGCCGCAGGCCGCTGGCCATCATGTTTGCACTTGCGCAACAACACCGATGTGTCTAGGGCAGAGCCTCGGATTCGCTACCAGTTAAGGAACGATCGAACGCTGTGCAAGGCATGTGCGATCCAGACCGCCTGTCGCGGGAGTGTTTATCGTGCAAAGCAAACTGCGGTGTGATGCCAGCACCACGCCTTGCGCAGGAGTCAAGGTCGTGAGCGTCTATGCAACGACTCTAGCTTCTAGTCAAAACGGCAATAGATTCTTTTCCGACTGGCGCGAGCTGCACGCTGTGTCGAGCAGTGGGCCGTTTGATCGAAGCATTTGCTCAGGTGTTCAAGTGTTCCTACAGGTCTCATGCATGCTGCACCCCGCGCGATACGACTGCCCGCGCTTTAGATTGCCTCGGCAATCTTTCCATCATTGTTGTGGATTATAAGTCGGATTAATTCGATTTCCACAGCCTTCATGTCAGGGGTTCACTTTTCCATCGCTTTCATCAACTCTCTTACCACCCTCAGCCCAAGACCCCGAAACGACATCCAAATAATGTCGATGAAGCACACAGCAGCACAGTAAAGCAATCATACAAAATCAGAACAGTGCCCGGCAGCATGGAAGCCGCAGGGGATCATATGAATAAGACGGCTGCGTAAAGACGGCTGCGTCAGTCACAACACAGCAGCTCTGCGAGGCATCTGCCTCAGGTGCAACGGCGTTGCGGGCTTCCACAGCATGATACCGCTGCCACGGACAAGCTGGCAGCACGAGTCAAGCCCAGGGCGGCCATTGCCGCAGCCTTCGACACGCTGGAAAGCGTGATGCCGCCGCATGCGCATAATGGGGCGAACGCCGCCACTGTGACGGCCACACCCGCCCATGCAAATGCTACAATCGCAGCCTGGCATCGGTGCCTGAGTGCCAGCATGGTGCCACCCTGCCACGCGGCGCGCTGCTCTGTTGGCGCCGAGGCGGCCTGCTGTTGCCAGCGCCAGGATCCAGCCCGTCGGATGCAGAGGCTTCGCCGCCGACGCCGCCGCAGCGGCCAACGCCAACGCTACCACTGCGGCGCTCCCATGCGCGGCAGCTGCTACAGGATGGTTTCCTCGTTGCTAACGCGGCTGAGACGCGACAGCCCGACGCCCCGGGATTCTAGCAGCACCTTGCCCTGGCGGCCCGGCTCCTTGTGCGCCGCGATTGCGTCCTTCACCCGATGCAGTGGAAACCGTTGTCCTGCGGCACAATCACAGCCTGTTCGGCAAGCGGGTAGCACCTCTCACCTACAGCCGTGCTGGGCAATGGAATGCCACCCATAGGTCCACCGAAAAATGCTACGGCCACTACAACACAGACAAAACTGAATTCCAGACGATTCTGGAGTATTCGGTCCCGCCGTTGGGTCACCGCAGCTGCAGTCGAGCGGCGCCTTCGTCATTTTGTTGCAGCTTCTACACGCGCTCCTTGAGCAGGCAAAGCTTGTGCCAAAGTGATGACGAGTAGTGCCAGTTGATCACTCTACCTAGTCCCTCCTGCGAAGCAGCGAGCCGGCGAGCAGCGACTCCATGACAGCGTCCCATCGGTCCAATCCTCTGTTCCCAGCGGCTCACTATCCGTTCGTCAGTCAGCCAGAGCAAAGTGACCGCACACCGCTTGGCGGCCGCAGCGTGCACTCGAGCAGCAGCTCCGTAACGGCGTCCAGTTTCTCGGTCCGCTTATCAAACGCTATCTCATTGCTCACCGGTCAGTCGTTAAAGACTAGTAGCTCTGCGCGTCTCACCGTCCGGTTGCCGCAGAGTGCCGTCGAGCAGCAGCTCCATGGCGGCGTCCAGGGTCTTCAGTCCGCAACTCACGCTTACTACTGTGTTATGATGAAAATATAAGATGACGTGAAATACAATGTGCTGCCGCTCGTGTCTCACCATCGGGCGGCCGCAGCGTTCCCTCGAGCAGCAGCTCCATCACAGCGTCCAGTTTCTCGGTCCGCTCCTCCGCATTCAGTGACTCCAGCCAGCTCCAGATGAGAAAACTGTCCACGCGCTTGCCCAGCGCCACAATGTCCACCCAGTTAATCTGCGTCAGATCACGCTCAGCTTCCCAGGCGCCTGCCAAAACGGGTCCTCCATAAGGTTTGCAAAGGGGGAGCTGTTCGCGCGCTTGCCCAGTGCCACGATGTCCACGCGGTTGATCTGCGCATGCCAGCCTCACTGTCTCCAGCCAGGGTGTGATGTCCTCAAAACGCTGCACGGAAACCGGTGCTTCTGGCCTCCTCGAGCGATGTGCAGGCAGGCACCGCACCTTCATCAGGCAACTAGCCACAGCCATGACTGCACGCATGCCCCCAGCTCACCTGAAGCTTTGCATGTGCGCCGGAAAGGGAGCCGTAGCACACCACGGTTCCGCCCGGCCGCAGCGCCGAAATCATCTCCCCGATGAACTCGCCGCCAACGCAGTCCAGCGCTGCCTCCGCCCCCTCGCCGCCTGGACAGCAGCGGAGGTTCTCGCGCGTCTACTTGTGTGTTCCGATGACCTGCGACAAGCCCGCCCTCCATGCCACCGCAGCCTGCGCCGCGACTGCATTCCTGGCGCCTGCGCGGTTCCGCAATGGTGCACATGGCGCAAATGCAGGTACAGGCGCTGCAGTGTGTATGCTCTGGGTCAGCCGCCAGCGACTGGAAGGTGCCTGCTGGGGACCTGTCATCACTGAGACAGCATGCATGACATGTCCCCGCAGCCAGCCTTTTGAGGCACCCACCTGTGATCTCTCGCACCCTGGTGAGCAGGTCCTCGCTGTCTGTGGCGATCACCTCGTCCGCTCTGCGGAGCACAACCAAGCAGACTCAGTGCAGTGCAAGACCCACTGCGAAATCAATGCCACCTGCATTGCAAGGCTTCCCGGTCGCATTTCTGCTGCTTGTTGACTGGCCACCTCGAAGTACCGATGAGGAGCATGGGCCCCGGCGCACAGAACTGGCGGCGTGCGGAAGCCAGCTGCCACGCTGCCGATCCGGTCTCATGGGGCGCTCGTATGGACGTCAAAGGTCAGCGAATGGGCTTGGACCCTCATAGTTGAGCTGCACTCGCCCGAGATCCAGCAGCTCAGCGCGCTGGTCGCTTCTGCGGACAACGTTGATGGTGCGGATGCCGCGCGTGCGCGCCAGGCTGATCATCATGCGGCCAAAGGCGGAGGCGGCCGCCGACTGCAGCAGGTACGCCCCCCGCGGCACCTGCATCACGTCCAGCGCGCCGTACACCGCCACCGGGTTGATCTGCAATTCATAGGAGAGACAAGATGGTCGCTCTGGCGGCCAGCGAACAGCCAGCAGAGCAGCGCATCAATATCGGACTCCCTGATGCGCCGCGTATGTGTGGAACGAGGACATGAGCATCTTACGCAAAGGACATTCACGAGGAACTGTGCGGCGACCTCGTCAGCCAGGCCCCCGGCACCGCCACCAGCGCCTCCGAGAATTCAAAGTGCAAATCGGTGTGGAGGAAACTCACGAAGAATTGCGCGGCGACCTCGTCGGGCAGGCTGTCCGGCACCGCGACGAGCGCTTTCTCCGGCACGATGCAGTACTCTGCCCAGCTGCCGGCGCCATAGAACATGGGCCACGGCGCCGCAACGACGCGCTGGCCGACAGGAAAGCGCTCACTGAAGCTCGCAACGGTGCCGACGCCCTCGCTGCCAGGCACCAGCGGCGGGCGCAGCGTCTGCGCGAACAGCCCCTCCACCATGAAGATGTCTGCGTGCATGCGGAGATAGAGGCAGTGAGACGGCCATATCCCGGTGTGGATTGTCCAGGACGCTATGTCTGGGGGCGGGCGCGGCGTCTGGACTGGCCGCCTCTCCACCATGAATACGCCTGCGCGGGAGGGTGTCTATGCTTGGTGTTATACTGCTGAAGGTGATTGTGGCGACCCGGCCAGCATGTGGGTGGCAGCGGAGGCAGCTTGGCAGAGCGCACGGCCTCCTGAGCCTGCTGTGTAAGGCCCACGGGAGACCAGAGCAGAAACTGCTACATGGACAACACACAATTCACACAATTCCATCGAGTTCTGCATGACGTGCTATCATGTGGCCGCACCTGTGGGATTGATGGGCCGTAGGAACACGTGGATGAGCACTTCCCCAGGGCCGCAGGAAGGCAGCGGCCGCTCAACGATATCCAGGCCGGTGTTGTCATCGCTGTAGCGAGACACCTGGACGATCTTATTCATGGCCGGCTAACTCGCGCGGCCCAGGAGGCGGTCGACGCCGCGTCTCAGCGCCGCCCACTTGGCGCCCAGGGAGCCTTTGCCTCTGTATTCCTTGCAGCGAGACGCCGTTGCTGTCTGCTTCATCTTGATCGCGGCGTGTTTGGGCATCTCGGTCAGCAGTCGTTACCAGGTGGCACAAGCGCAGGTACGGCCTTGGATGCTGGCATGGGGTCGTTGGCCGCAAAGAGCAGAGATATCCGTCGACGGCTGCCGTTCGTGGTGAAGTTGCAACCTGCAGTTGTGGTCCGTGCTCGTACGCAATCTCAGAAGCGCGTCTGACGTGGAACTGCTGGATTACCGTGTCTGTAGGTTTTTCTATGCATGCAAAAAATGCAGAGCGCACTTCTCGACAAATTCAAATATTTGGCCAGAGTACGTTCAACATTTTGTACGTTCAATCCGCAGTCATGCCAGCAGTCCCCGTCAGACAAACCGGACTCTGTGCGCTACCGTGTGGATACTTCCAGAGGGCCGCTGCACCCTCTGTGGTGCAAGCAAAAAATCCCCTGCGCACGTCAGGCAGATCTTCCAAGGAAGACTACCTGCGTCCGGTACTGAGTACTAAGTATACCAGCCTCACTTCGCGCCCTTCACAGGGCAATAAAATCATTATTGTGCGCTCTGTCAGGGCCGAGCCTGCACGCCGAGGCGGCGGCACGCTCTGCGATTCCCCGCTGCGGCAGGGAATCGCCTGGCAGCTGACTCGCCCGGCGAGATGAAAGCAAACTGCACGTGGTGACCACGACAGCGGCCTCTGCATTGCAGCCCTCCAGCCGTCCGATGCCGCAGGTGACAGTGTTACTCGCCGCATCTTACGTAACGCCAGCTCACGGCTGCACTACCAGCTGGATGCTGCGCGGCCGGCTGCCACCGCCGCTGCCGCCACCGCCGCTGCCACCGCTGAAGCTGCCGGCCGCCAAGGCCTTGCGCTCCATGTGGCTGGCGGGCCCAGCACAGCTGACGGAATGCTGCCGCCTGCCGTCCAGGACGACCGCCTCATCCCGCGCGACCACCACGGCCGACAGCTCGCTGTTGCCGCCGCCGCCGCTGCCGTTTGCTGCTGTTGGGACGCAGGTATACTTCGGCGACTGCAGGTAGCCACAGAGGAGGGTATCAGCACACATCACTGTGCTGCAGAGTACACCCATGAGCTTACTGGTCACGATCGTACAGATCAAGCTGAAAGCCCTCCAGCTGTTCGTCCAGATTGAGGCCCCACGTCCCATCGCGACAGAATCAGGTTATCACAGGAGTGACCTTCCTGGCTCAGTGCACGCCTGGCTCAGTGCACGCGACTTTCCCTGAAATAGCCGCTCACCAGCGACAGCAGCGGCAGGCCCTCCGCATCGCCAGACTCCCGGTCCCGCGGCTCGGCGGCCGCGACCAGCACGATGGAGGAGTTGGGCCCCGTGATCCAGTACAGGGTGGGGCCGTAGTCGCGGGCGGCGCCGCGCCCAAACTGCGGCGTGTGGGCCGCCAGGAAGTAGGAGATGCCCACCACGGCGGCGCCCGCCATCGCGTCTGTGAAGTAATGATTCGCCGTCACCTGCGCATGGGCGGGTGGTTTTGTAAATGAGGCGGCAGGGTCTGAGAATTCGTGATCCACCATGGTGGCGCCCGCCATCGCTTCAGTGAAGTCGTGGTTCGCCGTCACCTACGCACGGGACAGAAGAACTTTAGGGCACACAGAGGGCTTGAAGCTTGTAAGCAAGCTCAGCGCAGAAGCTGGATGGACGGCGTGGTTGCAGTGACGCAGAATGCATTGAGGCTATAAGCTGCATTACAGGATGTGTTCGACGCGGCAAACATAGTTTGCATGGCAGAGCATCGGCAATGGAGGGGCTGGGCCGCGCATGGGAAAGAAGCAAGAAAGCAGGGAAACGGCCGCAAACACACGATGATGCAGAACAGACGAAGGCTGGGTACCGGCTTGACGAGCGCCAGCAGGTTAGGGTTTGGCGAATCATTTCCAGACCTGAAAAGATGCAGAAGACTCATGCTTGCAAGCAGACACTGGGTCTAAAAACACTCACGATGATGCAGAAGAGGACGGAGGCGGGGTACAGGCCGATCAGCGCCAGCATGGCGCGCTGCCCCGCGACCGAACGCGGATGGAAGGGGCCGCCGCGCAGCAGCCCCGCCAGCGCGGTGCACACCCACAGCGCGTAGCCGAAGTGCATGCTGGGCATCGCCGCGTAGTGGTTGGACACCTGCGGAGTGCGGTCAGACTTGGCGCTAAAGGGCATCGGACATCCTTAAAGTGCAGGTGCATTGCTCAAGGGGCGAGGGAGGCTTGCGGATGCAGAGGCTCTGGCTCTGGCTCTAGCTCTAGCTCTCATGTTATGGCGCACTTGCATGCGCAGGCACAATATGCTCCTTCAGGCAACATGGAGCGACAGTATCAGTGCGTGACGGCTTTGTGCGGTACCACAGAAAGCGCTCAACCCCTCGAGGGCGCTGCCACGCCAGGACCAGTTGCCAAGCATCGCGTCCACGGTGTTTACGACGACTGCTTTTGTTTGTGTGGGAATGACATGTCTGGGATTGCTCACCCCCTCCAGGGCGCTGCCGCGCCAGGACCAGATGCCGCCCAGCGTGTCCATGGTGTCCACGAAGGTGTAGCGCTCGTCGCAGCCACCGTATTTGGTGGCACAGTCTGGCACCAGGCGCGGCGGCATGAGCGGGAAGGCCGCGTAGCCGATGATTGCGATGCAGTTCATCAGCAGAAGCGCCGTGCGCGCATGCTGCAGTGTGCATGCAAACAGATGGTATAAACCCTTGTGTTGCAATGGCGAGGCAGCAGGACACAGAGGCAGTGCGAGCTCGCAGCTGCCTGCACGCCGCACAATGGATGTCATGCCGCAATTCTGCCCGGCCGCCACAACGAAGCAAGCACGCAAATCGTGGCCGCGCCGCACTCCAAGCTCACCTGGTAGATGGCTGGCCTGATGAAGAAGAGCGCCAGCAGCGCGCCGATGGTGTTGCTGCCATGCGCGACCCAGTAGTACACGTTCCAAAAGCGCACAAAGTCGGGCCACTGCAGGAAAAAGTGCTGAATGCCCTGCTCCCAAAAGTAGCCCAGCGCCTTCTCCAGGTCGATGACCTGTTGTAGTCCAGTCAATGATATTGGACGGATGCCGCGGCAAAAATCGGCGCACTTTGCAGTGCGCATGCATGGCCGCCGCAGTGCGCATGCATGCTATTGTTATTGTGAAGGTTACAATGATCAGCCTCGCTGTGGCTAGGCTAGACACGCATTGTGACACCGTAAGTAGCGCTATGCAGCCGGCACAGTAATGCACCACTGCTTGTGCACACAGTTTAGTCACCGCGCACAGCCAGCCAGCAGCTACACTACTTGACCTACTTGCCTTGAGCGCGTGGTCGTGCGCCTTTGCCGGCGGCACGATGACCGAGCCGAACTGGTTCCGCACGATGTTGTAGACCTTCAGCACCGTGAACACCAGCAGCACCTCCACTGCCAGGTCCAGTGCGAGCCTGCCCAATCCAATCCGCCGCGCATTCAGCGCCAGGCGCTTGGCATCGCCAACGCAGCCGCTGTCACTGCTGTCATCTAGGCTGGTGTCAGGCGACCAGCCAGCCACCTTCATGGCGTGCTGACCCCGGAAGCCCCAGAGCTGAGCTGTCTGAAAGGACCTCCTGGGAGGCGTCTGACAACGCCTCCTGCCGCAGCCCGGACACCACAGCTTCTCAAAGTCTCATGTGCTCCAATAAGAGAGACATGTCCGAGGCGGCTGCTGTCCACTGGACCGCTCCTGTGTAGGACACGCTGAAATTTACGACGAATAGCCGCGGAGCTCAAGTCCAATTGCTGAATGGCGTGCAAAGCCGGCGTGTTACAGTTCAAGCGCGTATATTTTTTCAATGTGCCGTATGGGCGGCTCTGAATTAGACGCAACAGAGGTGCTGACCAGGAGGCGATCGAACAGGTCCTGCATCACAGGTGCAGCAAGTGTCCGGCGCTATCACGCAAAGTATGCACAGAAAGCCAACATCAAAGCCGCAAGCCGGATAGGGCTGCTGACTGGAGTTCGAGATGCCGACACAGCTGGCCCTGCCCAGTCGGTCCACGGAATTCTTTCAGCGGCGGCCGGGTGCACTTGCACCGCGCACGGCCGAGCAGATACGTCCGTGTAGCAGCGAGACTGACTGACCTTCGTTGTACGGAGAAAACTGTACATGCGCGCTGGCGGAATGAGACAATTGAACCACCACCCCGCACGTGAGCATGACTTGCAAGAACCCTGCGCTCCAGAGGGGGCGTGCCACAGGTTATTCCACCCACTTGTTGGTTCAAGGGCCAGGCCAACCGCTTCCAACATGCACCAACACACTGGATCACATGCACATGCGTGTCAGAAATGTCAAAGAAGACCGCTTCCACCAGGTCATCGGCGTTGGCGGCTCTGCTGTTCCAAAGACTTCGGGTTTTGAAAGCTAAGCGAGTCTAGCACAGCAGCTGCACAACATCGCCGCATGCCGCTGCAGCTGCTGCCTTGGCATGCAAATGCTAAACCATGCACGACATCGGGACCCATTGTTGATCATGGATCATATGTCGCGATGCTGCACTGCCGCCTGCCTGCCAGGCGGTGCACCCTCTCCGGCCCTGGCCTGCGCCAGCGGCGGCTGCAGAACTGTCAGGACCCCTGGCCGCCGGGCGGAGCTGACGGGGCGGGAGGGAAGTAGACGTTGCGCAGCGCGCGCGAGGAGTGCCAAGTGTCCTGGTCCGATGTCAACGTGCTGGCGGTGGCCTCCGCGCTGGACGGCTGCCGTGCCGACCTGCGGTGGCAGAGGGGCCAGCTCGATGAGATTTGCCGAGCTCGCCAGGGTTCACCGATGAATCAGCTCGCAGCACATGCGACACTGTGCCAGGACCTCAGATGGGGCAGCTCAAGATTAATGTGAACCCTCAAATCAAATATCAGAAGGCTGCTGGGCGGTGACTCGGTGCATGTGCGCAATTTCCGGGGAACCGTCAGAGTTGGTGTGCAGAATTCGCAGCACCCTCAGGTACGTGCTACCTGGCGGAGCGCGAGCTGCTGGACTGCGGCGCCGTAGAGCCGGCGCGGCGGATCGGGTCGTATGGGCCAGGCATGCCGTCACCGTCGGCGTCGCCATCGGGGCTCTGCAGCTGCGCGCGGCGGCCGGCGCCGCCTGCAGCGTGATGGAACAAGCTTGATTCCCTTGGAAGCGTGTTGCGGAAAAGGTGCGGCAGCCGTACAGCGCTCGCATTGTGCCATCGCTGTCTGCGTCCGCTGCAGCGCCGCCGTCGAGGCCCTGCCACTGCCGCCGCCGCCCAGCGCCGCCTGCAGCCAGCAGTCGAAACAGCACAGCGAAGAAGGTTTGTGTCGGTTGTGCGGTTCCCGCGGCGTCGTGCCGTCACCATCGGCATCCGCTGCAGCGCTGCCCTCTGAGCCCTTGCCGGTGCACGCGCCGCCTGGCGCCGCCAGCAGCGTGACTGGGGATAGTGCAGAAGTAGCCCAGGGGGCCGAGGTAATGTTCTAGCTGCACAAGAATGTCAGCCTTGTTCCGAACAGGAAAGAGTGGATGTTGTCGATCTCCGAAACTAGCGAGGCACAGGACGGACAACCGAGATACCCATACGCTGCTGTGTGAACGCGTGGACACCCTGTGGTGCCTCCCTTGCCTGCAGCCTGGCTGACGAAGGCCTCAAGAAGAGCAGCAGGCTGCCACTCGTGAGAAGCGAGCCTGGCAGGTCGATGCTGCTTCACCTCCGCATGCCAGTTGAGCATGCATGCATGCACAGCATCTGCCGCGTGCCATAACCGGCACACCGGACAGGCAGACTGCTGCCACTATGTGGATGCCCAGCATCGTCAAAGCGGCAGCTGTCACAGCAAGCTGTGCTAATGTAGCAGGCCCATGTACGCCGAGAAGAAGGAGGCAACCATATTTTCGGAATCTCAGGCAACACAAAGGTTAGCACAGCGGGGCGGACATTCCAGAAGATGCGAATGTGGCCTCACCTCGGCCAGGATGGTGCCATTCCAAGACATCCCCTTCCAGCGACCGCAGCGAGGTGCCCTGCCGCTGCGCCTGCGCCTGCCGCGGCGACAGCGGCGGGCGCTGCGGCGGCTGCTGCTGCTGCGAATGCGGCTGCTGCTGCTGTGCCGGCGGCTGCGTGCCCATGCCGTTGCCGCCGCTAGTTCCCGGCTGTGCCGGCGCGGTGGCTGCGGAGGCTGCAGGACATGACGAAATTTGCTCCTGAGGTCTACAGCCAGGTAGCAGCTCAATGGGGCGCCATGAAAATGGCCTTCTATATGGCTGTGCAATGGTGCGTGACCCCTGAGCAGGTTTCTCAATTCTGCCGTTCGGGAGCTGCGCAGCTTGCGCCAGGCGAGGCATCAGAGCCTCCGCCACAGCAAAGTCCTCTTCCGAGGCCCGTGATCTCAAAGAAACGAGCGCTTCACGCTTCTCAAAGCTGCCCACACGGCTGGAGCACCTGCAGGCGGCTGCGGCTGCGGCGAGGCTCTTCCACTGCCGCCGCCGCGCCCAAGGTTGCTAGCGCTCGCGGCGCGCGTCATGCCGTGCGGTGTTTGCGTGTGCCGCTGCAGCAGCTGCTGCGCCGCAGACGCCGACGGAGGGGCGCCGCCCTGTTGCTGCCGGTGCTGCTGCCCCGGCTGGAAGGGACTCTGCGGCAGCGGCGTCGACTGCTGCCGCAGCGCCCTGGCGGCAAACGGCTCCTCGTCTGGCACCGAGAGCAGCTGCGCAGGAAGGGATGCTGCTGGTCAGGTCACGAGCTGCACCAGCATGTCAGTACTGAGTCGGCAATGCCGGCTGGGTGGCGGAAGCTGCAGGTGCTGCATCCTCCTGGCTGATCGTGCCCTTGCAGGCAGCTGCGTTTGGTGCAGCTGGGCACTGCATGCAGCAGACGCGGCTAGCTGGCGGCTTTTGCGGAAGCGGCAACATCGAGGCCCATCTTTCGAGCACCTGAAAGTGAGATCTCTGTTACGTTGACACAAGTGTGCTTGGTGTGTGGCGCAGTGCCACATCGATACTGCATTCGTTGTATCACCTTGTGAAAGGCGTCCCAGGCGATGCCGGGGTGGCCGTCGTGCGACTCCGACGGCGGAGCCACCATCGGCGCAAAGCGGTGCGCCGTCTTGATGTCTGACAGCACGCTGTAGGTGCGCTGTCGCATCGCCAAGCGCTGCCCAGCGTACGTCACCGCCTCCACCTGAAGGGAGTAGCTGCAACGGTTTGCCTTCGGAAAATTGGTGATTTGGAGATTTGCATGGCCTCTGCAAATGTGCCACTCGCCGCATGGCCTTGGTGAATGTGCCACTCGCCGCATGGCCCACTGATCCTGCAGACACGACATCACCCATGGTTCTGGCAAGTGCAGGCCTCGGCAGCACGCTGTCGGTGCGCTGCCCCGCATCGCAAGGCGCTGCCCCGCGCACCGCCTCGACCTGGATGTTGTAGGATGCATTAGTTGGAATCGCTGTGGAAACACAGCGTCCAGGCAGCTCGCTACAAGTGCACTGCCGCAGTGCAAGACACGTACTACGCCGCCACCTCTATCTGAAGGTGTCGCGTGGAAGAAGTGGACTTCAGTGGCTGCAGTACCATGAGCTTAGTGCGCTGCCGCGGTCATGTGTGCCCTGATATCGACAGCAGTCAGGAGCCAGGCTTTGCGGCGGCTGTGCTGAGAATGCGGACAGCATGGACTCCGATGCCGTTACGAGAGTCTAGGCCGGGAATCCGCCAATGGATGCTCAACAGAGAGCGAGCATGATCCAAGCACCATGCCCGGCACTGGCGGCCACGCTGACAGTCCGTGCTGCCTTGGCCACATGCACGTCTCGTCATGGCCGGCTGCTCATACAGCCAGCGTGCATTGCTGAGCAGGTGGCCCGTGCACTTTCCTGTCTTTGACCCGTCACCAGCATGGCCTGTGTGAGTCCGCAGGCAGTCAGTTCACGACTTGTTTGGGAACTTTGTTTCTCAGTTCCAAAGATCGTGAAAGGCTCACCACCACCACTCGGGATCAGCGATCTCGGGATCAGCGATCTCGGGATCAGCGTCCAGCAGGATGCCCGACGGGCCCGTCCAGTGCGCCAGCAGGCTGTCGTCTGTTGCTACTTGCTTTGTGCGTTCGAGCAAGGGCTGGGGCGGCGGACTTACCACCACCACGATCTCGGAGTCGGCGTCCAGCAGGATGCCCGACGGGTCGGCCCAGTGCGCCAGCGGGCTGCCGTCCTCAATGACGTGCATCACCACCGTCGGCAGCCGCAGGCACAGTCGGTCCGCGCCCACCTCGTGCCCCAGGTCCAGTTCCTATCCAGAGGAGAGGAATGCCGTCGAATGAGACCTTCCAATCTATCAGGCTTGTTGCCGTGTTCTGCTGCTGAAAGACTCGTCCCCGCCGACGGCCGTAGGCACAGCCCGTCCTCACCGACCTCACGGCAAAGTTCCTGGTTTCGGACAAGAGTGAACACAGTTTTACGCGATATGGCGAGATTGTAGTCGGTGACATGTAAGATGTTATCGAATCCGTCAAAGGTCTGGATTGTCTTCATTGGGAAATGGTTGCAGAATCACCATCGTCAGCAGCCGCACGCACAGCCGGTCCGCACCCTCGCGCCCCAGGTCCAGCTCCAAGTGCTTTTGGATCAAACTCGACCGAGGCCTTGCGGTAATGCGCACCCGCATTTGGAAGGGCTCATGCGGATTGGACGGGTCTGCGGCGCCGACGCTGGAGCGGCTCCAGCGGTACAGGTACATGCGCACGTGCACGTGCTGCATCTGCGTTGGCCGCGTGTCGCCGATGCGGACTGCCAGCCGCAGCGCGCCGCCGTGCCGCGCCACGCATAGCTGGTCTGCGGGAAGCAGGAAGGCGCACATTAGCGCCTTGTCAGCCACCGGGGCCTTGCATGCAGGTTGCCCACCATGCTATGCTCCTGTTCCTGAACACAGCCTCTCTTTTTGACGGAACCTGCATGCGATGTGGTCTAGGCAGAAAGACATCTGAAGACAGTCCTCACACCGCCCTTATGGCCGTGTCAGCACGGCACTAGAGCAGGTACGCGTGTGCCAGGTGCGCTTCAGGGTACTTCTCCCCATGCCTGTGCAGAGGCGTCTTGGCAGCGTACAGAGCTCTGCCCACCTGACAGCACGAGGGTGTTGGACGCGAGCTCGGAGGCGGGGACGGTTCCGCGCGGCGGCGCGAGCACCTTTCGGCTCAGCTGGCTGGGGCGCAGCAGCTCCATCACGCTGCTCTGCGGCTCGATCTCGTGGAACCTGCACCAGGGCGCACACATCAAATCAGCGTGGAAAGGAGACTGCACGGCGAGCCTGCAAAGGCCAGACTCGTAGGGTAGTAGTCTGAAACGGCTCCCGTGCCGGCATCAGTGGCCAGCGCGGTAACACACCAGAGTCTGCTTCGCAGCAGTGTCACAATCTCTGGTGCTGCTGCACGTTCCAATCTTCACATGTACTCCGCACCACGACTGTGGCTGGAGATGTCCGCTGTCGCCAGGAAGGTCGCTTTTGCCAGAAATGCGCCAAAAGGACAACGCTGCCTCCCCACCTGGAGATGTCAACAATGTGCTGCGTGGATCCGGGGTCCGCAGGGTGCACGATCTGCACGAACTGGTAGCCCCAGTGGAGCTCGCGCGGCAGGTAGCTCTGCCGCGTCGAGAACTGGTGCCCGAACTCGGATGTGCCCTCGAACACCACCACGATCTCTGCGCCCAGCGCCTGCATGACAATTGCTTTTGTATGTATATGATGCATACATGGTGTTGCTGCCATTAGTTTGATTGGCTGATTCAAGAGGTTGACGGACTGATGAACTCGGGGCAGCCATCGATATCACCGCGATTACCGCGTCCAGCGCCTGCGAAAGGAGACACAGAGTTCCATCATTTTCCTATGCTCTTTTCACAAGGAGCGGTGAATTTAGCGAGGACTAGTGGTGCCCTTACAACTGTCCTCGAACACCACCAAGACGTCTGCGCCCAGCGTCTGCAGCATCCGTCCCTCGTCTAGGTGCCTTCTTGGAGGCGCTCAAGCCGATTCTGTTGATTTCAGAAGCATACTGCAAGCACCTGACGCACTGCGATC
>JAABUW010000847.1_pt1 | contig 56305 bp, 39 predicted proteins | sample 5560081 | NCBI WGS metagenome assembly JAABUW01 (sample SAMN10711882, study PRJNA513363) | rock metagenome | isolation source: Antarctica rocks | place: Antarctica: Victoria Land, Knobhead sud | reverse complement strand
AGTTTTAAATTTATAATTTAAAGTTTTTTAATAATTAATTTTAATATTTAAATTTATAATAAATATTATTATAAGTATTTTATTTATTAATAATAATAATTCTTAATAATAAATTTTTTTTTTAAAAAATATTCTTAATATTTAATTCGTATTTATTAAAAAATAAAGTAAATTTTTTTCGAATAAATAATTAACTTATATTATTATTTTTCTTAAAATTTTCTTAAAATTTACTTTTTTCTTTAATTTAATATTAAATAAAATTAATATTATAATTTTTAATATTATTTTAAAAATTTATATATATTATAATAATATAATTTATAAATAAAATTCGTTAATATTTTCAATTTTTTTTTTCGAGGTTAAAAAAATATATAAATAACTTTTTCAATTTTGAATATATAATTTTATTTAATTTTTATAAATATTTTATTTTAATTCAATTTAATAATTGTAATTATATATTAAGAAATTTTAAAATATATTTCTTTATTAAATAGTAAATTAATTAAAAAAGAAAATTAAAATAATTATTTTTAAATCTTTAACTATTAATAAAAACGTTTTCTTTTTTATAAATATATATTTTTAAAAATAAATATAATTAATATTTCTTATTTAATATCGCGGAATTATATTATTATAAATTATTAATTAAAAAATAATAAAGTTTTAATAATAATATAATTAAAAGTAAAAATTATTATTTAGTATATAAAGGAGGCCTAGAGACTAATATATATTTTTATATAAATAAAAGGATTAATATAAATAGTTAAAAACTAATTTATTATAAAAGTAATTTATACTCTATAAAAATTATATTAAAAAAGCGGAAAAATAAAAAGGAATCTCGGTCGGATAAAATTAAAAAAGAGAAGATTATTAATCGAGGAATCCTTTATTATAAAAAAATATAAATCTATAATATATATAACTTATTATTAATATAGTATATTTTAATTAATAATCCGTTAATATTATTATTACTAGAAGAAGTATTAACGGAGGAAAGCGAATTTTTTTTTAAAGAATTTTAATCTTTATTACCCTAACTAAAATAATACTAGGCGATATATATATTATATTATAATTAATTATCTCCTAGGAATAATAAAGTCGAGGGAAATAAAATTAAAGTTATTAAAAATATTTATTATATAAAAAGCCCGAGGATACGAAAATATAATCGATTTATTATTTTTTATAAAAGGAGTATATTAGATTATAAATAACTTTATAATCCGCGAAGATTTATACTATAACTCCGATTATAAATTAGTAGTAACGGAATTCGAGTAAATATTAAAAAAAAAAAATTTATATACTCGTTATATTTAAAAAAAGATTAAAGATAATATTACCCGAGAGGAAATATAATAAAGTATAAGATTTCTTTATTAGATATTAAAAAAATTTAAATTTAAAAGTAAAAATAATATCGATTAATATTTAAATAAAATAATAAAAGTTTTCTAAAAAATTATTAAATTTATAATCTTATAGGCCCGTTTATACCGAGGAGTTAAATTTTATTAAAACTCCCGTTATATTAAAATTATATTAAAAGTAAAGGAATATATAAAGAAATATAAACGAAATCGAAATACCTAAATAAAGGAGGCTCTAAATATAATAAATAATAAAAGAATATATATAATTCGAAGAACGAAGATATTCTTTTAATAAAAGAGTATATATAAAACTTTATTAAAATCGACGGGAGTATAGAAGTTTATAAAATAAAGAAGAAAGAAAAATAATTATTTTAAAAAACTCTTTTAATTCCTAGTTATTAAAGATAATAAAAGAAGAAAAATTAAAGACTTCGAAGATAAAATAAAAGTCTTATAAAGAGTATTTTTCCCCCTCTACCGACGGTAGATTTAAATAATATCGATAGAATAAAATATCTAAAGCCGGTTAAAATAAACTAGGAAATAATTAAAATAGAAATATATAAAATAATATAATACTTAACGGTAGATAAAGTATTAAGAATAACTAGAATCTTAAATTAATTCTTAAAAGTTATAATAAAAACGGAAGTAATAAACGTTATTATTTATTTATTCTAGGTTTACTTTAGATAAAAATACTATTTAAGATATTTTAAAGAGATTAATATAATAATCTTTAAAAAATCGAAGAAAGGCGATTATTTAAAGTTAAAATTATATAAGTTTATGATACTCCTCGATATATTTAATATAACGCTAAAGGTAGTTATTTTTAAAAAGTTAAATAATATAACGGAGAAATACGAATTACTATTATTATAATAAATAAAGATTAGACGGAAGCGTTTAATAAAAACCGCGCTAGAGACTCTTATAGATATAGTATATACTATATAGAACTATAGTAGGAATAGGAGGGGAAAGATAATAAATCTATTATTACTAAATATAATAAAAGTATTCGATAATATTTTATATAAAAGACTATTATACGACCTATAAATAAAAAGTATTCTAAATTTAATTATTAACTAGATAATAAACTTTCTATTAAATAAAATTATATCCGTAATATTTAAAAGAAGAACGAGTATAGTAGAGAAGATAATAACGGGTATTTTATAAAGATCGTTTATTTTACCGGTACTCTTTCTATTTTTTAATATATTATTAATCGAGGAGTATATTAAAATAACCTTATTAATATAGGTTAGAGGATTCGTAGACGATATTTATTTACTCGTCTATAACGAGAGTATAAAAAAGAATTATATGAATTTAAAACGGGCCTATAATATTTATTTAAAATAAATAATTATTTATAATATATTATTTACCCTCTAAAAGTACGAGTTAGTTTATATATCTCGAACGCCGAAGAAGTTTAATCTAGAAATAATAATAAATTTTAAAAACGTAGTTATTAAACCTAAAATAAATATCTAAATCCTAGGATTATATATCGATTTAAAATTAAAATTAAAACTATATCTAGTCTAGATTAAGGCTAGGGCGACTAGTTAAAGCCGCGCTATAAAGTATTTAATTGATTCGATATAAGGCGCTACTTTCGCGAAGTATAAAATAGTATATAATATAATAATTAGATTAATATTAACGTTTACGACTCCGATATAATATTAATTAAAAGAAACGACGGAGGCTATAAAGGGACATACGAAAAAATTAATAATTATCTAAAATAATTACTTTAAAATAGTTTTAAGAGTATTTAAAACTATTTTAATTTTAATATTTAAAGTTAAATTAATAATTATATTAATCGACCTCTAATTAAACCGTCTAGTAATACGATATTAAATAAATCGAGTAACCTATTTAATTACGATTATAAAAAATACACGGATCTAGAATAAATTTTAATATAGAGGAGGTAGGTAGTAGTAAATACCTCCGATACTAATAATAAAAAAAAACTTAAATACTTCGCGCTTTAAGATTTAAAAAATAATATAAAGTAACTATAATTATAAAGAGGAGAAAAGACTAGATAAACCTAATCGGAGATATCGAAGAATATTAAAATATTAAAATTATCGACTAGAGGGTAAAAAACTAGGCCCGTTAATAATAATTAAATAAATAAGAGGGTTATAAAACGACGATTTTTATATAGATTATTAACCCGGTTTAGAAAAAAAAATTATTTAAAGATTAATTCGATTATTATAATTAATTAAGAAAGACTAAAAACTTTATAATAATATAATTAAAATATAATAAAATCGGATTAAATAAATTCTTATACTAAATAAAAGTATTTATAATTCGTAGTACTAGTTATCTATATAAATAAAGGAAATAAAGTATAAAGTATATATTATTATTTTACCCGGAATTAACTAGGGATAAAACGGAGTTAATAGAATAAATAAATATATATAATTTTAAGAAAATATTATTGTAAGTCTAAAATATATATATAACTACGCGGTAGATAATAAAAACGAGATAACTCGATTAATTCTCTTTTATTAAAGAATAGTTAATATAATTTAAATTATTATTAAGACCTAGCGATATACCTAGATTTATAAAAAAGAGAAAGAAAAAAAAGAAGCCGCCGGCCGGATAATTATAAATATCGATTATTTAATAAATTTATAATAAAGCGGCTTATAGGCCTATAAGATAAATAAATAAAATTAAAGAAACTAAAATAAAAGGGAAATAGAAGGAAGAATAAATAATATTTTAAAATAATTATAATTATCGACTATTAATTAGTAAAGAAAGGAAATAAATTATCGATAAATTAAAGTTTTTAATTAACGAGGTTTCTTTAGTAGTTAATAGGCGCCGCTAGTAACTTTATTAAAAAAATATTCATAGAACTTCCTTATTAATAAAGTAGTTTTACTAGAGTAAATATATAAATTAATTAATAAATAAAAGTTAAATAAAAATATTTGATAAAAATCGCGCTAAAGACTTTTATAGATATAGTATATACTATATAAAACTATAGTAGGAACGGGAGGGGAAAAATAATAAACTTATTATTACTAAATATAATAAGAGTATTCGATAACGTTTTATACGAGTAATTATTATATAATTTACGAATAAAAGATATTCCGAGCTTAATTATTAATTAACTAATAATCTTTTTATCGGATAAAACTATATCCGTAATATTTAAAAAAAGAACGAGTATAATAAAAGAAATAATAACGGGTTTTTTAAAAAGATTATTTATTTTATTAATACTCTCTTTATTCTTTAATATAATATTAATCGAGGAGTATATTAAAATAAACTTATTAATATAAGTTAAAGAATTCGTAGACGACGTTTATTTACTCGTTTATAACGAGAGTATAAAAAAGAATTATACGAATTTAGGACGGGCCTATAATATTTATTTAAAATAAATAATTATTTATAAAGTATTATTTACCCTCTAGAAATACGAGTTAGTTTATATAAAGTTTAATATAAAAATAGTAATAAACTTTAATAATATAATTATTATATTTAAAACGAGTATTGAAATCTAAGGATTATATATCGATTTAGAATTAAAATAAAAATTATATTTAATTTAAATTAAAACTAAAGCGATTAATTAAAGCCGCGTTATAAAATATTTAATTAAATCGATATAAAGCGCGATATTCGCGAAGTATGAAATAATATATAATATAATAATTAAACTAATTTTAATATTTATAACTCCGATATAATATTAATTAAAAGAGACGATAAAGACTATAAAGAGATATACGAAAGAATTAATAATTATTTAAAATAACTATTTTAGAATAGTCCTAGAGGTATTTAAAATTACTCTAATTCTAATATTTAAAATTAAATTAATTATCGCGCTAATCGACCTCTAGATAAATCGCTTAATAATATAATATTAAATAAATCGGGGAACTTACTTAATTATATTTATAAAAAATACGCGGATCTAGAATATATTATAACGTAGAGAAAGTAAGTAATAATAAGCGCCTTCGATATTAATAATAATAAAAGAAGTCTAAGCGCTTCGCGTTTTAAGATTTAAAGAATAATATAAAATTCTTATAATTATAGAAAAGAAAAAATATTAAGTAAATTTAATTAAAAATATCGAAGAATATTAAGATATTAAAGTTATTAATTAAAAAAATAAAAGATTAAGCCCGCTAGCGATAACTAAATAAATAAGAGAGTTTTAAAATAATAATTTTTATATAAACTACTAACTCGGCTTAAAAGAGAGATTTATTCGGGGATTAATTTAATTATTTTAATTAATTAAAGAAGATTAAGAACTTTATAATAATATAATTAAAATACGATAAAATCGAATTAAATAAATTTTTATACCGAATAAAAATATTTATAATTTATAATATTAACTATTAATACGGATAAAGAAAGTAGAGTATAAAATATATATTATTATTTTACCCGGAACTAACTAGGGATAAAATAGAGTTTATAAAATAAATAAATATATATAATTTTAAAAAGATATCAACGTAGGTCTAAAATATATATATAACTACGTAGTAGATAATAAAGACGGGGTAACTCGACTAATTCTCTTTTATTAAAAAATAATTAATATAGTCTAAATTACTACTAAAATCTAATAATATATCTAAGTCTATAAAGAAGAGGAAGAAAAGAAAGAAATCGCTAACTAGAGAGTCGTAAATATCGATTATTTAATAAATTTATAATAAAATAACCTATAAACCTATAAAATAAATAAATAAAACTTAAAATTTAAAAATAAAAAGAAAATAGAGAGAAGGGGTAAATAATATTTTAAAATTAATTATAACTATCGACTATTAGTCAATAAGAAGAGGAGATAAGTTATCGATAAATTAAAATTTTTAACTAGCGAGGTTTCTTTAATAGTTAGTAAATACTATTAATAATTTTACTAGGAAAATATTCGCGGAACTCTCTTATTAATAAAATAGTTTTCATTAGAGTAAATATATAAATTAATTTAATTAATTAATTAATTAATAATATTAACTTTAATAAATTTAATATAGAGAATTCAAGCGCTATTATAATAGATCTTAAAACTTAATAAACTATAATAAACTAGGCTAGATTTATAATTTTGTTAATATAGTTTTATTTAAAATTTTCGTAATAATTAAAGAAGAGTTAAAATAGTTTACTTATAAGACTTCTTCGCTATCTGGACCTTCGTCGAACTCAATATCGGCATCGTCTACGCCTGTCTTCCCACCATGCGACCTATCCTCACTACCTTTATAACCGGCTCCCTATCCCCCCTAAGCAGTAGAACCACACCCAAACAGCCCAGCTACGGCGACTCTTCTCGATTCTCGTCACGAGGTTTCTCGAGGTAAAAACTTTCGCGGGATCCGCTTTCGACAGATGCAGGGAGCTTCACTATAATGAAGGGAGAGACTATTACTCTGAAGAAGGGATTACTAACGCCGGAAGGGCATGGTAGGGGGAGGAGTAACAGGGCAGATTTTGAGATGGATGAGATGGCTTGAGTGTGAGCGTTGGGGTTGGGGGGTTTGTAACAAAGTCACGATCCATGCGTACCAAACTATGCTGGATTAACGTCTCGGGCTATCTAATACTACGGTTATATGTACCATGTCTGCTCAACGTCGTCTGCAATTCCACGCATGTATCTGTCCTATCTGACCATTTCTCAATAGACATGAGATGTTCTCCCCTCCACACGAACACTTGTAAAGAATCCAGTCGTTTATAATTCCACGCATGCATCTGTCCTGTCTAGCCATCCATTGATACGAATGCAATTCCTGGCCCCAACTCCAAACGCCCGTAAAATTATCCTGCCACTGCATATCCACACGTGAAGAATTTCAACGCTCCCTTCCCCTCCCTGCCGCACACACGCAAAATTCCATACCAATCCAAAGCAAGAGTTTAGCGTCGGACTCCTCTACCTGCGTTCCCCCCAAGGCCAAACCCCCTCTACCCCTAAATAACCGCTGCACTACCTAGTCACGCCCTACCTTCCCCCTTCCTCACCTCCCCTACAGCTCCCACTACCCTTCACCCCCGAGTCCCCCTAAAGGGAGAGCAAGCGATAAAAGGTAGGCGCCCCACCAAACCCCGGATGCCCCAGAAGGAACACCAAGCGATCAGCAAGACAGGAAGCCACGAGTTCGATGATTCCCGCACCACCGGACACTGTTGCCAGTGCCAAGCGATACGAGGCGGAAAAGGAGAGAAGAGAACGCAAATGGCAGGCACAATACGGGAAGTTTAAGAGAGAGGGACAGGGCAGCGGAATTCTGGACGCTATATCTGCGTCATAGTCGGGAAAGGAGCCGACATGGACGGGAAAGGAGCCGTCTTGGTGCCGCCAGCTCTCTGGATCGCCCAGTAACCATCGGCCGTTTCGGTGGCCTTATAAACCAAGCGACAGCCAAATGATAGGCATGAGCTCACTTGAGAACGTGCAATTTCTGACTTCCGGCACTCCCAAAGCCACATGGTAAACCATGCAAGTAGGAATAAAACCACGAAGATGTTGTAGTACTTGAGCCCCGAATTCTTTGATTTTTGGGCTGGTAGGGTGATGACTGTGGCAGTGGGCGCGTCAATCGGATCAGTCTGGACAAGCTGATCGCTCTTATTAACGTCGGTGTGAACAATTGGATCAGTCTGAACAAGCTTGTCGATTTGAATAATCGGATCGGTCTGGATAAGCCGGTCGCTCGTATTGACGTCGGTTTGAACATTCCGATCAGTCTGAACAAGCTGGTCGCTCATATTGACGTTGGCGTGAACAATCAGATCAGTCCGAACAAGCTGGTCACTCGTATTGAGGTCGGTTTGAACATTCCCATCAGTCTCAACAAGCTGATCGCTTATATTGACGTCCGTGTGAACAGTCAGATCAGTCCGAACAAGCTGGTCACTCGTATTGACGTCGGTTTGAACATTCCCATCAGTCTGAACAAGCTGGTCGCTCATATCGACGTTGGTTGGACCAGACTGATTGCTCATGTTGCTGTGGGTTTGGACAATTTCGTCGCAGATAGTGGCGCGGTTTCGATAATTTCCCCCCTCAGTTCGAGTTTCATCTCGCGGTTCCTCGTGCTCCAATGGAAGGTCTTCTACCTCGGACCCGAATTCGGACTGGGATAAATTGCCCAACTGTTGGCGCAATGGGCGCGGCGTTCTGTCCTTATCGACGCTCTTCTCGGAGATGTCCGTATCTGTTTTCTCCTCATCTTGTGCGGCGATAGCGTCCTCCTCCTGAGCGGAGAATCCGTGCATTGTGTCCCCCTCTTGATCGGTAATAGTTTGCATCGTAGATTTCTTCGAGCCACCGCCTGCTCTCCTCTTCCTCCTTCGCTTCTTCTTTCCGCCCCCGCCTAAGGGTCCTTGCTGAGGGGTTGCTTCCTCGTCCTCTCCAGATTCCTCTCCCTCATCTCCGTTTGCCTCCTGCACCATCATTCGCTGCTTCTCCAGCCTTACGGTTCTGAGCTGCTCCTTCAACTGCTTTGTTTCCTCGTAGTGCTTGTCGCTGAGTTTGGAGATATCTCCCTCAAGGCCTTTCTTTTCCTCTTGATCGGCGGCAAATTGCTGGTAGAGTTCGCGGATTTGGTCATCCTTCAATTCGAGGTCTTTGATCAACACATTGGTCTCTCGTGGAATTCGCGCTTCTAGCTGTGCGATTTTCTCATCTGAACAGAAACCCGAGTCAGCACTTCCTCATGGAGATGCGTGATGAACTACGACAAGAGAGCATGAGACGTACCCTTTTGAGCAAGCGCTTGAGCAGTCTCCGCTTCTCTCTTTCTCACGTCATTCCTGAGATCAGCCCACTTCTTGTCTGTATTCTTCACTTGGCCCTAGACAATTTTGGGAATTAGCATGTGTCTTTGAAGGATTTTGAAGCGGAAGAAACTCGCGTTTTAGGGTGGATGAGGTAGGGACTGGCGTGGTCTACAATCGAAATGAACAATGTGCTCCGAGATATACATGGTAGTCGTACCTTTTGAGAGTCATTTTTGTGCTTCTCTGCCGCGAATTTCTCCTTGACTGAGGCATATTCCGCCGCAAGCTGCTTGTAGTTGTTCTCCTGCTGCTCGCGTTGATACTCTGAGCTCTTGACTCTAGCTTCCAATGAAGCTTTTTCGCGTTGAAGGGCCTCGCATTTGACCCGCGCTTGCTCGTATGAACGATAATTTGCCTCTTTTTCTGCTTCAATGTTTGAGTTTTGGCCCTTCTGTTGGACCTCCCGTTCGTTCTCTAGGGCCATCTCTAGGTCTTTGATATCTTTCCGAAGCTCTCCAGTTGAAAGCTTCTCTTTCTCGTACTTCTGGCGATACTCCTCGAGCTGCTTGTGCGTGTCATCGGCCATGGCTTCGGGCGAGACACTGAATGTGGACAAGGTGGGGGGCACGCGCAGGTGAGGTAGGACTGGTGTGTTGACCTTGCTGGGCGCTTGATTCTCGCGATCAGACGCCATTATGGGTAGAGGACTTAAGTGCTTTGCATATTGAATGGAAATTGTATTCTTTGAAAAGGTGGTGAGCTTAACCTGGTAGATGAGGTGGGTGAAAATTCTACGGGCGATTTGTGTGAAGTGAGGTTTCGCGAATTAGCGTGGTTTAGTGGTCACCGCATGCGGAATGAATGAAATGAAATTTTTCTACGACATTCTGACAAATATTCAATGCTCAAAGCAATGTTCGATATTTCAGTTTAAGCTTTCCTACCACATCTGTTACCTGTAGCCTTAAGAAAATCACGAGCGCGACCGCCTCAGTGGAACGCTGACATTCGGCCTCTCCAGGTGGGCGACGGAAAATGTTTTTCGAAAAAGCAGTCCACGAGGATACAGCATCACAGCGAGAAAGAAACGACCTATCTCTCAGCTATGTCATGGTTGGCGTGTGAATAGTGAGCATTCGGGGAGGGAGGTGCTGGGAATGGAATCATTACTGGTAAGTGTTTTCGGGCTCGAGATCGGCGCGAATCCAACCTAGATGGGCTGCTGAATGGCGATGAGGGAGACATCGAAGGCATACTATCATACTCGAAGACTGTGGGTAGTGCAATGGTGAGGGACACAGGTGGAAGACGAAGCGACGTCTGCTCGCCTGGCTAGGATCGGTAACGCTAACGTTAGGATACATGAGCTAGAGCTCTGCTGTACGGCAGGTACCAATGGAACTCAGATATTAACCATATCTATCCACACCCTTCTCCATGTCTGGGTCAAGTCGAGCCATGTCTACAGTGTTGAGATATGAAGGACAGACCTTTTTCACTTGACTTGCTCCTATAATTTCTCCCCTCAGCTTTGACCATTTCCCGCTGTAACGCATGGCTTAGCCATGTTCACGTTCAATTCGCTCGTTCAAAAGGCGCAGTCATTCGTTGATCCTTCTGTACTACCGCTGTCCAGGAATTACGAGGGAAATCCCTCTAAGGCCGCTCTGTTCCGACTCCAATTCTGTCTCCCTGACTCCCAAACACCTTTGCACGACATCACGGCTGAGCTCTCGCTGTCAGCACCTCAAAGTTCGAAAGCTTCCGCAAAAGCATTGAAAGACAGCTCAAGACCAGAAGAGCGAGTGAACACATATGTGGGAAAGCTACACTTGAGCGAGAACTTTCTGTGCTTCTCTACGCAGCCTACGAGCTTCCATCCTAGCGCAAGTACACAAGTCTCCACGGCGTTCACGGGCCAGACTCAAGGTGCTGGACCAGCTGCTAATGGATTTACGCTACCACTATGTGCAATCCGGAGGGTAGAAAGACTACAGACGCTAAACAGCCTCTTCGCACTTGCCATAACGACGTGGAACGGCTTCACTGCCCTGTCAGGGAAGCAAGGAAATTCTAGCGATGCCCAACGCTTCACCCTACAGCTTGCTGGTAGCAGGCAAGCTTCTGAACGATTTTGTGATGGACTGAAGAAGGGCCTCAGAGATGGTGTGAAAGAGGTGGAGAACCTGAAGGCGGTCATTGGAGAATGTTACTCCGAATATCTGCTCTCCGGGGCCCACAAGGCGGAGAGAGAGAGTTTTATGACTGCCAACGGAATGAAGGAGCCGCCAGATGCAGGCCTAGGCATGGTCTTCAGGTATCCGGGCGATGCTAAGAAGCTGAGAGAGCAAAGCAAGATGAGGCTATGGAGAGAGTACCTCAGAGGTAGGCTGGACACAGCTCACAAAGGAGCGACGCTGATGTACAGCCAGATAACGGCCGGAATGCCACGCTCATCCGCCAACCTACTTTCCACAAACTCATCCGAGTTGGTCTACCAAATCGTCTTCGTGGAGAGATGTGGGAACTTACGTCGGGCTCTCTCTACTTACGGCTTCAAAAGCCAAGACAATTTGCGGATACACTGTCAAAGTTCTATGGGAAGGAATCGCTGGCTATCGACGAGATCGAGAAAGACTTGAATCGGAGTCTACCTGAGTATCCTGGCTTTCAAAGCGAGGAAGGCATTGGGAGGCTTCGACGGGTTCTCACAGCTTACAGCTGGATCAACGAGGAGGTGGGCTACTGCCAAGCAATGAATATTGTGGTTGCCGCGCTTCTCATGTAAGACCAACATCTTCACGAGATCGTTCGACTGACTGACAAGTGAAGCTATATGTCCGAAACACAAGCCTTCTTCCTCCTCTCTGTACTCTGCGATCGGCTTCTCCCTGGCTACTACTCTACGACGATGTATGGTACCCTTTTAGACCAGCGTGTTTTCGAGTCCTTAGTCGAGAAGACAATGCCTATACTTTGGGGACACCTCGTCAACTCTGATGTACAGCTCTCCGTTGTTTCGCTCCCGTGGTTTCTTTCCTTGTACATCAATTCTATGCCACTAATATTCGCATTCCGGGTACTCGATGTCTTCTTCTTAGAAGGACCCAAAGTGCTCTTTCAAGTCGGTCTCGCGATCCTGAGGATCAACGGTGAGGAGCTACTCGACATTACCGACGATGGTACATTCATATCGATACTGAAAACGTATTTTTCTCGCTTGGAAGAGTCGGCGCATCCGAAAGCAGAGAATGAGAAACTTCGCTTTGTGACAAAGTTCCAGGAACTTATGGTTGTGGCATTCAAGGAATTTGCTGGCATCACTCAAAGCACGATCTCTGAACAACGCGCGAAGCACAAGGACGCAGTTCTCGACAACATTGAAAGCTTTGCTAAAAGAACTTCGATACGAAATCTTGGGCCTGAGAGCAAGCGCCTTAGTGTGGACGACCTTGGCTTCCTTTACAATCGGTTCTATGGTATATTGTACGAGCGAGAGCAACGCATGCAGGTGATCCGAGAAGAGTCTGAGAGACGGGCCAAAGCTAGTAGAAACAAGGATACTGAGCTCGTTACTGGCATTACTGGCAACTCAAGCATTGAGATTGGTCGAGTGGGTCTGGGACCGAGCCCAACGCTGATGAATTACGATGGCTTTAGAGAATTTTTGGCTGGCATTACACGATGGGCTATCACAGATGCCCCGACTACTTCGCACAAGGACTCTTTCTCCGAGAAAAGTAGTACTTACTCAGGGCATAGCGGGCGAGACCGAAGTCTTATGATGTCGCCGTGGGGTGCCGGAAACTCGGAGCCTGCAGACCACGACTTCATGCAACGCCTGTATGGGAAATGGAATAAGGACGACAACGACGGCTTGAGTCTTCAGGATGTGGTTACAGGTCTAGCGCATGTTAAAGGGACGAGAGACATCATGACGAGCATAAGCTATTTCTTTGATCTTTATGATGATGACCACGATGGTAGGGTAGACCGGGAGGGTATCCTGCGGATCTCAGAAGCTCTTCTTTTCCTGACGCGAAGAGGTCTTGGGGGCAGCCAGACTACATCGCTGACCTCAATTCCATCCACCTTGGATGATGGCATGGACTCGAGAAACTCAAATACAGATGAGAGATTCCTAAGCAGCGTCAGTGCCTTCATACGTCGTTGCTTCGAGTACGCCGACCCAGATCATCCTCAAAATCAAAGCAACGATTATGACACCTCCATCGATGGCCAATTGAATACCAGCCTGGACAGCTTCACAGTCGGCGACTCCGATTCAGATGAAGACCTGTGGAGTCTTAGCCCAAAGATCACCTCCCCGGAACAATCGCCAATTGCAGACCCACCACCCGCCACCTTACCACGCCGAGCATCTTCCTTAAATTATCCCATCACCAAGCCACCCCTCAAACACTCCGCTAACCTCGCCCTCGACCCCGCCAACCCCCTCCACATCACTCTCCCCACATTCCGCATGGTCATCCTAGCCGACGAACTCCTTCAGCAATTCTTCGAATCCTCTTTCCCAGAATCATTCCATCTCTCCGACCATCCCGCACACTCGCCATCCCAAGCACACCTTACTACCTTCTCCTCACCTACGCCAGCCATTCCTGCTGCTCCTCGGGGTGGAATCGTACCTCCTGCTAAGGGGTTGAGGGGTGTACTTGACAATATTGTCAGTGATGGTATGAGAGTAGCTGGAGAAGTTAGAAAAAGAGTGGACGAGGCGCAGAGGGAGATGGAGAAGAGCGCATTACAGAGAAGCGAGACGGACATCGATGATGAAGAAGAGAGGGGAGGGTATAGTGGGGAGAGCGACAGGAGAAGTGTGAGGGAGGCAGACAGGGATCTGTTGGAGGGCGAGGAGGCTGTTATAGGGGTGGGCAAGGGAGGCAACAAGGAGCTGGAAGAGGACTTGCTGGGTGGAATGAATGATTCTGGTTCGATTGGCGGCGCAGAGAAGAGCAAAGTCGAATTTGAGCGGTAAGACTTGCGGGGGATGTGCATAATGGCGATGGCGTACTATATGAACGGCGTACTTATGTGATGGCTGGACGAATGGCCTGGTGTCACATTCCTTGACGGACATGATGGCGGCCAGATTATACTCCGAGAGTTTCGGAGGTATCCATCTATGCAGTGTGAGACAGCTAGGTCGCATTAGATAAGCCGTTGACAGCATCGTCTGACAGCTTTCACTCAGCCTCCAATTTTTGTCCAGGAAGACACTGTATGTGTCCTCATAATTTCGTATTATATCCAACTATATACAGACACAGTAATTGGAGTATCTGCGGACGCAAGTCATCTAGCCGATCGAATTCGTTTGTAAAAGAAACACCATTGCCATGCCATCTAACGCACGCACACGCTTAAATCGCACGTCCATATCGCATCCCTCATTTCATCATTGTATCGTTCCTATGTGCTCACGTCTGCTTCAATCTTGTCCAAGTGATTTATATGTCATAGGTCTTTCTCGTATCCACTGTATTCTCAGCGATATCTGCGCGGCGGTAATGGCCCACGATCATAAATAATCTCCCTCTCGACAACGCGCTCTTCATCCCACGGTGGTGCTGGAAGGGCAAGTGGTTGACGTCGGCGCTCGGCTATGTCACGCTCAATTTGTATTTCGCGGATGCGTTCACGGCGGTCGCGCTTGATGTCTTCGGTGAGTTCGACGAGGCGGAGGACGTCCTCCTGGAATCGTAAGTTAGCGGTCTGCCACATGGAAAGGCGATTGAGGGGTTGATGGGAGGGCAACTTGAACAAGTAGAGGACATACATATCGTAGGTACTCCATCACATAGTAAAACTCCTCAGTGTCTTCGTACTCATAGCCAATCTCCTTGATGGCTTCCTCGGAGACCATACTCTTTGTGATCTCGGTCCACATGCGATCTTTCTTTGATTTCTCTGCCTCGAAGCGCCTTCCTCGATCTCGGTTGTCGATGATGGTCAGCTCGCGGGATTCTTCCTCCTCACGTTGTTCGCTGCGTCGGACGCCATCGAGTTGGCGGCGGCCTCCCGTTTCGCGCTCGAAGACGATATCTTCGTCGTAACGGCGGCCGTTGCGTGTGCCACTGATTGTATCTTAGTGGGAGATATTATGATTCGGTATGGATACTTGCCTTTGTCGGATCTCTATTCGCTCATCACGCACTGGAGAGGGTGAGCGAGCTCTTGGTGGAGTACGGGCTCTTGGTGGAGTGCGAGGACGTAGTGGGTCTGGTGCACGTTCGAAGCCTATCTCATGTCAGCAAAGATTATGCGGCCGTATCTCGAAGGTAGCTTACCGTGGTCAATATGACGGTGATGGGTAATGACCTCCTGAACGATTGGTGGAGCTCGTACAGGCTCGGGTTCTCGCACAGGTTCTCGCACTGGCTCTCGGATGGGCTCAGGGGAGGGTGACCGCTCAGGACGTCTGATGATGATCTCATCCTTGTGCCTGCCGTTGCTGTCATCGTGCTTGAAGGTAATGTCTTCGTAGTCCCCTCTGTGTGTTTCTCTAGATCGCTCACGAGCTCTCTCTCGGTCCCATCCACCTCCTCGGCGTATGTCAATTTCTTCTTCCTCATAGCCAGCTCTTGATCTCGCCCTTGAGCGTGGTTCATCGCGACGGATGATGATCTGTTGTTCCTCCCCCTGAAATTTGCCTCTGGTTGATCTCGTCCGTGGCCGCTCTCGATCGCTACTGCTGATAGTGAGGCTGTCCCTCTCGTAGCTGGCAGCACGAGGTCGCCTTCTTTCGTCCCTCTTGATCGTGATTTCTTCCTCCTCGAAGTCTCGGCCCCTATCTCTGGGTGGATCTCTCGATGGCTCGTTTCGCCTGATTATGATGTCCTCCTCGAAGCCGCGCTCCCTCTCCCACTCCCTAGGTGGAGCTCTCCGCTCGTCTCGTCGAATGATGATGTCCTCTTCCTCATAGCCTCTCTCCTTCTCCCTAGGTGGGCCTCGTGATCGCTCGCGAATGGTGATCTCGGTTCGTTCCGGCTCTGGACTAGGCTCCCTAATCTTCGGTGCACGGAACACGAACTCTTCTCGCTCAGAGCGGAGCGGCAGTGGTCCTGGGGGCGGTGGCTCCCTCTCAAGCCTCTCCCTAGGCTCGTATTCCCTCTCTCTTTCTCGCTCCCTCTCTTGACGGCGGAAAATGAATTCCTCCCTCTCAGATCTGACCGGTGGCGGTCCAGGATCTCTCTCCCTAGGCCTGTAGACCACCTCCCTCTCGAAGTCGTCACGCTCCACATACTCCCTCTCTCGTGGCCTCTCTCGCTCTCCTCGTCTTACTATGACATCGGTCTCTTCTACCTCCCTCTCCCTTTCTCTGGGTTTATCCCTTCCCCCTCTGGCAACAATGACATCTTCCTCAACAACCTCCCTTCGTCTTGGTCTCTCTCTTGATCGTTCTCTCACTTCTTCTCTGAGCACGAGTGGGCCAGCTTCACGCCGACCGTAGTCTTCACGCAGGAACTCGGGCTTCCCACGAGGTTCTGCTGGACGACGGCCCTTGTGTATTTCGATATCTTCTTCGTAAAGAGTACGACCGCCACGGCGACCATGGCTGCTAGGTTCGTAGTAGTCTCGTTCTCGTTCTTCGTAGATCTCGCTGGAGGGGTAGCCTCGGCGGGACATAACTGCTTATTCCGTGTGACCTTGAGGTGTGAGTGGTGACTGAGGTTGGAATGGTGCATTGAAAATGTATGTTCCTCTCACGTCATTCTAGTGCGTGCTTGGGTGTGCCAAAATGCGTGTCAGAATTTGCGGCACTGAGAGTCGAGCTCAAAAAGTAGTGTGTTGGCGGTGATAGGTCGTTAGTGTGGGACTGGCATGGGGATCATCGAATGAGGGCGAGACAAGCGATGCAGCAGCTGCTACTGGCTTGTGATCAATCTAAGTTGAAAATTTCCTGATTTCTTGCGAACATCGTTCGGTTTGTACCACAAATAAACATTGAAAGCCAAGGAGATCGGGTATCTACACTAAGGCTGTATTACATCTATTCCGATTACGGCGTGCACGAGGAAATACTACGTTACTGGGAACCTAGGTGGGATACACATTAGTTCCATGACCATTCTTGTGCCCGACCTCGGGCCAAGATGGGAGGCAATAGGATACCCTCTCATGCCATTTTTGTGGGAATATCAGTGCGTGGCAAAGGAGCTCTTTATATGAAAGGGGCATATTATTGAATGGCTCAGAGGCATGCATGTAAATGGATTTCTTTGCTTGAACACTCGCTACTAGTCTGCAATAGTCTAGGATTTGACGGGATGACTGGCATCATGGCGAAGGTTATCTCTCAAATGGGCCAAAGATCAGGAAAGTAGCATCACTCGGTGGGAAATTTCGGGATTGGCACATTGGCTGCATCATGAGCGATGCAAAGCGATATAGCGAGTCCCCATGCAGCGCCGGGACGTGGCGTACTAGCAGAAACCATAGCTTCCTCTAAGAGTGCTTTTCAAAATATCAGTCGGCAAGAGTTTCACTATTCGCAAATCTGGGGTCCAGTACTGGTCAGGTCCAGGAGAATGTGCTCTCGAGAAGGTTGATTTGGACGTTGGGATATTCAATCATATTTGCTTTGGCTTCCGTAAGTCCAGAAATGGTTCCAACCTCGAAATTGTCGATCCAAGAGGGTTTGGGCAAATCTGTGCCAGCATCCAACAGGTCTTTCTCGCCGCGAGAGGAGCCGGGTAGAGTAAACCAGATCATTGCCATGCCTTCAGGACGAGTGTGCTTCATCAGGTGCAAAAGCACATTTCAGTAAAGAAAATGCCGTGTTGCTTGTGGTCTCCAAAGTCAAACAGGTTCTGGCAGGCCTTGGGAATCGAAAGCAAGCACAAGACCTTGATACCTCCCAATGCAACTTGAACAATAATCTACAATGCATAAAGCACACCCTTAGTGAAAACCCGCCCAGGAGGACCAAGCCTCCAAAAGTATCCTCCCGATAGACAAGGTCTGGTGGTCCAGAAACGCTGGTCATAACCCATCACACGCTGAAAAAGAGTTATTGGTCTCAGGAAACAAATATGGCACGCCAAGAATGCGAAACCTCATGGAACCTCGGAATTCTGCCCCTGTACACGAGGCCTGTGCCTGTGCCTGTCGTTGGTGAAAATGGGATGGCGCTCGGTGGGTGCATGGCAAATGATTAAATGTCCTGGGGCCATCCTTGTCCTCAGTAGAAATGTAAGATCTATGGTTACTGTTCAAGCTGCTTGCGGCCCGAGATACCAAATGACAGAAGGGTACGAAGATCAACACAAAATCCAAAGAGTCCTTTCGATGGCAAAAGGCGCTGTGTTCCTCGGAAACGACTCTGTTTGTGACTGATGCACACCACAGAAAGACCCCAAAGGAAAGAAGCAAGCGCAATATGAAATTCCTGGCAACGAAGTTTTGTCCTGAAAGGGGCAAGCGAGAAGCATCCTAAGTGACTATCGCAGTGCTTGAAGACAGAGGACGGCAAGCATCATCTCCTTCTGCGTTCTTCGCGGAAGGGCTCAGGCCTGTACCTAGGGTCCCGGGGGTCATAAGAAGCTGGAGGAGCAGGTCTGGACTGTCCATACGGATCACTTGGTCTGCCGGGCTGGCGGGGAGCTGCAGATACATATTCCTCGTACAGTGGTTCGACATTTCCGGGTGAGTACACAGACGGAGCATAGCCAGATGCCGATCTAGGATCCGGGACTCTGTCCATCCTCTCCCTGGGTTCTGGTGCGTAGCCTTTGCCTGGGTCTAGTCTCGGATCTCCCCTTCCTCTTGGGTAAGGAACTTGTTGTCCGTACTGATCACGGCGCACTGGAGACTCTCCTCCATACGTGTAATTATCGACCGGCCGACTAGCAGGTGCTGAGTAGCCGGTAGGATAGTTAGCTCCTTGTCCAAAACCTGGGTCAGGTGGGTAAGCAGCTGGGTAGCCCTGTGCTGGTGGATATCCAGATGTGGAAGAGAGCGCTGGATATCCGGCTTGGGTACTCGGGATCGAATAGGGATCCTGGACTGGATAACGCTCCTGTGGGTAGGACTCCTGGAGAGCTGGGGGTTGTCTGCTGAATATGGCCTCTTGACGCAGAGCGACCCTGGATTCTTCATATGGAACGCCTGTAATATCGTTAGGATTGCTGGTAACTGGCAAGCCTTGTACCAAATTACCTTGGTGGCCTCGCCGAGCCATTTCACGATTCTCTGTATTATATGCATCGGATAGATCCATCAGGTCATCCAACATTCTCTGTAAATGGAAGGACCAATCAGTGAGTGGTCTGAATGGACTGGAGGGGGGGACTAACGGGCGTAAACGGGCGGACAGCAGTGATGTTGTAGCCCTTTACTCCCTGTACTTAGGTCAGCGGAACACTCTCGATGTTTGTAAGCACATGATCAGACATTATAGGTCGAAGGCCTGGAGTGAGCCTCTGGTCCGAGAAACCTGCATATCTCTCGCTGTAGCACTTCACGGTTGATACCTTGTCCGTCAACAAAGAACTCGTTTAATTTCGAACCACCTCTCCTGGTAGAGGGATCTCCGCGGCCGGGCTCTTTATCAGATCGCCTTGGTTGACGGTCATCGTAATCCCGGGGTAGATCTCGAGGCATTGCTCGTTCAATTTCATGGGAGACAAGGGCGAAAGGTAGACTACTGTTTCTCTCGCGAGACGAGGTGATAGAACACGACTGAGGAAGTCCTTGGGTGAGGCAAGCAGATCCTGGGTGGAGGAAGACTGTGCGAAGCAGAGCTGTACTTGCGATGCAAAGGTTTCTGCCTCACGGGTAATCCTAGATTTGGGTTCCTGTCAAGCTCCTGGAAAATAGGCCTCTGGCTTGCTCCTCCTGATGGGATGTCAGAGTTACGAGTAACTGGTGATGTGCGTTCGAATATCAAGCGATGGCTGGAAGATATTCCTTTTGCGCAGTTCTCCGGTGAGAAGTGAGAATGAGAAGGAAAGTGGGAAATGGTGGGGGCTGGTCCTGTTAAGTGGCAGCGCAACGGCAGGACCTCTTAGCGCCGAGCTGACTTTAGTTTAGTTCTAGTTCAAGCGCCGCTTCAAAGCTCCAAAGCCGTTAATGATCTCTTTGGTTGATGGCAAGAACAACATCCAGTTTCAACATACATTGACCCATGGAGATCGGGCGTTGAAAAGTTTGACGAGGACCTACTTGAGCTACTCTAATCCTGTCTGAGATATCGCGCAGAACTTTGGAATCTACAGAGCGTTTGGCAATAGACGTTGGTGCGCTATCGCTGTTGGGCAGCAATACGTTTGCGCTAAAGGCAGCGACGGCCATCGAGATCCAATCAGGCTGTGCAGCGTCAAGAGAGAATACCAGCTAGAAAGTAGAAATATATCTACGCAACGGACTATGCGAAGCTTTACTCCGTGCTTGGGGACCTGGCCCATTCATATGCTCGAAGCAGAAACAAATGAAGCCGCGTTGGGTTCCTTATGCAGGAGGAAGTCGTGTACCTGATGTGTCCACATAAAAATCAGACTCCACGTCGACGAACCCAAGATCCTTCTACCTCCTACCTTCACATCTTTAGGACTTATTATCGTTTTGCTGAGTGCAATGCACAGACTTACAAAATCTGGGCTGACATTGGAGTTTCTTCGTAGCTCTCTGAGCAACATTTCTACAGCCCATGGGAATCTGGTCTCCTTCTTTTGCCATGATTGATATCGTACTCCAGGTTGCAATGCGAAGACGCCAGCACAGCACTGCTCACTAACGTTTTAGTGGGGGAGCCATCTTTGGAGTCTCGTTCAGCTGTGTTGGCCGTCCACAATGCTCATTTGCTACCTTCGAGCAGCCAACCTGGATCAAGCGATTGCTTGCTGCACATCTATCACTGCGTCTGCTTTGCTAGACCACCAAACCATCTCCGAGCCGAGAAAAGGATCCACCTCTTGACAGAGCTTTCTTCTCACCGACCATGCCCGACCTGGAATCTTGTAGAGGATGGCTGAGCTTGTTTGTCCACGTTGCAGATTCCGTCTCCTTCCACTTCTCGAATCCATCTCACCTCCCGTAAAGCCAAGAATCTCTTACAACGTGGTCTCGGAAGCTGTTTGTTCTTTTCTCCGTCTCTTCATGACTCCGTCCAGTCAAATATCTTCCCAGCCTCAGCTGAAGAAAAAGACACGAGGATGGCAGCTTCGCATTCATTTGTAAAATTTCGTTTTCGTTCGTTCTCTTTCCCGTATCCGCATGGTGCGGAAAGGATACAGCCCTGGCGATTCCGAGAGGCTTGTACACAGTCGAGTCTTGTCGAATGCCTCGTCCATGACTCGCAGGTCGTGCTTACGCTTGGAACTACTAACTTTAGGCTAAGGCGTCAAACGGTCGGGGAGCCTAATGCCGATCCCGCTTCTTTGCTTGACTTTTTTCCCCCCTCGGGTTCAGGACTATTCATGCTACATGGAGGAATGGTTACAGAATGCCAGCTAGAATGATATCAAATGGCTCTGGACTGCATGACAGCCCAGAGCAACATCTTGAGAAGCGTGCGCCTCGGCGGGTGGTGCTAAAATTTGGGGGTTTGTCCCGCACAGAAAGAATTCTAACCCTGTCAGAGAGACTGACGAATGTTAGGTACGTCCATTGGCAAATTCGCTCCGGAAATCGCAAAGATATGCTTGTACTACAAAGCCCCGACTTCCATGTGAATAGACTCTTTCTAACAAAGTGTGTTTTCCAGATCCAGCTTGTCCGACAACCAAATTGCTATTGTCTGCTCTGCCCGAAGCGGTCAATCAAAAGCCGAGGGGACTACGAACCGGTGTGTGTCGTCCCTACCAATTCAAGATCAGAATTATAACATAAATTAATGAGTATGCCATAGACTTCTGAAGGCGACACGAGAAGCCGTCAAGCCTGACTCGACAAAGTACGATGCAATCGTCACAGATATCCTCAATGAGCACATCAGTGTAGTACGTTTCGCTTCTCAAGAGTTGGCAGACAAATTGGTGCGGGAGATTACCGAAGAATGTCGACAGCTCAGAGAAGTCCTTGAGGCGATGCCCAAGAATGGCGAGGTCACACCAGAAGATGAGGACAGAGTTGTAAGCGTGGGTGAGAAGCTCAGTGCTCAATATCTGGCCGCGCTCCTCGAAGACAATGGTGTCCATGCCGAATACGTGGATTCGTCAGATGTCATTAACTTCCAAATCTCTCATGGACTTAACCGGGATTTCTACAAAGACCTTGCGCAAGCAATAGGGCGGAGGATAAACCGTTGTGGGGACAAAATTCCTGTCGTTACAGGCTTTTTCGGCCGTATACCTGGAGGCTTGCTAAAAACCTGCGGTCGTGGATATAGTGATCTCTGCGCCGCTCTGATCGCAGTCGGCACTGAGGCCCGGGAACTGCAGGTATGGAAGGAGGTATCAGGCGTGTACACGGCGTATGGATGAGTTGGTCCCTTAAATTCACGTCTATATGTTTGCTCATGCTGAACAGTGACCCCCGAAAAGTCCCTACTGCCCGTCTACTAAGTGCGATCCACCCAAGCGAGGCCAATGAGCTTACATTCTACGGCTCCGAAGTCATCCACCATTACACAATTGAACAATGCATTCCAAAGATACCCATACGCATAAAAAACGTCCTCGAGCCGAAAGGGGCTGGCACCATCATATTCCTAGACAACCAGAAGAAGCTCGATCCATACCAAAGTCAGCGGCCGAAAAGACCAACTGCTGTGACAGTGAAGCAACAAATTACAGTTGTCAACGTCCATTCCTACAGGAAAGTCGAGTCACCCGAATTTCTTGCTGAGATCTGCAAAATCCTCGCTCGGTGGTCCTTGGCTGTCAACCTCTTCGAACTAAACGAGTGTCACGTCTCGCTCGCAGTACATTCTAAGACTCCATTTATCAAAGGAGCTGGTGCAGAGGACCGAGAAGCTCTCGAGACGCAGCATCAAGATTTACAGAACGCGATTCGGGAGCTCAAAGAATACGGCGCTGTTGAGGTAGTCTATAACATGGCTATCCTGAGCCTGATTGGGCTTCAGCTTAAACGCTCGATTGGCATTGCCGGCAGAATGTTTACTGCATTGGGCGACAACAACATCAACATTGAGATGATATCCCAAGGTAGGGTGCCCTACTAGCTTACGCATACTTTTGCTAATTCGGTTGCAGGAGCCAGCGAGATCAATATCTCATGCGTTATTGCCGAGCGTGAGGCTGTCCGTGCTCTGAACGTCGTGCACACAGACCTTTTCACATTTCTTGACTGAATACTCCTCGAAGCCAACCCGTCTCTTGACCTCGCCTTGCATCTCTTCAAAAGGTCATCTGGCATCTCCGCTCAAGAGCTTGGATAGAGTCTCACCATTTCCCCTGTCGTTACGAGGCCCTTCTCTCGACGTATCAGATGTGTGGCTATACTTCTGAAATTTAATGCACCCTGAGGCCGCCCGCCGAACATGGTACTGGCGTATAGGACGCAAAGGTACTCGACGACATCTACGACTCGCATTTTACGCGGCTACGACAATGATTTATGCTCCAAAAAATTTCATCAGGTAATCACCTTTAGATCTTCATTCAAAATAGATTTAGAAGAAGCAATTCATACCACCCCAACCATTGTGCACCATCATCAGTGTGAGAGAAAGTGAAAAGGATGTTTGCCCATAAAAAACTCCAGTATAGACCATACTCCGTGCATAAGAGCTCAGCATGCCATACTGGTGAAACGATGGGCAGCAATGTATCCATCTTCACCTACTCGAGACAATGCATCTGGAGCTGGAGACGAGCTCGGGAGTAACGTGGATCCCGAAATCAGGTGTTGTACACTTCTGGCCCCTGTCTTCAAGGTGGCTTTGCTAGGATCTGTAGTCTACAAATCAACGACCAAAAAGCAACGTCGGATCGGTAATCGATTTGTGTATTTTTGACCATTGAGTACAGATGTCTCTCTGTCAAATTGATGGAGAAAAGAATTCGAATTTCAAGATACACCCGCGTGAAATACTGCACACGCTAAGAAATCCTTCCACCTTCTTTACTCGAACAACCAACAAAGGCACTTTTTACGAACTGATCTTTATGCGTGATATTTCATTACTAAAGGACTGTCGACATCTTTAGATCATAGGGGCAACTCCTCTTCATTGCTAAGGAAAGTAACGAGTGCTGCCATTGATGCCGGCATAATATCGTTTGACTTTGAGCCAAGATAAGATAGCAGGCCGAGCCCTAAGCTTAGTTTGTCTCCGGTGCAGCCCCCCCTGCTTAGTTGGAATCTTAGCGCCCAAGGGTATTCCTCCATAGGGGGTCTCCGCTCGGAACTGGGTAAATCCTAAGAATAAAGCTTCGGTAGCGTAAATTAAAATTATTAATAACTATTAATAACTCTTATTAAGAAAGTCTATTAAATATTAATAAATTAAATAGTTTTTTATTCTTTTAAATAATAATTAAATATTAAGAAATATTTATTTATAATAAAGTATTAATTTTTAGAATATTTTAATATTTAATACGAAATATCGACGTATTTTAATATTAATAAAAATAAGAATCTAAATTTCTTTATTAATAATCGAAGTAATAGAGGGGTTTCTAAATTAATTTCGTAATATAAATAATTAATTAAGAATATATAATTAGAAATACCCCTATTTTAGAAGTAACGTATATAATATTTCGGCGTGAGATATTTAAATTTTTATATAGATTTAGTTTTTATATTATTAAAAATTCTAGTAAAAAACGAAATCTAAAAGCGATTAATTATCTAGAGTTATAATACGGTCATATTAATTTATTTATATATAGTTAGTTCCTTGGCACCGAAGCCTACCTATATTAATAATTCGCTTTTAGAAAGAATAATTAATTAACTATTACTATTTAAGTTTATAGAATATAACTTTATTAATTAATAATAACGACTTTAATATACTATTAAATACTATATAATATTTACTAGATATTCGATCTACTAGCCTACTATAGTAGTAGTAGTACTAGCTCGTCGAATTATAATTAATTCGACGGCGTTCTTTCTTCCGTACCCTAACTCCTCGCTAATTCGATTTAGTAGAATAAAACGTCCTTTTTCTCTACCGAAGTAACTAGTATAGTTATAATATTATATTATACTACTCTAGCTTCGTGATACTAGGTTCTATTATATTAATCGGAATTATTATACTTTAATATACTACGTCTAGGTAGATAATATAACTTAGTAATAAAAACCTTCCGTTACGATATATTAATCTATGGAAATTATTATTATTATAATTACCCCTTTAGTATACCTACTCACGCCGATAGTCGAGTACTCTAGTATTAATATAGTATTATATTATTAAACCTATTAGGATTTTACTTTACCGGAAGCGGAAAGACTTTATTAAAATTATTTAAATTAGTACTAAAGTCGTCCCTTATCTCCGCGGCCCGGAAAGAAGAACTCTTTACTAGAAAGAAGTTTTTATTTTTCATTACTAAAGCCTATATATAATCGTTTCTATTATTATTTATAGAAGTACTTTATTCGGTTTTATTAAATTTTTATCTTCTTAAAACTTAACGAGACCGTCGTTAAATAAATTCTATTCTTAAATAAATAAAAGTATCGAACGAATTATTTTTCTTATTTCGGCGAAGACTACTATTAAGATAATACTATAATTATTATATTTATTATTATAGTAAAGACTTTTATTTAATAGAAAGTTATTATATTAAAGAATAGCCTACGGAAGCCTTCGAGAGTATAATTAAATTAATAATTTCGATTCTTTCCTATTTTCGTAAAATAGTTTTATTATAGTATTTAATATAGCTAGCCGCGAGATTATAGTCCTAATATTTTAACTCGACGAGTTTATTAACTCTAATTATACTTTTACTAGTATCGGTAATATCGACGATACTACTCGTTATATTATTAGTTATTTTATTCGGCGGAATTTCTAGTTTATTTAACCCCTTTATAACTTTAATCCTCAAGAGTAACGAGTATAATTAAAGTCTATTAAGGTACCGAGCTAGCTAAGCGATTAAGTTATTAATATTACTATTTTTTATACCGCTATAATACGTTTCTAAACTAGTATTTAAATAATTTAATAATTTCTTAAAACTCCTATATTAATAGAGAATATACTTTCTTCGTTATTATTAAACTCGATATCTTCGTTATTAATTTAATTTATAAAATAGATCTTTATAGAAGAAATAATTTATTAAAAACCCCTCGGACCTAATTAATAACCGTAGTAGTTTTTATTAATAGCGAACGCGGGTTTTAATAAAATATAATTTATAGAGCTCTATAATTTTATTATAAACTTTATAATAGTATCTCTAGTAGGTCTTTTTAAACTACTAGGACTATAGGGCCTATAAAGTTCTTAAAACGATAATATTACTTCTATTATATCGAAGTAGAATATAATTAACCTCGGATTCTTCGACTCTATATATAATAGTAAGTCTATTAATATAGGGTCTAGTCTCGAGTATATTAGTAAAGAGATTTATTTCTATAATATATATCTTTTTATCGAGCGAGCCAAAGACCTCGCTACTATAAAGGGTATTATAGTATAGGAAAACCTCTAGATTTACCTCCGCGGTACTACTTTAGAATAATATACTACTGAACTTTCTAATACTGAAACGAGACTATCGAAATATAGTAGTAACGATTCCGATATTATAGAATAGACTTAGTTTTTAATAGGAAGATTTAAAGAGTTTTTAAATATAACTATTAATATCGTTTTAAAAAAACGTTACTTTATAAAAGATACTAGTAGCCGTCGTAAACCGCGTGAATATATATAGAAGATTTTGAGGTCTATTAAAGATACGGGAATATCACTATTATAAAATTAATTTAATATTATTTATAACGGAATTAACTTTGAATTACGGTATAATATTAAGAGGTTTAATAGTAATATTATAATTAATAACTTTCTAACCAGCCTCGATAACTATAAATATAAATAGTAGGCTCTAGTATCTAGAAAGTTAAATAAACCTAATCGAGTAGTTCTAACGAATTATAATAATTATAATAATAATAATAATAATAATAGTAGCTACGGATAGCGCTAGCCTTAGTAGTATAGTTAATATTAAAACTCTCGTTAATTTTTCTTTCTTTATCGTCCTACCGAAGGCTTCGGTAGAGGTTATAGACTTTTATATAACGATAATTTATATAAGTTTTCTTTGTCTCCTTCGTCTTTCTTTCAGCCTTAATAGAATAATATTAATTAGTAATAATAATAGAATTCTAATTATTTATAACCTCCCTATAATACCTAAGGCCGCTAGCGTAGAGCTAGCGGCTTAGTAATAATATAAAAGACGTAAAGTAGTTACGGGGTTTATTATTAAATAATTCTTAAATCCTAGATTTAATAATAGAACTAATCTCTAAGGATTCTAATAATACGGGGGAATATTAACTCGATATAGAATTATTAAAAATTAAAACCCCGCGATATTAAGGTTAGAACCCCGTATCGATAAATAATAATATTATAGAGGTAGCGGGGCGTAGGTGTATATAATATACTAACGCCTTTAACGGGGCGTAAGTATATATAATATATTATTACTTTATAATTACCTCTCTTTTTAAACCCTAGTCCCTAGGTATTTAAATACTTTAGTTAAGAGATATTTATTAAAAAACCTTTAAACCCCTTAAGGGAAATAAGGGAAAAGAGTTATTTAATATAATAGTATTATTATATAATAACCTAAGTATAAGGCTGCGCACTTAATCCTATAATACGTATAATATTAATTACGGAATAGTATTTAACTAAATAATCGAAGTTTATTAAAAAACCTTTAACCTTATAAGGGGATAAGGAAAAAGAATCTTCTAATTTATACTATCGGTCCTATAATACTCATATTTAATATTAGTCGCGGATCGATATAAAACTATTCTTATAGTACTATTAAATAGTACTAGTAATAGAAGAGTAATACTATTATACTACCTCTACTATATAGTAGTATTAATAGTAAGCGAATAATATATTTATAAAACTATCCCTATAGCGCTAATATATAATAATAGTAATTAATTAAATAATGTTTCTTTCGTCCCTATAGTATAATTATATATAATAGTAACGGAGTGAAATAATATATACTATCGTTCCTATAGCGCTTAAAGTACTTATAGTAAATATAATATATTAAATTATTCCTATAGTATTTATAGTACTAGTAGCGGAATAGAGGTAATTACCCTTATTATATACTCCTACTATATTATAATAAATATTAATAATAAAGTAATATATATAAGCGGTATAGCCTTAATATTATACCCGGAGATTAGTAATAATATAACTATTATAATAACGATAGTACTTATTAATAAAAACGAGGTAGCGGAGCGAAGGCGCGTATTAATATATAATAATATTAAGATATTTAGCGCGACGGTTTATTATATAAATAAACTCGCTCGTTTATTTACTTTCTCTTTTTATAACTCCTTTAGTCTTTTTTATATATTATTACTCTAACTCTATAATAGTATTCTAGTATTATAACTAATATATAGATAATACTCTCGTTATATATAGTTTTCTTCTAACTCTATAAATAGCTCTTACTCACCGATAATATTAATTTATTTATATTAATATAGTTTAGTTATAAATATAGTAGTAAATATAACTAGTCCGTTATTAGCGCGACTACGCGATATTAATTATAATAATAGTTTATTACACTTCGTAGCTTCTTTATTAAATCTACTTCTACTAATTTAATAATAATTATATTCGAGGTACGTCCCCTCCTTATATACTTTATTATATTAATTACTACGGAATCGATTATTATATAAAAGTAAATTATAACCGTAAACTTTAAAGCGGTATATATTAATAATAAAAGATCTTTATATCTTTCCGAAGGAAGGTAAAGAGGTTTATATATTAATATACCCGTATTAATAATAGGACTCCTAAAGAAAAACGTAAATATAAATTAATAAATAAGGAAATTACCTAGTAATATAAAGTATATAATAAAATAATAATAACTAGTAGGTAAACCCCTATTATAATTACTAATCTATAGAATTAATTAACGGCGGCGAATTAATATATTAAGGAATTAAAGGCGATGAATAAGGTTCTTAAAAAAAAGGCCGAGAATTTCCGTTAATATAAACGGGACCTAGAGAGTCCCGAGGAAAATAATATCCTTAAGGACTATATTAAGAAGACTATATCTTCTTTTAATAATTCCGATAATAATTAAATTTTTCGTACGATATAATAATAATATCGAATTCTTTTTTTCTTAAATCGGCGCTAGTTAAGTTTACCTAGATATATTATTTAATAATATATTTTAGGCGTCTATATAAACTATACCTAAAATAAAAATATTTTTATAAATATAATATTTTATCGTTATTATATATAAATAGTTTAATAGTAAATTAAATTTAGTTATACCCTAAAATCGTATAATAAAGTTATAAATATAGAGGAGAACGTCCGTTATATAAATATTAATATAAAAGTAGTAATATTTACTTTTAATATCGGCTCCGTTTATTCTATTTTATCGCCTTATACGACTAGGTAACCTCTTTAATTATATTTATATAATTATATTTATATATTTATATTTATTACCCGCCTATTTAAAGACTTTAATTAATTTATTAATATTAATAAACTCTTCGTCTAGTAATTATTAATTATATTCTTCGCCTTAATTAATTTATTTAACTTTATATTAAATACTTTTTTTATTCTTAATTTTATTAATTACCTTTTCTACCTCTTAAAGCTTATTATTATTAATAAGTTCGGGGGTTTATATAAAAGATTCCGCCGTATTAACGTAGTCGCGAAGATAATATAATTTAAGTAACGATATATAAAAGGTATTATAAATTCTATATATAGAAAATAGTAATAAGTAGTAAATTTATACTTTTATTTTATTAATAATCTTAAAGGGCCCTATAAACTTATAGGATAATTTTTTATTTAGGCGCTTTTACTTTAAGTTCTTTATTATTAATATAATTAAATTACTAACCTTATAACTTTATAGTTTATATATTTTATTATACTATTTAACTTAGTATTCGGTAGCGCTTTATAAACGCTTTATAACTTTATTCTTTAGAGTTTATAATTATTATATTTTATTATTTATAACTAGTACTCTTTTTTCCCTAGAGTCGTCCTCGACCTCCTAGCGGATTTTAGGATAATAACCGTATATATTAAAAAACGACGTCGTTCCGATAACGGTACTCTAATTATTATTTATTAAGAATTCTACTATAAGTAGTAATCTAGCCTAATTAATTAATTAATTATTAATAAATATACGTAAATAATACTCTAGTACCTAATTTTAATACTTTATCTATTTATTTATTTAGGGGTGAAAGATAATATTTAAATATTATTTAATTTTCGAATAAAAATATATAACCGACTAGAAGGTATTTATAAAAATAGAGCCTCTATCGCTAATAATATTATTAGGTATATTATAACGGTAAATAATTTTAGAATAAAATACTTCCGTTAGTTAAGCGGTATCGATTTTAATAATTATAAATATATATTTAATTATTTTAATAAATCGATTTATAACGATAAATATAGTATTATAAATAATACCCCTATATTTACTAGGCGGTAAACTAGTTATAAAATTTATAAAAATTTCCTTCTATAATTAAATAGTAATAGGAAGCGAATTTAATTTATTATATAAACGATATCGCGGCGCCTTCGTCCGCTAATATATATCGTAAATTTTAATATAGTCCGTAATTTATTTTAGGCTACCCTCCTAGAAGAATTTTCGGGTAAATAATTTATATAATTTTATAACGCTAAAATAGCCTATTAGAGGATTATTATAATATCTCTTTATAAACTCTTCTCTTAGAGCTTTATCTTTTAATACGTAAAGACGACCGTTATATTTTAATAATCCCTCGGAGTTTATAATTTATACTTTATTCTTTATATAACGGCGGTCCTTTAACGTATTCGCTTTAATTTAAAAAGAGTTTATTTAATTATTATAAATTTATAATTCCCGAATTAACGTTTTAATAGGCCTTTCAGGATTATCGTATATAGTTTTAAATATTATTATAATATCCCGCTTTAGAATTATTACTTTTAACCCTATAATTTAAAAAGTAGAGGTTATAACTACCTTTATTTTTTTATCTCCTTCCGATAATTAATTATTAATCTAAAGAGTAAGTTTATTCTAAAGCGTTAGTAATAATTTAATATTTAATAACGATACTCCCTTATAATTAAGGCGCCGCGACGATATATTAATAAGATTTAATTTTCTAGCCCGATAAAAGATTTTAAAGTTATAGGTAGTTAACCTAAATACCTAACGGACCTATTTAGAGTTTAACTCCTTTTATTTTATAAAATCTTTTAAGTTATTATAATTAATTTAAATTTTAATAGAATAAGGGCTACTTTCTAGGTAGTATCGCTATTATTTTATTACTATTATAATAACGAGTAATTTTTAATTATAAGTCTCGTAGTTTTATTCTAGGGGATTTAATTTCCGTAATTAAAATATTATAAAGTATTAATAATTATCTTTATCCTACTATAATAATATAAAGTTAAAATTAAAATTAAAAGTATCCGTCTCTATACGTAATTATTTAATTAGATTATAATAGCGTAGAAAAGGCGCGTTTACGAATATATCTCGTAAGATTTAAAACGCTTCCGTAGCGCCGTCTATTTATTTAAACGGATTTACTTTTTTACCTATTTTACTACCCTTAAATAAATTAATAAACGGTGTAGTTATATTAGAATAACTATAAATAAACCGCCTATAGAAGTTAATGAAGCCTAAAAAGACTTATACCTCCCGATATATTTTCGGTTAAGGTTATTCCTTAATAATCTTAACGCGTTCCGGGTTTATAACTATTTTATTAATAAATATAATAAAGCCTAGGAACTCGACCGTTTCGGTATTAAATTAATATTTCTTAAGGTTAATAAATAGCTAGAATTAATATAATCGTTTAAGTATTTATTTAATATACTGTTAATACTCCGCCGGATTAGTACTATAAATTAAGATATTATCTAAATATACTACGTACGTTATATCTACTAAATTTATAAGCGCACGGTTAATATAAGTTTAAAATATCGCCGGTGCGTTAACGAGCCTAAAAGGTATAATTAAATATTCGAAGTAATTATAGCGAGTTCGGAAAATAGTTTTTTATTTATTACTTTCTTTAATCCGGATCTTATAATAAATATCCTTAAGGTCTAACTTCGTAAAGATTTTAGAACCGTATAAATAGTTTAATATCTCGGTAATTAAAGGTAACGGGTATTAATTCTTAATAATTACCGTATTTAAGCCCCGGTAATTAACGTAAAGATATAACCTATTATCCTTTTTAAATATAAAAAGAATAGGTACTTTAGTTAATAATATTAAATAACGGATCTAGCCCTTATAAAGTAAGGATTCTAAATAACGTCGTAGCTCCGATAATTTAGTTTAAAATAAGTTATAAAGAGGTTTATAAAACGGTTCTTTATTAACCTTTATTTTAATAATATAATCCCCTTATTTAAAAATAAATAGGGTACTCGCTTTCTTATTAGAAAAAATATTATAAAACCTTATAAATTCCCTAGGAATCTTTAGGTTAGGAAGTTCTTCCTATTCGCCTCGCGCTATCGTAGCGTATACGACCGCGAATATATTCGGTTTATTTTTAAAATTATTAGTAAACTTAACCGGTTCCTTAATTTATAAATTACTAGAATTAATTTTAAACCGTTATTAATCCGCCTTAGAATTAATTAATATTTTTAATTAACGTAACCTAGGTATACCTAGAATAACGTTTAAATTTTTAAAGTTTATAGTATAGAATAAAGTACTATATTTATACCCTTAACTTTAACTATCGATTATTTAATAGTCTAATTAATACGCGCTATAGTAATATATACTTTACCCGTTAATTACTTTAGTTAGTAATAAAGTAGTATTATAAAGTTCTAAATTATTTTTAACGACGAACCGTTATAAAATTAAATTAATCTACGCTTTAGAGTTAATTAAGGTAATAAATTATTTAATTTTATCTTAAAGGGTAATCTAACCCTTAGAAAGAATAAAAGGGTATATCTCTATTAATCGTTTTTCTTATCTTTCTTCCGAGGCGTAAATTAAACTTAATCGTTTTTTACCGATACCGCGCCGACGTATATAACTAATTTATCTAGGTCGGGATATTTAGGTTTAATATAACCTTCCGTTCTATAATATTAATAAATAATCTTATCATATAAAGAAATAATAGTATTAATTTTACGTTTATTACCCTTCTCCTTTAAATACGCCTATTTAATATTATCGCTAGTATTAGATTTAATAATTCGATCTATTATAGGTTTTTCTTTATTAGAGTTCTTTAATTAAAAACCCGAATTAGAATTAAAGCCGCCTATTAATTATATATACTCTAAATTCTTTTTTTATATAATAATCTAGGTAAGAATTTCTTCCCTTTAAATAAATATACTACCGGTATTAAGAATCTTATTCTTAAATTTAGACTTAAATTTAGTTAAAAAGAAATTTATTTTATACTCCTTTAAAAACGGGGGTAATTAGGTCTTTATTTCTTTAAAGTAGGCTTTAAATAACGATACCTTTTAATAAGGCTATTATTTAATTTCCTCCTACTTCTTATAGGCGAGGAGACGGCGGTTAATTAAATCCGTTATTAAATTAAAAAGAAACTTCTTAAAAAAACTAAACGTAATATTAATTAAATTATATAAATCGTAGTACTTATACTACTACGTCGAAGGGTTACTTTCTAACGAGTTTATATAATATATAATCCTTAAATAATCGGTAGTAAAATATTTAGGATTAATTAAAAATTTAATATTTACGTCGCGGAACCAACGTAAATATTTACCTTCGCTCGTATTTTTATAAGAACGTATTTTATTAAGGCGTAGTATTTTCGCCTTAATAAAGATATCTTTATTAAGTATAATTAAATTTATTATTATTCCTCCGGTAGGTATAATAATTAAGGGACCTTTATTATAAATAATAAATTCTACTAGCGCTCCGCTAGTGGGTATAAAAATAATAGGATTACGTAGTTTTTAATTTTAAATTTATAATACCCCTAACTTTTATTATTATTTAAGGCGACGGTTTTTTTCTTTAATAATTTTAAATTATATATTTAAAGTCTCTTTAAAGGTAGTAATATCTTCGAATTCATTATTATCTTTACGACGGGGGTCGTCGGAGTAAAGTTAATTAATATTATCGTCGTTAAATTCCTTTAGACGTCCCGAGGTTAAACCCGATATTATAATAATAATAAATCTTTTCCTTAGAAAGGTAAGAGAGATTAAAATTATAATATTTAAGGCCGTTAACGTAGAGCTAGTAATTTAGTAATAATATAAAAAACGTAAAATAATTACGGGGTTTATTATTAAGTAGTTTTTAAATCCTAGATTTAATAATAGAATTAATCTCTAAGGATTCTAATAAAACGGGCGAATATTAACTCGATATAGGATTATTAAGAGTTAGAACCCCGCGATACCAAGGCTAGAACCCCGTATCGATAAGCAATAATATCATAGAGGTGGCGGGGCGTAGGCGCATACAACACACTAGCGCCTTTGGCGGGGCGCAGGCGTATGTAACGCACTACCGCTTTACAAAAACCCCCTTCCGCCCTTAAAGTAGTAGAGTAGATCGAAATATCAGCCCTACCTATCACCAAAGTGACGTTTGATTCAACTTTTTCGCGGACAAAAACAAATGCTCAAGCACATCATTTTCCCCATACAGTCGGAACCTATGTAGGTAGCCACGAGAGTTTTCTCTCAATTTTCGAGCGTATTAAAGGGCTCATTACCCATATCAATTGGCCACGATGAGCTCCCAACAAGCCCAGCTCACGACCAGCGCCCCAGGCAAGCTCTGGGGTGGCCGATTTACCGGCGGGTTAGACCCTCTTATGGTACAGCGATGGCATGACAAGGTTGTAGACAGTAAAAGTAAGTGCTAACATGATCTTAGGTCCAATACAACCAAAGTGTCTACTACGACCGAGCTTTCTACAAGCAAGACATTGCCGGATCAGTCGCATGGGCACGGGCCAACAAGAATCGGGGAATCCTGACCGAGGAAGAGTTCTACACCATAGAGAACGGTTTGCGTAAAGTGCAAAGCGAGTGGGAAAACGATGGCTTCCAAATCATACCTGGAGTGGACGAGGACATTCACACTGCTAATGAAAGAAGGCTGAGCGAGATCGTGGGGAAGGAGATTGGAGGAAAGCTGCATACTGGACGAAGTCGGAATGAACAAGTGGCCACCGACATGCGACTATGGCTCGTACAAGAGCTACGAAAAATAGAGACATGCTGTGAGGATCTGCTGAAAGCCATGACGATGCGGGCAGAGACTGAGATTGAGGTTTCCATGCCTGGCTACACACATCTACAAAGAGCACAGCCCATTCGGTGGTCCCATTGGATGTGCTCATATGCTTTCGCCTTCGCTTCCGACCTGGACCGGTTAAGGGAGGTCATCAAGAGGGTCAACAAGAGTCCCCTCGGCCTTGGGGCATTGGCCGGAAACCCCTTTGGCGTGGACAGAGAGGCAATATCGAGGGAACTGGGATTTGAAAGCCTGATCATGAATTCTCTGAATGGGGTTGGAGATCGGGACTTCGCTACTGAGACAATGCAATGGGCAGCTACTTTGATGGGCCATGTCTCAAGAATCAGCGAGGATCTGATCATATACAGCACCGCTGAGTTTGGCTTTTTGAAGCTGTCGGATGCTTACAGTACTGGAAGTTCTTTGATGCCACAGAAGGTAGCGTACTATATGCAGGCTCTGCTTCATCGTTGTTAATGCAATCATAGAAAAACTCAGACAGTCTCGAGCTACTACGAGGAAAAAGTGGGCGTGTTATGGGCCAGATGATGGGATTGATGGTAACGACTAAGGTACATGCTTGCAATCTTGTTTACCCATCAGCCTACTAAAAGAGCTCACAGGGTCTGCCGTCGACTTACAATAAGGACCTTCAAGAATCAATCGAGCCACTCCTCGACTGCGTTAAGACCACCAGCGACTCCATCCAAATCCTGACAGGCGTGATCAGCACATTGACCATCAATGCTAAGAAGATGCTCGCAGCACTGACACCTGATATGCTGGCCACTGGTATGCTTGGCAGCCTCCTCCCTTTCTATTGGTCGACATTAAGATTTGTCTATCAGATTTGGCGGACTACCTCGTACGAAAAGGCGTCCCTTTCCGAGAAACCCACCACATCTCGGGCCTAGTAGTTGCGCTTGCTGAAGAGCGCAACAAGCCAATGGATAAGCTCACGCATGAGGATCTCCAATCGGTCGATAAGAGGTTGGGCTCTGATTTTATCTTTGACTATGAGAAGAGCGTTGAGATGAGGACCGCCGAGGGCGGAACTGTGAGTTTTCTCTAACTTTCCAAGTTCATCTTGAGCGTTGTGCTAAGCAGACACTTCAGAGCAAGTCGAGTGTACAGGAGCAGATTGCCGTGCTGAAGACAGTGCTGATGGGTCAGACGCACAACCCATCCAGTGATGAAAGCTTCTCGTGAACGTGAAGCTGTGCAATATTTGAGATAGATTGTGTGTAGGAAAACTTATTCATCTTTCGCTCTTCAAATGTAAATATCTTACTGTATTCCACGATCTATGCTGTCGGAATACTAATCTAGATTTGAAAGAAAGCTATTTGAATGCCTTTGGTGATATTAGAGCTCCAGCAATCAAAGCAGGGCCCCGGTTCGGAGATCCATGACCAACCAAACTGCCACATCATCTGCATCTATCCTCGCTCCTAAGTCTCAGCATGCTCACAGTGATGTCCGAGCCATGCCATCTCTAGCTCTACCATCCGGCCGCCCTGAAGTCGAGCTGAAACAGTCAGTCTACCACCTCTCACTCAATATCAGAACAAATCTTACATCTGAGCTGCACGAGGAGTAGCGAACATGATCTTCATCAGTTTACCCCTTCGAATCCGAATGCCAGCAATTCGCCCTTATCCGTTCTCCCTATCATACACTCCGGCCCATCAATTCGCACCAAGTCACCTCCTCGCCAACTGATCCTCGGGACCCTCACTCTCGACTTCATCAAGGTCTTGATAATGTCGCCCAAGCCTCGTGTCAAGGCCCTTCTCTTTCACCAAGCGATCTCTATCCTCCTTCCTCCCATTGAAAGAAAAATACCAAGTAGGCTGCTTGTGGGCAAAGCGGCACCCACGCACCCACTCATGCTCCTTCAGAGTAGCATGACGCCAGTAATCTGTATCCGCATCGCCGTGCTTGGGCTTTGAACGATCCAAGCAGTCGAGACAGAGTCCGTTGAAGTAGCCTCTCACGCGAGTCTCAATACGCATCACCATGCCTCTGTAATCTTGACGACAACTGCCGCAAGCGCTGGACTTGGCCTCGTAGCTGAACTTCTTGAGATTATCGAGGATATCGGACATGCAAGTCTTCATGAAGACGGTCTCAAGTGGCCATATTTCTATCTCGTAGAGGTGGTTTTGGTAGTCGAAAAGAGTTTCCTTTCTACAAGAGCAGTGGGCGGCGAAGAGTTGGGCGCAGGGTTCGAATAAACCGCGGTGCAGCACGGTCCGCAGACGGCCTTTTGCTGCGTTCAACTGCTCTGTGAGGGTGTAAGCTGGGTCATTTCCCCTCCTGCTGAGTGGTTTTGATGCCAGGTTCTCCAATGACGAGTTAAATAGACTTACGGATAATCCGAGATGGGAGCCTGTAACTGTATAATTCAGTTGGGTTCAGCTCCGTTACATGCCCAACACCATGGTATGCCAGGTGCTGAGTCCATTGTGCGAAGCCTTTGGCATGGCCGAAGCGCCAGGTAGGGAACAACAACTCCCTAGGCTTATACATTTCAGGATTGTGTCTGTCGTACCAGGCCGCGAACCATGCGTTGAAGTCCGTCACGTCCAGCTCGTAATAGTCGATGGCAGCGACCAAGTGCCACATTTCAGCGAAGGGAACGGTCGTGATTGGAGGCACTCTGTGTATGACCCGGAGCCAGACTTCAGTGCTTGAGACATGATGTTCGCCTAAAGCGACCACGCTCTGGGTTGACTCCTTCCAATGGGTGTCAAGAAGCATTCTGAGTAAAGTCTGGGATGCATTAGTCAGAGCATCCTTGCGAACTTTGAACTGGGCAGTCTCTTTGGTGAGTCTGGATCCATTGCTGTTGCGTAGACTATCGTGCTTCTCGACCACCTCGACGGTCATATCACCTGCCTCGTCGATGATGATCATATTGGCGAGAGTAGGTCGTTTGGCTTGTAAGTAACTCCTTCGAAGTTGCAGTGCAAATCTAGGATCTAAGAAGTCTTTGGGAGCAGTGAGATCTCGTACGAGCGAGTGATAAAAGAAGATGGACATGTGGAGCAATTCACGCAGCATTCACTCTTAGCTCAACAAGTTGTCATTTAACATGATCGGACTTCGGCACTTTCCTCTTTTATGTACTCTACCTACGAGCAAGACAATGTGCTTTCTATCAAAGTACCGCCAACGCTGATTCCCATTAAGACCCAGGCTTTGAGTTGGGTGGCCATATTGGAAGTGCATCAGATCCAAACTCGACTCCTTACTGGCTCTCGTCCGAGGCAAAACAATATCTATCTCTTTTCGAGTATCCGACAGTTGACTGGAGCGAACCACAGTATACTTCTGTCGAGCGTTATCACTGGCTGATGCACACTGAACGATCTGAAGCTCATGGCTTGGTATTCTTCCTACTGTGATGGGAGATCGTTATTGGGCGGCAGATACCCTGAATCACCAATTGGTACACTTTGCACTCTTGTGGGGTCAAGAGTGGTAGGCTATTACCTTAGTTCAGATTTCTTACCAACTTCACGATTTTGAAGGTGGTAAACTGTCACAGAGCTTGCAATCATTGATCGTTGTTCTTTTCAAGTTGTCACGGTTGTAAGGGGTATCTTACTACCGACAGAACTAGTAGAGTAGAGTGTAGGTACTTTTAAGGTCGTGAACTTAAGGGAAGCTATTTCTAGTGGCCCTCGTCATCGCCAAAATAATTGGCAAGGTGGGCGCCCCGGAGCCGCCCCTAAAACATATCCATTCTAGCGCCCAGGGGCCTTTTAAGGGCTCGCTTAGGGGCCAGTTTAGGGACCCCACCTTGCCAATTATTTTGGCGATGACGAGAGTGGCCCAGCACGCCCTAGGAGTAACAACGTCGAAGGCAAGTGCGCTGTAAGCTCCATTAACATCTCTATCATCAATGCACAATATGATTCCTGGTCTAGCGATCTGAAGGGTATCTAGCGAGCACCGCAAGCACGCATGCAAGATTTGCTGAGACAAGACCGCCAGTGGTATCTAGAAGAGGGACCCAGCGCGCGATTCAGCACACGCCATTCAGCTCGCCCTTCAAAACTTTCTTGCACTTCTGGATCACACCCATCTTGACCCCAGCCACCTGCAGTAAATAGCCCTCGACACTACCCCATTCCTGCTCCAGCATCCGAACGACAGCCGTCATGACTTCCTCTCGTGCACCCACCTGTTCGAAGTTCCAAAAGTCAGCATTTCCTTCCGCAAATGAATATTGCAGCAGGAGATATGTCCTGGAATTTATTAGGGAATCATCGACCCATCCATCCACCCTAAAAGCGTCTTACGACCTAGTTGCTGTTCTCAACGAGCATGAAGAGATCCGAAAACACGTACCATCCTCTCTACGTCTCCAATGTCCCCGTGTCGAAATGTAGGATGCTTCAGCAGGCGCCCCGCAGTCTCCGCCTTCCAAGTTTCGCCCAGACCCTCCTCCGTGAGATGATACTCTTCGGCTACAGTCTCTGTCGAGCAGCCAGCAAGAAGCAGCAGAAGCATTACAATGACGCCGGTCCGGTCTTTTCCCGCCGCACAGTTGAGGAGGATAAGTGTAGGAGTGCAGAGCTGTGACAAGATCGCGGTGATGGCTGGACCGGAATCTAGAAGGACGGAGCGGTAGGCGCGCACAAAGCCTTGGGTTCCCTCCATTGAATAGTCTCTGAACCGCATTGCTAGGGCCTCTGGTGCGAAATCACAATCTTGGAAGACAGGAGCAAAGATTCTCTCGGGCCCTTTGTGCGACGCCAGCCAGGCCTCGTAATGGCCGTCTTCGTTCTTGGACCCATCGACCTCCGTGGCGCTACGCAAGTCGAAGATCTCCCGAATACCAAGAGCTTGCAATTGCGCTGTGCCTTTCGCTGTTATATGGCTGAGATCTCCGCTTCGGAAGATGAGACCGTGGCGCATAGTTAGGCCCTTGGTACTGGAACAGCAGCCAATATCACGGAAATTGAGCACGCCGGAGACATCAATGAAGGGCGGGCAACGCAAGCTGACAGCATTTTTGTCTCGAGGACCAAACTGGAATTGTCAATTTCACTTCAGGTTCGGGGCGGCGCAGAGACATACCGAATCGCACTGCGTCAGATATTCATCCAATGATGGCCTCTCCACCGTGGAAACCTCCTGATATGATCCCTCCCAGGGCAACCACATCTTGGCCTCGAGACCGTTACCACGTCCCAGTCTTCTCTCCAGGGTACTCATGACGGCAAAAGCCATCGTTCCTAGCTCTCTCAATGGCTTGTGGCAGTCTGTCCTCCAACATCAGCACATCAACGGATTCACATTCTCATGACGACCTACTCTGTCTAGTCCCGAGGTCCACTTCGGCCAACGCATCCAGTCCCACCAGCCGGTAAGTATCGATCAATGTCCCAATTTCGACTCCATATCCGACAGGAAACCTCAGCTTTTGAAGCAGTGACCGTCTTGCGGCAAATTCCCCAGCTAACGGTTGTCGAAACCCTACCAGTTGGGGAAAGTGAATGTTGAGCAGTGGGCGAGCCGCAAGCTCGCTCACTCTGCCGCCTTCGTGAGGTCTGATTTCTCCGTTCGGCTGTCTGAATGGGCGGTCGAAGCAGCCTCTGACCATTTCGATCTCCTCGTACATAATGAGAGGCCCTATGATGCCAAGCAAGTGTGCTGGATGGGGATCGGAGGTGTCTCCGTCTAGGAACGCGACGATATCTCCGTCAGTCACCTGCAAAGCGCGCCATAGAGCATCTCCTTTCCCTAAAGATGCTCCAAGCTCTGGTGCGATAGTGGCGCGCTGGACGACCGTTGCGCCATGTGCTGCTGCGATCATACCAGTGTTGTCCTTGGAATCGGCGTCGATTGCGATTACCGAAGATACAATTCCAGCTTCAACAAGAGGTTTGACGGTATCATCAAGGACGCCAGCGATGGTGGGTGCAACCTCCCGGGCAGGGATGATAACTGTGACCTTGAGTTTGTTGGCTTTGACAGCATACGCAAGCATGGGAAGGGAGAAGTCGGTGTTGTGGTAGCGGCGTGTATCGAGCCAAATTCGCAGCTCGTCCTGCTCCCGATCAGGTAGAGAACCCATCGCTATGGTGTCGCTGATAAGCACAGTTAGACGTTAGAGCTGCCTGTGGATATGCTGAGGATGACGCGCTCTGACGATGCGGTGTTTGGAAACGACGAGGGGGTCTTCTGAAGGGAACATAGCATCTGTCAGGGTCCAGAGTGACGGTAAGGGTTCCTTGGTGTTAAATTGGAATCATGGTTTCAGGCCTCATAGAGTGACACACTTTAGAGGGAAGCATCCTCATTGGGCGCAAAGACAGAATCATCCTCTTCACCAAAGGGAATAACGAGATGAGTCGCAGTTATCCATGTCGTTCTTTGGAGGCAAAAACCCCTTTACCCCCAGGTGCAGACGTTGCCAGTGTCCACACCGAAGCATGAACCGGCATATCCCAGCACCATGTCACGTTCGGACGTAGGCCATTCCTCCCCACCAGGAAGTCATGGATCCAAACGTTTGGTTCAGGCACAGATCTGGTGTATCTTCGGTACTCCCGTTGCACGCGAATCGGAAGGTCCTTGGAGTCTACCCCAATCAAATGTGTCACGCGCTACTACACCTTGGGGCTTCCAAATGGCGCTGTCCCTTCCGATATCTCTACTGGAAGCGTATTGGCCTTAAATCCCAAGCCACCGGACCCTTACATACGCCCTGCATATGACGTCTCAATGAAATGGTAAGGTTTGGATCAATCACCCTAGCAACTTGCATTGCGACCAGTTCAAATCACGGAAACGGCTCCGAGCATTTCCCCGTTGAATTGATCTGATCTGGTATTCTCGCGAGATTCATTACTGCCAGACAATGATCTTCATCCGGGAAAAGATATTCGTTGATGAACGTAAACTGCTCGAATGAAGTACAAGGCAAATGTTGTACGGCTTCTTGAAACTACATGACCTCATACATATGCGGAATTCATGTCTGGCTACCTCAAGGATGCAGCTTCGCGTGTTCCTGCTAAGAAAAAAGTTACGACCTTTCGAGCTTGGCGAAACATTGGCATAGCGACAGTCCAAACTGTGCCGATAGTGTTCAAGATCTATGCTACAGCTCCAAGTGCTTGATTTCTTGCGCTTTCTCTCCTCGAGAGATAGTCGAAGTGCACTTTGTAAGCTCGCATCAAAACCCGTTGGTACGCCTTAGTTGAGTAATAGTTCAATGAAAACCTTTGAGGGTTTCTTTCTTTTCAACAAGTCTACCTTCTTATACCGTAAAATATAGTAGTCTTTTACGTTGTTTACTGATGTTTGCTTTCTTATCTCATCATTCCCAAAATATTTTATTGTGTTGTTTAGAAAGTCCTACAGCGAAGGCAATCCTCGCTCAAGTTGAAGTGTATAAGGACGCTATCGCGGCTCAAGTTGATGAAAAGGTGGATATCGTTGCAGCTCCGGTCACCGACGGAAAAACAGAGAGATGTTGGAGACGAGCGTTGATCAGGATGTCAGCCACGCCCACTGAACGATCAGATTGGTAACATTTCACACCTTGAGGTTGAGCCTAGCCCAGGCGAAACTTGACACGGTTACGACGAGGAAGTTGGCAGATCAAATCCAATTTAATTTGCCGCATGTGGGTTGCCATCTCTTGGTCCACATAGGGAACAATTGCGCCATGTTCCAGGGCCTCGACTCAAGCAAGTACACTTTCCTTGCTCTCTGCCTCCAGCACAGTGAACATTTCGTGCTCAATTGCTTGCGGCTTCCAGCACTATCCGACGCTTTGTAATAGATAGGCCGCCTTTTTTTTAGCTACGAAAGTTACCTCATCGTTAGATCGCGGTCTGTGCCACTCATGAGATTGGTGTCGACCTCGACGAACAAGCGTTAGCCCTTCGTGCTACTTCTGCAAACGGTCCGCCGAGACAAGACTTTATAACGAAATCTTGAGTACGTGGTCTATGAGTCACGCTAGTGAGGTTTACGGATATAGAACTTGTCGCTAGATTTATCTACTTCATTGTATGCACATTCCTATAAGTTCACCCTGAGTCGCTCTCTTTCCTCAACATTCGCAATTCTTTGATGGTATACTACCCCTTGACCTTGCTCAACTACACGCTAATACCTAACGGTGGCCACTATAAGTACTCCTACCGGTCGTCTCGTCATTGAAAGGACTGGTAACGGTTAAACATGGGTTCTAAATCGGGCTGTTGTACCTCCAGTAATCTTCGTTGGAGACTCCGGGGGTCCAATGGGCCATACAATCAATGCAGAGACCGTCGAAGTAACCTTCTCTCCCTACTACAGGGCAATGGACATGACACTCAGAGGTGACATCGCGCGCAGTACAAGCCATTTCATTCTGTGTAGGGATCTTCCAATCAGTAGCGTGGGGTTTCTTAAATTTGAAATTGCTGAGCTTTGCCTACATCATTGCGTAGTCAGTATCTCCTTCCCAGGACGAAGAATGAAATGGGACCAAATGGGACAGACGAGGTCTGGAAAGATGACATCGAGTACCAAGGCTTCGCTCATTGAGCACGCTTCCAATGCCCTCTCTACTAGCTAGACATCGATAGTGTGAAGAGCCTCGTAGTAATCGAATTAGCTTGCTTTCTTGCATTTGCACATGAGATTCTCAATCAGGATTGTTGACGAACGGATCCTGACCGCATTAAGCTGTTCTGTAGTCATGGTGTCAGTCCACTTGTTTATACTCTCTGAAGTGGTGTACGAGTATGGAAGTCAAATTACTGCGGAGAGAGACGAAGCTCATTATGCTTAGTGGGGTTAATCTCAGGGTAGCTCACCTTGGAATGAGTATGTTATGTCAATGCACCGAGCGGTAGATCAGCATCTAAAATTGTACACAGGTTAGAAACCGGGAATATTATATAGGTATAGAGTGACGGAAGGATGCTTATTGGACTATATTTCCAATCTTTAGACCCAAAAAGCGCGAAACGACGAGAGGTATAACGCAGCGAAAGAGCACCTGATAGCGTAGATGAGCCAGGAACAAGAGGCGCTTTGATGACACCGAGCGATGATGACGCTTTAGAGAGGTGAAAGCCCGTAGTCGAGTCGAGAAGCAGCCGCAGACAGGGGCCAGAGAGCAACGATCTGACCGTATCAGAGCAGTCGAGTTCGCAAACAGGCACATAGTAAAGGCAAAGAGCAACAACACGACGCATGGGATCGCTGAAAGCCCATAATTAACAGCCAATGCTACCTAAGCCAGCGCGCCGTGCACCCGATATACACGTTGACGAGGACCACCAAATGCCAATACAAGACAGCATAAGCTCCACATGTGCCACCTTTTTCCATATACTGAGTTCCAGCCAGCGTTTAAGGCATAGATGACCATGTCGCGAATTAGGGGAATATCCAGCCAAAAATACGCGCATGCTAGACCAACAATGACCCACGGCTGACACCCGCAATGCAAACACTTTTTCCCTGACCCTGGTGTACGTATGAAACGAAAATCCTCAACCCCAGACTGATGCTTGAAGAGATGATTTATTGCCCCAAACGCCGCTGCTGGTGCCCCAGGCACCCATGCTTGAATCTTTGTTTCCACCTGTGGGATTGGATGCTGCTGATGTTGATCGTTCGTTGCTGTTCGAGTTCGCGTTCGGGTTGTCGTTAGGAGATGAGAAGCCGTAGCCGAGAGGAGATGGCGATGGAGCTTTGCTGACGGCAGGATTGGAGGTTTGGCTCTGAGCTGGACGTGTGCCGATGGGGGCGACGCCTGGCGCAGAGGTTTTACTTTGACGGGGCGGGGAACCACCGGGAGACGAGGTTGATGTACGACTGGATTGTTGGGTCTCGAAGAGGCTAAAGTTCTGGCTTGGGGGGTTGGAAGCTGGAGATGAGGTGCTGTCGGCACGAGATCGGCCTTGCTGAGGTTTTGGGGACGGTCCGGTTTGGATGTTCTCGTTGGCATTCAGCTGGCCTCCTGCTTCAGCGATCGTAGACTGCGCCTGGCTTTGACCCTTTGCGAATGCGTCGTAGGCAAGTGGAGATGGTCTTCCACCAGCACTCGTGTTGCCTGACGGTAGATTAGACGGGCGAGGTGTGTGGCTCTCGTCACCAAAGTTGCCGCCTTCGTAGTGTCGGCTGCTCTCGTTTCCGTACAGTGCTCGGTGCTGACGAGCGATGAGTTCTCGGCGGTCCTCCTCATTCATGGTATTAGGGCTGATTGCTCGGTCAGATTTCCCTTGTGTAGAGACATCTACCAGTGCACTACTCGTAAGCCAATGAACCCAGTGCAATGAGAAACATAGACTTACTTCTGTTGTACTGCTGCTCCTGATGGTAGTTGCGAAGCTCGCGCTCACGTTGGGCAGCCATGCGACGTTTAGCTTGCAGCAACTGCTCTGCCTCGTTTGGTCTTGGCTGGTGTCGCTGATTTGCGTAGAAGCTCTGGAGGTTGGAGCCGGAGTGCGGGCGTATCTGTTCGTAGTCGCCAATTGAATGTCGTTGGGGCATGCCACCCATGCGAGGATCTAAAGGAATCTTGTTAAGAGTCTCGAGCATGGGAGGGGCTCTTTCTGCTTGTAGTCTTACTGAAGTCAGAGAACGGCTGTGCACCTCCCATCATAGGCATGGAGTCTCGTCTTGAGGTGGGCAGGTTGAAGAGCTTGCCACTCTTGTTTAGGATGTCAACTGCGCGATATACCTCTAGAAATATGTCAGCCAAGCTCCGGCGCAGTTTCAAACACGCTATTTGAGTAGACAAGCTGTCAATGGCGATGGCAGTGGCGGAGGCTGTAGAGCACGAAAAGCGCAAACGCACATATGCAGAAGAGTAGATCACGGGCTAATTGCTCAGGTATCGAGCCTTCCAAAATGCATTAGAAATGTGCAGAGGAGGGTAGCCATGCTCAATCAAGTGCTCAAGATGAGTCACCGTCAGGTATGTCGCAGGGCTAAAGATCCCGAACACCGCCAGATGCGAGCGCGAAGGGGCGGACTGCTCGTCTGTCAAACGCTCATGCTTTTAGAATGAGTGGTAGCCGCGAGGGGCTATGGAGAGCGAACATCGTAGGATGAATTTGGAGAAGAGTAAGCAAAGGGGTAGTTGGGAGGACAGCAGAGCGTGTCTATCCCCAAGCACAGGTGCAGGAGAGCAAAGGATTGGTGCAGCCAGCGCTCGAGCAGAGTCGCGCTTCGGTACTGGGAGGCTTTGCAATGAACCTAAAAGCCCCAAGCTGCTACTCAGGTCGACCGCACTTTGTGCCCAATCAACGACGCTGGCGTCCAAGACCGCACGTGTAGTGGCACCATTGCGTCGCAGCTCTTCCAGTGCAGGAGGGTGCTAGCTCTTAGCCAATCGAGAACAGCGAACTATAGATCTTCCAAAGTAACGCCAATGCCTGCATCGCAGCTCTAATGTACGTACCTTCTATCTGAGTATCGAAAGCCCCTACATCCTCATGCTGCATGGTCGAGCTTGCTCCTGGAGATCGGTCAGAACTCGGCTGCGACTGGTACAGCGATTGAGTGGACATACCCGAGCGTGACGGAGGAGGTTGTTGGTCCCACGTGGCCTGCCGCGCGGGCAATTGCCATGACTGGGCTTCGTAGTATGACATTATGAAACGAATTTCTGAGGCCGGGCACGGAGGAGGTAAGGGGATGTCTTGCCCAAAGGACGAAGTGGAGACTGTCAGGTTCAATATGTGGGTCAGCACACATGCAAGTCAAAGGACTTGATGACAATGCTTGGGCATCTCGAGCTTATCGTCTCTGTGTAGATGTTGCGGTGTTGCGGTGTTGCGGTGTTGCGGGTTTTTTGTTTTGCGGATCGTCGTTGCAAAATTTTTCTCGTGCTTGGCGAGGAAGTTGGTGCAGGCACTCACAGATTAGCGAAGATAGCCGGCCCACTCCGTGAAAGGGTGTGTAGAATGGTCGAACAGGATAGCGTTGGAATCATGTAGAGAGGAGGAAAAAAGGAAAAGGAAAATGAAAGGTGCACGAAAGTTAGATTCGGGGGGTTTAAGATGAGCAGGCTAACGATCTAGTTCTTGTCCTAATCATCGGCTCGACAAACCGCGCTGGGTAAAGAAAAAGGAAAAGGAAAAGGAAAAGAATGGGCGAGCATGGGCGAGTATGGGCAAGTAATGAACAAGGGCAACACTACCGGAATACACTGAATGGCCTGGACTCACATTCCTTTAGCAGCAACAGCACGGAGCTACATGGTACTTCATTCATCTCCCTTTTCATCTCATAACTTATTATGCTGTTGCATCCGTTCCCCCAACCAAGCAACAGGTCACATAATGCCAATTGTTTGTCAACGCAGGCAGAACTACCACCACAATCCTGGCCATCGAGCTCTGAACGAGCTCGAGAATGCCATTGTACTGCAGAATACTGTCAACAGCCACAATAACGAGTGGCTGACAGCTCTTCAAAGCCTCGAACGTTGATCCCAATTGAACTGCCGCAAAAAAGGCTTCTAGAAACAGTTCTATCGAGCCGTCCGCGGGCCTATCCACACCATCCTGCAGCATCCCGCGTGACATCCGTCTTAAGTTGCCTTTGCGACCACCATTCCGAACCGATGCTGCTGGCCCAAATCTGGGTCCGCTTCGATCCTTTCGTCGATGAGCATGCGCTTCATGGGTGGCAAGCTTGGTAACAGAATAAGTGACAGTCTTGGACGCCAGTGCGATCGCCTCAGGTACAAAATACCGTCGAGTTGAGGGCTGGATTGGGCATTCAAGTCCATCTGAGAGTTAACAGGTTGAACCGCAGCTCATCTTGTGCGCGGGTAGGAGAACTTATGTGTTGCCATCTCCGGGCTCTTTAGCCCTCTCGATTGCCAATAATGTTGATACAAAGCCTGGTGGCACGGGTGGCTAGGTGGAGCATAGTGGAGCGGACTCTTTCGGTCCCCTCTCATTGAGGGAAAATAGTGTTCAAGAATTTGCTTGCGTAAAAGCAGGCTGGTTCAGAAGTAAGACGTGCTGTTGAGTGACACATCTGCGTATCACTTCTGGAACCGCTTGAGCTGCCATCACCACTATTGGCACTATTCGTGAGAGCTTGCATCCTCGGTTGTGAGAGGGAAAAAGGGGTTAATTCTATGCAGAAGACACTTTTAATGAGCTCCAGGAAACGCCATGACTAGACGAAGCACAAGGCTCTGGCCACAGGCGATCAGGCAGGAAACCAGCCTCGTGGGCCATGTATGGCACCTTTGCATGTATTGGCTCTACAGTGAGTCGATAGTACCAGGCATTGTCTAGCTTACAACTCCAAATATGGACCTGTTTAAGAGCGTCCATAGCTTGATGTCGAGTGATCAAGTTGTGATCAAGTACCGAACAAAAGGCCTACAGAACGAGCAAGTGCCCACACAAGGATACCATTCACTCGATTCTCAACATTTGTTTTTTGTTCCTCTACAACCTTCCAATTTACGATGATGAACAATGGTCGGAACATGTACTTAACATGCAATCTGTCTGCGAAGAAGGGTTCTGTGACGTTACTGTACTTTTACTTCCCCTTCCCCACCAAAGCCCGAAAACCGAACAATTGCCCCGCTATCGGTTGTCTCCTCATCAGATTGGACCATCGTCAAATCATCTTCATCATAGAGATCATACAACGATAATAACTATCACATCAACATCAACATCAACATCAACATCAGACAACCCAGTTGACTCTAGTCCATATTCACAATGGTCAAAGCAGGTGAGCTCATACTTTGAACCCTTCTTTTACTGCAGGTACCACTTTGGCGTGAGCAGCTTTGAGCGAGTCAGAGCCACTGTCACCTCGTGGCAGACGCCTTGTGGCACAAAGCTAGACTCTCTTTTCCAATGCTCCCTAGCACCGTCCATAGGCCACAGCCCACCACCCAGCGCCACTTCTCGCTGCTTCCGGAACTTCCACACTTCCACACTTCTCCCACTGTTTGCCCTTGTCCCAGAACCGCCTTCTTCTTCAACATATCCACTAACAAGAATATGGCTAATTCACATCCTCTCCACAGTCGCAGTCCTCCGTGGTGACTCCACCGTCGCTGGCACCGTAACCTTCGAGCAATCCTCCGAACCCTCCCCCACCACCATCTCCTACGACATCAAAGGCCACGACGCCTCAGCCGAGCGTGGTATGCACGTCCACCAATTCGGCGACAACACCAACGGCTGCACCAGCGCCGGCCCTCACTGTGTGCTTCCTCCATGCCCATCCCGATCAGCCACTCTCGCCCATATCACTAACAGGGCATTTGCTATAGTCAACCCCTTCTCCAAAACGCATGGCGCCCCCAGCGATTCCGAGCGTCACGTTGGCGATCTCGGCAACTTCAAGACTGATGCCGAGGGCAATGCGAAGGGTAGCGTTGAGGACAAGCTGATCAAGCTGATCGGGCCTGAGAGCGTACTGGGACGTACAATCGTTGTACATGCTGGTACCGATGACTTGGGCAAGGGCGGCCATGAGCAGAGCAAGGCTACAGGCAATGCGGGAGGGAGGCCCGCGTGCGGTGTCATTGGCATTGCTCAGTAGAAAGTACCTAGGACGTCTACAAAGACCAGCAGGAAGGGGTGAAAGTGTAGCATTGGTAGAGAAAAACATGCGTAAAGGATGAGTTTGTATGTAGCAAATTGCAAAACGTTGAGGTGTTACGGTCACCAATAAGCCAGCCTTGTTCCCATTTGACTTGCGACTAATCATAAGACACATAGAATCCTTGGTCTCACCTATCGAGTACGTTACCGAAAGGGAGTGCAAGATATCAAGCTGGAGAGTGGAAGCATGGCTTTTGTACGGAATCTGGAGCTGCAACGGGGTAGTATCTTAGGCATCTTACCGAGAAGAAGCCATCTCAAAAGGCTTGCTGGTCCATAGAATGAAAAACAACATGAGGGAGCGTAGCAAACATTCACTGAATCTATGACCGTCAATACAGTGAATCGTAAGGTAGCGGTATGTTCTCGGTCAAAGCGTATCAGTACTATGCACTATCCTAACTTTTCTATCTTCAAGCTCATGCGTGTGATCCATATGCTCAAGCGTCTCCTAATCCTCAGTAACATCCCCATACTCCCACATTCCCAAATTCTTCTCCCTCGCCTCCTGCTCCTTCGCCTTTAGCGATTCCAAGACTTTCGTCCTCGCCTTCTCCCACCCTTTGAGCTTCCTACTCACCATAGCCATACCTTCAGCTACGACCTCAGCATTGACACTCGCGTCCTCCCCGCCCTCTTTCTCGGCGTCAAAGAGCGTGACCGACAAGGTGGCGTCCTTCTCCTCCGCATCAATACTAGCAACCAACTGTCTACCAGCTGCGATTTGCTCGACAAAACTGCAGGCATCAGCTAGATAGTCGACCATCGTGGGGAATTGAAGGAATGAGAAGGCCGCGTCGATAGCCTGCCCCCTTAGTTTCCGCGTCGAGAACTGCGATTGGCTCAAAGGCCTCAGCTCGCTCCAGGGCAAGGTCTCGCTGTTACCATAATCGATGAATAGCACATCAGCCTTCTTGTTGTCGCGGTCATTACCTCGTATGCGGGCACGGTACCATTCGCCATCGACAGAGAATTTGGCGGCAACGAAATCGCCAGCTTTGGGTGGAGCGGAGAGGGATTTCTCAGCATTCGGGGGTAAGCGGTGGTATTTGGCAAAGGCGGACATGAGTTCTGTGAGAGCACCGGAGGTGTTGGGGCCGATAATTTGTAGTTTTAGATGAGCGGTGGCGGGGTCGATGTCTGCGCAGATTTGGAAGTCAGCACTACTCTTCATTATTAGGGTATAAGCTGTGAGATATATCTGGGAGTGCTATTGAGCGAAGAGTCCCAAGACATATTCAAGATATGGAACAGATGGGGGGAAATGTCTCCATAAAATACGTACGTGTAATCATTACATCACGGTAGTCTTTCTTTGTAGGAACAGCGGCGGTGTCGGTGGTACCGTTGGTGCAGTGGTCGTTGAGGGAGAGGTCTTCGAACTCGTCGTTGATGGATGGGTCGTAATCATGCCACATGCCTTTCTTCGCAGCTTTGGCTTTCCCTTCGGCAGCAAAGAGCTCGTTGCCAGCGTTAGACTTTTCAGCGGAGAAGGCGTGCACGCTCGCGAAGCCTTCCTCGAGGAGTATTTTGGCGAAGTTCTCGCGGTTGACGTACATGGTGCCGATGAAGCCGCCGACTTTGTCCATGGCTTCGACTTCGATTTCGACATCGCGCTGGTTGCAGCGGCGGTTGGCGAGGTCGTGGGCTTCTTGGCCGAATGGTTCGGGTTTCTCGTTCGCGTTGCGAGCAGAGCGTGGCGTGCGGATGCAGGAGAGGACGAAGGTGATTTTAGCATTTTCTCGGTGTATGAGGACTGTGAAGCGGGAGCCGCTTTTAACGAAGTCAACGACGGCGGGTATACGCTTTTTGTGTTGGAGGGTAGTGAATATTGGGGTGGCTTTTTGGACAGACACGGAGTAGTCTTGGTAATTTTTGGCTACTGGAGGTTCTGCTGACCATATTCCTTTCAACTCGGTTTTGGCTGTTTCTTCTGCGGCTAGCAATTCGTCGTATGCGGGACTCCGATCGTCTGCCAAAATGTTAGCAAACAAAGATAAGGATACTTGAGTGGCATGACTTGCCATCATCCCGTCGATGCCGTATTACGGAAGCATAGCCAGCCTCAACCAATTGAAGAGCAACGTTCTTGTTGTTTACTAGGATTGTAACAACATCGCGCTCCTCGAAACCCTCGGTAGCGGCCTTCTTGCCATCTATTGTCACTTTGACGTGCTTTCCAATAAGTTTCTTTCTCAGAAACTCTTTCGCTTCTTGTTGGAATGGGCCTTGCTTAGGATCTGTCGGCTTCGGCTGCCTGATGCTGCTCAACTGCACCCGCTTTTCTTCACCTGATCTTCCACGTAAGTAGACGGTGTCAGCCGCTTGGACTCGAGTCACGGTTTCGTCTGTCTGAGTGGCTCCTGATTTAGTGTTTGTAGCGCCTTGGAATACGCCAAGCTGCTGGTCTTTTGCATGTTGCTCAGCCAGTCGAAGGACAGGCATTTGGCTCCCTAGCATGGTAGAATGGTGATCTGTGCACTTCGCTAGACCAGCTTCGAGCACAAATTTGGCAATGCTCCCATTTGGATGCCTTACTACACAGACCAGCTGACCTTGAGGAGTAGTTCCAACAACATCAACTTCGACTTTGCGCTGCAGCAATCTCTGTTCAACGAATTGCTGAGCCTCAGGACCGAAAGGTTCTGCAGGTTGTTCTCTTCCGTCAATGGTCCGCTTGGTCGTTGGTGCTCTTATACCGGCAACGAGGACCATTGTCTGCACATGCTGAGTGCTTGATGGTATGAGCCGGATAATCATCCGATCACCAGTGACAACACGTTCGACGATGGCATTTATGGGCTTCCCCTTCCATTGCTCGACAAAGCTCTGAGCGTCTTGTATCTCGTATCGGGTTTCTATCTTTCCACCTTTGGAGGACCAAACGCCTAAAGAATCAGTTTTAGCTTTGGCTTGAGCAGCTTCGAGCTTCTCTAAGACCGCTTTTGACTCGTCTGATTCATCCTTGCGGCCGGCATCATCCCTTACCTTCAGCCATCCTGCTGCCACTGCAGCTTCGGGCAAAGTATCCTGGCTTTCAAGTTGGACAGTTCCATATTCTCGCTTTCCAGTAGGATTGTACAGGACATTGAATCGTACAATTTTACCCACTGTCAAATTGCGAAGATATTCCCTGGATTCATAGGCGAATGGCTGGCAACAACAAGCAATCAGCTACATCCCTTACCCACAGAAGCCGGCTACGACTGACCTCATCACCTTCTCTCCGCAATCGGGGTGCGCTGACATAGGCTAGACTAAGCGTCCTCTCTAGACTTGTGTTGTTGGGATTGACCAGGATTAAAGTATCTCCTGAGGAGACACTCTTGACCTTTGCCTGCAAAAGCTGCATTTTAGCCAACAACCGTCTACTGTTGACGTTCTGGCTTTCTGTAAAACAGACTTAAATGCCGCTTATGGTCTGTATACAAAGTCAGGCGAGAGAGAAATTTTGGAATATCAGAAAACATGAAGTGGCCTATACCGCAGGTCTTGAGTTTTGTAAACGCCTCACAAAACTTCAAGGCTTGAAAATGCAACGCTTTGGTGGAAGGAACCGATGCATGGTGTCACGCGAGGTCTGGAGAAACCTACTAAGTAAGAAAGGTGCCTCAGTTACTAACTACACAATCGAGTACGATGCTAGGCAATGCAGATGCAGATGCAGATGGAGACGCAGATCCGGGTGTTTTGATACTCCAGATACTGAAGGCTTTCGATTTCGAACGATTGGCTTGATCAATGTCGAATGCATGCTCGTACTGAGACACGAAACGACTTTGTGGGGAAGAACTTCGGCTGTGGCGCTTCAGAAGCGCCACAATACCTTCTTTACTCCGAGTACGATGCCTATATAACGAACATATCCCGATTTCCGTATTCGCATACTAAAGAAAATGGATTCATGGGCTTCAGCTTCGCCTATAGTGGGTAAGCTACCTACGAGCTGTTACTACAACAGCCAAAACGACGGCCACACTTTGATATCAAGTCCAGCGAGATCGCCCCAGAGCTAGTGGGTCAGCTTCGACAAAGTGAGAGCTCCAAAGTATGGGAGCCGTTATACGCGGCCGTTGATCTTATCAAGGCTCCTTCTTCGACCATGGACTTGCCTATATAGGCCACGCTTCTTATCGTACTGCGGGGTAGTCTACGAGTATTGACTTCAAAGTTCTCAATATGTCCACTCTTGTCTTTTCCAGTCTTGTGCGTATTTGCAGACCCTTGAATCCGAACATATCGATTCCAAAGCTTCTAAGATGACTGTCATAGATACTAGTGGCGACTCTTCCAAACGCGCCGTCATAGGCACGTACCCCAACCATTGGCTTCATTCCTCAACGCCTCCTGGATTCGACCTCACGCGCCCTTCGCCTCCCGAGTATGCCCTGCCAGACCCTAAAGCCTCGATTCACCTCTCTACGACCACCACACCAATCGTTATCTCTCCGTCGAAGAGCGCCCTCGTGATCATCGACATGCAGAACTTCTTCATTTCCACATACCTTGGTCGACCTGCCGAAGGGGCTGGAAACAAAGCTGCACAACGACTTCTAGATACAGCGATCCCAGCAGCTCGAAAGGCGGAGATTCAGATAATTTGGCTGAATTGGGGTCTGACGGATGCAGAGATAGAAGGGATGCCACCCAGCACACGCCGCGCTTTCGGCTTCGAAGCTGCGCTTGGTATGGCAGGCAAGAAGAAGTCACCAGCAATTGATGCCCATGGCGTAAACCAGGCCGCGGCCGAGCAGTTCATACAAGATAAGGATGGTGTTCTGGAAGAATTGACGGAGAATGGGAAGCCGAAACGAATATACCAAGGGCTAGGTAGCGAGATTGGGTCTGTTGTGATTGAGAATGGCCAAAATGTTGATGCTGGCAGGCTCTTGATGCGAGATACATGGAATGCGGCGCTACCAACAGCCCTGAATGCTGCCTACCAGGAGGGCCATAAGATCAAGCGCAAACCCGATGTATGGATCCATAAGAATCGCATGTCTGGGCTCTACAGTACTACGCCTTGTACGGAGTATCTGGAGAAGGAAGGCATCAAAACGCTATTTTTTGCAGGTGTGAACACGGATCAGTGCGTTGGAGGAAGTCTGCAAGATGCATTCACCAAAGGCTGGGATTGCATACTTGTAAAAGATGGTTGTGGAACTACTAGTCCGAAATTCGCAAGTGATTGTGTGGAGTTTAATTGTGCTAGGACTTGGGGATTCGTGACGGATTGCGATGGGTTGAAGAAGGGGGTTCAAGAGATGCTGGAAGCCAAATAGGGATACGCTGTAAATCAGCCTACAAGGCTATTTCATACAGTTCTACTAGAGGGTCGCCATCTCCGCAAGGAGATTACGGGGGCGGTAAGGCTTAGTAAAGAATATATAATATAGTTGTATAATTATAATATATATTATTTCTATAAATTATTTACTCTAATTATTTAATTATATATTTCGAAGTCTATTTTAAAATAATTTATAGAATTTATTAGAATTTATATTAATTATAATTATTATTATTTAAATAACTTAAGGATTATTTTATTCAAAATTTTATACTACTCGTTAATATAATAATTATATTTACAATATAGATTTATTTTAATATTTACTTTTAATATAATAAATTTTAATCTCTTTATATATTTTTATTATTATTTATAATAATAATAATTATTTATTATTTATATAAATAATAGAAAGATCTAGAGATTTTATTCTTATAATTTAATATAATATTATTATTTATGAATTAATTATTAGTTTATAAAGTCGTTATTTCCGTAGAGAAATTACGGGAGCGATGAGGGTAAATTATAAATAAATAATAAAATATATAAATTACAAACGATAGTAAACTTAAAGTATATCTCTTTATTTATTAATTAATTAAT
>JAABUW010000846.1_pt1 | contig 56339 bp, 112 predicted proteins | sample 5560081 | NCBI WGS metagenome assembly JAABUW01 (sample SAMN10711882, study PRJNA513363) | rock metagenome | isolation source: Antarctica rocks | place: Antarctica: Victoria Land, Knobhead sud | reverse complement strand
CGGCTGCACCAACGCCCCGAGCTTTTTCTAGCATGCAACAGCGTTTTCGAATTGATTCTTTCCATAGAAATGATCGTAGACATGTGGAAAAGTTCGTTTCCGAAGAGTTTTGGACAAACGGAGCAGGCAACCGGCGGGATTTGGTTAGTAACCGTAGTAACCGTTAACCGTAACCGGCCCTAACTTCCGGTAACTGCCAACCCTACCTTGGGACCGCAAAAAAGCAAAGCGCGAGCGCAAACTGCCACGGAACAAGCGGCCCGCTTGCAGAGCAGCTTGAAACATATTCTCAAGCAGCTGTGCAAAGTTTGAGCGCAAGGCAAGCGCAGGTGTTCAAGCGCCAGCTCGAAAAGTGCATGTGCCTGATTCACAGTCGCCCCGGCGGTTTCCGCGGCGGGGCCACCCCACAGCATGCATGCATGCATCCCGTGAGCACAACGCCACAGCTGCAGGCAGCAAAGGAGCTGTCTTTGCTGCAAAGCCGGGCAATTTGACCCCTGTCCAAGGGCAGACGGTACAAGTCCGAGGGCAGCTTGCGCAGCCCCAGTCTGGGCGCCGGAAGCTGGCAGCCTCGGACGACGTCCCGCGACCCTGGGACCCGTCGTGGGGCCTATGATACCTCAAGGCAGTGCAGACGGTCATAACCTCCGCCAATAGGTAGGTGGCTAATGTGTTGATGGGCGTCATCATGCACAAGCGATTGCTGCCGGTGTGTGTATAGTCTATGATTACTAGGTAGGAGTCGCATGCCCGGCATGCATGACGCCGGCATCCGATGCACTCGGCATTTTGGAACAGGTGCGCGCACCCGGGCAAGGACGACAGGCACATGTTGCAACGATAGTGGATAATGTCTCGTATGCATATGCAAGCAGCACAAGTGATTCCGCGTCCGCAGCAAAACAGTGACAAGAGAAGCTTTGTCCGCCTCCAATGTGGTGCCGCCTCAGGAGCGAAAATCTCAGAAGCAAAAGTCTTTGTCCTTCTGGCGCTTGCTCAGAAAACATGACGTCCTGGTTGTCCGGCAATGCCAACGTTTTTAGCGAATTGCCTCGGAAGCGGAAGTCTGTCTTTCTGGCGCTTGCCTGCCTTGTCAGCGGCCGGATCGAAACCCTGCGCCGCCTCACGATGTCCATTGCCACGCCAGCAGCCGCTTCCAAACGCCTCAGATGCGGAAGCAGCCGCCTCGAAATCGGAAGCCGCCTCAGAAGCGGAAGTCCTTGTCCTTCTGGCGCTTGCCGGCCTCATCACCGGCCGCCTCCGCACCGGGCGCCGCCTGACAATTGCACTGCCACGCCAGCAGCCGCCTCAAAAGCCGCCTCCAAAGCCGCTTCAGAAGCGGAAGTCCTTGTCCTTCTGGCGCTTGCCGGCCTTGTCGGCGGCCTTGGAGTCGGCCTTGCGCTTCTGCTCCCGAGCCTTTTTGGCCACCATGTCCGAAAAGTCCTCCCGCTGCGGCGCCGCCTCCGCCCGCGCCGCCGACATGCGGTCCTATCAAGTGCAGAGCCAACACATCTCGAGCGCCAATACATCAGAGGTGCGAAGGATCATGAGTACAGGACAGGGGCCTGGTGGGGAAATAGAGATGCTGCTGCTGCAGCAGCACCTAGCGACATTGGTGCTACGGGTCATGCTCGGCTAGGAGGCTGGCGCAGGCTACTCGTCAGCATCGTCAACGACAGGTCAGTCCAGAGGGCAAGAACTGCAAGGGCGTAGTAAGCTCTTGCGTTAACGTGCAGCACATTCCGCACCTGCAGCAGCTGCTGGCGCTCGGCGTCGGTGAGGCCCTCCAGCTCCTCTGGGTCGACCGCCACACCGACGTCTGTGCCGGCCGCGCCGCGCTCCCTGTGCAACATCAACAGAAGGGTCAGCGTGGTGCACCTCAGAATGTGGGCAGACACAGTGCACTCCATCACCAGGCCATGCAGTAGCCGCTTTCCTGGCAGCGTGCAAGCATCTACAGACAGCGGACCGGCCTGTTTCAGCACCACTGACTGCAGCAACTGCTCTCATGGCGGAGAAATCAGGCTCCGCCAGAGCTGCCACTTGCTGACATGCAGTACAGCAAGCTTCGACAAGGGAAATAAGTGATGGTGTCTGGAGCCGGCGGCAGCAAGGTGCACTTGCAGGCTGCCTGCGGCCGGGCCGGGCATGGCGACGGCTCGCCGCCGGCGCCAGGCACCACACAATGGCAAGACGTAGGACCACAGCATTCGGAGGGCAACACAAATATAGAAGACCCACTTGCGCAGGCTGCCGGCGGGTGGGCCGGGCATGGCGGCGGGCTCGCCGGCGGCGCCGGGCACCACGTAGGTGTGGTCGCTGCCCATGAGGCCCTGCCCCGCCGCCGCCTCCTTCTGCTCCAGCACCTGGTACAGCTGCCGCTGCTCGCCTGCGTGGAGTACGATTGCAAGTCACTCCACCGCTCAGAAAGATTCGTTCATATAGAAAAAGTCGTAAGATTTTGCGGCTGCCTCCTTCTGCTCCAGCACCTGCTGGTACAGCTGCCGCTGCTCGCCTGCACGAGAAAATGCAAGTGTCAAATAACTTATCAATGTACGGATTTCCCTGACTGATTGAGGATGGAAGTGGCAGGCGACTGGCTGCAGAGCGCCCATTCTGTGCAAGACACCACTGTACTGCAAATATAGCGTGGGGCAGTGCACCACCGGAGATTATTGCGCGTCTAGCAAGGTGACTCAGCTTTTGGTTGTCGCACCCATCTCCTTGCCCTTGCGCAGGTCCAGCATGTCACGAATAGAAGTTTCAAGCTCGGATGAAAGGCGGATCTGTGGAAAGGCAGAAAGGAAATGCACGAGCCGCCTCACCCATCTCCTTGCCCTTGCGCAGGTCCAGCACGTCGGGCGTTGGGATGCCGCTCGGCAGGCTGCTGCCGTAGCCGCTAGCTATGCCGGACGCGATGCCGGACGCGATTCCGCTCGCCAGCGCCGCCTCGTCTGGCTCCTCCTCCTCCTCCTCCTCTTCCGAGGATTCCTCCTCTTCCTCCTCCGACTCCAGGTCGCCCCAGTGCGCCTTCTTGTCCACCTGCCAGGGGAGAGGGGGAATGTCAGATGGGACAGCTACCGACATCCTGCTCACCACCTCAACGCCCTCCTCGGACTGTGGTGCTCCGCACAAATGTTGCCATACACCGAGGTTGAACGACATGACATAATCAAATCACAATTGCAGAGAAAAGTGGGATGTAGATTGACGATCCAATCGAAAAGTTGTCCGCACTGCCTCGTTGCCCTCCTCAAACTGGTGCTCCGCAGCGACATCGCCGTGCATGGGGATGCCGTTGGGAGTGGCCATTGCAGAGCAAAACCGGATATTAATTGGTATAGAAATGACATAGTGAGAGTGATTTCTCACCGCCTCGTCGTCCTCCTCGAACTGGTGCTCCGCAAAGACGTCGCCGTACAGCGGGATGCCGTCCTCGTTGACAGGCGGCTTGCCCCATCCGCCGGGCTGGTAGCCAAACTGCGCATCCGGTGGGATGGGCGCGTTCAGGCCCGCGATCTGCGTGGAGTATAGAAAGGCAAATTACAAAATCGAAAGATCCTGACTAGTCAGGCAGAAGATTGATCAAGCCGCCCGGCTGGTAGCCGAACTGCACATTTGGCGGAATTGGCGCATTCAGGCCCGCAATATGCGCACAGCATTGCACCGCGCCTCAATTCAAGGACTGTGTAGGTGACAGGATGTTAGCCTTGCTAGTTGCTTGATGCCAGCTGTGTCCGCAGACACGTGACCTGCAGCTGCGGTTCAAGATATGCAGGCGATGGCAAAATGGGACGGCATAGGATGTGCGCTTGACTGCAAAAAGCCACAGCAGGAGGCCTGGCGGCTGTCAAGGCAGCACAGCCTTCGCAACTGCCGTAGCAAGAGGTGACATGAGACATGTCACCTGAGTCAGGTAGCCTCTGGGCGGGGACGCACATGCAGATTGGAACAAGACGGCAATCTCGCAATGTCTTGATTGCAATTCAAAACAAACGAGATGTGAACAGGGCCGCACGGGCAGGTCGGGGTAGGAGGGTGGAGGCCCGTAGCGCTGCATGTTGATGAGCCAGGGCGGCGGAGCGTCCTCCCCCATGCCCAGCGCCTCCCGCAGCTCCGGTGTGATCAGCCCCGCCTTTGCGCTCTTCACCTGCGGTCGTCCATGGCATAGTCTAGTTGAGCTAGCTGTGCTGCTCACTGGCCGTAGCTGGATTTTGCGTGGGCTGCGACAAAGGTTCCCTCGGGCTGGATAAAGCGTGGAGGTGACCAGGTGCACAAGTGATGCAATTGATGAAGGGATCCGGAAGAAACGGAAGGCGTACCCGGGCCTCGAACTCCTTGCCCTCGTAGTACAGCTCGCCAAGGCCGGACAGGTGCGGCTTGGTCTGGTACTTGAAGAAGGCGTCATGCAGCACCTGGTAGTCTATGTCCAGCTTGCCCATCTTGCCCTGTGGTTGATAAACCCGGAGCATTGCGTCGTGGGGTGGTTTTGATGCAGCACCTGTCAGTGTGTGTTCAGCGAGCACATGCCAGAAGGCTGCAATGCAGCAGCCCCCAGTCATGCACTGCGCACCCCCTTCCGTCGCGCTGGTGCTGGCTGAACTGCTGGCCGGACTCCTGGAGGAGAGAGGCGCCAGCAAGGCGACAGCATCTCAAGTGGGCACGGGGGCTGCCAATTTCAACAGCAGAGGCGCACCGTCATCTTGTCGCGCTGCTTCTGCTTGAGCTTCTTGCCCTCCTCCTTCTCCTTGTACGCGCTGCGCATCTCGCTGATGCCGGTCGCCTCAATAAAGTCCGGCAGCACGAACGGCGGCTTTTCAATGCCGCGCTTGCCCTGCAGACAATTTCGTCAAGCATTGCTGAGAGACGTGAAGCAAGCATTGCTGAGTTACGTGAAGCAACAAAAGCTTTCCGACACCAAGAACTGTCATTTCTTTCCCTCTGGTGCAGAGTGGACAGCGCTGTTGATGTGCTCTGCCGCAGACAGCCAGCTGCGCACCTGCAGATATTTCCGCTTCTGGCTCCAGTGGCGCGGCACCGCTGTCGTGTTGCGGAGCGCCTGCGAAGGCACACCAAGCATTCGTGGCCGTTTGTTCATGGCTCCTGGTGGTACAACGGACGGAAGGGTAAAGGAATGGATGTCTGACGTCTGCAAGTTGAGCCAGCTTATGCTCCGCTGGTGTTTCACAGCAGCAGGCAAGCACAAAAGCGCAGTGGCAAAGTGACAGCATGTGTAAATAAGCACCTTCAACCAGACGAGCAGGCGCGGATCTGGCGAGGTGACGTCCCACACCTCCACCACCTCCGGCCGCGGGCACATCTGCAGCAGGCACCCGTACGCTGCCGTCAGGCGTCTTCTCAACCAAACATGCACCAGAAGGATTAAACGGCGCCTACTTGTGACAACCCACACCTCCACCACCTGGCACGTCAGTAGTAGGGCACGTGCGCGCTGCCGTCAAGAGCCCGCTGTGCATGTGATGCACCACAACGACTGCAAAGGACATCGAGCGGTGGCGCGCCAACGAGCCTGCTATGCCACAGCAGCACGAACACTGCCGTGTGCAGGACCAGCGGCTCGTTCAGGGCATGGCATGGCTGCAGTGGCACAGTTGCAGCTGCGCGTCATGCAGCGATGTGCCTTCTGGCCAGGAGGGCAGCAGTTCAAGACAGGACCTTATCAGTTGTAGGAGATATATGTGTCCCACTAGAGATATCCTCGCCTGCTTCAGCGCGGCGATGGCCATGCGGCTCTCCTGCTTCAGCTTCTTCTTCGACATGCCAGTGGCCGCCTCCGCCTCTGCGTCGCTGTCCTCGTCGCTGTCCACTTCCGGCTTCTCCTCCTTCTCCTCCTGCAAAGGAAGAAATCACCTCTTCTGTGGTGCGGCAAAGTTGGTGCGATATTGAGTCGGATGACCTCATCTCCGCAGTGCTGTTGCTGTCCTCGTCGCTGTCCCCTTTTGCTTCTCCTCCTTCTCCTCCTGCGGCAAGAATAATGGAAGGACTTCACACTCGGTGACTGTGCCCTGAGCACTGAAGCCGCGAGCTGCCGCGCCGCCTGGACGATGCTCGGGACAACCCCGCTGCCGGCCGCTCCTGCCATGCTGTGCGCTGTCTCTTGAGCTCCTTGCTGCTCCACCTCCTCTCCCCGGTACCATTGTGCTGGAGGGTGGCACAGCCCATACAGCGCCGCATGCTTGTGTCTTTTCTAGGTGCCTTTTTTGATACAAGAGATGCGTCTTTTACAGTGCCACCCAAGGGAATACTGTTTGTCTCACCTTCACGACATCCTCGCCACCCTCCTCATCCTCGTCATCGCTCATCGGTGCGGCGCCGGTGACCTGCTCTGCCGTCGCAAACTTGCCAAAGATGCGCTTGAAGTCCTCATACGGGTCCGCAGGCTCCTGCGTCGCAAGAGTTTGTCAGCAAACGACCAGCAACATGCCTTCAATGCTGCAATGCAACGCATATTGCAAAAGTCGCGGTCATGTTTCCCAACAGGTCTTTCAACATGGATGTGCACTTGAGAGCATTCCTCAGCATGCCTTCTGTCTGCAAATTCGCCAGCAAGCCCTTACCTCCCGCTTCACTTCCTCCTCAGCGCGGGATCCTAGCCCAGGCGTCTCGCCGCCACCGCCAAAGCCCAGGCTGGGAGTGAAATTGCCCAAGCCTGGCGTGCTGCCTGCGCAGGTTTTGACAGTGATCCTGGTGAGTTACGACAGTGCTGTAGTGCAAGATATAATGCTGCGGATTTGACAAATTTCAACGACAGGGCCAACGACAGGGCAGAGCAAAGCAGCACGTTTGTGCCACTTGTTTTGTCGCAGGTCTGCCACTGATAACATGGAAGGCTGCCTCGTGGTTCAGCACATTTGACACTCCGCTGCACGGGCACCTGGCGTGTTGCCGCCGCTGCCGAGTCCCGGAGTCGCCCCGAGCCCTGGTCGCGTGAAACCGCCCAGCCCTGGGGTCGATGATGCGCCCAGGCCCTGGGTGTCTGACGCCCCTAGCTCGGGCATCGCCGAGCCCAGGCCCCCTCGCGCCGCAGCATCATCGTCATCAGCGGGCGCCCTTCCGAGTCCAGGCTGATCCGCAGCGCCAAAGCCCAGGCCGTTCAGGGCGGGCGTCTCTGTGCACGAGATAGACAAGCAGCTTGAAGCACGGGTGCGACTCTCGCTGTGGAGTGTTATGCAAGTGTCAGCTGGGTGAGGGGCGAGACGCTCGCGTCAGCGGCAAGCACACGTGTGTGCATTGTGGAGTTTTACTATGATGAGGAGTGTATCTGAGCGTGCACCTGACTCTGCGGGCTCCTCCGTCACCTCTGCGCCTGGCGATGCCTGGAACACCTCGTACTCCCGGGGCGCAGAGACATACTCGACCTCCGCTCCCAGCGAGGACGCCTGTGCGGCAGCAAGAGCGCACATATCAGCACGTCCGTCACAGTGCAGCTGGCGCCTTGCTCAGTTCAGCAGGCAGGCACATTGAAAGACTGACCTGCGCGCTGCCGTTGGCCTCCGCAGGTCGCTGTGTGACTTGCTCCCTGCGAGACAGAAGATGATCAAGCCGCAGCTGGGATTGCCAAACATGAGCATGTGCTTTCGGCACAGCAGCCAGCACGCCCACTTGCATGCAGCCAAGCGCGTTCCACCTGACGGCCTGCTTCGCGGCTTTGCTCTGCTTCAGCCGAGCTCTCCGCTTCTGTGCTGCCGTGAGTTTGGCGTTCCCTCCGCCAGCCTGAGCATCTACGCCTTTAGCGTGCGCTTCAGGCGCTGCAGATGCGGTGGCAACCGCTGTGTCGGCCGCCATCGATGTCGCTCCTCGAACCCAAGCGCTCCAGACACACACCAGGTCGAGTTGATGGATGTGCAAAAGTCTGCAATGCTGCGAGACCTGCCGCAGGCTTGCCTGAGCGAGGTAAGACGGGATAGATGTTGGATTGCACACACGCACGGGCGCAGGAGGTGCAAACGTGCGTTCTGCTGCGAACTCGGGCTGGCCATGCATGAGAATCTCGCGGGCTGGTAAATCATGCGAGTCCCGACTGTTAGGCGGTGATTAAACGACCTATGTGGCCATGTCCAGCGAGCAGATTCTGCTCAGCAGAAGCTCGTCAAAATGAGTCAATGCCTCGCGTCCTGACAGTCACTGTGAGGATGGAATATATCGCAGGGACGCAGGCCAATATTTTGGGTGTCCGTGATCATGAGCATACCATCGTGCCATCGCACGGCGGCGCCTGACAATATTTAAACACAAAAATCCCGATGCCCGACGAGGAATTGAACTAGCTACGCCTGCGGTTGCCGAGATCGCTCGCAGAGAGAAGCCTGCGTGACGATGGGAACCGAAGGCAGCCCCATCCCTCCTTTTGCAGTTCAGCTGTATGCGGCATGGCGTGCGCCTGATCGCCACTGGTCCCCTAACTTCCCCAGCATCTAGGCTGCCTGCGATTGGTAGCCATCCCGCTGCACAGATATGCCGGCGAGCGGCACCAGCTCCTCCTCCGCCCTGCCGCTGCCGTCGCCGCTGCTGCGCACTGGCCGCCGCCCGCCCAGCAGCTGCGACAGCATCGGCCGCCGCCGCCGCCGCCGCGGCTCGACGCACCGCCGTGACACCAGCTGCAAAGAGAAACCAGCGGCGCACGCCTCAGCAATCGCGTGATGCGAGGGCTTCAATGCATCAAGATCCGTCACAATGCGCTGCACAGGCGAGATACGTTGGTGATGTGCCGCTGTTCTGCAACCATCCCTGACACCGTCGCAAAACCACCTGAAAACCGAGGCCCAGTGCAACACGCAAAGACTTGTACCTTGAGGCACTCATCCAGAAGGATGACAGGCGCCGAGAGCCACAGCACCGCGCTCCAGTCCGCCCAGCTGAGCGCGGTCACCGAGAACAGCGTCGCGGCCCACGGCACGTACAGGATCAGCATGTGCAGTGCCTGCGGGCGGCAGGTATATGATAAGGGTTATATGCCGTTCGGTCCAAAGGAGAACAGCCTCGCGGCCCACGGCACGTACAGGATCAGCGGATCAGCATGTGCAGCGCCTTCGGTGGCAGGCACTCGCCAAGCTCATGACGGGACGGTCCAGAAAGCTTGGCCATGGCCGCAACTGCAAGGCGTCTTGTCAAGTGATGATGCAGGAAGGCAACGGCTCAATAGCTTTCCAGGGTGTTTGAGCCTGCAGAAGGCCATTCTGCCGCCATCACAGGCTATGCTGTTAGGCAGAGCGGGACGCACTATCGAGACTGCGATGGCCGCCTGCAGCCACAGGTTGCACCACGGCGGCTGCCGCAGCAGGCTCTCGTTCTCCGACAGCGCGTTCAGCGCATTGAACATCTCCACCACCACCAGCACCTGCATTATACACGAACGTATGCACGCGTGTCACGCCTGTCAAGGAGCCTGCGCGGAATACATCCTCCATGAAGATGTTTTGCAGACAGCCAATGCAAGTTTGGGCAGGTGTTCCGCGGGCGGCTCTGAGCTTGATCACAAATGCAAAGTTGAACCTGCATTCTGCGGCTTCTGGACTTGACCGCAGAAACCCACATGTTTGGCATGAACGCACCGTCATGGCGATGGTGCGCGGCGTGCGGTCGGCGAAGATGGCGCAGCTGTAGGCCTCCTGGCCCTCGCGGCAGCTCTGGAAGCCGGTCAGCTGCCCCCACGTGATGTGCGGCCCCGTCTGCAAACCAAAACGTCAACATGACAATTCAGTCGCACGGCCTTTGCTGCTGGATAAGCCGCTGCAGCTTTGGCTCGCACACTCTGTACTGACCCCAGCTGCCCTGTTGAATCGGGTCTTTTTGGACCGAGTGCATCAAACAATGCAGGTTCTGTTGACAGCATCTGCGGCAGAGTCGTGTGCACGGCATGAAAGGTTCAGCAGAGCACACCGCACACCACAGCATAGATCCATTCACATCAGGGAAGATGCGGATGAGGCAGCGCACCGGCGACAGCAGGAAGTACCACACGAAGCCCGCAGCGGTGGCGAGGCCCACGTAGGCGCCCACCACCACGTAGCGCACGATAAGCCACCGCGTCACGATCGAGTCCGTCGTCTTCCGTGGTCGTGCCTGCCGCACACCACGGATATCAATTACAGGCGCAGGACTGGCGTGCTCTCTGCTGACTGTGCACAGTGCACATGGAACCAGGAGCGCGCATCGTGCGGAGGGCACATTCATGGTCTTGACATTCCAGCCGAGAGACTCTCAGCAAAACATGGGCAGAGAGTTCGCGCACCTGCATGATGCCGGGGTCGGGCGGGTTGAAGCCGAGCGCCGTGGCGGGCAGCCCGTCCGTCACCAGATTCACCCACAGCAGCTGCACCGGGTTCAGCACCTCTGGCATCCCTGCACAAAATCGCACGGGCCTGGATCGGCATATCCTGTTGCAGCAGTGTGCGAGGTTCGATTTGTGTGTTAACAGATTCACCCACACACGCAGCTGCACTGGGTGGAGCACCTCCGGCATGCCCGCACAGCTTTGCACAAGCTCCACACAAAGATGCGCAAAAAACAAAACGCTATTCATCACTTGCAAGCATGTGCAGTCCTGGCTTGAGGCTGGACCCAGTGACTCACCCACACACCCACAGTTCAAAGCACAGACTTCGAGTTGCTACTGTATACGGCGTTGTCGCTGACAAAGCATTGAAAAGTCAGAACTGCCACATACTCACCCAGCACCGCCGCCACAAAGATGGCGACCACCTCACCGAAGTTGGAGGACACCATGTAGCGGACGAACTGCCTGGTGCCTACGAAAATTCAAGCGTTTACAATATTATTATTTTTCAGTAGCAGGACTTTCAAAACCTACCCAGCAGCGCCGCCACAAAAATTGCGACCACCTCGCCGATGTTGCTCGACACCATGTACCGGATGAACTGCTTGGTGTTGGCGTAGATGCAGCGGCCCTCTGCGACCGCCGACACGATCGTCGCAAAGTTGTCGTCCGCCAGCACCATGTCCGCCGCGTGCTTCGCCACCTGCCCACAATTTAGGTGAGGAGATGATGACGTCGGTGAAAATAGATGAATTTCAGAGTGTCGTCATGGGTTCGACCGCTGAACGGTCGTTGCAGGAAGGCGGCCACCAGCACCATGTCCGCCACCTGCCGAACTTTCAGGAGGAAATGTCGGGTTTTGCGACTTGCGCACGTGATGCTGCGTGTGCATCTGGCGGGCGACATTCTGCAACGTTGTCACCATTGACTGTTGAGCCTGTGCCAGCGACTGCTTGCGGACGCAGGGAAGCCAGCACAATGAAGCGACAGGATCCCGCAGCCCTGCTTTGAAACTTCCAGCGTGTTCGATTGCAGTGTTTGCAATTGCCCGACAGGAAATTCGCACCGCCGTGCCGGAGCCCATCGCGATGCCGATGTCTGCTCGCCGCAGTGCCGGAGCGTCGTTGACGCCGTCTCCTGTCATCGCCACCACGTGGCCCTGCAGCAAAAGTAATCAGGTGGGAGGATGCAGCAGCTCTCGGGATGTCCCATTCAAGAATGGATAAGCATTGCTCGAAAATGCCACAGCACCACGCCACAGCGCCACACTTGCTGCGCACCTGCCCCTTGCTGAAGGCGGGCTGGCAGACAGAGTCAGGCGGGAGGCTCACCAAGAAAGGCACACATATAACGTAGTGGCACCTGCATTTTGAGCAGCTCTACGAGGCGCTGCTTGTGGGAGGGCTCCACCCGCGCGAACACGGCCATGTTGGCGAGCGCCGCCGTCTGCTCTGGCCCTTGTAACTCGTCAAACTCCACGCCTGTATGCAAAGCAAGCTCAGCACTTGGCAAGGGACTGTACCACCCGTTGGAAACCGGCTTTCCTGGCAGGTTGGCCGGGCAGCAGAGCAACATAGCCACCCTTTCCTCCCTCTTTTGCCTCTTGACCTCTTGCCTCCTGACCGGCTGGACTGCCTGCACCTGCATGCTGGCACCACATTTGCAACGTGCTCTCTTCTCCTTATCCTGGGTACACCAGACATGGTGGCCAAACACCTGTGTAGGGGCCCAGCACGGGCGCTGCCAGGATCCGACAACCCGCCGACGGTGCTGGAGGCGTGTGGCAGCGGCTGCGATCCATAATTTCCTTCCTGTCGTTTTTCTCATGCGGGTGAAATCAATATTCGACAATCACCTGTGTAGGAGTGCCCCAGCACGGCGCCGCCGATGTCTGACAGCCCGCTGGCGTTGCTGGATGCATGCGGCAGCGGGTCCAGCACGCCAACCGCCCGGCACACCGCTTCCGCGGTGGCCTTGTTGTCCCCTGTCACCATCATCACCTGCACGACAATATGTCGTTGGTTAGGAGTCCTGTGCCATGAAGCACGTAGGCGTGAGTTTTGGTGTGGTTTCTTGGTGTGTGAACCACACTTGGTGCTTGCATCTCTGGTGCAGCATCCGTCAGGCAGCATTCCAGAGTGGCGTGCAACCACAGCGTCTGTACCAGTGCTGTTCAGCCCAGACATGCAGGGGGCTGTCAGGCCAAAGGAATGACGGGCAGCGCACCCGGATGCCGGCCGCCTGGCAGGTGTCAATGGCGGCGGCCACCTCTGGCCGCGGCGGGTCGTGCATCGCCGCAATGCCCAGGAAGGTCAGACCTGCCTCGTCCTCCGGCGTCACCTGTGCACAGCAGAAAAGGTTACAAGGGTTCGTGCGCAGCCGAAAAAGTATCGAAGCTATTCCTCTGGTATTTGCGCAATTGGTCGTGCAGTTGCCGAAGAGTCAGAAAAAGTCAGCCCCGCCTCGCCCTCCGGCGTCACCTGCATGCAGCAGAAGAGGTTTCGGAGCTGCTGCTCCAGTACTTTTGAGAAATGATCGTGCATCGCCGCGATGCCCAGAAAGCGAGCCCCGCCTCGTCCTCTGGTGTCACCTGCGTCGCATCAACGTTGATGCAACTGTTCCTGCGCACCTCCCACACAGCGTCCTGCCGAGCTGCCAGCGCTTCCTCTCCACATCTCCAGGCTGACATCTCTCACTTGCTGGGAGCACTGAGTAGCATTCTTCGACGCAGACCGCGCAGCGCAGGATGACCCTCTTGTATCGTCGCTATGGGAACCCACCTGCCGCCGCTGCGCAGGGATGCTTCTGGACGCGAGCGCCAGGCAGCGCAGCGCCTGCGCGCCGCCCAGCTCCTCGACCTGCCATATACAAATACGTATAGTCGATGCAAATACAAAACAGCCAGTGCTCAGCATACATGTTTTCGGGTTGACATGAACTATGGTGCGTGTCATTGTTTCTGACAGCATACATAAATAGCGTAATTGAGGATGCAAGACGGATCTCCCAAAAGATTTTGCGACCTGGCGCAGGATGTCGGAGCGGTCCGCGTCCGTTAGCGGGAAGGGCGCGCCGCCGGTGTTGGCCACAGCGTGGGTGCACCGTGAGAGCACCGACTCCGGGGCGCCCTGCAGATTGAATATTGCACAGTGATTATGCGCAGTGACAAAAACGCTGCGGCATCCTGAGAGATGGCCAGCTCAGGCTTTTGCTGTTGAAATACATGGGGAGATATGTGACGCTTCAAGAGGAGCCTCAAAAGCCAACCACGCCACATTGGCTCCAGTCACAGACATTGCGTCCATCCTGAAACCAGGTTCCTCTTCCCAGCGCAGCAAGTCTGCTCGAAGTGTGGTAATCGCACCTTTGTGAACAGGGTGAAGGGACTGCCGTCGCCGCCGCTGCTGCCGCCGCCGACGAGCACGCTCATCATCTTGCGGTCGCGGCTGAAATCCAGAATCGCCACGCGCGGGTGGGCGTTGCGCCAGGCGTCGTTGCAGTAGGTTATGCGCTCCGCGCGGGATAGGCCGGCCAGCGCGTCTGGCATGTTTGCGTACCCCTGCAGCCCGATCTGCAGGCGCAAAGGGTGCCGCGTCAGTCATGCACTTGACAGCAAGGTCTGCTGGATTCAACGCCGTTCATGCAACATGATCCTGGACAGGGTGCTGGAGCACAGTGCATGTGGGGAAGCCGCTGTCTGACAACACGTGATTGTGCGCGGCCCGCATTTGAAATCACGTCTTACTGTCGACAACGGGTGCTGCCCGCCTCTCACCTTCTCCACCAGCACCCGGAGGGCGACCTCTGTCGATTCACCGATGCGGTGGTAGCCGCCGCCGGTGGGTGGGTTCCCGGGCGCTGCGCCGGCGCCGCCCGAGTGCCTGCTCACGAGAAGGACATACATGCCTCAACTGCATCACGAGAAGTGGGCGGGTTGCCGCCCGAGCTGCCTGTGGTGGTGGAATGCGGCAGTCTTGAGCGCAGCTCACAGAAGGAACATGAAACTGAACTGCATCACATTGTCGCACGAAGTATGCGAGCCTTCCTGGAGCCAGTGCCATGTACAGACACACTGGGACGGGCAGCGCGGCCAGCGCTGGAGTTGCTGGGAACGCCTCAAGCGACCAACACAGACAGGAATTATGAGCCATTAACGGCGCACTGCGCCAATGAGCACAATGGATAGCAAAGAATGTAACAGATTAATCAAAGTCACCTGTCGGGGTCGTAGTAGAGGGAGGAGTCGTTGCAGAGCGCGGCGCACTGCGCCAGCGCCAGCAGCGCCGGCAGGTCCCCCGGCTGCTGCACCGCGTGCCCCGCGGCCTCCGATATCTCCCCCTCCGGCGCGTATGTGGTGCCTGCATTGAGCGTGGACACGAGTTTGACATTGGCGTTTCAGTGAAGAACAGCAGGTCGCCCGGCTGCTGCACCACGTGCCCTGTAGCCTCCGAGATCTCCCCTTCTGGCGCACACGTGGTGCCTGCAGATGAAAGAACTTGGGCTGAGTAGTGTTGTTGAAGTCAAAGCGAGCAGGCCACCTGGCTGCAAGGCCAGCAGCCTCCTCAAGGTGTGGCTGCGCGCTACACACTTGGTCGCACTTGCTGAGGTAGTGCACATCCGCGTTCTGGTCGAACAACTAAGCAGATTTTCTGTGAAACTACTCCAAGGGGTATGGCTCACCCGAGACATGGTACTGCGCCAGGTGCGTGGCGTCAGCGTGGCACAGCAGCCGCGCGACCGACATCTGGTTGGTGGTCAGGGTGCCCGTCTTGTCGGAGCAGATGACGGTGGTGCAGCCCAGCGTCTCCACGCTCGGCAGCGTCCGCACAATCGCGTTCTGCTTTGCCATCTTCCTGCAGGTCATAGTGAGAAAGGTGACTTTAGGCCGCAATTTAGAGATAAATCCAGTGCAAGGCGAGGCACGGCAACATGGCAAGTGTTTGTACGACAGCATGACTCAGCAAGTTCTGCAGAGCACGGCGACAAGGAACAAGACCCAGGATACCTCTTTTCTAGTCTGGAGAGTTTTGTCGTCTGGCGGCCAGCCGCACCTAGTGCCGAGCGCCAGGCAGGTGGTGACCACTGCGGGGAGGCCCTCCGGGATGGCGGCCACTGCGAGTGCGACTGCGATTTTGAAGTAGTAGATCGCTCCCTGCACAAAAAGGAGAAAACCCGCCCAACGCTCTGCAATTGTTGCACGGCACACTTGGCCCAGTCCCTGTGGAACGTTTTGGCGATCATCAACGGGTCACAGGAATGCCACAAGACAGGGGCATGGGCTGCGCTGTGCACACGAGAGTTCAAGAGTGCCACTTCCATGAAGACACGAGCAGCGAAGCTTTTGCTGCTGCGGGTGGACAATCGCTCCTGTGGGCGGATCATGGAAAGTGGGAACCTGCAGCCAGCCGCCATGGATGGGGTCCTTGAAGTGGCGGATGTTGATGACCCACACCAGGATGCAGATCACGGCGATGGCCTTGGAAAGGAAGTTGCCGAACTCGTCCAGCTTCCGCTTTAGCGGCGTCAGCTCCTCCACCTGTTGTGGATGGGTGAACACGAGGGGATAAATGGATAGCAATGGACAGAAGAGTTTGCATGCGCCAGAGAAGACAGCCGGAAGCTGAAAAATTCATCCAGCTCCTGCTTCAGCGGCGTCAGCTCCTCCGCCGAACACAGAATAATTGAATAGATAGCACTTCACGTAAGCCTGTAAGGATAGGAGGCAGGTGGCATCTTGTGTCACAGATGGAGGTGCTGGGGGTGGCGTCAAAAGCGGCGGCTGCTCACCTGATCCGTCATCGCATCGTGGATCTTGCCGATGGCGGTTCGCGCGCCCGTGCCGATCACTATGGCCCGCGCCCGGCCGGCCGTCACCACAGTGCCCTGCAGCACATTATGTCATGCTTGCAAATACTGCTCCTTGCTGTGCAGCACATCACGACAGCACGTTCTTGCGCATCTGCCATGTTCGGGGCTGGATGCTGCATGAATGGTCTGAAAACTGCACTCACCGAGAACATGATGCAGGTCTTGTCCTGGTACACCGCCTTGTGGGTGTCCACAGCCGCGGTGTCCTTTTCCACGCTGCCCGACTCACCCGTCAGGATGGACTGGTCGCACCTGCCAGTTCAACATTGGCCAACTACAGATAATCACCGGGACCAGAGAGCAGGAAGTCTGCACCAAGGGTGCGACTGTAGCATCTGCAGGCTTGCAGGCCAGCGACTCTGCGCACGTGTTTGAACAGCGCAGCGGCTGGCTCGCTTTTGATTGAACAGTCACTGTCGCTGCCGCATACCGCAACGTCGTGGACAGGCGCTCAGCGACGCGCAGGTCTGCGGGCACGTTGCCACCGACAGCCACCTCCACAATGTCTCCGGGCACCAGCTGTGCCGCCGGCACCAGCGCCAGACGCCCGTCCCGCAGCACCGTCGCGCTGTCTGCCTGCGCAGGCGCAGCAAGGAAGACTTTTGAGAGTTTTCAGCGCAGGCAAGCATTGGCCGCAGACGCAGCAGCATAGCACGAGCGTGTAAACATATATGTTTTGAGCTGTGTGCAGCGGAGCTGAGGCATGTCAGGTTGGCATCAGTGAGCTGACTGAACATCGAGCTGGCCACCGTTGAGCGCACTTACCTCGTATGCTTTGAGCTCCTCAATCGCCTTCTCCGCATTAGTTTCTGTGATAACGCCCACGGCCGCTGCAAGACCGGACGCTGCTGTCAGTCCAGGCGGTTCGATGTGTGGGCATGCTGTGATTGGCATCGGCCCACAGAGTCCATTTGGCGCATGTATCTAGCACCACGCGCAGAACATGTATATGCAGCTCAGCCGCCGGAGCAAGTCCTTACCATTGGCCAGAAGGATGAGCACAATGATTCCCGGCTCCACAAACGCACTGCACATAAAAACCTCAACATCAGCCACATCCTTTTGGCCGAGGGCCATCGGCACGAAATGCCTGGATCTCCCTGGAGACAGGGCTGACACAGATTCTCTCTGTTTCAGGTACTGCTCTCCTGGATGCCGACTGCCCAGCAGCAGCAACTGCATGCTCGTGTTTCCTCACCTGGCGCCGCGCTCGCCGTTGACGAGAGCAATGACGAGGTCCACAAATGCCGCGGCGATGAGCACTTTGACCAGATAGTCGTCAAACTGCTTCAGGATCAGCTTCCAGAACGGCGTGCCTGCGTGGGTGGGACCTTACTGCTGAGGCGTACGGCTTGACTGTATCCTCCCGTGTCTCGGGAGCTGGCGACAGAAAGAGTGTTCATGAGCACGCAGGTGAGGTGGAGCCAAGCAGTAGGGGCCTCAATTGCGCACCCGGATCCGCAGGCAGCTCGTTGGGGCCGTGAAGCTCGCGTGCCTGTGTCAGCATGTGTGAGATTGGTCGGTAGTTTATAAGGAATGGCTCGATGTGCTCAGTGTAATCCCAGACTCGCATGAACCAAGCGCCGTGCTGCGCCGCAGGGCGTGCTCAACAAGCCATATGCTTCGCGAATCTGTGCTGCCCACCTTGACGACCTGGTCGCTGCTCAAACCTTTCGCAACGTCCACCTCAAAGAACGACAGCACCTGCGCCAGCAGACAGGATCATCGATGCAAGGTTGGATATCACGGCGCAGCCGGTGGCGGAGACAATGCATTCAGCTGGTGGGGCGCACCTCCGCGACGTCGCGTGCGTAGGCTTCTTCCATCATGCGGGCCTGCCCAATCCACATCCGCTGTGCAGAGGTCGGGCAGAGACGTGCTGCACCCGCTGGTTCTTCAGATCAGTCTAGTCGAGCTAACACGAGCTGTCTATTGGTGTTGCGCGAACTTGACGTTCACTAAAGAATCGGTACACCGCCTGCAGTGAAGCATTGGCTGCAGGAGATGGCAGCTCAGGCCGGGCGTCATACACGGACTTGTACAAGTCGCAACAAGCGGCACTACCTCTTAGGTGCAGGTGCAGCACATGCAATGGCTCGCTGGAGGAGAGAGCAGAGGCTGCTCATATGGTGCAAACACGTGCCACAGTGCCGAATGCCACAGTGCGAATGTGGTGAAGTCAGAATTGCACTGCCCCGGACGCCGTGATGTTGCATGTCTGACAAAACTCCGACACCAACTCCAAGTGAAATGTACGCTCCGTGCGACTCAAGTTCTCATGTGCACTGCTCTACGCTACAGCAGCAGACATTGTCACACATCGACCAGCACACGCGGCGCCGAGCAGGCTGTTGATGCACGTCATTAATACCTCTGCCATCACGCGTGAAGAAGCTGGGCCAGTGCATGCGAAACCCAGCAGCGCGGCCGCAACGAGCAAGCAGATGATCATTCTGGATCTGCCACAAGATTTGCTGCAGGAGGTGCTGGCCTATGTAGGCCCTGGATGCTCGAGGTGCGCTACTGCAATACCCGCTGGCATAAGCCTATTATTCTGACAGACGGCCTGGTTCGCGTTGCATCTGTTCACGAATTGGTACAAATAGCCTGATGCTAGGCCCCCGGCGCGCAGGACGGCCATCTGCTTGCCGTTCGTGTGCCGCGCCTTCCGCGCAGCGCTTGCAGACACAACCCATGTGCGGCTTTGGGAGCACGTCGACCCGGACGCCTGCGCACACTCATGTTCTGAGTCCTGGATCGGGCTGCTGGACTGGCTCAATGCGCGTGCGCCGGCCGCCCGCAGGCTCAGGCTGATGTGAGGCCTTGTGTCCAATGGCGCCAGCATGCGCGACCAGCATAGGCAGTGCATGCGCGCGGAATACCCACATCTGCAGTACAGTCTCTGCGGATCGTTTGAGTTCAAGCTCTCATGAGCGGTCACCTGCTGCAGGCACAGCTTTCTGAGTGAGACGCTGATAGGCACACCCTCCACCCGCAACCCGGTTGTCATCGCCCAAATGCTCTCGGGCTGGCCAGACGTGCCAAGGCTCAGGGAGCTCGATCTGGCAATCGGAGGTGACGCCATAATGACCAAGCATTGGCGCCATTGCAAACCTGCGTCAAAGTCGCAACCCGAACATCACATTTGCATGTCATATTGCCTCAGACCTTCATTCTCTGATGTCTTCCCAGCATACCAATGCTGCCGTGCTTTGCCATCGGCAGTGGGCGTTGGCGGAGGTGAACCGATTGATGCCTCAGCGCTCGGACCGCTGAGCTGCCTCAGCGGCCTACACAGTTTGCGATTGCAGCTGCAGAATGTCCCTTCGAGCGGCTGGGAATTTCTGCAGGCCATGCCCCAGCTGACATGCCTGAGCTTGAGAGGTGAGAAGTGATCAACACGACACATTATCACGCATCCGCGCTGAGAACTGGCAACATCCATGCAGACGTCACCACGAGGGCCTCCCCGCAAAGAACTATCATCTGCTGCATAGGTTGTCCTGCTGAGAACAGCAGAGTTTCAAGAGGGCGATCCATAGACTGCAAAGTGCTGAATTCGATTCATGAGCGATGCGGCGCTGCTGCGCAGGCGTGTCGATCTCCGTGGTGCACCCCTTCCACTTCACCGTGCTGTCGACGCTGCGGCACCTGGCGCATGCCGAACTGTCCTTGCCACACAACTGCCAGCTGGAGCCGCTGGCGGGATTGCTCAAGCTCCGGACGCTGGTGCTGCCGCTGCCGCTGGTTGGAGGCAACTCCGCCGCGGCTGCTGAGCGCTGGGACAGCATCGGCGGTGAGCCCCATCTCATCTATCATGCGCGTCTCAGAGCGCACCTCCCCATCAGCTGGGTTCGAGGCATGCGATCCGATGTCCATGCCTGTCAGCATTACTATGAGTGTCAGCCTTCATACTGTCCTTCATGCCAGTGTAGCTCATAGCAGCCTGTGCCAGTGGTCGGACTGCACGCACCACACGCACACAAGAGATGCCGAGGCTATACAGCAGTCCGCATTGCGGCATGACCAACCATCTGAGTCCCAAATGGCCGCATCTGCACGCAGGTCTCGTCCAGGTGCACAAGCTGATGCTGAGCGCACTGCAGGCCGGGGCCTTCCAGGAGGGCTGGCCTGCGGTGCCCTCTAATGCCGCACTGGAGTGCCTGACTGCGCTTACCGAGCTCCAGTTGACGGTGCAGGTCTTTCATAACAAAAATTCAAACCCCCATTCCATGATCACCCAGCCCGACAAGCTAAGCTGTCTTGCTGCTCGTCGTTCCAAGGATGCGCGCAATCTACTTGTCTGAATGGAAAATCGCTCTTTCTGCAGCTAGTGTCTGCAGCAGTGGGTGTTGTTGGACCCGGCCGGCAGCCGAGCAGCGGAAACCCTGTGTGAGCCCGCACTTGACGCCCTGCTGAAGGGGCTTGCATTGCACCTGGCCGTTGATAATATCATCAGTATTGTGCCCCTAGATTGCTGGCGTGGAGCCTGCAAACGGCTCGGTGCAGCCGGCGATCACGCGGCTGCGGCGCCTGGCGCGCCTGCATGTGGTGGGCACCCTGTTGGGGAACATCGTGGAGCTGCCGCCCGGATTCGGGGCGCTTGGCGAGTTGTCATACCTGCGCTTTGAGGGGGTGAGTTTTATACATCAAATTTCCTTTATCGTGGGCAGCTGTGCATTTGCAGAGTTGTGCGTTCTGATCTGATAGTTTAGTGCGCCCTGGCACATGACTTCCTATGGCCGCATGGTGCATCCAGGACTCGAAAAATGTCGTCATGGCTTGGTATGTCACGACTGCTTCAAGGGCGTCACAGTGCCACGCAGTGCCGACCCCTAACGCCCAGAAAGCAGAACAGTGGCGCGTCTCCCCACGCAGTTGCATTTTGGCGATGCCGCGCCGGTTGAGGGTGGCCTGTGGGGCCTGCGCATCCTGCAGGTAACCTCGTGCAGGGTCTTCCCCTCCGCCGCAGACTCTACCTCATTGCCCATCTCGTTGTGTGTTGCTTGCGGCATGTTGCTCCGAGGCCCCATCGCGAGCCAGCAGGCCCGCAAACTCCAGGCCATCATGCAGTCCCTTTCTTGCCTGTATTCCTTTCTTGCCTATATTCCTTTCTTTCTTGTCCTCCACAGGTGCGGCGGTGCTCGAAGCGGCTGTGCCTGGTCAGCGCACTGCCAACTTGACGCGGCTGGCGCTGGAGGAGTGTGACGATCTTCCTTGCCTGCGCAAGTGCAGCAGGGCTCGGGGCAGCTGTGCCTGGACCCGTCCTCAACAATCCTTTCTGCAACGACCCTTTCCGAAAACCTGCTTTCCTTTCCCTGCGCAGGTGCAGCGGTGCTCGGGGCAGCTGTGCCTGGAGTGTGCGCTCCCGTCATTACAGCGGCTGGCGCTGGAGGAATGCGACGACCTGTCGCTGCGCCGCGGCTTCTGCTGGGCGCTGGAGCGGCAGCCGCAAACACGCTGCGGGGTCACGACGGCCTTTGCCCAGGTTCGAATGTTTATATGAGAAGAGTATCGAAGAATTTGTGGTGTTCTCAAGTTGTCCCGGGTTTAAATGTTGCACTGCGGCTTGCGGTGGGCACTAGAGCCTTTTGCCCAGGTCTGTGGCTTCCGGGGCTGATGTGCCAAACGCTCGCCGCCAATCCTGTCCTGCCCATGCCTGCGCTGTGTGCAGCGCACACACCAGCGCTGCCACCTGCTGAAGACGGCAGCCTGCAGCGTTGCAGCCTGAAGTTCTGCAGCATGTCAATCTGCTCGCGAAAGGACTGTCTCAGCAGACATGTGCCTGCAGGTGCAGCGGGACTGCGTGAAGACTGTGTCGTGCCGACATGTCTGCTGAAACTTCACGCACTTTCTCGCTAATCAGACACATGCGCCTAACGACCTGGCTCGCTTATCTCACGGACATTAAACGATAACACAGCAGGTGCAGCAGGACTGTGTGGTGACGGTGCCGCAAGTGGCGCTGACACCATCCTCAGTCGACATTTGAGTCAACTCAATGTAAGACATGTGCCTGTGCCTGCAGGTGCACCCACAGTTTGCAGGGCCACACACAATCAGCCTTGCAGGAGCTCCATTATAGCAGCTACATAGATGTGTTTATGTTTTCTTCCTGCCCTGAATCCAGCAGGTGCAGCGGGACTGCATGGTGACGGTGCCGCCCGTGGCGATGATGCTGCCGCGCGTGCACAGCATCGCCATCTACGACCCGCCCAGCTGGCGCGGCCTGCCGCTGGCGCTGAACCTGGCGCATCTGGAAGACCTGGACCTACAGGTAAAGAGCTCGAAAGATACGAAAGCATCTCGAAAGATCGAGTACAATCCCTAACAAACCTGCTCTTTCCTGATTTGTAATCAGCCTTGAGCGGCCTGCCGCTGGCGCTGAACCTGGCGCACCTGGAATACCTGGATCTGCAGGTTGGCTTGAACATATTTGAAGGTTCTCAAGGATCTTCTAGTTGTTCCTATCTGATCCGGTCTGGCGCGGCCGGCCTTTTGCTGGCACTGAACCTCGTGCATCTGGAGCATCTGGATTCACAGGTACGAGCACAATCGTTGGCTGGACCCCTCCCGGTTTTCCTCAGCTGCGCAAGACCATGGGCAGTTGTATAGTAGCCAGCAAATGTCTGCGCTGTGCGTTGTCGTGCCTGCATGCTGCAGCAAGCGATGCCACAGCCTTGAATCAGCACAAGGTAAGCAACTTTGCTCGTGCAAGATGACCTGCCAATGCACTGACACCTTTTGCTGCAGGGCTGCGGGCTGTTCAGCATCCCGGCGCAGCTGGCAGCCGCGTCCCGGCTGCAGCGGCTGCGCATTGGCGACAACGGGGACTGCCTGAACATCTCCAGAGAGGACCTGGAAGTGCTTTCAGCGATGCAGGCGCTCTCCTTCGTCAGCATCGCAAAGGTCAGTAGAAACGATGTGTTGACACATTGTAGTCGGGGTGAATAGTCGGGACAAACAGCAGTCCAATTATCAAGGACTGCTGTTTGCCCTTGTGCCTTGGGCCCTTATGCCTTGGGCCCTTGTGCTTGGGCATTGTTTGCAGCCGCTGTCCCCAGCTGCCGGCACCGTATTTTGCAAGGCCAGTACTGAGGGACACCGCCTGTGCTTGCAGCCTGGGCGGTATGCAGCCGGCTCACGCCATGTGTTCTCGTGATGTTCATCCTCAAGTTCACTGCTCAAAACAGCCGCCTGCTCGCAGCCCGGGCGGTACGCGGTGGGCTCTCGCCATCTGGAGACGCGCGTGCACGAATCGCTGCCGCTGTGGAGCGTGGACTCCGTCGCCTCCCTGGTGTACATCCTGTGGCAGCTGCGGGTGAGTTTCTTCTTAACTTTCTAGACTCAGCATCAGGGCAGTCTTCTATGACCATGTGCTGCACAAGCTCTGTGTGGCTCCGTGTTTGCTTCAAGGCTCCAACCCTTGAGGGCGCTCGTTCAACACATGCAGGGCCTGTGCAGCAGACAAACATCAAGCCAGTACCATTCCAAGGCACGATCAATCTCGCACGCAGGCACGGAGGCTGACAGTCGTCCTGCGCGACCCGACCGACCACGAGGGGCGCACAAAGGTCTCGCTGCAGGCGGCTGCGGCGGCGTCGCCAGACGCGCTCGGCCGCTGCGCCCTCACCACTGGGCTCATCACCCGTCTGTGTGAGGCCGCACTCGCGGACACGGCGGCTGCGGCGGGGTCCGCAGCTGCCGGCGATGCCGCCTCCCGGGGCCTGTGCATGGCAGACTTCACACGCCGGTCCCTGGCGGCGCTGCAGGCGTGGCTGGATGAGAACTTCCCGCAGACCAGCCGGCCGTTCAGTGACGTCGCAGACCGTGACGGGGCTGCTGCAATGGAGGCGATGGTTGTGCCAGAGTTTCGAGCGGCTTCTGATGCGGCTGACATCGTGCACATCTAGTTAAGATGTCTTGTTCCTGTTGCACCCAAGAGACGTTGGCAGGCAAGCGCATTACACATTGCAATTGGGCGCACTGCTGACTTCCAAAAGGATTCAAGGATCATGTGGCAATCATGCAAAATTTACACCTCGCACGGCGGCAGTACAACCATTGCTAAAAATGCAATGATACAACGACACGTTGCGGCACAGATCCTTGCAGCAACGACACGTTTCGAAGCTCGGTATTTATTTTGGCCAGGGGGCACACGTCCTCACTCAGGAGCCTGTTTCTGAAGGGACGTCCGCCCAGCTTTATGTCATGTTGTCCGTCTGCCTCTCAGAATCCGCCGGGATCCCTTCACAGCTTCGCCCCCGCACCCAGCGTCAGCGGGCTGATGGCTGGCCCTGCCTCGTCAGAGCCATCCTCGCAGCCCTCTGCTTCGATGTCACGCAGCTTGGCGGGCGCGCCGCTGTTGCCGGGATTGCCGTCCAGGGGCGCGTCACTGAGTCTGGCGCGCCGCAGCCGCCTGAAATAGTACTTACCCGCCTGCAAACGGATGAAGTCTTCTCAGCTGCACAACGTGACATGCATGGGTACCATTCGTATGGTTTGAAGCAGTTTTGCAGCATTTCTTGCCACGATGGTGCAGGTGGTCGATAGCAAATCTGCAGGGCACGCCCATCCAGCACTCATCCTGCACCGGGTACAAGCTGCAGTCCGAACAGCAGCTTACCTGCACAAAGTTATTTCCATCGTTCGAGTTCGAAACGAGGCCACTGCCGAAGGGATTCTCCAGCAGACAGACTGCGGCCAGCGCCCTGCGCGTCATTAAACAAATTCCCGCATCTGAATAGAGAAGATGACATGGCCAATCAGACTCCCTCTGAGTCAATGCAGGACGACAAGTGCTTCGATTGCACACTTTGTGTATATCAAACAACAACGACAAGAAGATGGTGCATATTAAGAGCTGGCAACAAAACTGTACCAGCACAAAGCTGTCCCGATGACATTCACGCCGAGAAGTCCGGCATAGGAGCCGCCACCCATATACCAGCTGTCCATATTGAAAAAGAAAAATAAGCCCATTTTCAGCCCTAAACCCTAAAACCATCAATGGTAACTGCAAACATACCAGGTATTGCATGCGAATGCAACGGCTGATGCACAGGTGATACCTCCACACTGGTGATATCAGCCGTAAACCCTAGAACCATCAACAGTAAGTATGAACACACCTGTCCATATTGATGTTGTCCTTGCAGCAGTCTGCCTTCGACAGCTGAAACACGATCGCGATCGCCACGCCCCTGCAGCAAAGAAATATTGATTTTGTGCATTGCTGATGGACATGAATCATAGAGACACGCCTCAGCACATGCGAACCGAACATGCTGTACAAATTCTGCAGTCACAAGATCAACAAGCACTGAAAACTTGCGTCCAAAATGGCGCGTGAAAAACCAACGGATGATATCCGCCTTTGAGCCACATGAGCGCAAAGATTGGCGGCCCCAGTCCCATCACAACTGCACCAATTTATTCGGCATGTCAGCCATCTCAGCCCAGCATCCCTCTCGTTGACAGCATCCAGCAAAAGCTGAACCGGGCAAGCACATGCATCCTGCAGCTCAGGAGAAACTTGCTGTGCAACTGCCCATCAATTCGTGGCAGCGCAGCACCTGTGCCGGATGTCGTGGTGGCATCCAGTGTGGTGGGATTGGACAGCAGCGGCAACATGCCAACAATGGGCAGCACCAGGATCATCAGGCGCCCAAAGGCCAGGTGCCTGCAGTGTGAGACAAGGCGATTCGGTTGAGAGCACCAGCAGGGGCAAAGACGATGAGTTCTGCTGGCAATTGATTGTCGGTGCTCCAGAATGCAAATTCATGCTTCCGGTGCAGAGGTACCCACTTGCGTGTTGCCTTTGACGGTGGCTTTGGCACGCCATCCTCAACCAGACCTGCGACAAAACAGGGTCGCAATGTGGCTGATTCAGAAGACGCCCTTTTTCAAGCAACAGTGAACTTCACCATGTGGGTACAACTTGCATGTGGCCACACCAATGAACTCGGGTCCCATCAGCTTGGCGGCTGAGGTGAAGGTGGAGTCAAGCGTCGACAGGCTCTGGGTGATGAAGATGATGTTGGTGATGGAAAACACCGCAGTGCCGAAAAACTTGGACACAGCCGAGGGCTGCCCCGCCTTGAAGTGTGCAAAGATACTGTCCGGAACCCGCCATGGCTGTAGAACGGCGACCATGCTGCCGAAGATGCCTGTGCAGCGCGCGGGAGCAAACCCCTCAGTAACGCACCGCGACCGGAGAGTCGGAAATTCTGGTCCAGAAAAATGCGCAATTTGGAACCCTTCTGTGAGAGCTGAGAATTTGACAGCAGGGGCGCCCACAAAGGGGAAGAGCATGATAAAGACTGCAGTTCAACAAACAGAGGGAGCAGCGTACAGGAGCCAAGACAGAGATGTCATGAAGCGCAAACATGAACGAGAAGAGCAGGCTGAAGCATGCGTTGCAACAGCAGGCACGCCCAGGACGAGGAGACAGCAAACAAGAACCCAGAAAGAAAGACAGCAGCGGGCGCACCCATGAAGGAGAAGAGCAGAATGAAGACTGCTGCAAAGGCGCCGCCGAGCAAGAACGCCTTGACCATGGTGCGCGGCTCTGTCAGGAACGCCCGGTCCGTCAGCACCCTGCAACAGGGGGTGAAGTGAGATTTTCCTACGACGGCTGCAGCAGGATGTAGGAGGAGGGCCCTGACCACGGTGTTCGGCTAAATCGAGAGCGCATGACCTCATCAGCCCATCAGCCCCCTTGCGATCACAACACAATGTGTGCGTTCCTTTATAACTGCATCAATGGTCCTGGCGGCTTCGAAGAAGCGCGTCATGCACCCAAAAAAGGGGCTACTTCGCAGGTGTGTCTGAAATGACGAGGAAAGGTCCAAATTAAAGAAGCAGTGCGGCAAGCAGCCCTGCAAACGCCCGCTACAGAGTCGGCTCGTGATTTGGGTAGAGGGGAAGAGGGTCGGAAAAACGGAGACTCACGGGTCGAAGAAGGGGTACGACAGGCACCCTTGCAGGAGTCCCACAATGAGCAGGTCCAGTCCGCCCCGCAGACTCCACCGCGTGGAGGTGTCCCAGGTCCCCCGCGCCGCATTGCACAGCGGCTGCGTCTTGACGGCGCAGTCGGCGGGGGTCCAAGCGCCTCCCACGCTGGGAGCCTCACACACCGCCAAACTGGTGATGGCTGCACGGAGCAAGTCAGCATGTCAGAGGATGGCAAAGGATCACAACGCCATCTGAGCCCAGTTGACGGGCGTCCAGCCGCCTTCCACGGTGGGAACCTCGCCACCGCCTGGCTGCTGATGGCTGCATGTGAGCTGCAGGAATATCCGTGCATCGTTTGAGCAACAGTCTAGTGGCTGCGGAGAAGGTGCATCATCATGCGCACGACTGCCTGCCCGTTTGAAGGCGCAGGTTCGTCACTCCCATCAGGTACGCCCTGACCAGTTGTCTGTGTCAAGATCCTATAGAAACCCCACGACAATTGCAAACGAAACGCCGGAGAAGAAAAAGCCGCACTGGGGTAGTTGCAGGTGGCATTGGTGTACTCGAAGGCCGCCTTTGTTAGATTGCCGACCCCCTGGCCCACGGCCGCGCACTGGTCGTAGGTGAGCGCATTGTCCGGCAGCGCGCAGGTGCCGTTGGCATTCCAGCTTCCGAACGACCTGCGAAACAAACAAGTCGATCGATTTAGTCAGCCGTAGGTGAGTGGTACGGCAGCGAGCACGTGCCGTTTGCGTTCTAGCTCCCAAAGGCCTGTCACGATTTTAGTTGATTTATTTATTTACAAAGTATTCTGAGTTCACGTCACATCTATTGGGTCACTGGTATTGTGGCGGTGGATGTCAGCTGTGGGAAGCATGGCGTTCGACGGGCGGAGCTGTGAGGTTGGGTTCGTGAGGTCAGGGGTGCAGACCTCGGGGCGTTGATGCCCAGGATGATCAGAATGCCGATGAGCAGGCCGAAACAGGTCGTCATCTGCGACATCAAGCAGGGATGGCGTCGACACAAATTGCCTGCCTTCTCGTTCTTGCAATTGAGATCAATTGAGAGAGTCGTGTTACACATTGTGCAGCTGGGTTCTGGCGGACATGCTGCACATGCATGGTCAGTTGGCCACACCTGGCCAGTGTCAGTCAGGACCGATGCGCGCATGCCGCCGGTGAAGGCATAGATGACCGGTATGAGCGTTGACAGACAGCAGCCCAGCCAAAACTCCGTGGAGTGCTGCGCAAACAGGGAGTAGCACGTGCACGGTCAGGCGGCACAACTCAAGTGAACACATTGCGGTTCCACAGCATCCTGGCGCAGACACTTCCGCCATGTTGGCCTTCGCTGCAAAGACCTACAGAACTGCCAAACGCAAAAGAACCTACCGTTGGTCCGAAGAAGCCGCCCACAACCAGTGCATTAGACCAAACCTCCTGGTACAATCTGAAGGCCACCGCCAGGCCAAAGCTGATCACAGCCAGCGTCCCTGTCAGATTCCGCACTCCACTGTCAAGATACGGCTGCCTGCAGAATTTCGATGGCTGGCAGCGTTGCAGACAGCAGTGTGCTTGTGCAATATGTGAATCCTCACCGTATCGCTCGTTGATGGCTTCTGGCAGGGAGCGGTACCCGCGCCGGGTGCGCAGGAAATACACCACAAAGGCGACTGCCGGGAATGCTGTGTAATACGATGCGTATCTGCGCAAGCAAGACTTGCTTCAACAGAACAGCGTAAGCAACATGCTTCAGCTTCCGAAAAATATTGCGACATGCAGACAATTGGTTGCATTGTGGTGTGCGCTCTTTGGTGGTGTGCGAGCAGCAGCGGGCAGAAGAAGGCACGCACGCAAGGCCGCCCACGATGCCAAAGGAGGCGCCTAGAATGGAAGCGTTCAGGATCGACCTGCAATGCAAATATCGACGATTTAAAAACGCGCAAAGTGGTTTTGAGCATTCGCGCGTGCTTGAGGCAGCACTCAAAAGTAAACATGCAATGTGGTGCATGTGTCAACGTGCGGGAGGGCCGCAGCTGCGCTATGTTCCGGACGCTGCGAAATATCACATGCAGAAGCACTGCAGCAGCCGTCAACTCACTTGGCGAAAACCCAGCTGATGGATACCGATGCCGCCAGCATCAGCATTGCGCGTGTCGACGTGACATCGTCCACCAGGCCGCCCCTGCGAGGAGATTAATTAACCATCAACGAACATCATCAGCGTGTGTATATGATTACACCGTACTCTCTGGGCGCAGATAGGATTCAAACAGATGGATACAAACCTGAAGAAGCGGGTGGGGTCGCGCAGGTACGGCGCAAATGGGATGGTGAGTGCGGCATAGAGCACCAGCCAAAACCACTGGAGGTCAACCTGTGACAAACATTCAAGAGTATTGAGAACGGTTGTGTGCTTAAGGGTAACCTTGTATTGTCAGGCACATGATGCCAGTTGCGCCGGCCGCTGCAGATGTGCCACACTGTACAGATGAGATCGGCCCGCCTTGATGGGTGCCATCACCTGGAGTGATATGAGGATGATGAAAATGACCAGCAGCACCTGTGCGCCAGCAAATTAAGTTTACAATGTGATGATTAGGCAGTCGGCACTGGCATGCATGCCACGGTGGGAGCTGCTTACCCCAAGGCTGATCAGGAACCATGGGCTGCGCAGCCGGTGCCTCAGGTCACACAGGTCTTCCTTGACTCTGCTCCAGAACCCGAGTCTCGCCATCGGCGAGGCCATGGTCGGCCAGATACAGATATTTAGACGCTTAAGTGCAGCTCACATGGGGAGTGGGAACGTCCGCGCAATTACCAGTCCGACTGCTTCATTCGCAGCATGCAAACCATGGTGCTGCTCGACGCGTCTGATCGTGTTAATAGATGTCAGTGACGTCGCAGTTCCAACCCCCTTGGACCTACGACAACGGGGGAACGGCGGTCTGCACCACACATATTGTCGCGCAAATCTGTGGCGGACTCTGCGGCAGTGTCCACATGCTAGTGATAAAGCAAACCTAAATGCCCTCCGCATGACGCTGGTCAGCGCAGCGGCGGCGGCGTAGCGGCGGCGGCAACACAAGCAACGCAGGGCCTCCTGAGCACCATGACTTTTGACGCCTATTGAAGCCGTTGCTCATCGACCGTCGGTGCTCTCGTGCGTGAGCATCATCAGAGGGGAAATTAGAGACTGATGCCTGTCGGGCTCAGCGTACAACATAATACGGTACAGCAGTTCGTTTGTCCATACTACCGCCGCCGACTGCCATCCGCGAGGTAAGCGGCCCGCTGGCAGGATCCAGACATGGTTGTCAAATTCAGGCGCCAATACTCGAGACCTCTGACGTGCTGGGTGCCCAGCGCCATGCTTCCTGAACGATGCCGTGCCCCAAGTGCGGACCATGATGTCCGACAACATAGAGTCTCTGACACTGGACATGCCCTGGGCCAGGGCATGCTGCTGACACTGCCAAGTCGACGGGCAAGGGTTTATGGCATGCCGGAACCGCTCAGCTGCACAAGCAACCTTGCTAAATATCTGTCCCGTGTGCATTGTGCGCCAACAGGAAGCGTCCGCCGCACAGTACCCATACGGGTAAACCCCTTCATCAGATCCGCGCTCGTCTTCCCGTGACCGACCCGCTCCAGCTCAGGATCCCGTGAAGATGCACGTCTATCAGCCTTTTGTAAGGATCCATATACATTACCAGCCTGTATTCCACCCTGATCATATAAAGCAGCAATAAAAGCAGATGCTCACCTGGGATGAAGCCGCCGTAGTGACAGTACGGCGCCGCAATGCGTCACACATACCGCATGCGGTGGGGGCCTGCAGGTGACGCATGCCGTGTATCGAAAGAGACAAGGACTGCAAGGACCCAGCACAGGCGGGCACAGGCACTCGCTGCTGAACATTCAAATTGCAGCAGCACAGGTGGGAGGCACTGCCGAGGAGTTATTGCGCCATGCGCCGACGCGCATGAAGATGGGCCGACCTGCTGAAGCTGTAACCGCACTGCGGAAGTGCCGCGTGCCCTCGGTACTGTCACTGAAGGCACAGGACAGCAGCGCTGCGGAGAGAGGCGCTGACTTGACCGTGCGAGGAAAGACAGGCCTGTTGCCTTGGATGCAGCGAGTCCCACACACGACTAATGTACAGACCGCAACAGAAAAGGCCTCATCGATCGATATCGCGATAGCACAGAGCAGTTGTACGTCCACACGGCCTCGAATCTGCACTGTTCTTCAGACAGGACAGGTTGGTTTCGGAATTCCCGGAACTCAGGGTGCATAAAGCTGACGGGGGGCGCTCTGAGACGAAGTTGCATCGCTGCTGGCTGCAACAGCGCCGGCACAAGCTCATCCCTGTGACATCGCCCTGTCAGGCACTGCGCTGCTGATCACCGCTGCTGGTCACCGCTCGCGTTCCAGCTTCTCAAGTTCGGCATATCAGCTGATTGGAACTCCATTTCATAACCAACAGAATGAAGAAAATCTAGATATCAGTGCCCCAGACTCCAGCCCGTGCACCACGGCAGCGGCCACTGTTTATGTCAGCTGTGTTCGAAAACCGTCAGCTCGAAATATTGTACAAAATCACCGAGTCGAGGCGAGCGTCGCATGCTCGTTCCCAAAGCCTGGCCAGCTGCACCAGTCTTCTGCGAGACCACGTTTCTTGAGATCCTCACACGCAGGACCGCAGGCCTGCAAATATGGCCGCACACGTCCTGCTGTTCATTCCAAGCACGCAACCCCCTCTCCGCTCATCGCACTCTCGCATCGCCACGCACAGCGCTGCCGGCAGCCGATTATCAGGCGCATGTGGTAGGGTGTTGGAACCTTCAACCCGGTCACAGCAGCCGCGTGTTGTAGGAGCCGCAGCTCTGGCATTTGTGGTACACAAAGTGGAAGGGCGCCTGGCTTCGCTCCTGTGCAAAATTCAAAACAGACATTGGAACCAGTACATGGAATCAGGCAGCCGATTCGTGGGGCCCGCCCGAGCGCCTGACTCAGAGACGCCTTGGATGCAGTGCGGACCTCGCAGGCTTTGCACAGCAGCACCGTGAGAATACATTGCAGCGCACAGTGAAATCGAAGTGCTTGTGAGCGAAAAAAAAGTACCTCGCAGTCGTTGCACAGCAGCGCCTGGGTGCGGCTGGCGTACTCCTCTGGCAGCGCGCCCGCCGCCGCCACCAGCGCATCGATCATCTGCGTGCGTCAGAGTTGAATCCAGATCAGGGCGCCCCTCAAGCGCCTGCTGCAGCCTAGTGATATCGTGCAGGTCATGATGTGTGCAGATGCTTGTGGCCAGCTTGAGTCAACAAGGACGGCATCAGTGTGGAGGTGCGGCAACATGCACATTGATGCGCAGGAAATAAGGCAGGGTGGCGCTGGCGGGTGCGCCTGGAAGTACCTGGAAGTGGCCATGTCGCCGAGGGACTTGGAGCACAGGGGGCAGCAGCGACAACTTGACATATCCACGTGTTAGTAATCAGGCACGCTGTCGTGGGCGGGGGCGCACCTGGAAGTAGACGGCCATGTCGCCGAGGGACTTGGAGCACAGGGGGCAGGTGTAGTTGTACCGTGTGTACTGCCCGAAGCAGTGCGAGTGCATGAAGTGCCCGCACGGCAGCTCCTGCAGCAGAGGCGGAGCAGAAGGTGACATCCTCCGTACGATACCTCTCGTGCGACGCCCGTGCCAGTGCAGCAGACTTGGTGCCATCTCGAGAAGCACGAAGATGCGTTGCTGACAGCCACAAAGACTGTGTCAACACAGTCAGCACAGTCAGCAGGCGACAGGCTCCATGGGCAGCGCTCAAGAAAGACGCACCCGGTATGGCTGGTTGCTGTCGAAGAGGTACTCGGTACAGACGGGGCAGGTGGACAGGTCGCGGCACTTGTGGCGCGCAAACTCGGAAAGGTGCATGCAGCAGTTGCACTGCATGCAGTGGCACGCGTCCAGACCCAGCCCCGCGCCCCGCCGGCACAGGTTGCAGTACGGGCAGTGGTAGATCTGCGCCAGAAACCGACATCTCGGGTCTGTGGCTCTGAATTGCATTCGGAAGAGTTTTGGACAAACTTCTATTATCCGGCAGCATGTCAACTTAGTCAGCAATGTCGTGGCGCTGCCATGAGGTACATCCATCGCTGCACTGACCTGGATCAAAATTTCTAACCCTTGGAACTGCGATGCGCACCTGGTGGCCGGCGTCATCCCACAGGCGGCAGATGGCGCAGAAGTAGGCCGCCAGCTTGGCGCCACACGAGTTGCACTCGCCTGCGGGCATTGCACAGCAGTTGAGTGCAGATAACAGAGCAGATAGTGAGCAGATAACACTCATCTGTGTAGATCAGCAGCATCCGTGTATCCAGCGCAACAGGCCGCCAGATTGAGGGCACACGTGTTGCACTCGCCTGCGGGCAGCCCAATGCATCTGTTCAGTCAGCATCACCTGTGCGGCTCACCGTCTGCATCGAAGCTCAATCTCAAAAAGCATTTCCGATAACACGACTGTGAGAGTGCCCATCAAGGCGCAAGCGTGCGGGTGTGGCCGCAGCCATTCACTGCTCACCCCAGCCATGGGCGGGCTGCTGCTGCTGCTGCCCGCCATACATGCACAGCATGGTCGTCGCGTCGTCCTGTTTGCAACCATGTTGGTGACGTCCTTCGCGTCCAGAAGGTGGTCGTCCACCAGACCACTCTGCTAGATACTTCTTGTGAAACTTATCTTCAGACTTTTCTCTTACCTCCCACGGGCTGCTGCTGCCCGCAGTGCATGCACAGCATGGTGGAGACGTCTTTGGCGTCCAGCAGGTGGTCCTCCGCCTCGTCGTGGCAGTGGCGGCAGGTGTGCACGCGCCCGCAGCAGGGCGCCACCAGCGCCGCGCCGCGCGCATAGTGCTTGCACCCCAGCGCGCCGCTGCAGATACGATAAGGTAGAGTGTCAACATGTCATTGTTCAGAAGAGTTGTCAAAGGATTCCAGGGCTGAGCAGCACGAAGGTCTGCATCCCAGCACAACGCTGCATAGTGTGCCAGGCAAGAAGCTCAGGCGCTTTGTTCGTGGATCTCTGCAGGCGTGCAGCAGCCGGGACGCCACTGGATGACCCAGGACTGTAACACGCAAGACGAGGCGTGCATGGCACGGCCATGCACGACGCAGGCTGCCCCAGAACCCGCGCCTGCACGCCAAAACCAGGCAGCGACATCACAATCTGTCATTAGGTGGCATTGCCACCTGCTATCAGGCGCCCACACCTGTCCGTGTGCGTGCAGTGGAAGGCCTGTGAGGCGGCGCCGGCGCCGCTGCCGGCGCCCCCCTTGCCGGCCTGCTGCGCCACGATGTAGCGCGAGGCCATGATGTGCTGCATGAGGTACGCCTTACGGGCCGGCTCCAGATTTTTGTCGCCCCACATGCGCCGTACCGCGCCCTCCAGCGTCTTCTGGTTCATGCGGAAGATGTCCTGCGAGCCAAAGGAGGGACAGAGGGTGAGGGGCAAGCGCGCATGCGGAGAGCGTCAGACATGCGCGGTCAGCAAGGGACACTTGTCGCATTGATGACTACCAAGCAGTCGGCGTGAAACACCATTGGTGGTGTCGGAAATAGACACAGTAGGATTCTCACCTCCCAGCCGGGGCGGAAGGTGCCGGAGATGGACTGCGGCTGGGGCGCGTCGGCACCGGGGATCGCCGCAGCGGGCGTGCCGGCCGCCAGGTACTCCACCACCTGCGCCAGCGATTCTTCATTGATCAGCATTGCCCATGCATCCCGCGCCTCAGCACATGCAGCAAGCTATGACCCAGCCAGCCCTTGTACAGTGGGTAGCAGGGGCAAGCATTGGATGAGCTGTGCACAGCGGAGGCCGGTGGGGCGGACCTGCGCCAGCGGGGCGTCGTCGTGGCCGCCGGTGTGCTTGCCAGATGCAGCCGCGCCACCCGGCGCGTCCGCCCTGCTGCTTGCCACCGCGCCGCCGCCCGCTGCTGAATCAACTGCCGCCCCGGCCACAGCGGCCGCGCCCGGCGGCGAGGCGCCGCTCGGCCCCGTGCCCACAGCTGCTGCCTCTGCCAGTGACGCGGCTCCGAGGTTGCCCGAGCCGCCGCCGCCGCCGCCGCTGCCTGGGCTGCCGCCGGCGCCGAGCGGGCCCGACATCGTGGACGCCAGCCAGCGCTCGAAGGCGGTGTTGCGAGTCGCAGAGCGCAGCGACTCCATCATGCCCCGCTGCTCCTCCTCTGTGAAGGATCCTGCAACAGGAGGCACGAGGTCTCATTGAAAGGTCAACCAGGGGGAAAAAGAACAGCTCTCTGGCAGCCCACCTGCAGCCCACCGAACTGTCACGCAGGGTTCAAACCGCCAAGTCTGATTCCTCATGCTTCAACCTGGATGGGTGCAGTGAAACAGACAGCAAATTGACAGATAGGCGAGGCATTGCGCACCAGGGCAGCATGAACTTCGTTAGTGCGGGCCAGCGGCGACGCATCCTAAAGCCGTCTAAGACATGAGGACAGGCTGCAGGGTCGAAACTGAGAGCATACGCACCTGTGACCCAGGGCAGCAGGGACTGCATGACCTCCGCGCCAGTGCGGCCAATGATGACGCCCACCAGCCGCTCCTGCTCCTCCACCGTGAAGTTCTCCGCAAACAGTGGCCACAGCTCCCGCTCCTCCGCCTGCGATTGTTCAGATGTCTTGTTGGCGTAGATTTCTCCACTTGTCAAGCAAGTGAAGCGGAAGTTGGAGGAAGTCCTGCTCTTCGACAGTGCAGGTCTCCGCAAACTGCGGCCACACCTCCCGCTCCTCCGGCTGAGCGATCCCAGAGGAGGAATCAGTTATCGAGGTGCAGCAGTGCAGGGGCCAACGCTGAGGAGCATGCTACTGCAGCAGGCAGCACCTGCACGTGCTGCTCCAGGGTGGCCCGCAGCGCCGCCGACATGCGGTGCAGCTGCCCCGCCAACTGGCGCAGCTCCGCCGCATCGCCGGCCTCCTTCAGCGCCATAATGACCTGCGGCGTAGGCTCACAGAGCGTTGGTTTTTACGGGACAGAGGAGGGATGACCAACGACAGAGCAGGGAATCATCAGCGCCAGCAGGCCGCTTCCGGGGTGGCTTGAGAGGGACACGACATGAACGTTGAGTCTTTCAGGAGATATTCAATTGGAGAGTGGAATGCGCTGCTGCTGAAATTTGCTGCTGCTGACATGCTTAGCTCAGCACACCTTATGCGTCTGCGCCAGCAGCTGCTCCTCCTGCTGGTGGTCTAGCGTGTATGCGTGGCTCACGTTGGCCAGCGCCTCCTTCGCCTGCGGGGAGTCGAGGTAAGCGATTCCTTGTCGAACTCAACACATAGGATTGAGTTTGACGCCCTGAACACACGACGCGACAGTGCCGTGTCTGCACGCCCAAGCCGCCACCCCCGCTGGCCAGGGCGATGCAGCAAAGTCAGCACACAGTACCAAGGCAGGCACTGCCATTGTTCACGGTTCATTGAGCGCACCTCCAGGGCAGGGAAGACGATCTCGTCCTCTGACAGCGAGTGCGCGCGGTACAGGCCCCACATGAACTGGAACCGCCCCTCCAGCTGCTGTATCATCTGAAGCGCGGAAAGTGGCATGCTAAGAGGCAGCATCAGCAGCTGGCCGCCAAATCTGTTGACGCACCATCACGAAACCTGATATATTCATGATGCTTGAGGACACATAAACGAGACAGCCGCTGGAGATGCAAGAGGGTCGTGCTTCGAGATGATGGGGGGCATCGTGTGCAAGCGTGAAGTTGTGTGAAGGAACCACGCACATCAAACACTGGCATGCACACCTTGGCGTAGGTAGTGCTGCCGGGCTCAGCCTGCGATGCGCTCTTCATGGCAAGATATAATATGAGTACGCACCTTGGCATATATGGCGCTGCCAGGCTCAGCCTCAGACGCGCTCACAGCAGCAGAAAAGCGGGCAGCGTCGGCCTCCAGCCGCGCCAGGTCCCGCCGCAGCGCCTATGAATAGTATTGAGCTCGTGACATGACAGATCAAGTTATCCGAATGAGCCGATTCGCTGTTTTTGTGGTTGACCAAGCAGCAGAGTACCCAGCGTGGGTTTGATCCATAACACAGCAATGATAGTTTGATCAGCAAGAAGAGTGGAGTTGCACCTTGTGAAACTGGAAGATGTGGTCGATGGGGTTATTACCGCTCAGCACCGGCAGCAGCGTGCTGCTTGCATGGCCGTGACTTGCCGCCCGCTCCTGCGGTGGCCACAAACGCAGGTGAGGCACTGGCCCCTTATGTAAAGCATACATGAGGCGCTGGGCACGCCAACCATTCATCATGCTGACCCTGCATAGTCGGCCTTCTATCCTGTACAGTCGGCCTTCTGCTAATGCCAACTCTTGAGGAGGTGACGAGAAATTTAAGTGCATAGCGCACCATGGTCGCGTCGTCCTTGTCGAAGGCAGCGGTGCGGGCGCGCTTGGCAGGCGGCTCGCTGTCGGATGCCGTCGGCGTACGCGGCGGCCCGCACGTGTGGTTCTCGTACAGCTTCGGGTCGTCCTGCACATTCGAGATGTATTCAAATCATGACATGAATGTATGGAGTCACGTACTTTGCTGCAACCACGATATGTGTGTGGCCGCGTGTGGTTCTCATACAGCTGCAGGTCGTCCTGCAGGGTTCGAAATGCATGAAGATGTAGTGTAAGTCATGTGACCTGCAAATATGACACACGTGTGTGGGCCATCGCACCCTCGCACCCTCTGCCGTCAGGACAACAGGCCCCTCGTGCTAGCGCCAGCTTCACGGACCTCGCCCAGATAAGACGGCCAGGAGCAGAGCGTCGCGCGCTTCTTGCCGTTGATGAGCCATCACACAGTCTGCCCAGCTTGATGTACCCACCGGCTCTGGAGAGTCGCGGGTGTGACCCCGGCCGCGCGCCGCCCACAGCTCCAGCAGCTCCACCAGCGCTGCGTCCGCCGCCGGCGCCGCCGCCCGCACCTGATCATCCAGGCACTCGTGACATTCAGTCGAAGGCAGCATGAGCAGCAATGCAGCGACGAGGTCGAGAAAGCTTTCACGGCACCACGACGACTTCAGCGGGCTTGCAGCAGCTGCCGCCCCTTTAATAGATCACAGCATTTGCCCTGTTCTGTCGAGCAGTGAAGACAAGCCCTGTCACCTCCGAAAGCAGGATCGGGACTGCTTGATGCACTACAACCGGCGCATGAGCGGCAGGGCTGGCGTCAGAGGAACGGTCGTCAGAGGAACACTGTGACCAGTGCATCCCCAACACGTGAAGTCTCAAGTAAATGACGCACCGTGGCCAACATCTCCTCGATGTCGGGCTCCGGCAGCTTGGCGGCCAGCCAGGGCATCACGCGCTCCAGCAGCCGCAGTGGCATCGCCCGCAGTGTGCGCCACACCTGCTCGCAAGAGGCCACGACATGTTGAAACGACTACAAATCAAACATGATCGCTGAGGGATGGACGTCTGGGCGCCGCAGCGGGGCGGCCAGTCCCGCAGCGCAAGGCAGCCTGCAAGACGCGTCGCGGCTTGATGTGCTGAGCAGAAGGCGAACCGGCACATTACGCAATGCACAGCAAAGGCAATCGGTGACATGTGCTCTGTGTATGACAAATTCGATTGCCCAGGAATGGGACGGCTTATCTATCATGGCGCGCTGCTCGGCGACACACAGATGGTGCCATGCAGTACAGATGTTTCAAAGCATTGAGAACCTTGCAGAGTGCATTGCCCAGTGGGGGCCAGGCGGCTTACCATGGCGCGCTGCTCGGCGACGCACAGGTGGGGCTGCAGCAAGGGGGACACTGCGTCCTCCTTTTGCACATCACGTCACGTATAGCATAAGCTGACACATGCTCTGTGCCTGATCCTGTCGATTGCCCAAAAGGCAACTCACCATGGCGCGCTGCTCGGCGACGCACAGGTGGCGCTGCAGCAGCGGGAACACTGCATCCTCCTCCCGCCGCATGTGCGCGCACATTGAGCCTCGCACCGCATCCGCCGCTGTGCACAGCTGCGCCGTCAGCTGCGCCACCTCCTTCGCGCCGCGCCTGCAACAACAGGTTCAGGTGAGATTGAGATTAAGGTTGCCATTGATCGTTACTCGTGCTGTTCGTGTTAGCACCGAGCCCGTCACAGCTGCACCGTCAGGTGTGCCACCTCCTTTGCGCCGCGCCTGCAGGTTTCACAGGCGGCGGGGCTAAGGCGAAATCGCCATTGCCATGACAAGCAGTGAGTGTCACACGTCGGAATCAAGTTCCTCCTCCTGAACCTGAGACACGAACGATCGGCCAGGGTGGTGGGTTGAGAGGACATCCCGGCGGTAGAAGCCTAGGAACGAGTATGCTTTGCATTGGTACCCACAGCTGTGACTTGACAACACAAGTGGCTTCACGACCAAACACCGGACCTTGCAAAGGCCTTGACCTCCTTGAGCAGGCGGCCCAGCTCCTCAAAGTGCGCCGCCTCGCTGCTGTGCTCGTCCTCGCACGCCTGCGCGTGGCAGGTGAGTCATCAGGAACAGCAGCGAAGGCGCAGCGGAGCTTGGACGACAAACAGTTGTTGTAAGGTGGTGGCAGGTGGTGGCAGGAACCTTGTTGCGGTCTCGTGGCAGTCGGCCTGTGCGTGCACCGTCATGTTGCAGCATGAGCGCTGGCATGCCCACCTTCAGGCTGAGGCGCTGCGCAGTCTCCTTGTCGGGGCAAAGGCGCCGTGCTGCCGGCAGCAGCACCTCCTCCTCCGATGCCGAATGACAGGAGCACACCTGCACAGGCGCAGCACATGGAATCTTGAGGTTTTCGACTGAGGAAACCGCCTGAAATGCCGCCGGCAGCAGCACCTCCTCCTCTGAGCCGAATCACAGGAGCACATGCGCAGTGTTGCCCGACTGCATATTCGCCTGGAGCGTCTGTGCATGCTCATGGTCGCATCAAGTAGGACCAGTGCGTACCACGTAAAAACAATCACAAGAACACCAACTGCTTCTGGTGCATTCCAAGCGCCAGTGGCAATGCGAGGGCATCCAAGGTCACATGGCAGACGTCTGCAGGATTTCGTGTATATTTTGAATGATTCACCGCGCGCAGGAAGCGGTGGCGCTCCACGAGCGCTTCCAGGTCGCGCCCGCCGCGCCCGTCGGCCGCCAGACCCCTTGCCCCATCCGCAAATGCCTCCAGCGCCGACCGGATCGCCGAGTGCAGGTGCAGTATCTCCTGCGCGCGAGTCAGATGACACGGCTGGAAGAGTCTGGGGGACTGAGACAATACTGAATGCCATGTTGTCAAATGTCAATGTTCTCCAGGGGTGCTCGGTGCACTGCAGGTGGAGTTGTCGTGCAGGCATGTCCGCCTGGCAAAGAGCAGCAGCTGACCTCGATGGGGGACCGTGCGGGGCGAGGCTCGTCAATCGCGCATGGCTGCGCGGAGTCGCATGCGACCTCGCCCAGGCGCAAGCGGCAGCAGGAGGCAAATCCTGACGCGGGCGCCGTCGCCGCCGCCGCTGCCGCTGCTGTGCTGCCCGCCTTGACGGTGTAGATGCCCGGCAGCAGCTGCAGCGACGGCAGCAGGCTCGCCGGCGGCGGCGGCAGCAGGCTGGAAGCCGGAAGTGCCTCCAAGCCCGGCAGCTGCTGCGCCCACTGCTCCGGTCGGTGCGGCGCCGCCGGCGCGGCCGCCGCCGCCTCCACTGGCGCGAGCCATGTGACCAGCAGCTGCCGCAGCAAGCGGTCCTCGACCACGTCGCCGACCTGAATATAACGGACGAAGAAGGCCAGATGGAAACAGGGTCAAGACACATGGCTCGAACATGGTGCGTGCTGATACTGCTGATTCAGATTCAGTCACGATCGGGGCACCGCAGCCATTGCGCCAAGGGTTGACGCAGCTGGGATGATTTGTTCAAATGCTGGATGAATGGCTGCACCTGGCGGCACAGCTGCGCCTGCTCAGCTGCCGGCACCGTCGGCTTGAGCCACGCGAGCACCGTCTCCACCGACGCCAGCGGGATGGTGCACAGGAACTGCGCCACCAGGCTCGCCTGTCGCATAATCAACGCACACATCAGACAACCACCCCTGTGGCAACATGCTGTTATTGTCAGTGCTCTGGCGCTGACGGGTGGCCAAAGTGATGCCAAACCAGCAAGAAGAGACACGCTTTCTGATCCTAATTCCCAGTGCACCTGCTCCGCGCATGGCTAAGGTGGCGTAGACCCTAAGGTGGCGCAAACCCTAAGGCAGCGCCGGAACAGCTGCTCCTCCTCCTTGGCCAGTTGCTTCTATTGTAACTCTGTCATATTTGCAGTACGCTTTCCTGTCATGAGGGTGGCCACACGAATACCAATCCAGCACAACAAATGCTTTTCAAAACCAGTGGTGCACCTGCTCCGCGTGGCTGAAGTGGTGCAGCAGCAGCGGGAAGAGCTGCTCCTCCTCCTTGGCCAGGTGCTTGCGCAGCGTGGTGTGGATCTCCTCCACCTTGCACACGAGCTGCTGCACCGTTGCCGTCCGCTGCGGTCCGGCCTGCGCGAGTGCCGAATTGAGCAGCTGCGACAGCTGCTCGAATAGCCGCTCCTGCATGCGCGGGAGAGGTTGCAAATCTAGTGGAGCGACTCAAACTCATGAAGCGCATGAGCAGGACCATTCTCCAGTGAAAGCATGTCCTGTTGCTCAGGCTCCTGCAAGCGGTGCAGATTCTCAGCAGAAATGCGGGCTGGCAACATGCGCCGGCACTGACTCTGCATAGCTCACCTCGTCCTCGTGCTCGACGCTGTACGCCAGCGTGACGTTCCTGATCTTTGCCTCCAGGGCGGGATAAACCACCTGCAATGCATGGCCCCAGGTGATGAGCAGCGTTTGCCGGCGTGCACTTGAACACGAGAAACGCGGGTGCATGACATCGTGCAGGCTGGCCGACATGCCCACACGTAGGCGGCAGTCAAGACTTTAGTGATTGGTCAACCAGAACAAGTCTTCCCGCCTCGTCCTCGACGCTGCTGTGGTACTTGTAGATGCGCTCCAGGAAGGTGTAGCGCTCCTTCAGCGCCGCCAGCTTGTCCACAAGCGCCTCATCTGAATCGTTTGACAGCTCCTTGACGCCCGCCTCCAGCGTCACCAGCTCCTTCCGGATGGCGTTGTGCACGTGGAGGTACACGAAATTGACCGGCGCCCCGTCTGCGACCGCGCCTGCCGGCCCGTCTGCCGCCGCGGGCAGCGCCTCGCCCACAGGTCCGCCAGCTGGGATTGCAAGCTGCTGGGCGAAAGGAGTTCGCTGCGGTGAGCTGGCCACTGCTGCCATGGCTCAGGATGATGAGCGAGGCCTTCGGCCTGGTGCTATTACGGATGGGCAATGCTGCCAGAAACTATCTCCGCTGGGAGTGGCGCAGCGCGGCAACGAGTGCAAGAATGCTGTCACATTGCGCTTCAGTAGGGCTCAGCGACTCGTGTGTGGCGCTGTTAGCGGCTCTGCACGCGTGTGTGTGTCGTCTGTGTCAAGCTCGAGCCCGGAACGTGCCCGGAGCACAGCGCAAGTCCAAATTGATTGTTGGCGATGTACTGCGCAGGCTATCAGTTCGACATGCTCTTGACTTCGAGCACGTCTACAGAACCAGCAGAGCCTCGCAATGCATGTGACAGTGAAAGTGAAGTGTGCCCGTGCAGAACTTCAATGAAAGAATTGCAAGATGGCCGCGCTTTCACAATCACCACTCCCCTTTGTGACTCAGGTCAAATTTGACAGCCACCGTCGCACACACTGTGAGCGCACGACTCGCCTCGCTGACGGTCACAGTACCCATTGCCATCAGCCGAGACGTTGCGAGCCTCGAGAGCAGCGCGGCCCACTCCATATATAATTTTGGCAAAGGCATCTCCGAGTTCCGGAAACGAACACGAAGATTTTGTGGACGAAGTTGTGCTCATTGTCAGGGTGCAGCTTGCAGCCAGGTTCCTGGTCCGGGACAGTGCGTTTGCCTTTATCCCGGATCCCATTTTGAGGAACAGGCCAGCTTGCAGTGCGATCGAGCCATCACAGTGGCTGCCTTGCACAAGACGCATGCTCAACAGGCTTTTGTCGACAGAGTCGCAGCCAGCAGGCACCATCCGGAACCTGGCAGCTGTCTGAAGGCTGCTGCGGCGGCTGCCTATCTCAGTTTGCTTTCCACAGACGAACAGCGGCGGCACCAGATGCTGTGAGGAGAGCTGCCCGCGGATGGCCCGGCCCTTCGGAAGCACTATGGGGCGGCGGTCCTACGCCGCTGCTGGCGCGCTGGTGGCGGTGGTGGTCGTGCTGCTATACGCCGCATACTGGCCCAACTCGCAGCGGAGCGCCGTGCGCTGGGTGAGAAATATCACGCTGCGAGGCCTGTGCAAAGCCAAATGATCGCTGTTGCGATTTCTTCATGTCAACAACTTGCTTAAATTTGCTGGCTGTATGATGCTGTCACCCAGTCATTGCGCGCGGCAACCCTCCAGGCATATCGACCTGCATGCATGCATCAGGGTCATCAGATTCAACAAGCCGAAGGGGTTGCCTGGTACTGTGCAGGCGCCGGTCAAGCTGCTGCGCAGCTGCCAGCGCAACCCGGCGGCGTGCGTGCGCCACCGCCTGGACGACGATGAGGTGCAGTCTGCGACGGACGAAGATTGGGACTTCAACGGCGAGCCGGCGTCGGCGAAGGCACCCGCAGGCGCGGCTGTGCAGCTGCAGAGCGAGGAGCGGGCCCTGGAGAACCAGGAGTCGTTGGTGCTGAACGGCCTGGTGCCCGGCGCAGTGGGCAGGGTGCCGACCTACGCCTCCCGCAGCAGCGTGAGCATTTCTTCACTCAGATGCCTTTTGGCCCAGCTGAGATACCAAGGGTTGACACCTGAGGCCACGCAGCAAGCACGAGCAGGGCTCGGTGGTCGTGGCCTAACAGTCTCCGCAAGATCCTAGTGTGCAACGCGCATGTGTGCATCCTGCGTCGCATCGACGCCCAAGCGCAAGATCGCAAAACATCAGCCGGTTGCACTGGAAACAGGTGCTGGCGCAGCGGCAGCTGCTGGGGCGGCTGTTCCAGCACGACATGGGGCTGCCGGAAGGACTGGACTGCATTTGTGCACTGACTCCTCTACAGCAGGCCTCCAAACGTTACTGTTGCACTGGAAACAGGTGCTGTCGCAGCGGCAGCTGCTGGAGCGGCTGTTCCAGCACGACATGGGGCTGCCGGAGGCTTTGCAACTTTTCATTGACCCTGAAACTCCGGTCAGCAGGCCTTGACGCCGTTGTGTTACATGCTGAGCAGGTGCTGGCGCAGCGGCAGCTGCTGGAGCGGCTGTTCCAGCACGACATGGGGCTGCCGGAGGCGCGGCTGCGGCGCGCTGTCAGCTACGGTGGCAACCCGGAGCGCCTGCACCGCGCGCTGCACAAGCTCATACGTGGCGATGCTATAACCGTCGCCACCGTCGGCGGCAGCGTCACAGGTGCGTGCAGCGGCCTGGCTGGCGAAAATCCTATGACTATGGCATGCAAATAACGGTGCATATCTTGCATATAATCCCAGTGCCTGCACCGCTCGTTGCACAAGCTCATACGTATGGCCTGTGTCTCACTAACAGAATCCATGGTATGCAGCCGGCGTGGGTGCCGCAACGGAGAATCTGTCCTACCGGGAGCGGCTGTTCTACTGGATCCGAACGACTTTCCCCAACAGCAACCACACGTTCCACAATGGGGCGCTGGCTGCGGCGCCCTCCTCCTACATGAGCCAGTGCATCCACGACTATGCGCCGCCGCATGCAGACCTGGTGTTCGTGGAGGTAAGAGCTTGACCTTCGAAGACACTGGCACTGCTTCAGTGGCATAGCATCTTCCTGGGTCACTAAGTTCCAAGTCAGGATGTTGCTCAGGATATGTGACACCTGCTGCTGCGCATAGCAATTAATCACATGGCTTCTGCTGCTCTGCAGTTCACCATGAATGACGGCCAGAAGTCTTGCGATGTCACAACAGATGGCAGGTGCGAGAAAGTTGCATCCGTGTCAATTAGTTCTGCGAAGGTTGCATGCAGTCTGCAGTCAACAGCACGTGCATGTTGCTACATGTGTGTAGATGCAGTGCTTCCAAGCTGTTGCAGCAAGGGACTCAATCAATCACCGCAGGCGAGGCTTTGAGGTGCTGTTGCGGAAGCTGCTCAACTACCGCAATGCACCGGCGATCGTCATCCTGCACTGGTGGTCGCCGGTGACGCAGGTCAGCCACTGCCTCCAGCACCGCCTGCTAAGGCAAAGGGCAGAAGACTGTCCTTGTCTGTGATCCATACACGAACTTTCGAACGGCGCGGATTGCATGACACGCTCTACACGTGCATTGCCAGACTGCACAGCCATCTGGCGCATGGTCATGCCGGCGTCATGTAGTGTTATGCTCAGGCAGTGCCTGCGGCGTGCCCCGCAGGGCTTTTGGGTGAGCCCGGAGGACCATCAGGACATCTTTGGCAAGTAATACCGGACTACTGTGTTGTTGTGCTTATGACGCATGAAACCATGAACACAAGCTGTGGTTTGCCGCAGGACCTTTGGGTTAGCCCGGAGGACCAGATGGACATATTTGGCCAGAGATACAGCTTTTTATGGGATCCATTCGTAACTGGTGGACCCTTTGTGCCAACAACAAGTGAACTCTCTGTGTCGCCCTGCAGGACTTTTGGGTGAGCCCGGAGGACCAGCTGGACATCTTCGGCAAGTACTACGGGCTGCCGTCGCTGTCGTGGCGCGACACGGTGCACGACCTCATTGCGCACAACGTGTCGGGCTTCACCGTCGACGACCTGTACTTCGACAAGGGCCACCCCAATGGCTACAACGGCCACAGGCGCGGGTCTCTTGAAACTCTAGTGATTACGACTCTGTTGCGCTGAGCCTCCGGGCAGGTGTCGTGCTGGGACACTGATGTCACACTATCTCAGTGTCCCAATTTAACACCTGCCTGGATATGACACCGTGCACTATTTTCAGCACTGATATCTTCATACATGCTTGTGCGCAGGTACTTTTCGGACATGGTCATCGGCTTCCTGCGGAACGAGGCGGCGTCCCTCATCCTGCAGGGCCTGGACGTGTCGGCGCCGCCGGCAGAGCCGGGAGAGCTGTCTGCGGTGTCGGAGCCCATGTTCAAAGGTGTGATGCAGTGTTTGACGTCAGGTAAATATGACCAATTTCGTATGGCCAATGTCAAAAACACCTGTGGCGTCTTCCCTGGGAGCAACCTGAGCGGCCCCACGGGTTTTGTGTGCCGGGCTTCACATAAAAGCTCGGATGCCACCTGCAGGCAACTACGAGGGGAAGTCGACATGCATGAGGAAGCAGGAGCTGCAGGGCGCTGTTGTCAGCGCAGAGGTACGCGAATGCATTTTGTCTCGTCTGCCTCAGCTGCACAGCTGATAATTTCAAGCGTTTGCAACCTCTGTCGCTTTACGCATGTGGATGCACGTTGCTGCAGATGCTGTTCCCGTGATGCAGCTGCAAACCTCTGCAGGGCTTTGAGTGGGTGAACGAGGGCAAGAACGGGCGTGACAAGTGGGGATACGTCACCTGGCAGTCAGGGAGCAAGCTTTTGATCAAGGTGCGCTCCACTTTTGATCAAGGTGCGCTCCACTTTTCGTAAGGTTCAGCCTACGCATCTTGTGCTGGTGCCCTGCAAGGCGGGCTTGTTGCAATGTCAAGGTGCGGACAGTGCCTGGTCAAGGCGCACAAAGCAATTTAGAACACAGGCTGCCTGGCACGACATGTATGTTGAGTCGTCCCTACCGTGCACGAAATGTCGCATCGCAATGCCGAGCGCGCGCCAACACAGAGACGTGCCACGGCCATTCTCATGTGCCCATCTGTGAGATTTTATTTCCATTTCTCGAAAGTTTGCATTTCACTGGCGATTGCAGGCCAACACGAAGACGTACCGCGGAAACTCGCAAGTGCTCATCGGCATCGGCATCCTCAAGTCCTACGAGCACATGGGCATCGCGGAGATGAGCTGCGTGTCTGGCTGCGAGTGCGAGCCGCTGCTCATGGACGGTCAGTGGGAGAGCAAGACCTCCCAGTCCGAGTGGCAGTACGCCAGCGGTCCGCTTTTATTTAGCTGTCTCATTGAATCTTCAGCAGCTGGTGCTCATGCCGCCAAGTCCGCCTGACGTCAGATTCCGAGCATCAGAATTCCATGCGGCAGCACCCGACAAGCGAAGCTGTCATCACGCTCCATTCATCTGCCAGCCCTTGCATGCCAGTGCGGCGGCAGCTGCAAAAGGCACAGGCACCAGTAGTATTTATCTGGGTTATGCTGCCGACGCGCGTGTTCAACCTGTCGGTGTGTTTTCGTGCAGTGGGGCAAAACGAGGAGTGCCTCATCTCCATCCGCAACACGGACAGCACCAGTAGCGGCGAGCACAAGGTGCGACTCTGCTCCATGGTCGAAACAGTTCGCCCTCGAATGTTTGGGACTGCTTGTATGTATACAGTCTCACGTCTCAGCGCTTGCTGGCCGGTGTGCACCTCCCAGGTGCATGTGTCGCTGATCCCACAGCTTCGGTTCACAACCCTAAACCCTTCCCATGCGTCGCACGCAGTTCAAGGTGGACTCGTTCCTGGTGACGAACCTCCACCAGTCAGCGGTGCGGTGGTTCAGCCACATCGACGAGCTGAAGGAGCAGCGCAAGCGCAACCTACGCCGCAAGGTGCGATTGCGACGGCTTTATTTTACAATTCGGTCGTGCCGCTGGCAATGTCAGCACGATAAACCGGTCTTTACAACACATCACGCAGCCACAGTGGCATTCGGGTCGGTGTTGCATGGGATGATGCCCACCCCAGTGGCCTTCGTTGGTGACATAAGCACTGTAACTCTGAGATGAGCTCCTCTACAATGGTCATCGTGACAGGCGGATGCAGAAGCGAAGGCGGTGGCAGCTGCGGCAGTCACAGGAGCAGGCAGTAAGGCTCAAGTCGACCAGCCACAGGACACAGACGCGCAGCAGCAGCAGCAGCAGCAGCAACAGCCGACCGCAGACGCCTCCGCTGGGGACCAGTCGAGCCAGGGCGCGTCTGATGGCCAGCAACACCATCGGCCAGACAGCCAGCAACAGCCGCTGCCAGACAGCCAGCCGTCTGAGTCCGACGGCAGCGGCAATGGTCCTGAGCGGCACTCCGATGATCAGCAACCCAGCGATAGCGGCAGTGGGTGATGAGCAAAGCACGGAGGGTCGGCCCTGAGAAGATACTTGCGGCTAGCGCGCCGAGACAGTGTCAGCAATTGCTGTAGACTGCAGCGCGGCAGAAGCTGCAGAAACAGAGTTCGCGATGTCGTTTAGGTCAAGGTGAACCGCAGGACGGCGTGTGGTGTGATGGCCGCATCGGCACTGCATTTCAAGCCGCTGAGCTCCGAGAAAGGGCCCAAGCCGGACGCTTAGATGAACTGCTTTGCGAGTTTGGCACTGCATTTTCAGGAACTTGAGTTTCAGTGATTTGTTTGGTCTGTGAACCTTGTCAGGAGTGATGGTACAGAAACCCGCATGCATGTCTTTGTGCGCTGGACTGTGTGGGTGACCAAGTGGAAGAGCCACCATCATTCCTGACCAATGAACTTCGATGCCGCTGCCAGTCCGGACACTGATTGTCATACAGTCACTGACGACATGTCTTTACTCAACTACATTTCGCTCGAGCCCTCTTGTCTCTTTCGCTCACAATTGGTTTCTTAGGCCACAGCATGTTAAGGAATCCACCAACCGCATCGTTTAATGTCTAGCGCTTCCGTTTCGCCCCCTCCTTCTTCTGTTGCTGGCCCTTCACACGCAGCGGCTGCGGCGGCGCCTTCTTCTGCTGCTTCGCCTTCCGCTCGGCCTGTTGCTGCTGCTGCGGCTGCTGCTCCGCCGCAGGCGAGGCGTCCGCAGCGAATGCCGGCTCCTCTGCAATGCCCGCGGCCGCCCCGGACTCGGAAGCCGCCGGGCCGGCTGCGGCCCCGCCCTCGCCTGCAGCTGGCACGGACTCGGAGGCTGCCTGATCGGCGGATGCGGTGTCGGACGCCGGCGGCGCGCCGGGCTGCTTTCTGGGCGATGATACATCCAGCCGCTGGATCATTGTCAGCGCCCCTTTGTACGCCCGCCGCGCCGCGCCGTGCTCAATAATGGCGGCGCAGGCGTCCGTCAGTGCCGCCTGCATAAGCACATGGAATTGGTTTTCCGTTTGTTGTTGCTCAGTCATCATGTGTGAACTCGGCTTCGCAGGTGGCACAGCAGTATTTGCATCACAGACTGTGACGCAGGCTGTGGTACAGTCCTGGAGGTGAAGGAAGGGCGACAGGGCTCACATGACGTCGGACGATGGGCAGCTGCCCTCTCCGATGTGTGCCTGCTTCCATCTTGAGGAAGCCGGGGTTTTTTGAAACCCAGGGCTTGAGTCCCAACACTGGACGGCAGAAAGTGGCAAAGCGCGCCTTGGCCTGGCGTTGGCTGAGGCCAAACAGCGTGGCCAGGTTTGCGACGTCCGGTGGTCCGCGAAGCTCGAACGCTGAGCGGGCGCCGCTCGACAGCACGATGCCGCGGCCTGCCCAAGGAACGCAAATGCATCAGAATGCAACTGCGTCAGGCTCTCCGATATCTGTTGCATGAACCAGCCTTTGCCCACTCGAGATAAGCAGACCGCACTGCTTCATTGATGTCCAGCGTGGCATTGTGCAGAGCAGGTTTCAGTGAGCGGCATCACTCCCGCAGGAGACATTTATGGGAGTCTCAAAGCATACCTCGCGTCGCGCGTGCCAGCTGCTGCGCATTGGCGAAGGTGTTGCGGCGTGCAGTGGCCTCCCGCAGCGCCGGCGCGTAGCACACCTGCGGCCCCACGAGACTGACCGTCTACTCGGTGCAAAGAGCAGTGCGCTGTGATACTGCAAAATCATCTGGGCGAACACCAAGGCGGCACATGTTGACATGCCGGGTGTTCATGAAGACCTTTTGCAGGCACTGAAAAGCCCCTTCAAGACCCTCCTGCCATACCTTACCTCGAAGTGGACGCCGCACGCGAGGGCGGCCTTGGCACGTCGCAGGCTGCATAGAAATGTTTCTCAAATCCTTACCTCGAAGTGGACGCCCCGCGCGAGGGCGGCCTGCACCAGCGGCGGCTTGAGGTAGAACGGCAGCCGCTTCGCCAGGTCCAGGCATATGAGGTCCACCGGCAGCGCCGTGCACGCCTGTGCACGTCGGGCTTGATTTTATGGCAAGGGAGATCGCGGTGAGGCTGTTCAGTGCTGCAAGCAGCCCCACATATGCTTGTCAGGTCGAAAAAAATGTTGAGGCATTGGATTTTGCAGCTTTGGCCGCATTTGGTGCCCGTGCTGGAGCCCCTCTACAGGCCTACTCCGGGCACGCGTAATTCCTGCAGGATAGCATACGATCCCGCTGCCGCACCTGCTGCAGAACCCGGTCTGACAGCGGCTGCACAGCGACGATGTCGTATGTGGAGGTGACATCGGTGCGCTGCGCCAGCAGCTGCGCCTGCCCCGCCTCCGCGGCGGCAAAGGTCAGCCGCGTCAGCTGCCTGAACGCGGGGCTGGCCTGCAGCGCCGCTCCCCCGGCGCTCAGGGCTCCCTGGTCTATCGGCCCTTGAGTCTCGTCGCCTGCCGCGCCGCCGTCCTGTGCTGCTGCTGCGGGCCCTCCCTTCTTGCGGCCTTTGCCGCCGCCCGGTCGCCGCAGGAAGCTGTGCGTGAACTGCAGCGCTGGCGCGGCGTCTCGTGCGGCGATGGCAACGGCTTCTGCGGGCACAGCCTGGATGTTGCACCTGCATGTGTGCGTTTTGGAGCTCAGTTGTCGTTTGCGACGTCGTCAAGTCGCAGCGCAGCATGCAGCGCGAATTACCGCTGGGCAGAGCAGCCTTAACTTGAGCCTTAGCATCTTCAGAGCGGAGTAACATTACCTGAGGAATCCCTTACTTCACTGATGTTCCTGCATTAAGGGAAGATTCGGTGGCTTGCCTGTCCTTTTCAGTGAGTCTGTCGGCGGCCGCATGCGTTGTGGCCACCCCGCTCCATCCCAGTTGCACTGCCATTGCGACGCGTTCCCGGGCCAAGTGCGGATCGCCATCGATGCGAGGGAGGTTCAGATCACAAAACATGTTGCAGGCTCTGGCACTGGCTCTGTCCGATTCGTAGGCAGCAGGGTGGCGATGCCCTCAAATGCAGATTTCGCCGCGCGAGACAGCGTTTTTCGTTTCTTGCCGCTGGCTCCCTGGCGTCCACGAACAGAGATCAACTTCTGTTGCTGCCGATCGAGACGACAAACACTGATTTGCAATGCTGCACGTGTCGGAATTCCAGAGACATGTGATCTGCGGCTCTGCGCGCCACCAACTCAGTCATATACTTTGGTGCACCCGTGCTCGATCACATGCGAGATTGCGTCAGATCGCGCATGCTTGCAGGCGGCTTGAGGCAAGGCGTGAAGCTGCTTCCGCCAGCAACATTAGTCATTCAAGTTGCACAGGTGCACCGGCACACAGCTCAGACAGGACACTCCACAGTCGCCGCGGCAGCAAAGATGGGCGAAGTCAAAACAAGCCATCCAAAAGCGCTGCTGCACTGCGGTGTGCGTCTTTGAAGCTAAGATTACACCTAGGCATTCAGTCACATTTCCGTCGCAGCTTGCGAGGGTGCCAATTCCAACATGGTTTTTCGTCGCGTATGGTTCGTTCCGAAATGTTCTGTCGCACCTGTGCCGCGACACATCAAGCTGGATCACGCCCCTGCGGCGCGCTGGAGTAAGCTTGAGTACCTGCGGCGCGCATGCTCATGCATGGGTGCATGGACCCATCTGCACAGCTGTGCTGTTGAACACAGAAAGTAGGACAACAAGATGCCTCTGGTGGGTGTGAATTGCAGACTGGATGATGAAGGAGCGCTGGGCGGACAGCATTCGCGCCGCCGGCGTCGACCTGGCGGTGTGGCCGGATGTGCCAGACTATGAGGCCATCGAGCTGTTCGTCGGCTGGCGCCCGCCGGCCGGCATCTTCAAGCAGGTGCCTGTGCTGCCACGAAGAACATTGTGGCGCATTGACAGCATTGCATGATGGTGGTTGCAACAGGGCTGTTTAGACAGTGCAACCGTCTGCCGATCTCGCAGCGCCACTGTTCGAAGCCGACTTGCCGCTGAGACCTCGTCTCTGCGCTGCGCTACGCAGCTCCGAAACCTGAAGGCCGTGCAGCTGCTGGGCGCGGGCGTCGAGACGGTCATCCACGACCCGGACATCCCGACATCCGTGCCGCTGCTGCGCATCGCCGACCCGCTCATGGGACAGCGCATGGCCACCTGGGTGAGGTTTTTATAGCGTTCTTACTGGATTTTGATAATCTGAAGATTGGGCTTTGAACCATCTGGTGATGGATCTCCGACCCGCTGATGGGATTGCGGATGGCCACCTGGCTGAGCTGGCACCGTGGCGGGACAGCTTTTCTCTTAGTCTTTCACCAGTACCAGAGGCGCGACTTGTCCCAGCATAGCAAACCCTGCAACAGCATGACCAACGCCTTGTCACACTCCCGCTTGCTGATAGAGGCATATGTTGGCGTGCCAACAGGTGGTGTGGGCGGTGATTAACACGCAGCGGCAGATGGACGAATACCTGGAGCACCAGCGGAAGAAGAGCTGGTGATCAGGCTACGGCATACACTTGCTGCTATGAGAGTGTGCCGCAATTGCTTGTGCATAGACAACGCCATTTGCTCAGCTACCGCGCCCTGTGCTGCAGGTACAAAACCCTGGAGGGCTTTGACAACCGGGACAACAACACCATCAACGTCGGAATTCTGGGCCTGGGTGTGTCACATCGCCACCTACCTGTATTGATCCAGGGTTGTTTGGGGATTTGACATGCTGTGATGCCAATTGTTTTCAAAAGGAACAATGTTCTGCGAGACATCCCTCTCAAGTACAGAATGGCCAGGCCTCAGCAGTGCTCATGTGTCAATTGCCTCAACTCATGGGAGTCACCCTGCTGTAGGTGTCATGGGCCGGGAGACCGCCGATGCGCTGGCTGCGCTGGGCTACAAAATCAGCTCCTGGACCCGCAACCCGAAGGAGCACAAGGGCGTCAGGTGGCGACGCCCTAAATCCTACAACCCGCCTGTCCGATGCTGACCTCTCATGCATGGCAATCAGTCTCGGGCCAGGTCTGCCGTGCTGCTCACGATGCATCGTAGACTTGCAAGTGTCACACACAGCCAGTCCGAGCACAGTCCTGCGACGGCAATGTCGCTTTCCCCAGGGCAGCGCCGTATGTCAGTTCTTACAACACGCTGAGCCTGGAATGCGCGTCTGCAGAAGCTTTTACGGGCAGGACCAGCTGCAGAAATTTGTGGCGCAGTCCGAATACCTGGTGAGTCAGCTTGCTCGGCACGGCGGTAACTTGCTTGAAGCTGCGGCGTGGCATTGGCACAGCTCCCTTGCATGCTTCCTTGCGAAGGGCTTTTGTCGCGTAAAACCGGCAGTAGGAACAGGACAATAATGCACATGGCGAGATGCTCCTTGTCGCAGGTGTGCCTGCTGCCGCTGACGCCAGACACAAAGCACATCATCAACAGCGAGCTGCTGGCGTGGCTGCCAAAGGTGCGCTTGTGCTGGTGCCGGCTCCCCCTCGTCCCCAGCTCTGCGTCAGATTCCTGCCACACATACACGGCTGACGTGTAGCGCTACTGGCAGGGCTCAGACTCGGCCGTGCAGCAACTTGCGCCACGTGTCACTCTCACTCGAGAGAGGTGACAACGCAGCATTAGGCATGCGTAGAGGTGCCGAGCTACCTTCGCTCTTGGTTGCGCAGGGCGCAACGCTGATCAACGGGGCACGAGGCGGTCACATGGTTGAGGCCGATGTGCTGGCCGCCCTGGACGGGGGCCAGGTGATTTCCTCATCACTTATGGATGTGTCTGGGGCTCCTGCGAAGCGTGTCCAGATGCACTGCTTGGACACAATGCTGCGGGGTGCTGCATGTTGGTTCATGGAATGCCGATGCTGATGTCCTCATGTCCTGGCTCTACCAAGAGCGAAGGTACTTTTTTTTGGTCGTGGTCTCCTGGTGACGGCTCTGCCTGAGAGAGGAGTCTCGTGCTGGGTGCAGCTTGGGTACGTCATCACAGACGTGACGGACCCAGAGCCGCTGCCTGAGGCGCGTCCGCATGCCCTGTGAAATATCATATGTTTTTACTGCTGCTGTCTCCTGGTTCATACAGACCATACAGGCACACAATTATACGCCACGAGTCGATGCCAGCTGCTGCTGTATGTGCCGCTTGTTTCTGCCGTGATATTTCACACCATCGTCCTGAAATGCATTTCTGTGTCCGCAATGCAGGAGTCGGGGCTGTGGCTGCACCCCAGGGTGCGCCTGACGCCGCACACCGCCGCGTTCACGCCCATCCCCACAGCATCGGCGCAGATCGCGGAGAACTACTGCGCAATTCAGGCTGGGCGGCCCGTCGCACCAGAGCGTGTCGTGGACCGGGGTGCAGGCTACTGAGCTGTAGCTAAAGGCAGTGTATCACAGACAGTTGGGAGGGCTGTGTGTTCTCCAGTATCGCAGGTACCCGGCCCATATCTCTAGGCAGCAAAGTTGCAATGCCAGCGGGCAACTTGACACAGAATTGACGTGGATTGACATGCGAAGATGAAGCGCGTCATTGTATGCACCATTGATCGACTCTGCCATTTGAGGCGGCGCAGGGACACAGACACCGGACTGGGGAGTTAGAGAATAGCATTCTTGTGTTGGACTGAACACACGTTGTTATTCACACCACGCGACGTGGCTGGCAGCAAACACAACACACCTGTAGGCCAAACCTCAACGAAATGCTCCCCGCGGAGCTGAGTCATTGTGTCAACGTCTAGCCCCTTCAAATACTGAATCCTACAATTGGCGCTATTCTATCGCCACCATCTCTGCAGAACAACTTCGATGCCAAATAGGTCACGCCATCGAGGTTCCCAGTGGCTGCAAGCAACACCCGGCGAGCAGGGCCCCCACGATGTCAGTGCCTTCGCCGGCACACATCATAACCTGGACGCCGCCAGATTGTCTTGGACTCCGCCAGATCGTCTCAGCGTCAGTATCAGCTGTCGGCGGCGCCGGCGCACTTGACGACATGCATGTAGGCACGGTCGAACTCGTTGGCAAACTGCCAGACGGCGTTGAATAAGAACTCGGGTTCCCGCTCGATCAGCGTCACCGGTTCGCTCAGAAACACCGCCAAATTGGCCAGCTTCGAATACACCTCCTCCGCGCGCGCCTGCAAGTTGCAGTGACGACATTGTCACAACTGCATCACGTACGCTCCTGTACCATTGTCTGTTGCATGTATTTCTTATCTGGTGGCCTTGGCGTGCCTCCGGCCCGCTTGAATCGACAGGGTTAGGCGGCATCAACACGGGCAAGCTGCGCTGTTGCTCATCCACCCTCGGCGGCTGCCCAGTCGTCATAATGCAGCCAATCCGCCAGAACAGGACGCCGTGGCCTGCAAGTGCATTCCTACACACTACGACAGGCCCACCTTGAGGAGCTCCCGCTCGTGCGCCACCCGCCGCAGAATGATCTGCCCAGCATTGCTCCGAAACAATAGGCAGGGGTTGAGGTTTTGTTACACACCTTGAGGAGCTCCCGCTCGTGCGCCGCCCGCGCCAGGAAGTGGCCCAGCATCGCCGCAAACACAGCCTCCTCCTCGGCATTGGGCGTCCCCACGACACCCACGTGCACAAGGCGGTCGTCCGGCGGCGCCTTTGCCGGCGTGGCCGGCGCCACCAGCGGCCCCGCCGCCGCCGCCGGCGGCGAGGGCGGCGGCAGGCCCCGCCCTGCGGCGCCCGGGGGCTTGGGGGGCGGCTGCGGCGGCGGCGGGCCACGGCCCGCACCGGGCGGCTTGGGGGGCGGCGGCGACGCGCCGGCACCTGCTGGCTTTTGCGGCGGTGGCGGTGGCGGAGGGGGCGGCGGCGGCGCGGCCGCGCTGGCTGGCCTCGGCGGCGGCGGCGGAGGGGGTGGCGGCGGCGCGCCCACGCTGGCTGGTCTGGGCGGAGGAGGAGGCGGCGGCGGGGCCCCCGAGCCAGCTGGCCGCGGTGGAGGCGGCGGCGGCGGCGGGGCGCCTCTGCTGGCTGGCCTGGGAGGCGGCGGGGGCGGGGGCGGCGCGCCCGCACTTGCCGGCCTGGGCGGCGGCGGC
>JAABUW010000845.1_pt1 | contig 56396 bp, 22 predicted proteins | sample 5560081 | NCBI WGS metagenome assembly JAABUW01 (sample SAMN10711882, study PRJNA513363) | rock metagenome | isolation source: Antarctica rocks | place: Antarctica: Victoria Land, Knobhead sud | reverse complement strand
TTTAGCAACTTTTTTTTTTTTTTTTTTTGAACTTTGACTTTTTATAGTATCTAGACTAGGGCCCCTATATAGGAATATAAATATCTTACTAAATCTATTTTTAGCCTAGATTCCGAATTTTTAATTATATTTTTACTAGCGTTGCCCTATAGGGCTATAAAGCTACTTTTAGGATTAAGTTTAGCGCTCCCGCGCAGACCTTAACTCTAACTTAAAAATCTTGGCGCTAAGATTTACCAAGATTTGCCAAGGCTGCAAAATGCGCATTTTGCACCGATTAAGTAGCGATTTTGCAGAACTGTTTTTCCGGACTTATCGATATAGGGAGCTAGCTCTAGTACCCCTCTATCCTACCGAGGTTTACTATTTAAAGTTAACGAGTTCGAGCGGGTAAGATATACTAAGAGTTACTAGAAGAGGAAGGTAAAATAGTAAGAGCGAGTAGTATTTAAATAGTACCTAAATAGTGCCTAAATAGTACCCGAGTAGTAAATACGTAAAAGTGAGTAGAGGTAAATAGTAGGTAAAGCGAAAATATATAGTAAATAAATAAAGCGGTAGTAACTAACTAGAAAGAATTACCTCTAAACTATTTAAATTACTCGACTATCTATTTATAGAGTTGAAGTCCGTAGTACCCCGAAATATCCCCTAGAGCCCGTTATTTAGGTAATTAGAGTAAATTTAGAAAATTCCGGCTCTATACCTAGAAAGTTATTATTCTAGAGTATTTTCTCAAGGGACTCTAGGCCTCAGCCCTATAAATAAATAGTCGAGTAATTTAAATAATTTAGAGGTAACCCCTTCTACCCCTATTCTAATAATAATAGATTATTTTTAAATTTTTCCCGAGAGCCGATAACCGCCCTATAGAAAATTATATACGCGAATTATCTACTTTTTTACTACTTTTATAAATCTTACTACTACTCTAAAAGTTTCCTAATTAGGATAAATTAAAGCTATATAATTATTATATTATAAATATATATTCCCGTCTTTTATTTATATAGTTATTAATATATTATAAATAGCCCGATACCCTCCTTTATTCGAGAGTCAAAAAGATAATATTTAATAATATTTAATTTACGGTTTAAATCCCTAAATTATTATATATATAAAAAGTACTAGTATATATATTATATACCGTATCCGGTCGAATATCGCGGTTTTTAGTTATTATATAAATCTTTAATCGATAAATAAGAAAAGACCCTCTTTTAAAATAACTATAACGGTATAGAATCTACTAAAGAACTTCGTCGAATCTAAGCCTTAATTATATCTAGATAAAATATAATTCTTCTTATTTAACTAGCTAGATATATATATTTATATATAAATAGTATCGAATACTTTTAAAGTTATAAAGATTAATAGGAAAAACCTCCGCTACCTAATTATAAAACGCTCGCAGATTTATAAAAACGACTATATACTAGTAGTCTCTTACTTTATATATAAGATACTTATTTTTCTAAATAAAAGTATTACGAATAAATATACTATATATCGTAAAAGAGGGTAGGTGGCCTAGGGTATTAAATTATCGATATATCGACTACTTAAGCGCTTTTAGCGATATAGTATACTCCTAGTATATATATTATCGGGGGTTCTAATTTATTATATCTATTAAAGAAATATAACTAGAGCGCGGTTTAAATAATTCTTAATAAACGAGGTTTTATTTTAATATACCCTATTTCTAGGTCCTAAGTTTATTATTATTATAAATAATTATTCTATTTATTATTTAGCCGGTATTAAGTAGCTTTATAATAATTATAATATTATACTTTTATACCTCCCTCTATATTCGCTAGATTATAATTTAATTAAAAAGTTCTTTTTAGTACTAAAGATTTAATTAAAGCGGTACTTCGAGCTAGTTAAATATATAGATTTTAAGATATTTTTAAAGAAGGCGGTAATTATTTATAATAACGAGAAGTATACTAAAGAGTATTTTAAATATATTAATATATATATAAAAAAGTATAAAGAGGAGTTATAAAAATAATACTATAATTTAAATACTTTAAATATATAATTTAGAGGATCGGGGTTTAGATTTTCTATATACTATATCGATCCCGATATTTATATATATTAACGTAATTATAGTAAAATAGTATCTTTTTTAATAATTATTATATTATTAAATAGGCCTAAAATAGCCCGAAAAATCGTACTTTTTTTTTTAATACGTTATTAATAGGTAAATAGAGAGTTATAGATTTAATATATAAAGTACGGGTATACTTGTAAAGTCTTAAATTTAAATTTAAAATATTTATAGAACCTTAAAATTAGTAGTAAAACTCTATTCTAATAGTATAAACTAATAAATTTATATATCTACGCTTTAGTTATTACCCTATAACTATTTAATTATTTTTATAATAATAGTAGTAAAATTATCTAACCTAGATTACCCCCTTTAAATAATTACGACGCGTTTTTAAATTAAGAATTTTTTGATTTCTTTATTAAATCTTCGTCCTAGCCCTAATAATACTCTTAATTTTAACTATTTAGGTTTCTTAAAGTTATAAATATCTTTTAGGTAATAAAGTTTATTTATTATTTTTTTAAATACCGCTTTAATAATATCCTTTTTACTAAGGTTTTTTAAAAGTTATTACTCGAAATATACCTTCCTAAATCTATTTAAATCGTTATAGACCTATACCGGGCTATTTATAAAAACCTTATTTAAAATCGGTCGATTTATTATTAATAAATATAATATTATCTTTTTAGAGCTTTTTAGAGTTATTTTAATAAAAAGAAATTAAACCGGTTATAGTAGTTCTAGTTAAAGAAAATATTATTAAATAAACTAAGACTAAAGTTGAATATATATAAGTAGGATCTATTTATTAAAATAATATATTAATTAATACGGCGAGTATTATTATTACTTTATAAACGGCTAGTATTATTACTAGGGGAAAGATTAATAAGACGAAAATAAAACTTTATATATTCCTATTATTATAAACCTAGTTAACTACGGTATAACTAGAGTTAACGGCGGTGAAATAATTATATTTTATATTTTAGGCTCTTTCTTCTTCTTTATTTTACTCTCTACCTTCTTCTTCTTCGCTTTATATATTATATTATAGTATTTAATAAAACTAGTTATTAATTTATTTAATAGAATCTCTATAAATACCCCTAACTTACGTTTAGCCAAGGCGATATTCTATTAATTAATATTTTATAAACTAAGTTTAAAGTATTTACTAGTAATATTATCGGGTTCGAAAGACTACTAGTAATAATAACTCTTATTTTAATAACCGGGTTTATAATAGTATTATCGGGCGAGTAATTTATAATTATAATATTTATATTATTTCTTTATAGCCTTTCGCTTTAAGGCCTTCTTCTTTTATTTAGCGGTAATATTATTTCTACTTCTACGGGTTTTTTTCTTTATTATTTTCCTCTTCTTCTTTATTCTAGCTTAATAGTCGGTATTTATAAAAAATAATAAGAATAAGGAGGCGCTAGAGGCGTCGCTATTAAATATATTTTTATTTATACCGTATATATCTTTCTTTTTAATTTTACCGTTTTCGGAAAAGTTAATTAATAATTTAATAAAAGATTTAACCTTATTATTATATATATAATTAATTCTAGTTACTACTCTCTTCTTTTTTTCTTTATTTATCTAGAATATTATTAATCTATAGACTTTTTCCTATAAATTAAAGTTCTTATATTTATATAGTATATCTTTGGACGGGTTAAAAAAACTTATTATTATTATAATATTAATTAGAATAATATAGTATCTTTTTTTTTAAATCTTTCCCTCGACCTTTTTAATAGTAATAGTATTAAAATTATAGAAGTTAAATTTATTCGATATAAATATTCTTAACTAAATCTTTTTCTTTTTCTATAAAATATTTTATAAAACTATAAAGTATACTAGTAGTAACGTTAGTACCGAGTTTTATTAATTTAAAATAAATAAACTTTCTAGGGGAACTTTTTACTAAACTCTTAATAAAATAATAATAATAAAAGCTCGTTTAATAAATTTTTCAAAGATAGTAATTTTCTTCTTCTTTATTAAAGACGCGTAGGCCTATTTAATAATATAATCGATATTATTAATAAATATTATATAGTCTCTTTTAGGAGCCTTATAATTACGGGAGTTCCCTATAGTTTAGAAAGGATTTAAGAGGGTTACGGTTATATATAGCTTTAATTTTTAGCTATTTAAGGTAGCAGTGAGGTTTATGGGGGTGGTGAGAGAGTAGATGGTTCGCGTATACAATTTTCTATGAGGCGGCCATCGGCTCTCGGGAAAAATTTAAAAACGATCTATCATTGTTGGAATAGGGGTAACCCGTCCGGGCGGCCAGACACATTCTCGTAGGCCACCCTACCCATGTATTCGCGATATAATCCTAGATAATGGATCAAATGGACAACAACAAAATCTACCATGACTACCAGCAATTTTGTGATTCTTACTACATCAGCAATATCCTTCCAATGCATCGACGCGGCAATGCTCCAAACTCAGCCAACCATTGAACCGCAGCAACCACCCTTCCTGCAGGATTCAACAAACTCAGCCGCAACCCCGTGCTTCGCCACGAAACGTGACGATGAGAAATCCTTCAACTCTACAAATACTTCTAAGCCAACCAAAGCCCTATATGAAACACTGTGCCAACGAAACCTGCGCACATCTCCCGAAAAAAATAATTTGGGTGTGTATCGTCCAGCCCAGTGTGATGCTACTCCTGGCGCCAGCACACCATCAACTCCTTCGCTTGTTTTGTGCAGCCAATGGCGACAGTTTGAATTTGGAATTTGGGACACAACCGTGCAAACCCTCCCCGAATATACCATCGAGCTTCGCTGTGCATGCATTGCTGTGCTATGTTTCACAATTTCTCAGCCTCGTTGATCGAAGCGAGCCACGTATCTATCTATATTATGCATCGTTCCTTTCGCTTTGGTTCCTTCTTACATTATTTCCCTAATTTTTCCCACTCTTCCGCCCATCATTCTGAAGACACAAAAAAACCCCAAAACCAGCCACAAACCATCTTGCGATCGTCTTTTTCAACGCACCAAAGTATTCGAGTCTCTCTATGGTCTTCGCACTCCAACTTCCAGACCCACCCATCACATCCACCACCCTCTCCCCAACCGCCCCCGCCACAACCATGGTCGCCAACGTCGGCCCCATCATCCCCACTCCCGTCCACAACAACAGCACCACCGGCAGCGCCCACAACTTCACAGCCGGTGAACCCTCACGCCAATCTCGAGCACAAAACTGCGATCATCGCTGCACTGTCGTTACTCTCGCGATAGTTATCCCACTTCTGACGGTTCTTGTGGCGAGTATGGCTGTGTATGTTTTCTTCGTTCGAAAACGCCTAGCGGCGGAAAAACAGAAGAGGGAGAAGGCTATAGAGGTTAAGGCGTTGGAGATGAGGAAGTTGGGGAGTCGGGAGGATGGTGGGAGTGAGGAGGGGAGTGTACTGGGGAATGTGGATGAGAGGAGTATTGATGGGGTTATGAGGGATGTGGAGCTGGGGGTTGCGGGCGTGGGAGCTGGGGAGGGGAAGAGGGAGAATGGGATGAAGTGGTGGAGGAGATGAGGGTGGGGATGACTGACGATTTGTGAGTGGGACGAGGGGTTTGGCGTTGGGTGTTGGATGTTTGGGGTAAAATAAGTGGTTTGGGTTGTGGAAATTGGAGTTTGAGCGAGGATATGTGGGATGATACCAATGAGTACATAAGATGTTGGGCACAATGGCTGGGGTTTTCCATGACAGCCTGTTGTCCAACATAGCTTGTGATTAGTGAGTGTCATGTCAAGGAGCCATATCTATATTTCAACGAAATTATCTTATTCTAAAACGTTCAGCCATAGATCCCGCCGGCGACCTGCCATGCGAGTATGTCAGGAAACGAGGACCTATGAGCTACTGGTCAAGTATTCCTGTTGCGTTATAAACTTTGTCTTGAGCATCTTACAGTCATCTTCTAAGTCATTCTTTGACCCACACAGCAGCCATGCCCATCCCTGTACCAACGCACATACTTGTAACGCCAACCTTCTTCCCGGTCCTCCCAAGCTCAGCGAACAACGTAGACACCTGCCTCGCGCCAGTGCAACCGAGTGGGTGCCCAAACGCAATTGCACCTCCATTTGGATTGACCTTGACAAAAGGTCAGCACTGCTGGTGCAGTTGTTCAGACAGTTGAACGTACCTTCTTTTCATCCAAGCCCAGCTCCCTTACACACCATACACACTGACTCGCAAAGGCCTCGTTGATCTCATAAATATCCACATCGTTCTTGCTAATTCCTGCCTTCTCTAAAGCAACAGGGATGGCCTTCCATGGCCCAATACCCATCAATAACGGCTTCACACCCACCACGCTGCTGCTCACGAACTTTCCTAATACCTTCTGTCCCAGCCTCTCAGCTGTACTTCGCTTCATCAACAGTACTGCTGCAGCGCCATCTGAAATCTGGCTTGCATTTCCAGCATGGATGCTACCGTCTTTTGCGAATGCGGGCTTGATCTTTCCGAGACTCTCTGCTGTGATGCCATCTCTAATCCCGTCGTCTTTGGCAACGGTTATAGTCTTCTCTTCATCGGTCTTGGGGTCCACGAATTTGACGTTCGTTAAGGGCTCGATTTCCTCGTCGAATTTCCCTGCTTGCTGAGCCTTCAGAGCTTTCTGGTAGCTTGACGCCGCAAACGCGTCTTGGTCCTTCCTCGATATCGAGCGATCTTTGGCCATTTTCTCACTCAACACGCCCATTGGGACCTTGCAGTCCTTGGCTTCTGGATGCGACTCAAGCAATTCGGAGAATTCGGTGACAGCTCCTGGTCCGTATTGTAAGGACATAGATTCGACACCAGACCCAACGCCAACCTCGATCATCCCCGAGCGAATAGCGTTGGCAATGTCAACGCATGCTTGCAGACCGCTCGAACACTGTCGATTTAGCGACTTGACAGCTGCACTCTCCGGGAATCCAGCAACGAGTGCTGCAGCTCTAAACTCAGTCGCCCCACCACCCGGTGGCAGTACCGAACCGACTGCTATATCTTCTACCAACGACGGATCGATTTTCGAGCGCGTAATGAGGGATCTGAGTGTATGTACAAGAAGGTCTGCTGCTGGCACATCTTTAAGCCCGCCTTTTCCGCCTTTTGTGAAGGGTGTGCGGAGGGCACAGGTCACAACTATGTCATCGGGGGCTTTGGAGAGGATTGATTCGCGGCCGCGAGGAATGTCGGTTTCAGAGGAGGAGAGGTGGTTTTGGACTTGGGAGAGGCGTTGCAGGGCTGCGAGAAGTCAGCAGTCAGCATGGAGAACGGCGGAAGAGACTGTGTTGTCGGAGGCTTACCTTGGGACATGATGGCTCGTATATCGAGCGTCTGATGCTTCGAAGTGTAGAGAGGCAGACTTTGTTATGTATGTGGTAAAGTATGCAGAATACGTTATATTCGGCGTCTCATGGCTGCAAACGATTGAAATCGACCGAGGCTCGCAATAATTTGCGAGCCTCGGTATACCCTATAAGGGTTAGCTTAGAATGGATGCGTCTGCGCTCGTGCTACAGCTTAGTAGGTATTAAGCGGGGATTGAAATTCCAGTGATTGGATGACAAAGCTTACATGTAGACTTTGTATGAGGCTTGATTGAGCCTTGCAATTTGTCTATATCCGGTCCTTAAGATATGTCCGGTCCCTACTATATATATTAGGTCCGGACCGGACCACTATTCCTACTTAAGGTCAACTATCTTATGGACCCAACTTCCAGTCTCTTTGGTTCCGGACCCCTCGGACGAGGGGTAAGCTACTTGTATTAGAATCATGCTGGAATCATGCCGAAGCTGTAGTAAGAGAGCCAAGAAAACCACACACTTTTTCAAGAACTTCGGTATCAAGGATATTTTCATGCAATGCTTCGAGAAGGGTATTAGAAATTGTTCTCTGCTTCTTGATGTTGGCGTCCAAGAATTTCATCTTCACGATAGCTCGTCTGGAACAAACGACAACCTGGGGAGCTCGGCAAGTACTGGGCTGTAATAAACCCAATTGTAAGGCTTTCGTGATTAAAAACGATGAGTACCACTGCATAATCCGCCTTTATTGTAACATCTGTGCCAGTGAAAATGCTCGTCCCACACAATTTACACCTCAATCCATTGTCTCATCGCGATGTTCCTCACACGCTACTTATCTGGCACGGGGTTGAAATTGTTTTGCTTCTGTAAGAAATGATATAAGTTGCTACTATGTCTCTTACACCGCAGTCTGTTGCATCTTATCGCCTGGGCCAGAATGCCAGCAGCGAAGAAAATAGCAGCCTCTCGTCGATGTGATGGGACGGAGCTGGTGTTTCACTCTTCTGTCTGTTTTGAGCGGCGGTGGCGGGATGATAGCGGGTTGTTGTGTTAACACACGAGGGATGCACTAGAGACGTCAGAGGGTTGCAAAAGCTGGCAAGAGGCCCAGTAACCCGCGATAGGGAGCAGCGAAGCAGAATTTGTAGATTTGGGGGTTGGAGACGAAGAGAGAGATTAGAACAGACGTTCATTGCTGGCTTAGTTCGGGCCAGGCAACCTCAGGGAAATGATAGTGCTTAGTTGTGTTGTGATGATGACCGCGTGTAGCAAATCCGTGATACCAGAATCTCATTGGGAGGGATCTAGTACTGCGATGTTGGGTGATACTCTTCTTAATACAGATGATCCGAGATGAAAATTCCATCCTGTTTGTTATGACAGGGCCATGTACAAAAAGGCCAGTATACCTTTTTAGGAGACCAAAAGAAAGGGGTAAAACAAAACAGGACAACGGTCGGAGTCGTACCGACACCTCCTGACCCTCCCAGCTTCGTCGGGAACCACTAAAACGTCGTGGTTTATGCAGGTTTGGAATCTTACCACTTCGACCACGCTGCCTACAGATGTGGGTTTGGTAACAGATTATATTGAGGAATGATGACGAATGAGAGTACATGACCCAATCAGCACAAAATCGTTCATTAGTATTCGCCCTGCATATTGTCGTATAGCACTTTATTAATTTATGAACCAAGTCCAGTTTTCGCGCGATACACTTTCCATCTTTGACACTCTTCGCTCTGTCTTTGCAATTCTGACATACCATTTGCCCTGATCTTATCACACCATCAGTGATACTTGGCAGATCCTCCGTGATTCCATGTTCTACGAAGATTCAACTTCCGTCTTGACACTTTCCTTGCTCAGATGATCTGAAACTTGACGGTGCTTTCACACGGCAGGGCTATCGTGGAATTACTTCATGTATGTTATACTGGCTTCACAGCCCTTACAGTGATTACTTGAATATCGAGCTGCTTTTGTTCTCTTTACTCGATTTTGCAACATCACCTTGCTGGTTGTGGTTGTTGTGGGATGCATGAGGCAAGAGGATTGAGACTTCTATGTTCTTTCAAGATCTAAAAAAATCGTATTGTTTCCCCGCTTGCCAATTCTCGATCCAAGATTTCCACTTTGACATTGCGCGTGTTAGGTTCTCAGGTTATTGGAGTAAGGTAATCGAGCGGTCGTTAGAGGTTGGTAAGCATGGATAGTATACCCACACAGGCTATCCTCCGCTGGCTTAGCGGACGGCTGTGCGCTTAGCACTCTTTATGAAAAAGCGCGTGGAGATAAAAATTTGTCTCGTGTTTTCGACCTCACCCGCAATTGCTTTCACAAGAAATAGATTCGGAGGCATTTGAAATTTTTCGAAGGTGTTGCTCAGCGATTGTAATGGAATGCATAATGATGATAGGATCTAGGTGAGGTTGTCCCTAGGTACCTGCTGCTCGTTGCCCACTCTACGAGGAATGCACCGTGTATTTGTAGCATGGCTTATGAATTGGCCTCAAATTCTGTTCAAGACTGCTCTCTAGTATCACTTGAGAGCACCCAATATTGAGAGCAAGTCTTTCGACTTTTCATGACTATTGAAGAAATTTTAGTACCCACTGATCTCAAAATTCACGCCCTTGCGAGTTGACGAGAGCAGTCGTACTTTCCCAAGAACAAATCAGGACCTAATACTTGCCACGGCTTCATGTGGTGGAACACGACTAAAGATCCCATCGCTCCTACGCCTGCAGCCTCTATGGCGTCACATGTGTATTTGATATTCTTTGTACTGACATTCTCACAGGACATCGGCATCGCAGCTCACCCAGCTCATCATAAAAGACGAAACCATCTCACGGCTGCAATAAACGAGACCACGATCCCATCGCTTTTGAACACTACTGCGAATGGCACTTCCATTAATCAATTTCCTCCGACATCGATTGTGCAGGCCACGCAACCAGGTACGAAAGGAGTAAGAAAGCCTGCGCTATCCTTATAAATACAATTTGGGATTCTTTATGAGAGATGTCACTAACTAGTCTCCCAGATCATTTACACAAGCTTAGAAAATGGAGGGCGGCCATCAATACAGCCATTCCCTACCTCTTTTGTAGCTTCGCCAGTCATATTGACAACAGCACTCCCGTACAATTTACCGGAGAGTACAACAATATCTTCTTACCCAGATGGTCCTTCTCTCACAACAATAACATCTCCATATTCATACAACTCGTCTTCCACGGCAACTACATCTCAAACATTTGGGGGAACAATTAATGAAGTACCGAGTGACAGCATGGCATCCTCACTACCTACCAACCATAATGTTACCGACTTACACAAGAGAGGAGCCACAGATTGTTTCCAGCCTGTGGCTACTGGAGCGTTACCGAGTCAGATCACATCGCGAGGGGACCATCCAGTACCCCGACATGGCATAGTAGGTACAACAGCAGCGTTATTTCGAGTGCAAGAATACTAAAGATTCTATTCTTCAGACCTCTCAGAGCAGTCCAGTCTCTACCAATAGATTCTACGCCAATCTCTTTCTTGGCACTCAAGGCCAAGGCGTGTGGACCCATCCTTACTCGTTGGCTTGGAGTAAAGGTACTGGCAACGCTCGCAGCTGGGGCATGGCAGTCTCCCATATTGACGCAAATCAACGAGTAGACGGACCAACAAACCCTGCGCTACCTGGATCTCCCATCCGTTACTTCGTCAATCCTGTAGGAATTCAATCAATCATCCTATCTGCGATCGAACTAGGACCTTCCACAGTCCTGACTACCAACAATTTGAATGCATTCTCGGTCAATGCAGTCCTATCGCCTCAGGCAGGGTCTGCTTCGAGCATAACCTTCCCGCTCGTACAAGGCATGGGATTCTTCACAAGTACATATAAGAACCTCATGCCAATTATACAGAGCAGTGTCTTCTTTCGAACAGTGACACAAGTGAGCAACCCAAGGGCAAATGTCCTCAAGTATCGAGCCATCCTCGAGGATGGTAAAAGCTGGTTGATATATGCTACCCCGTCCGATGGCATGTTACCGCAACTACGACTGGTGTCGAATACTCAGCTTCAAGGCGTACGCGGCTGGTCGGGCGTGATCCAAGTAGCGAAGAACCCAGCTGGACCTAGTGGTGAAGCTTACTACGATAGTTCCGCAGGAGCATACCCCGTCGCTGCTGCTGTCACCGGGTCTGTGTCTGCAAACACTGGGATTTATCGGATATCATGGACGAAGGCAGGCATGACCAGCCTTTCTTTGCTCATGTATGCATTACCCCATCACATACAGTCTTTTCAAAGCTCTCAAGGTAGAACATCTATGCGATTGCAAACGACTACTAAGGGAATGGCGACTGCGGTCATTAGTGACAGCTGGACATTAATAGAGCCGGGCCTACCAACAGACATGGGTTTTGCTCCTTGGACGCCTTCGACAAGAAGCAGATCAAGTATTTCCTCAGGCGCGAACGCACTGATCCGACAGGTCGCAGCCTCGGAGATCAATCAAGACTATAGTACCCAAACAAATCTTGATAGCATGTACTTCAGCGGCAAAGCCTTGGCCAAATTCGCGACGATAATATACACCACGCATGACCTCTTGAACGAGCCTATGCTTGCCTTACAGGGACTAAATGAATTGAAAGGTGCCTTTGCCCGCTTTGCAACCAATCAGCAAATTTATCCATTAGTCTATGATACTAAGTGGAATGGCGTCGTCTCGGTAGGTAGCTATGTGACAGGCGATTCAGGGCAGGACTTCGGTAATACCTACTACAATGACCATCACTTTCACTATGGTACGTCCCCTACTCCAATCTGCACATTTGCCCAGCTCATTGGCCAGGTTACTTCATCTACACCGCGGCCGTAATTGGCTACCTCGACCCCAACTGGCTCGCTTTCAACAAATCCTGGGTCAACACCTTGATTCGCGATGCCGCAAATCCAAGCCTACGAGACAACATGTTCCCATTCTCCCGCATGTTTGATTGGTATCACGGCCACTCTTTTGCAAAAGGTCTCTTCGAATCAGCTGATAGCAAAGACGAAGAGTCATCTTCTGAAGATGCCTTCTTTTCGTACGCGATCAAGATGTGGGGACACGTGATTGGAGATGCGTCAATGGAGGCCAGAGGAAACCTTATGCTGGCGATCCAGGCCAGGGTCTTTACGGATTATTTTCTGATGCAGAGGAACAACGTCAACCAGCCCGCAAATTTTATTGGTAACAAGGTCACTGGCATTGTACGTATCATTGTTAGTGCACTAAAATAGACGACCGCATGACTGATGCTTGATCGCAGCTTTTCGAAAACAAGATAGACCACATGACATACTTCGGGCCTAACCCCGAATACATTCAAGGGTATCTTCGCTTCTCTCTTTCCATCAGACACCACTGACCCTCTCTCACAGAGTCCACATGATTCCTCTCTCCCCATCCTCCTCCTTTACACGCCCACACAACTTCATCCTCGAAGAATGGAATACGTACTTTAACCAGACATCACCCTATCCAGCCTCGAACATTAATGGCGGCTGGAAAGGTATCCTGTACGGTAATCTCGCATGTATAGATCCAAGGACTAGTTGGCAATTCTTCAGCCAGCAGAACTTCAATGGAACGTGGTTAGATGGTGGAACGAGTCGAACTTGGTATTTGGCTTTTGCTGCTGCTTTGGGTGGCGCTTGAGGAAGGATGGCGAATGCGATAGGTTTGGAGGAAGAAGGTAAGTGTATAGGCAAGTATAAGGGTAGGTAAGAGAAGGCTCGGAACGGAACATTGCTGGTTAGGAGTTTATGAGATATATGATTTGAACGGAAATAGAGAATTATACTTCCGATTACTCTGCACGAAGAAGAAGCTTGGCATTTCGATTTTGGGCCGAGTCGAGGATAGGTAAGGTAAGGTACCTTACCGTATACACTGAGACCAATCATGAACGTCGTTGTTGCTTGATAGTAGCGGTTTTGCCTGCGGTTTTGCTTAACCAGATGAAGCAGAATGCATATCTAACGACGATGCGCTCCTCGCTCTATCCTGAACTCATATATCAATGATTTTGCTCAAACCGTCCCGAAATAAAGGTACTCGACTCATATAACTTTGAGCTAGTGAAACGTTAAATCGTCTTACATTACAAGATACGCCCGGAAAAATACTTGTCACGCTACTGTTCCTCCTCTTCCTCCTCTTCCTCCTCTTCATTCTCCTCCACATCTGCATCTTCACGGTCTTCTTGATCATCCTCAGACACCACACTTCCAATAGTTTTCAGCGCTCGTTTCAGATCTTCTGCGCAAAACATCTCACATAGAGTGGTCATATCGTCATAAACCACCTTTGGTCTCTCAGCGCCGGGAATATAAAGTGTGTTTGCGATATTGAACGTCAGCGAGTAGAGCAAATTTCTGGCGTCCCAGTCCCCTTCAGGCTCTGATACGGGAAACTTTCGTTTATAGGCTTTCATGTATGCCTTGTTACTCATTCTGTGCCTGGGCGCCCTCCAGTTGCCGGTGTCGTATTCATTGTGTCCGTAGAACGAGCATGCGTCGAATACAAAGGGTTCGCCTGTCTTCATGTCCGAAGCAGTGTTACCTGAATCTATTAGAAAATTCCGCAGGGCTGAGGTAACCAGTGATGCTTACCATCCCAGCAATGGCCATGAAGCAAGCAAGGTCTGAGAATTCGTCCGTCTGCTTGCAATGGTAAGAGCAACCGCGGGACAATCTTTTCCAGGATTAGGTGGCATACGACATCCAATTCGGGCCAATTGAGGATGGACTTTGCCACTTCGAATACGTGCCCGAGATGTTTGCTGTACAGGACGCACCAGGAGTCTTCCCAAGTGTCAACCGCTTGGACGATTCTGCTATGACAAGGGGCGAGATGGAAGCCAAACTTCCCATTGGGCGATATCGATCTCTGATGTAAATCTGCAAGCCGAGCGGCCAGTCTGTTGGGACCTGCAGGCTACGCAACGTTAGTACCGGGAAGAAGGACTAAATTGATTGGCCCAACCTGCAGCAACATACGAAGATCAAATGCCAACAGTCAATAGCCGAGCTCATAGTTCGGAAGAAATTGACTGATATATCCCTCAGATGTCAACTCAGACTGTCACGAACCTGTTCTCCAATATATCGAAATTCTGCCAATAAAAAATACGTCTCTGGCGTGTCCTGGAGATATTTGCCCCATGCATATGGCTTCGGCACGAAGCCGGGAGAAACGGCGTGAATGGCTTTCAGGGATTCGAATTCCCCTTCGCACATATGTCGCCCCAAATCGCCGAGTGGGAAGGCTTTCAAAAAATAATCTTTTTCCTCTCCGCTGGGCAGTCGGACCATGATCTTTGCGGTCCTTCCCCACAACGACTTGCCATATTCCAGTGCATGCACGATGTTCGTTCCAGGAGTTGGAAAAGCTATTTCGAGATAAGTCACAGTCCAAACAAATTTTCGACAATACGAACGCACAATTTATGACAGCCTCATTAATTGGTAAGCTCCCACTGGACGGTAGAGAGGCGTTGAATGGCGATGGGGTCTGCTCAGCTACGCGATGGAATTCAACAATGCTGCTATCATAGCTAGGCAACGTGTCGACCATATCTGCTAAAAGGCAGGACCAAAGACGATTCGAGAGAAGAGAACGCCTCCTGTTATACTGAAAGCTGCCGACTGTTCAATGCGACGTTCTACCGGAGTTCGCCTTGTCAGCAAGGAGGCTCTGCGTGGGGCCAGACCAAAGGCGGGATGGACTGCTTGAGGTGCAGCCTCACCAATGAGTACCAGAGCTGGATTCTGCATTGGAGTCCCAGCTGGTCATCCTTGGATGGTATGCTGATAAGTTCATTGAGACATTCTTACTCCATACATATGGATACCCAGGTATCACCACTTGCACAGCCCTGGATGATAGCCTTGTGGGCTTGGGGGACTAGGTGACACGCCTCTGGGTCTGGTCCACGTCGAATGATAGCTCAAGCTGTCGTGCTCTAGTATAACCTAGGACATGGTCAGGAGTATCTGCTCATACCATCGATTGACTGTCATTGAACTGATAACGTCTTTAGATGGAGAAAGGTTACCGCGATGACCGTGGCGCAAGCAGTCCCGGTCGCACGTCACCGGGGAGCCACTCCCAAGCTTGCGAGCTCTCCTCATCACCAACATCTTTACAATCACAACCCAGCTACCCCACGTCTTCTGATGGCTCACAGCCAAGTCAGACAACGTCCCCAAGCAGTTCACTAGCCACAGGATCCTTACAAATCCCGAGCAGGCGACGTTTCAGCCTTAATTTCCGACACAACAGTGACCATCAACCCGATCCTTTTGGACTTCACCTCGTCTGCGATCACCCCGATCCAAATGGAGACATCATATTCGTACACGGCTTGGGAGGCACATCGAAGAAAAGCTGGTGTTGGAACAAGGATACGGACTACTTCTGGCCTGAGTGGCTCGCGGAGGAGGATGGGCTCACGTCCCACAGAATATTCACATTTGGCTATAATTCCGATGTTAAAGGCTCGGCCGCCAACCTGAACGTCATCGACTTTGCGAAAGCCCTGTTGTTTCAAATGAAGACCTTTTCCGATGGACATGGGCAAGATGGAAACCGTGTGCCAATTGGCCGTCAACCTATCATCTTTGTCGCACATTCTATGGGAGGATTGGTTGTGAAAAAGGCCTACGTTTTGGGGAAGTACGATGGCGATTATGCAGAAGTGGTCTCACAAACGCATGGCATCGTCTTTCTTGCTACACCGCATCGAGGCGCGCAATACGCCAAGATCCTTTCCAGCATCCTCGCCACAGCGCCATTCGCTGGACCTTCAAAGGCTTATCTTGCAGACTTAGAGAACCACTCTGTGGCCTTGCAAGACATCAACGAACAGTTTCGTACCGTGTGCGGCGATCTATCCTTGATGTCTTTTTTCGAAACACTGAAGACGAATTTGATGGGGAAGGGGCTGTTTGTCGAGAAGCTCCTCGTGGAGAAGGACTCTGCTGTTCTTGGGTACCCTCGCGAAATGTCCGATCAACTGCACGCAGATCACCATACCATCTGCAAATATCAAAGTCGAGACGACGGGAACTACAGAAGTGTGAAAAATGTACTGAAGCTGTGGGCATCGAAAATGCGTGGTTCGCGGCCAAACCTGCAGAAACACCAGGAACTCACCAGCGATCACCAGAGCGTCGACTTGAGGACTAGAATACAAGCCATTTGCGGGGTGCGAGAGCGAGCGGAAGATGACTTCAATACCATGCGAAGCAAGGCAATGAATGGAACCTGTCAATGGATCACACAGCGACAAGCCTTTATCGAGTGGATCAAAGGAACCGGCCCTGAGGAATACAATATCTTCTGGCTCAGCGGCCTTCCTGCAAGGGGCAAAACAGTGCTCGCGAGCTACGTAATTGATCATCTTACAAGTCTTGGGTTTGGAGGGGACTGCCAATACCACTTCTTCTCATCCAGTCACCAAAACAAACGAACAACAGCATACTGTTTACGCTCCATTGCATCCCAACTTGCTTATACAAACAAGGATTTTCGAGAGAGGCTGCTCACCTTGCACGAAGAGACTGGTATCTCTTTCAGCTCGGGAGACCAGAACTTCTCCGTCATCTGGGAGAAGATTTTCGAAGGCATCCTCTTCAAGATGAAGCTAGACCCACTGTTCTGGATTTTGGACGCAGTCGATGAGGCGGACGCGCCTTCAATGTTAATCAGCAGCCTCACAAAGATACATTCGCAAACTCCTATCCGTGTATTCCTTACCAGTAGACCCATGGCATTTGCATCTGAGAGCCTGAATTCGCCCATAATGACCCATTCACTCTCAGAATCGGACACAATTGAAGACATCCGGAGCTATGTACGGCACACAGTCCGCCCAGTCCTGTCGACCCACGAACAAAATATAAGGGAAGATATCATAGATCGAATCTTAGCGAAGGCTGCCGGCTCTTTCCTTTGGGTCAGATTAGCTATCGAGACGTTGCATGATAACTTGCATACTCAAGATGACATCGAAGAGGCCTTGACAGAAGAAGTGCCGGAAGGTATGGAGCACTTATATGATCGCATGGTAGAGAAAATCAAGATACAGTCTCCTCGAACACAACTAATGGCAGAGAGAATCTTAACCTGGGCTGCCTGCTGCTGGAGACCGTTAAGCATTGACGAAATGGAAGTAGCTTTGGAACCAGATTTTACCGGGTTTCTTAGCTTACAGGATACGATACTTCAGATCTGTGGCCATTTTATCTCCATTGAGAACCGAACAGTATCGCTGATACATGACACCGCCCGCCATTATCTACTCAATTATCGCAATGATGCGCCAGCATTCATCGATTTCGGCCGTGCTCATGAGCACATTGCAGTAAGATGTTTGGCTCACCTCTCGAACGAGCACTGGAAGGGCGTGTTCAAAAGTATAGAACACTCGACGTCAACGGGGAATATGACAACTCCGAATAAGACAGCTCCGAAGGTGAACCGGCTTTTGATAGCTGAGCAAAGTCATCCATTCCTAGGCTACGCGACACGCCATTGGGCTTTTCATATCTCTAAATCATCACTAGACTCGGAGCAACTTCCTAAAGCTCTCAGAAGGTTCTTCAATAAATACTGCCTTTCGTGGATAGAAGCTATCGCCTTATTTGGGAATCTCCGCTATCTTATCCACGCAGCCCTACACCTCAAAGCATATACCAAAAGGAGGTTTCGAAAAGCAAATCTCAATACGCCCGAGCCTCCGTTGGGTCTCAGTCGGCCCCGGGACTACGACGCAGAAAGGATACAGCTGTGGGCGATTGACTTTATCCGTGTAGTTGGGAAGTTCGGGCCCAACTTGGTGCAGAGCCCATCGTCAGTCTACCGACTCGTCCCTCCTTTCTGTCCAAGTGCGTCCATGATCGGTAAGACTTATATTTCGCAAGACAACTCAATCTCTGTGACTGGATTGCCTTCTGAAACCTGGGACGATTGCCTTGCAAGTGTGAGCGTTGGAAAAGACGAAAGAGCGAACAGGATTCTTGCGACAGACGCATACTTCTTGACCCTGGTAAACAGCAGCGGCACTGTCGTTGTTTGGTTTGCCGACACCTGTGTAGAGGCACGAAGACTGGACCACAGAGAATACATCTCGTTGGTGAAATTGAATCGATATCGTACCCTTGTGGCAACCGCCGGGACCGCTAGCTATCGGATTTGGGATATCGCTAAGGGTATCGAACTATATCGTCTCCAGAAAACAACCCATGCGTTGGCCATGACAATCGCTTTCGGCAGCAGTAGATCTGAGCTGGTAGTCGGGCTCGACGACTGCTCCGTGACATGCTACGATCTTGCAAGCTCGCAGACCAAGTGGCGGTTCATTGCTCCTCATCAAACGGAGTTTCATGGTTGCCCTATGATCATGACAATTAGTCCGGACTTGAGAAAGCTTGCACTGGCCTGGAGAGGTAAACCTCCTTTAGTGTGGGATATGCACGGTACCCCTTCTCAACGCCCCTTGCGATGCATTATTGGGGGTACCCACGACTCCTTATGCTATCCGGAAGCCATGTTGTGGCAAGCTGACGGTAACTCAATCCTCATCCGTTGCCACAACACCAAACTTGTTGAATGGTACCTCTACGAGGATGAGCAACGTGAATTTGACCATGTCAAGCCTCATGAGATGGTCCTCAGTCAGGATGGAAAGCTCCTTCTGACTACTAACACCTTGGGCACGATCAATGGTATGTACAAACCTAATGACTTCTTACCCTTCAAAGCCGCCACTCGGTTCACCGAATACTCTTCATTGAGAATCAACTGATTCAGCTGTCCACTCAGTTCCCAATCGCTTCATAGTTATTTTCCTACTTTACATGCAGAGAATTTCAGCTAACACTGCACTCATACTCTAGTTTGGACTTTCCCCAACCTGAGCAACATATATCAACTGATCAACGAAGGCGACTATATCAGAAACTTGGCTTTTAGTCCGGACGGGCAACGCTTCTATGACACGCGCGGCTCGGACTGCAATGTGTGGGAGCCTGATGCACTGGTACGCCCCGACGAACAGGATCTCGAAGACCACGCCAGCTCTGGGGGAAGCTCTATGGGCACTGAACCCGTGATCAGCCATGACGACAGTAGTCAAACTCAGGTCACTGCACTGGCGTATGGATTTGCAGACAAATACTTCTGTGCAGGAAGAGAAGATGGCACCGTTTTCATTCATGATGCCAGAGACGGCAAGAAAGTCCGTAAAGTCTCCGTCCACGCCTCTACCAGCGCGATAATCAACCTTGCCTGGTCATACTCTAACAGATATCTCATCTCCGGCGACGACTCTGGCCGCATTGTGGCAAAAAGGGTAGAGCTGAAAGAGAATAACACCTGGGGCGTCTTTCCGGTTTTCGACGGCGTCCGCGTTGGGGAACCAGTGCAGCAATTTTTGTTGGACGAGGAGGAAAAATTACTGCTCATCTCGACTTCCTCCACTGACACGGTTTGGAGCTTGAAGGCAAAGAAGGAGTTGTGCGTCAGAAAATGGGGCTCGAAACAGGGAAGGAGATGGATCCAGCACCCGAGGGAGCGGAAGCGACTTATATGGTTGGATCCGTTCGTAGTCCATACTTTCGATTGGAAAACGCTGGAGAAGGTTCATACGGTGCGTTCTAAAACGGCAGAGATTGCGCCGGCCGTGGGCACAGATGGTACGTATATCCTCGTCCGCACCAAAACCCGCTGCGCTTCCCTCCAAAATTTCCATGGCTAATCAGGAGTCGCTTGTAGACCGAACAGTCAACTGGGTAGCCCTAACAAGCAACAAACAATACATAGTCCACCTCTCCAGCAGGCCCTCCCGCTCCACAAGCCTCCACCTCTCTTTCCTCTCCACAATCGACCTCAGCACCGTCCAACCACACTCCCTAACCATCTCCAACATGGAATCCCTCACCACCCAAATCAAGCGCCTAATCGGTACCTACCAGGATCGCATCGTCTTCTTGGATCACGATTATTGGCTCTGTACCTGGCGGATTGATGCGGGATTGGGTGATGTGAAACGCCATTTCTTTTTGCCGAAGGATTGGTTGAGTTTGGGCACGCTGCATATGGCGGCGCTGAATGCGCAGGGGACTTTCTTTTGTCCAAAGCATGGGGATGTGGCTATTGTGAGGAATGGGATGAGGTTTTGAGAGCTTTGTGTATTAGTGATTGGGAGGGACAAAAGGGGGGATTGGATTGATTGTGTTACGATATAAAGACCGTTTGGAGATTCGAAGAATATATATGCTGTAATTTTGTTTTGGGTTAGGTCGGGTTGGGCTTGGCTGGATTTAGGGGAACTTATTACGGATTTGCTGTCGGATTTGCTAACGCCATATTCATGACTACATGCTGATATGGTAATTAGATGTACGAGGAGACGAAGGATTCATTTGAGCGTATGCCAAGAAAGCGTTTGGAGATCTTGGCCCTACTTAAGGCCTCAGCTACGAGGGCGTGATGATTGTTTCGAGACCGAATCCAGTTTGGGCCTTCGCGGCCTTCGCTCAAAGCAAAGTACGATAATACAAAACATATCAGAGATGAGCAAGGAGAACTAGTAAGATCTAATGGTTCTTGATTGTTCATTAAGGCACAATTGCTATCAACAGTCTGCATTCCATCACCAGCTACAAAACAACCAGATCCCCCCTCTCATCCGCCAGTCTCCTCTGCTCCTCCCTCGCCATCAAGAGCCTCTTCTTATTCTGCTGCTCCAACAGCATCAATTGCATCCGATAGTCCTGCAAGGTATAATTCCCACCCTTTCCACCTGATGGCAAGGCCGCCTCACGTCATATCCCCACCACCATTTCCGTGCTCGGGAACCTAGCCTCGTAATCCCATACCAATTTGACAGCACCACTAGGCTCGAGTCTCAAATCCCAGCACACTTCCCTTCCTTTCTTGAGCACAGCGGTCGCGCGTCCCCATTTCTCGACCGCTTTTCCGGCGGTAGCGACGCCGGTGCCGCTTTTCGCTGTGTCGCCTTCGCTGCGCAAGCCGGCCGGTTGCAAGATTTCGACTGTTAGGCGCTCGTCTTCGCTGACGGGGATTTGGTGGAGGACGAGCCCTTCGACGGTTGCCGTTGCTCTTGGTCTTTGTGATGGTGCAGGTACGAGTGCAGTTGCCACTCCCTTCCTTCTGGAAGACACCAGTCTGGCTTCGCTTGACCACTGGTTTGCTGTAAGTGACGTTGACGCTCGGATCGACGCCTAGACTGAGGCTGAAGGCGTCGCCGGCGCTGCAGCGGGGGAGATTGGTGTTGCCGAGGAAGGAGCCGTCGAGGGTTTGGCCGACGGGGCCTTTTGAGGAGGGTGATGGACGAGGTATTGTGGAGGCGGGCTTTGAGGAAGGCGGCGGCGCGGAGTTTGGGGACGAGGAGGTAGGAGAGGTGGATGTCTTTTAAGGTTACGGAGGCGATTTTGTGGCGGCGGGTTGTGAAGCTCGGAGAGATGGTGCGGAGACTGGGGATGTCGTAGGTTGCTGTTAGGCCGGATTCGGACCATTCGGATTCTTGGTCTGTGAGTGAGGGTAAGTTGGGGATGATGGTATCCTCGATTGTTGGGTCGTGGCGTGATTCTTCGCTGTCGTAAGCTGCGCCCCTAGGTGCAGCAGCTTGGGTACCAAACAGGCTATGACCGGCAGAAGAGTTGCTGACGTTGCCAAACAGACCTCCGGTGCCTCTTGATCGTGCCACCATTTGCTGTGATTACCCACCAAAGAGGCGTGCCTGCGGGACTGGGACTTGATACTAAGCCGCTTGTTGTTGCTGCTGTTGCGCGTAGTATTGAGGTTGTGGAGGCGGAGGCGGAGCATGTGGGTTTAATGCTCACACCTAATCCGAACATTGCATTGCGAGGCTCGCTGGCCTTGTTGGAAGCAGCCATCGTACCTTTGTGGTTGTATTGCATTTCGTGAGTGCTGACCAGAGCCCCGCTTCCATCGTCATTGTTTTTGCCATAAACTTTGTTCAGGCGGATGTGCCATGGGACCATTGAGGGGATTGGCTCCCCTAGACCTTGGAAAGATGTCTGGGATGTAGACAATATGACCTTCGTATCCTTCCACGTCTCCGAAGTGGAATTGCAAAATTCTGCGCGGTAGATGATCAGGCCCGAGCTTGTCGGTGTATTCAAGCTCAAGTCATAGCGGGGAGACCGATAAGCCGCATCTGTGATGTAAGAAATCGATAGCGATATTTGGCATGGCCCCGAGGAATCCTCCGATATGGTCTTCGCATGACTATCAATTGAGCCACGGCGTGACGATGCCGGTGTCATATCACTATTGGTATCAAGGCTCAACTCGATAGACCTTCCTGGGCCAGAATTGAATGCGCTCATTCTCCACTCGTCGCTTCTCCTCCATCTTCTCTCGTAAGAAGCGGTTCTTTTTGTCCTCCTGCTCCGCGACTCGGTAAACTCTCTCAAACGAAGGACAATGCAATCTTCGGAGTATCAAAGAGGCCGGAAGAAGCATAGGGAGCTTACGACGGAGAAAAATTCCGAAGAATCTTCCTGAATCCTCTGCTATCCCTTAAAGCTCTATAGAACCGCTTTTCTTCAGATTCAGCACCCTCGGAAGGCTGCTGCACAAGCTCTTGTGAAGCATCTCCAAGTCCATGTAGCAGAGCTTTCTCTATTCATGTGCACCAGGGAATTATTCCCAGGTTCAACGACATCTGCCCTGAGTTCACAATGTGTGGGCTCTCCTGAAGGATCCATGGCCAGCCGTGAGTCTCAAAGGCAAAGAGGGTTGAGCTTATAATTAATGTGAAAAAGCTGCGACTCATGAGATCACTCATCTTCATACAAATTGTATGAGATGAATAAGACTGCGAGAGCAATGTCCTGAATAGCACAAGAGGGTAAGATTCTGCGAGACGATGCGATGTAGAATGATAAGGCCGAAATGGATAGCTCAGACCCGAGTGGTACCTCGAATATCTTATTCGAGTAGTCTCCCTCGATGAAAGAAGCGGGGACCATGAGAAGAAGAGAGACTTGGTGGAAAATCGAAGGAAACATCAAGGATACCAAATACCTGTTCACGATGTGAACTAAGAAGCTGGTTCTTGGGGGAATCTGAGGTACTATCAGACTTGATCCTCGGACCCCGAGTTAGAGCAAAATGTTTCAGATAGGTTGCATGCCTCAAACGTTCCTATTGTAAGAGTTTACCCGGAGATTGTTGAGATACTAGTAAAGAGAACCTCTCTCCTTCTGGAGGGAAAACGAAGAAACCCGCAAGGATATGAAATACTAAACTGTGACTTCAAGTACACAAGTGATCCGGTACGGCGGAGGATAGCTGAAGATAGGATAAAATCAAAATTCGAAAAAGCTTTTTAGGATTTTGGCCAAACTGCTAAGTCCCTACCCCCGTATATGGCCAAATATGGCCCTACACATACCCTATTCCTGCCTTTATATATGGGGACGGATAGGGAAAGACCCCACTTTACTAACGGTAGGCCCATTCCATAGACTATATAGATATCAATAATAACCACCTCGTCCTCGCCTATACTTAACGCTATCGTTATCGCCGTTACAAAATTTTGCGGAACCATTGACGCCGACGCTAAACGGATGGTCCGCGTACCAAAATTTGGGTAGCGCAACCACCAATGTCAAGTGGAATGAGTTATAGACCTATAATAGCGTCAAAGACGGGTATATAGTAGAGTAATAGACCGATATATATTAGCTTTATAGTATGGCTATAGTTAGTATATAATAGAACTATAGTAGGGTAGGTAATAGGGTTATATATAATATATATTATAGAATAAACTAGAATAGGGCGTATTATAAAATAATAGAGTATATTATAAAATAGAAATATTATATATTATAAAATAATAACCGGGTTTATTATAAAATAGAAATAAAATATATTATAAAATAATAATAAAGTATATTATAAAATAATAATAAAATATATTATAGAGTAATAATAAAATATATTATAAAGTATATTATAGAGTAATAATAAAGTATATTATAGAGTAATAATAAAGTATATTATAGAGTAATAATAGAGAATAATATAGAGTAATAATAAAGTATATTATAAGGTAATAATAAAATATATTATAAAATAGAAATAAAATATACTATAAAGTAATAATAGAGTATATTATAAAGTAGAAATATAATTTATTATAGAGTAATAATAAGTTATATTATAAAGTAATAATATAATATATTATAAAGTAATAATAAAGTATATATAGGAGTAGTAATAAACTATATTATAAAATAGTAATATAATATACTATAGAGTAATAATAAGGAATAAATAGGAGTAGTAATAAATTATATATAAAAGTTAATAATATATTATATATAACTATATATAGGGCTAGTAATAGGGTATATATAAAAATAATAATAAATTATATATAAAAGTAGTAATAAATTAAATTATGAAATATATTATAAAGTATATTATAAAGTAATAATAAAGTATATTATAAAGTAGTAATATAATATACTACGGAATAATAATAGGCTATATTATAAAGTATATTATAAAATAAAAAAATACTATATTATAGAGGAATAATAGGGTATATATTATTTTATAATATACTTTATAATATACTTTATAATATACCTTATTATTATTCTATATTATATTATATTACTACTTTATAATATACCTTATTATTATTCTATATTATATTATATTACTACTTTATAATATATTTTATTACTATTTTATTATATACTTTATTATTATTTTATAATAAAATATATTTTATTATTACTTTATAATATACTTTATTATTATTTTATTATTACTCTATAATATATTTTATTACTATTCTATTCTATATTTTATTATTATTTTATAATATATTTTATTATTATTAATTTATAATATACCCCGTTATTACTTTATAATATACTTTATTATTACTTTATAGTATATTTTATTTTTATTTTATAGTATATTTTATTATTACCCCGTAGTATATTTTATTACTACTTTATAATATATTTTATAATATACTCTATAATAGTCTATCCTCTAATATATACTTTATATAGTATTATTATTTATTATAAAATAATAATACGTTATATACGCCTATATCCCGCTAAAGGCGCTAGTATATTATATATATTTATACTCCGCTATTTTTATAATATTATTATTTATTAATATAAGGTTTTAACTTTAATATCGCGGGGTTTTAATTTTTAATAATTTTATATCGAGTTAATATTCCTCTATATTATTAGAATTCTTAAAGATTAGTTTTATTATTAAATTTAGAATTTAAAAATTATTTAATAATAAACCCCGTAATTATTTTATATCTTTTATATTATTATTAAATTATTAACTCTACGTTAATGATTTTAAATATTATAATTTTAATTTCTCGACCTTTTTAAAGAAAAGGCCTATTATTATTATAATATTAAATTTAACCTCGGGGCGTTTTAAAGAATTTAATAATAATAATATTAATTAAACCCTCTCTAACGACCCCCGTCGTAAAAATAATAATAAATTCGGAGGTATTACTACCCCCGAAGATATTTTAAAAATATAGTTTAAAATTATTAAAGAAGAAAATCGTCGTTTAAAATAATAATAAAAATTAAAAATATTACGAGTTTAAAATTAAGGGCTACGTAATCCTACTATTTTTATATATATTAATAAAGCGCTAGTAGAATTTATTATTTTTATAAAAATTCTTTAATTATTATACCTACCGGTAGAATAATAATAAATTTAATTATACTTAATAGAGATATTCTTATTAAGGCGAAAATACTATATTTTAATAAAATATATTTTTATAAAGATACGAGCGAAGGTGAATATTTATACTAGTTTCACGACGTAAATATTAAATTTTTAATTAATTCTAAATACTTTACTATCGATTATTTAAAGATTATATATTATATAAACTCGTTAGAAGGTAACCCTTTAATATAATAATATAAATATTATAATTTGATTAATTTGATTAATTAATTAATTAATTTATATATTTACTCTAGTAAAACTACTTTACTAATAAGGGAGTTCCGCGAATACTCTCCTAGTAGGGTTACTAGCGGCGTCTACTAACTATTAAAGAAACCTCGTCGGTTAAAAACTCTAATTTATTAATAATTTATTTCCTCTTTTTACTAGTTAGTAGCCGATAGTTATAATTATTTTAAAATATTACTTATCCTTCTCTCCGTTTCCTTTCTACTTCAGCTTTAGACTCTATTTACCTATCTCGTAGACCCAATTTTTTTTTTTAATAATTTAACTAGTATTATATTTAGTTTCTTTAAGAAGTTCTTTTTTAATTTAATAACGAATTTAATTAACTACCGCCTCTTTATTTATAAAAAGTAGGAGGAAGTTGAATAATAGTTTATTTAAAAAATATCGTTATTTAAAGTCTACTTTAAAGAGATAAAGACCTAATTACCCCCGTTTTCGGAGAAGTTTAAAATAAATTTCTTAATATTAATAATATATTTATTTAAAGAGAAAAGATTCTTACCTAGATTATTATATAAGAAAAGAATCTAAAGTATATATAATTAATAGGCGGCTTTAATTCTAATTCGGGTTTTTATTCTAAAAATCTTAATAAAGGAAAATTTATAATAAACCGAATTATTAAATTTAATACCGGCGATAATATTAAAAAGGCGTATTTAAAAGAGAAGAGTAATAAATATAAAACTAATACTATTAATTCTTCGTATAATAAAATTATTTATAAGTATTATAAAATGGAAAATTATATTAAATCTAAATATCCCGATATAAATAAACTAGTTATATACGTCGGCGCGATATTAATAGAAAATAATTAAATTTAATTTACGCCTCGAAAAAAAGATAAGATAAATAATTAATAATAGTATACTCTTTTATTTTTCTAAAGAATAAATTATCCTTTAAAGTAAAATTAAATAATTTATTATTTTAATTAACTCTAAAGCGTAGATTAATTTAATTTTATAATAATTCGTCGTTAAGAATAATTTAGAATTTTATAATATTATTTTATTACTAGTTAAAGTAATTAGCGGGTAAAGTATATATTATTATAATATATATTAATTAAATTATTAAATAATCGATAATTAAGGTTAAGAGTATAAATATAATATTTTATTTTATAATATAAACCTCGAAAGTTTAGACGTTATTCTAGGTATATTTAAATTATATTAATTAAAAATATTAATTAATTCTAAGGCGGACTAATAGCGGTTTAAAATTAATATTAATAATTTATAAATTAAAGAACCGGCTAAATTTACTAGTAATTTTAAAAATAAACCGAATATATTCGTAGTCGTATACGTTATAATAACGTAAAATAAATAAAAAGAACTTCCTAACCTAAAGATTCCTAAGGAATTTATAAAGTTTTATAATATTTTTTTTAATAAAAAAGCGAATACCCTATTTATTTTTAAATAAAGAGATTATATTATTAAAATAAAAATTAATAAAAAACCGCTTTATAAGTCTCTTTATAATTTATTTTAAATTAAATTATCGGAGTTACGACGTTATTTCGAATCTTTATTTTATAAAGATTAGATTCGTTATTTAATTTTTTTAATTAAAATACTTATTCTTTTTATATTTAAAAAAGATAATAAATTATATTTTTATATAAATTACTAAAATTTAAACACGGTAATTATTAAAAATTAATACTTATTACTTTTAATTACCGAGATATTAGATTATTTATATAATTTTAAAATCTTTATAAAATTAGACTTTAAAGATATTTATTATAAAATCTAGATTAAAGAAAATAATAAATAAAAAATTATTTTCCGAATTTATTATAATTATTTCGAATATTTAATTATACCTTTTAGGCTCGCTAATATACCGGCGATATTTTAAATTTATATTAACTATATATTTATAAATTTAGTAAATATAATATATATAATATATTTAAATAATATTTTAATTTATAATATTAAACCGGCCGGCGGAGTATTAGCGATATATTAAATAAATATTTAAATAATTATATTAATTCTAGTTATTTATTAACTTTAAGAAGTACTAATTTAATACCGAAATAATCGAGTTTTTAAATTTTATTATATTTATTAATAAAGTAATTATAAACCCGGAATATATTAAAATTATTAAGGAATAATTTTAATTAAAAATATATCGAGAGGTATAAGTCTTTTTAGGCTTTATTAACTTCTATAAATAATTTATTTATATTATTTACTAATTTATTTAAAGGTAATAAAATAAATAAAAAAGTAAATTTATTTAAATAAATAAACGGCGCTACGGAAATATTTTAAATTTTACGAGATATATTTATAAACGCGTCTTTTCTACACTATTATAATTTAATTAAATAATTATATATAAAGATAAATATTTCTAACTTTAGTTTTAATTTAATATTATTATAATAAAATAAAAATAATTATTAATACTTTATAATATTCTAGTCGCGGAAATTAAATCTCTTAAAATAAAATTATAAAACTTATAATTAAAAATTATTTATTATCGTAGTAGTAATAAAATAATAATAATATTATTTAGAAAATAGCCTCTATTATATTAAAATCTAGATTAATTATAATAATTTAAAAAGTTTTATAAAATAGAAAGAGTTAAATTTTAAATAGGCCCGTTAAATATTTAAATTAATTATTTATAACTTTAAAATCTTTTATCGGGCTAGAAAATTAAATTTTATTAATATATTATCGCGGTATTTTAATTATAAAAGAGTATCGTCGTTAAATATTAAATTATTATTAATACTTTAGAATAAACTTACTCTTTAAACTAGTAATTAATTATTATAAAAAAGTAAAGAAGTAAAAATAATTATAACTCTTATTTTTTAAATTATAGAGTTAAGAGTAGTAATTTTAAAACGAGATATTATAATAATATTTAAAACTATATATAATAATCCTAAAAAGCCTATTAAAACGTTGATTCGGGAATTATAAATTTATAATAATTAAATAAACTCTTTTCGAACTAGAGCGAATATATTAAAAAACCGCCGTTATATAAAGAATAAAGTATAGGTTATAAACTCCGAGGGATTATTAAAATATAATAATTATTTTTATATATTAAGAGATAAAGCTCTAAGAGAAGAGTTTATAAAGAAATATTATAATAATTCTTTAAAAGGCTATTTTAGTATTATAAAATCGTATAAATTATTTATTTAAAAATTCTTCTAGGAGGGTAGCCTAAAGTAAGTTATAAATTATATTAAAATTTACGATATATATTAACGGACGAAGGCGCCGTAATATTATTTATATAACGAATTAAATTCGCTTTTTATTACTATTTAATCTTAAAAGGAGATTTTTATAAATTTTATAATTAATTTACCGCCTAGTAAATATAAAGGTACTATTTATAATATTATCTTTATCGTTATAAATCGATTTATTAAAATAATTAAATATATATTTATAATTATTAAAATCGATACCGTTTAACTAGCGGAAGTATTTTATTCTAAAATTATTTACCGCTATAGTATATTTAATAATATTATTAACGATAGAGGCTTTATTTTTATAAGTGTTTTCTAGTCGACTATATATTTTTATTCGAAAATTAAATAATATTTAAATACTATTTTTTACCCCTAAACGGATAAGTAGATAAAGTACTAAAATTAAATACTAGAGTATTATTTACGTATATTTATTAATAATAAATTAATTAATTAAGCTAGATTACTACTTATAATAGAATTTTTAATAAATAATAATTAGAGTACCGTCGTCGGAACGATATCGTTTTTTTATATATATAATTATTATCCTAAAATCTATTAAAAGGTCGAGGACGACTTTAGGAAAAAAAGAGTACTAGTTATAAATAATAAGATATAATAATTATAAACTTTAAGAGATAAAATTATAAAGTATTTATAAAGCGCTACCGAATATTAAATTAAATAATATAATAAAATATATAAACTATAAAGTTATAAGATTAGTAATTTAATTATATTAACAATAAAGAACCTAAAGTAAAAGCGCCTAAATAAGAAATTATCCTATAAATTTATAAGGCTCTTTAAGAGTATTAATAAAATAAAAGTATAAATTTACTATTTATTACTACTTTTTATATATAAAATCTATAATACCTTTTATATATCGTTATTTAAATTATATTATCTTCGCGATTACGTTAATATAGCGGAATCTTTTATATAAGCCCCCGAATTTATTAATAATAATAAACTATAGGAGGTAGAAGAGGTAATTAATAAAGTTAAAAATAAAGAAAGTATTTAATATAAAGTTAAATAAATTAATTAAAACGAAGAATATAATTAATAATTATTAAACGAACAGGTTACTAGTATTAATAAATTAACTAAAGTTTTTAAATAAGCGGGTAATAAATATAAATATATAAATATAGTTAAAAAAGTTACCTAATTATATAAAATAATAAAGCGGAGTAAACGGAGCCGATATTAAAAGTAAATATTACTATTTTTATATTAATATTTATATAACGGACGTTCTCCTCTATATTTATAACTTTATTATATAGTTTTAAAATATAACTAAATTTGATTTATTATTAAATTATTTATATACGATAATAATAAAGTATTATATTTATAAAAATATTTTTACTTTAAGTATAGTCTATATAAATATTTAGAATATATTATTAAAGAATATATTTAGGTAAATTTAACTAGCGCCGATTTAAGAAAAAAGTAGTTCAAATAGTAGCGCATGGTATCCTCGTCGGCGGGGGCGCCTCGCGCGGCAGGAAAGCTTGGTTGCCCTTAGGTATCTCTATTAGTCATCCCAAATGCCTAGTATCCCTCTCGTCCTTATACCTCCGGATAATTCCGTCACCTTCCAAGATGGACGTTGGAGGGGATTTGATTTGGGGTGACGATAGTGAATCGGAAGTATTCGCACAAGCTCAAAGCCACGAGCGGTGTGTCATTTTCAGATATTCTCTGAACTCGAAGCTCCCACAGAGTCTTCCGAGCCGGATTGTCACTTGCTATCATAACCTGCCGGTAGAGGACGCCTGCGAAACGTTCCCGAACCGAGCTTCAATGCGTCAAGCGCTATATTCGTCGATACGTGGGGTATGGGATTAGTGTATAGGGCACCCATCGGTCTCGGCGCCGGATGTCACTGTTGAGATCTACGAGGACCGAGAACGGCAGAGTCAGTAGCGCATCTCTCACGAGAGCTTATACAACCAATACGTGGAGTTACTGTCGCCCGTAAGTAACCTTTTCCGCTATGGAAAAGCGGAGCTTTACGCCCACGACACCGTGGATTATTCTAGCCTTGCTCCGATCAGGCATCTAGGGGGGAGGGGTAGGACTGTAGTGGTCCGTATCTCCTCAAGCTCCGAGACTCTTCACGTTTTCAAGGGGGTCGATTTTGGAGCGTTTCTGGAATCTCGGGTTGATTTTGAACTCCAAAAGGAGGTATGTTATCATGAGATCCGGACTATCCGGTCGCTACCACCGCACCCTCACATTGTCCCTCCACCGAACACCTTTGTCACGGTTAGAAAGACCGACGATGACCACCAAGCCTTTATCTGTGGCGCTCTGTACCCTTTCATGGAGTATGGTTCACTAGACGATTAAATTCAGGACGCCAATGGCACCGGAGCCCGTCTACCGTTGATCAACAAGGTAGCTTGGTGTTTTCAAATGACTTCGGCAATCGCTCACACCCATTTCACGGCTCACACCTTTCACATGGACATCAAACCGGCCAATTTCGTCCTGGACGCTCACGAAGACTTGATTCTGATCGATTGGGAACAGAGTAGAGCCGCACTACATACCCTCGCGCCCGAAGCCGACGGGTCTTGGGACGTCCAAGAGGCGACGGCCGATTCATTACCCCAGGGGGCCGTAGACTCAGCAGAACCGAAGCTGCTGTACGGAAAATACGGTGGTCCAGACCGGAAAAACCTTGCCTGGGGTCGACCCAAGTGGAATGTCTTTCCAAGTTGGAAGGATTTTTATCCCCGGGCCTTGGAGGCTGCTGAGGTCTTCAGCCTCGGTCGAATCATGTGGATGCTATTAGAGCAGGTGACACAGAGCGAGGTGGAGGAGCTTAACGAAGTTGTTATCTTCTGGAGTGACGCTGCATAGGATATCCCAGAGCGTTGGAAGGGTATTGTGAGTCGCTGTCTTGATCCTGATCCGAACGAGAGGATTGGCTTATTAGAGCTGGTAACCTTCTGGGAAGCGGTGAACGACAAAGACTGGACATAATCTATCTGCGCCCTGATGTCATCATATATCTAGGCTCCAAGTATGAACAAAGCTTGAACGAAAGCTACTTTTCCTTTACTTATTGGACTAATAGGTCGAGCGAAGTCTAGCAGGTCAGCGCGACGAGTTAACTCCGAGCATGAGTGACGATCATTCAGCTGCTGCCTACAAATTAGCGGATCGTGTAAGAGCCAGCCAAATATAACCGGATAGCTTGACTCGATAGACCTACGCTTTTGTTCTTCGACTCTACATCACCCATACGTGCGCAAGTCGCGATGGCTTGTCAGGTCCTGCCTTACGCTGTGGAATATTACAACTCCCTACCCGAGCTTCGTGTGGTAAAAGACCGATTTGAATCTGCCCAAGCCTCTAAGATCCTCTTTATGGAAATTGGGAAGGTATTTGTGAAGCACCACGTCGAAGACACCCTGGGAATTGCCCTTCTGTACAATCATTTTCTCTTGGAGCAGCATGAAATGTTGGTAAATATCAACTCGGTGGTAGTGCCGTGGGACGTTACAAGCGGCGCGATGGAGCTCGCCGGTGTCAATACCAGCGCCTGGCGCTTCACCGATCAGGGCCTTACGCCATACGAGTTCGCCTACACGGCTGTAGAGGTATCTCTCGGCCGCTATCCGATATAATCCTTCCTTCTAAAACTCGCGGTTATCCTTAAAAAGGGGTATTTTATTAATATCCTTAATATCTACTCCCTACCAGAAAAGTCTCTCGATAGGCCTACGACGATAGAATTCACTAGTGGACGCGTAAATATTACTAGACCCTCTATAATAGATATTAAATTACGGTAAAACTTGGCTTCGGAGGATCCTCTACTATTTGGCTTTATAAAGACTTGACGTATATCCCTAAAATCAATTTCTAACGATCGGTACCTGAATATTAATAGTGATAAGATTTATAAAGCTCTTAAAATTAATATTTACCGAAAGTTTAAAAGCTAGGAGGTTAAGGTTCTAAACTATTTAAAAGTAACTAAGTTATCCTACGAAGATCGATATTACGTAAGAAGAGTTTGTAATTTATTTGAGATCTAAACTCTTAGTAGCCGTTATTAATATATTGTCTACGAGCCTCTAAGAATGAGTTTATTAGATTTTATAACTCGTTAATAGAATTATATACTCAATATCGGGGTTATAAAATAAATTATAATATATCTTTTAAAAACTATCGATTACCTCTATACTTCTAGCGTGGTATATATAAATATATATTTATAAAATTATAAGGTCTTAATCTTTACTAACGATCCGTTTATAAATATTAAATTTAATAATATCTAGAATATTTTTCTAAATAAGGAGACTATAATCTTTAAAAACTTCGTTATTAATAAATATATAGAGCCGAGTCCTCGGAAATTTATCGATGAGGCTCGGACTATTTATACTTCTCGACTATTAGAGTATAGAGATATTATAACTTTCCTAATATTTAGTAATTTAGATATATATATATTCGGCTAGAAAGAATATAAAGAAACTATATAAATAATTCCTTACTATATACCGGAGGTAATTTTGAGGGCGAAATAGAATTATAACGTAAATATATAGAATCTAGGTATTTTAGTTAGTAGATATTCTCTTTCTATAATATCGTTTACTAACCTACCGTAGACGTGGGAGTTTCTCTTCGCTAAATATATTTTCGGTAGCGATAATAAATAAGATAGTTTTATAATAATAATTATATATCTCGGCCTACTACCGTCAGAACTATTAGAGCGAAGTTAAATTCGTGGATACTATTTTGACGATTATAGTAAGTAATTTTTAGTTACTACCGAAAATTAGATTTAATAACTCTCAATAAGTGTATAGAAGAGATTAAATATCTAATCTATTCCTCTAGAAAATAAGTTAGAAGGGGGAAGAGATATAGAAGTTCTTTTAAACTTTATTAAATTAATATTTAATTAAGTATTTAAAAAGAGGAAAACGACCGCCGAGTTTCTTAAATACTTATAGTTAAAGCCGGAATAAAAATAGCCGGAGAGAAATCGAGTAATAGAAAAGAGAGTAGTTATATAATAGTAGTACGAAAACTAGTTAAATATTATTTCGATCTATCGCCTAGAGAATATTTCGTCTCATAGCCGGTACTTTCTCTCTCTATTCTCGGATAGAATAAAGAATACGTATAATCCTTCTATAAATAAAATAACTAACGATTATCGACTCTTATTTATATATATTAGTCTTCCCTATTTATTTTCTTACTACGCCTAGTATTTAGCCTTAAACTCTTATAATAGTTCCGGTATATTTCTTAACTCGTATTCAAATACTTATATTTTCTTCTAGTATATTTTATATTTATAGTCCTTTCCCCTTCGTTTTTTATTAATAATTTTCATAATCTCTTACTCCTCTTTATTTAATACTAAACCTCTTTAGTTTTAATACTACTCGGGAAGAGATTAAAGAATAATAATAATATAAAGGGGATAAACGGTCGTCGTTACTCCGTTATTACTTTTATTAATAAATTACTTAACTTAATTATAAGATAGAGTAATACTAGGAGAGATAGAGTAATTAAGGGACGAGGGGGTAGGTTCGGTAAAAGATTCGATAATAAATTCGGTAGTAATAAGACTTAAATAATTATATATTTTTAATTATTACTTCGGGTAGGAGCTTTAAAGATATACGATATTAATTTTAGAGTTTATACTCGTAACTTTAATAAAACTACTAGTTTCGTTATTCTTTTCTTTATTATCCTCTATTACGAGAGGGTTATTTAAAATATATTAGAAGAAATCCCGAGTATTAATTAAAAATATATTAAGGGATATATTTTAACTATTACTAACTTTATTAAATCGATTTAAATTTATTATTTTCTCGTATTATTAGAAGTTTCGCGGAGAGGGTAATCGTTAGAAAATAAGTTTAAATTATAATCGGATCCGTACGAATTTAAAGTCGCTTAAATTATCGTCGATATTTATATTATCGATTATAATTAGATTTTTCTAAAGATATTAGACCCGCCTATAACGATTAGGACCTATATATTAATTTATATATTAAATTTTCTCTAATTTATATATATCTTCCCCGCCCTCGTTTAATTTTATACTATTTATTATATATTTAAAGAAATCTCGAATATCGGTAATATTTATAATTATCTTAGGCTCGGCGTTTATAAAATATATTAAACTTTATATCGTAATAAACGATCGGAGAAAATAAAGGATAGTATTATTTATATTATAACTCGCTTTTTTATCTCTTTATTATTTCCCTTTACCGGAGTAATAAGGCTTAGTATTTTTAAAATAAGTTTATATATTATATATTAACGAGAGGGGGGTATTAAAGAGTAAAGGAGGATTAAAAATAAAATCTTTTATTTTCTTATAAAGAATAAAATATCTAAATAAGTATTATTTATTAATATAAGAATTAGCGAGCGGGGTTTTAAAGATCGTACCTAATTTTTAAATTTATTAAAGAAGTCGGTAGAGTATTAAAGAAGTATTACTTCTTAATTTATTTATTAAAAGTCGAGTCGTCGCTTTTAGGGTAAATATTATTATTATTATTAATATTATTATTTTAATCTTTATCTTATCTCGGTCCTAAAGTAAAAATATTATTATAATCTTTTAAAGTAGGATATTTAAAGACGCCGTTAAATTTTCTAACTCCGTATTTAATACTCGATCCCGCTCGTTACGACTTTAGGATTTTTTAAATACCGAATAATAATTCCTCGAGGAATAAAAAAGTATTATTATTTTTATAATTATAATTATCTTTAATATAAGTTATATTAAAGGGACCTAAAGTCGTTAATTAATATTTATTAAATTTTAATAATAAGAAATTATACCTCTAATATCTTTTTCGGTATAAAGATTCGATATTAATATATAGAGTAAATTTATAGACTCCTTCGGCGGCGGTTAATTATATCTAGAAATCCGATTAAATCGAAATCTTAAAGATTTTCGCTCGTTTTCTTAGTCTTTATTAAGGCTCTCCGTTTAATACCTTAATATAACGTCGATAAAACCTAGGTTAGTTCTTTTAGAGAGGAGTATTAAGGATTAATAAATAGTAGGCTTTATATAACTAATTAGATATAATTAGATAAATTTAATAAACTTAATTAAAGGTTTAATAAATATTTATATTTAGAATTTATAATTAAAAGTCTTAAGGGAAGTTAAATACGACGCTTTTATTTACTAAAAAATACGTTATTTATATAATAGAAGGAAACTATATTAAGACCTTTATAATTTTTTATAATAAAGTAGAGGTAGAGAAAGAAAAATTAATAAAACGGGAGTTTCAAAATATCGAGGAGAAATATCGAGGAGCTGGAATTAAATAAGCGGGTAATTAATATCGTTAATATTATTAATTTTAATGATTTTTTATTTAATATCTCGTTTAAACTCTTCGAGTTATTCTTTAATTTTAATTAATTAAGTATTATTTATTCTCCTTTTAATATTAACGGAACTCTATAAAGAGTTATCGATAGTTCGTAAAATTAATATTAGATTCCTATATATTTTCTACCTCGTTATACCCTTTTTATTTAATAAGGTATTTTTAATTTATATAGTCGAATTCTAGGATTCTCTCGACCTCGAATTCTATTTTCTCTTTTATATAAAATTAAAAGGTCTTTTATAAAGATATTATATAGTCTACTAGCTTTAATAAGGAGATATAGAATATTAGATATATTTTAACGTCGATTAGAAGATTTAGTTTATAATTTATTAATTCTTTACTCTTTTTAATTAAAAATAGTCCGACTTTAATATAATTTAGTTTCTTATTTAATTTTTTACTCTTTATATTTTTCATTAAGAAATTTATTTTATCCCCCTCCTTTAATTAAAGATACTCTTTTTAATATTTATCGACTCTCGTTTTAATTTAAATATTTATTAATTTAATTTAGGTTTATATATTTTTATATAATACTTTTATATTAATTATATAAATTAACGCCTTCTATACGTTTAGTCCCTACCTAGGTTTAAGAAATATATCAAGATATTTATTATAATTCGCGAAGAATAGTATAAATTTTATTATATTAAATTAATTATTATTAAATATTAGTTAAGTTATAAGTAAAAGTCTTATTTAATCGTTTTATTTCTTATTAACGTAATATCGTAAATACGTCTTTATTATTTAATTCGTCCGCTTTATTTATCTATTTATCTATAGGTAATATACGGTCGATATTTTTAATTTAATTCCGATAGTATTAATTACTATTTTCTAATAGTTAGAAGTAAATTATTTATCTCGGTTAAAAATAATTAATTTAGGTATCCCGTAATCCTTAATTAATCAATTTAATAATATAAAGGCGATTTATTCTACTTTATAAATCTCTATAATTAGTATTATTATAACGTATTAATTAAATTTATTATAAATTATTATAATAGAGTTAAAGGCTTATATCGTAATAAGATCTTTTAATTTTAGTAATTTAATAACGAAGTTTATTAGAATATCGTCCTATAGTATTTTTAGTACCTAGGCGAATTAGATTTAATTAGATTTAATATACCTCGCCGATTTATTTTATTAATATTCGATATACTCTTTAATATATTTTTCGATATATAATTTTAGTCCTAGCGTATTATATTCTTTATAGATAAATTTTATAATTTTAATAACTCTAGGATATCTTTAGGCTAGATTATTATAATAATCGTAAATAATTTCCTTAAAATATCCTTTAGGAAGATAAGTTTTTTTATTATATTTTAATAATTTAGTTTATAGTTATTAACTTTTTAGTATTCTAGTTAAAATATTGTTTTTATACTTCTTCTAAATATTATTAATAATTCTGGGAATAGAGATATATAATATCGTTATTAGTTATTATACTAGGATTAGCGATTTATCCTATTATTAAATAAGAGCTAGTTATATAACTACGTCTTTATCCTTTATATAATTTTCTCGTTTATTAAATATATTAACGCGATTATTATCTTTTCCTAGAGTATAGATAATCTTGAATTTATATTATTTCAATAGTTCTAATTATTTAACCTATCTTCGATTTAATTATTTTATCGTTATAAAATTAAGAAGATTTTTATAGTTTATAAAGATAGTAAAATCCGAGTAGTTTTTTATATATACCCTTTATTATTTTAATAAGGATACTACTATTAGTAATTCTTTATTATAAATATTATAGTTTTACTCTATTAATAATATTTTCCTAGAATAATATATAATAAAGTATTATTTATTATACCTCTATTAAAGTATATAAGCGACTATTATTAAATTTAAAACGTCGGTTTCGATTCGAGCTAGTTCGTTACTTTAAAAAGAATATAATATTAATAACTTTTTATAAACCTCTTCAAATACCCCGAAAGATTATTATTATTCTTTTCTTTATTAGAAAGTAGTATTTTTCTTCGTAATATCCGTTAATAATAAGGTCTTTTTAGAGTAATCTTTAATAAATCTTTTATTAAAGTTTATAAATCCTAAGAAACTTTATATTATTTTAATATTATATAATATAAATTATTCCTTAATACTCTTAATTTTTTTAAGGTTTATATAAATATCTTTAATATTAATTATAAATTTAAGGAATTCGACCGATTCTTTATAAAACTCGTATTTCTTTAATTTAAAAAGAAGTCTAGCTAATAATAAATAAATTAGGATATTCTATATATATTAAATATATTCTTCCTTATTAATAGAGTAGATCTAAATATTATCGAGGTATATAATTACTATTATATTTAAATATACTCGTATAATATTGTTAATTAATATTTAGTAGGTTACTAATGCGTTAATAAATTCGAAGAGTATTATTAAGTATTCGGAATAATTATATTTAATTTTAAAGATAATTCTCTACTCCTCGCCTTCTTTTATTCGAATTAGATTATACGCGCCTTAAAGATTTAGTTATATAAAGATTTTTATTATCGTAAACCGATCCTATAACTAATTAATATTTAGTAAAGAGTACGGATTCTTTATTATAATATTATTTAACTTTCGGTAGTTTATATATAATTATAGACTTTTATCCTTTTTTATTATAAAGAGGATTAGATAATCTACTAGTAATTTAGATTCTTAAATAAATTCTTTTTTAAAATTCTTATTAATATACCCGTAAAGTACTCCGAATTCTTTTTTTAATAAAACGTAAATAAGTTTAAATATCGGTTATTTATTAAATTCGAGTTCGATTTTATAATTTTATAATTAATATTTAGGTAATATTTTTATAGTTATCTTTTTTTAAAAAAGGTACTTTAATTATTAATATTCTTTAAGGATATTAAGAGGTTCGTTTTTATTTTTAAAAATTTTAATTTATTGGCCCTATTAATCTCTTTAACTAGTATATATTAAATCGGATCCTTATACGAGGTTATTTATATACGAAGATAAAGTATTATAAATTTCGACCGGGCTACGATTCGATTTTTTATTTATAATTATCTTTTATAAATATATAAATATTATATTAATAACGTTTTTAGTATACGGAAATATAAGTACTCTTTTATTCTAATCGATTATTAGATTATATTTCTTTAATTAAGGTATTCCTAGAATAATATAATAAATAGTTATTTTTATTATATCGAAGGTAATTTCTTTATAATAACGTTAAATAATAATTAGTAACGGGAATATTTCTTTATTTATTTTTCTCATTAATAACTTAAAACCGTTAATTAATTAAAGTTTATATATATATATTTTTTTTCTTAAATTAGTAGGTTAATTACTTAATTTATTATTCGAGATATAAAATTACTAGTTACTCTTAAGTTTATTATTATAACGATTTTATATCCGTTAGTTTTTATTAATATTTATATATATATATCGTATTAAGCTAAATATAGATATTATTCTAAAGTTAATATATTAATATCTTTAAATTTTTTATTAATATAGGGACTAGTCTTTTCTCGATAAAGATAAGAATTTATAGTAATCTTTAGACTTAAATTACCTTTCGTAATCTTTAGTTAAATAATAGTATTATTCGTTCTAGTTATAGTATTTCGTTTTCTTATTATATCCTATCTAGTTTCGTAGTTATAATTATTAATCTTTATTATAACCTAGGAAGATTTAATTTTCCTTTTTTTTAATTAAATACTACGAATAATTATCCCTAACGTAATTATTTTATTAATTATAATTATATCTTAATTTTACGATATACTTTCGCTCTCTTAAATTATTATAATAATATTTATAATATTCGTTTATATATATTAACTAGTATATCTCCTTATATCTTAAATAATATTTATTATAAGTATAATTAATTCTAGAGAGTTACTTCTTCCCTTTTTTTCCTTTTCTTCGGGTTTCTTTTTTAATATAATAAATTAACTTTTAAAATTATCGAGATAATTTATTATTTAAAATTACTCTTTAAGATTTATTATATTTTATTTTTAGTTTTTATCTTTCCTTTAAATCTTCTTTTAAAGTTTCGTTATTATTAATATTTAATTCTTCGAGTTCTCGAATTCTTTAAGCGATCTTTTTTTTATATCCCTCTACTTTTTTAGTAGGTCGTTAAGTATAGTATCGTTTTATATTAAATCTTTAGAGAGCCTAGTTACGTTATCTAATATCTTCTTCTTAAATATATTTAATTATTATCGATTTATTATATTTTTCGAATAATAGTTCCTAGCGATATAGCCCGGCTTATTATAATTATAATAATTTTTTTTTACCCCTTTATTATTATTTATCTTTTTTTTAAAACTCTCTCGTAAATCTCTTTTTAGTAAAATCGAGTTTTATTAATATATAATTATACGGGTTAAATTTCTTATAACGATAATAACTAGCCGAATTATATTTATTATTATAAACTTTTAAATATCTTTATTCGTTAACTCCTCCGTTATAATATTTCTTTATTATATATTTATATAACTTATCGCCGATTTTAATTATTTATTTCATAAGTATATCGAGGTCTTTAATACTAGTTCTTATTCGTATAAACTTATTCTTAATATTATTTTTTAATCCTCGTCGATATATTATTATAAAAGTAGTATTAATTAATTAATTAATTTATATACCTACTCAAGTAAAATTATTTCGCTTATGAGGGAGTTTTATAGAATATATATAATACCTAATAGTATTATTAAATAACCGTTAAAGAAACCTTTTAAAAGAATAAAAACTTTAGTTTATTTTTAATCTCGGTTCTAGATATTTTAGCCTACTAACTAGTAGGTCTTTCTATATATTATTAATTCTTCTTTTAAATTTCTTCTTCGTGTAAATCTTTAAAATTAATAATTTTATATTAACTTTAGATAACTTTATTATTTTATTTTTTATATTTACCCGTCTTTTTAAAATTTATTATTTATCTCCGTTACGGGCTTAAGCTTTTATAATATATATAAATATAACCGTAATTAAATATTATATATTTTATTATACCGGTACGCTAGCCCTATTATCTCTTTTTATTATTATTTTATACTCTTTCGCCTTTACTCTTAATTATATACACGTAGTTATTTTTTTATTATAACGGATTTTACGTCCCGCCGGTACCTCAATATAATTACCCGGCTATTAGGGTTACGACTCCTATATAGATATTAATATCTAGGAGTATAAATAAAGATTCTTTTATTTACGCGAGTTTCGTTTTACGTACCTATACTTTATTTATTTATTAACGGCGAGGAAAATATTTAGTCCTATAAGGTTTTATATAGTAGTTATTTTATAACTTTTAAAATAAAGGAAGCCCTTTATAATTCGAATATTATTAATATTTAATAGGTAGTTAGACGGGAGCTCTTATTTAGGCCTAAAACTTCGGCTTTATATATATATATCTATTCTATACTCTTTTTTATATATAGGTATAATAATTTTTTTTTTTTTATAATCCCCTTTTTCTAATATATCGGGCCGCGACTACGGTTACTTTTCTAATTAATTATATTATAGAGGGTTCGTTCTTTATCGCTTTAATTTATTAAAGGAGAGAGAGGGAGGAGGAGGAGGAAAAAAAAAAAGAGATTTCTCTTTATTAATACTACGGTTATATTAAGAATATAAATACCGCTACGAGATAGGCTTAACGCGTCGCGATATAAAATCTTTTAGTTTTTTAAACTATTATAAATAGTAGCTAAAGATTCGTAGCTAGTAGGACGTATACCTAGATCTCGTTACTAGTTAAAAGTAGTATTATCCGAGTTATTAACGTCGTTAAACTCTTTTATATATTATTTAAAAAATAATTTGATTTATTTCTACGCGTTACCTTTTATATAAGTAATAGTAAAAGTCGTTTATTTATTAATTAATATAATATTCTCGTTAAATACGAAGAATAACTAAAATTAAATAAGTTAATTATTAAGTTTTTTATACTCTTTATAATATTAATTTAAACGGGAGACCTTAATACGGTCTCTATCTTTTATAATATTACGTCTTTTAATACTATTTTAGATATTTAAAACTAGGGCCTTTTATAATCCTAAAGTATTTATTTTAAAAGTATTTAAAATATTAAGACTCTCCGTTTAATACTTTAATATAATATTAATAGGAACTAGGTTAATTCTTTTAAAGAGGAGTATTAAAGATTAATAAATAATAGGTTTTATATAACTAGTTAAATATAACTAGATAAGTTTAATAAATTCAATTAAAGATTTAATAAATATCTATATTTAGAATCTATAATTAAAAGTCTTAAAGGAAATTAAATACGAAGCTTTTATTTATTTAAAAGTACGTTATTTATATAATAAAAAGAAACCGTATTAAGACCTTTATAATCTTTTATAATAGTATAATTACTAAGAATTATTAAGAATAATTACTCGGTTAGTATTACGATTATAACTGTAATTACTCTTATCGCGGGTTTAGTTAATTCTATACTAAGATCGTAATACTCTTTTTATAAATTATAAAGATATAAAAATTAGAGATTATAAACTACCCGTTATTACGTAAATATATTATAGTTAAAAATTAATAAAATTAAACGGAATTTATATTAATAAGAGTTATTATAGAATATAAATATAAAAGTTAATTAAAGAATCTAGATAAAGTTTAATCTTTTCTTAATTAAGAAATTAAAAAAGGAAATTCTAATTAAAATAAAACGAGGAGAACTGGGTTATTTATTTATATAGAGATTAGTAAATTATCTATTATAATTTTCCTTATTTAAGATCCTACTTCTTTTCCTTTATATAAAGACTATTAATCGCCGATCTCTAATTATTTATTTTATATTAAATTATATACCCTAACGTAGTTTCTAGTTATTAAAATCTTATATTTAATAAATATTTTATATAGTTTAATTCCTACTACGCCCTTTATAAATATTTATATATCTAGTTAAAAACAATTAGTTATAGCGGTTTATATCTTCGAGTTAAGATAATTATAATATATCGGTTATACCGCCTACTCTACTATACTCGGCGAAGAAGATAATTATATTTTAAAACTTTATTTAGGTAGATTTTCTTTAAAATCTCGCCTCCCGATATTTAATTATCCCTTATCGCTTTTTTAACTTTATACCGTTATTAAGTTTTATCGTAATAATTAATTAAATAATCCTAGTATTTCGCCTAATAAAACGCCTCGCCCTTAATAATATATAGTTTAACTTTAGTATAATTAAGATTATTATTATTACGAGCTCGAAATTTAATATTATAATTAACGCGGGTAAAGAGGGCTCGGCCGACGGGTATATAAAAATATTATTTTTTTAAAAACCTAATATCGGCCGAGTCTTTACTACGCCTCTCAAAGATATCTATTTATAGAGCTACGTTAGTTACTATTACTATTAATACTACTACCTAGATCTTCGCGCTAGGATTTCTATAATAAGTTACTAGAGATACTACGCCCTCCCTAATCTATAGCGAAAAGCGAGATTACTATCTTTAGGCTACGTTACTAAAACGGTACTATTATAGTATCTTTATGAGCGTAACTAGGTAGATATATAATAACCGTTATTAATTAAAGTTAAGCCTACGCTCCTCCGATTTTATTAACTAGTTCTATTATCTTATTATTATTTAATATTACGTTTAAACTATAACTAAGATATAACCCCTATTAATATAACTAGGTAGATATATAGGATACTCGAGTTATTATTATAAAGAATAAGGTATTTCTTTTATTAATTATATAAAACCCTAAAAGAAGAGTTAGGATTTCGTAAATTAAAAGTTCTTAATTAATACTATAATAGGATTATAAATTAATTAAATTATAATAAAATAATAGCGGGTAAAGAAAGAGAGAGAGTAAAAAAATTTAAAATAATAAAATTAAGCGAAGAGATAATTTAATATATTTTAAAAAAAAGTTATTTTAAGCTAGCCTATAAAGTAGAGGAGGATATATAAAGCGGCGAATTAAATAAAACGTTTATATTATTAACTTTAGTCGTAGAATAAAATAAATAAATTAAAAAAGAGTTAGGGTAAAGATTATAACGATATAATCCCTAAAAAAAAAGTTATTAATATAATACTTTACCTAAAAATCTAAATATAAGGATCGATAATAATCGGTAGAAACTAGCTAGATAATAGGATAGGGGCGTAGACCCTTATAATATAAAAAAAAGCGAGGGGACGATAAAGAGATATAGAAGAAAAATAAAAAGAAATAAGAAAATAACGAGTAGTATAGGTCTTTATACCTAGAAAAAGCGGCGGGTAAAGCGATACTAGGCGCTTTACCCGAAGGGGCCGCGTTTTAATTAAAAGTAAAAAAAAGTTACTCTTTTACCGTCCCCTTGTTTATAAATATAAAAATTCTTAAACTTTAATAAAAATATATTTATTCTCTTAGATACCTAGAGTTATTTAAGAAACTAAAAGCGAGGAAATTCTAAATTAAATAAATTTGAATTTATTAAAATAAACTTTTTATTTCTAAAATCGAAAAGTTTATTTTATTACTACTAATTTTTAGTGGTTTATATCTTATTATAAATATATAATAATATCGGAGATAAGGGAATCTTAACTAATAAAATAAAATACGATAATATTAATAATAATACTATTACTCGATAATAATCGAAACCGTTTAATAAAATTAACTTTTATTATTAAATCTTTATAATATAACGATTTAATAATACTTAATAGTAGATTAATCTCAAATTAATTTAATATATATATAGCGCGATAAAAGAACGATATTTAATATTTAATATAAAAATCTATTCATCTTTATCTAAACTAAACGAAATAATCTATATTATCTTATTATATAAAATCGAGTATAATTTAATGATACACTATATAGTATAACCCTAACATTATAAATTTATTTAGATAAATAATATTATTATTTAGAATAAAAATTTTAGGAGTGAGTTCCGAGTTAAATTAAATATAAAAACTTCTTTAAAAAGGAGCTACGAATAAATAAATTATAAAGAATTAAAATATTATTTTATAAAGTACCCCTATTTTAATATTAATATAATATAACGAATTTATTAAATACCGGGACCTTAAACTAGATTAAAACTTTAGTTTTAAATAAATTATTAGTTATAATATAATAAATAACTTTAATTAAATTACAAAACGGATTCGGATAAATAATATTAAATAAGAATAAAATAATTATAAAATAAATTATAAACTAAAAGAGAAACTAACTTAAAACTTTTAATAATTAATTATTAATATAAATACCCAAACTTTCTCGATATAAGTCTATAAATAATATAATATTATAAGAAATTCTTTCGAAGTTTATCTAGGTAGAGTAAAATTAATAAAATTAGTAAAAAAATTAAAATATTTCTAGGGGCTACCGGTAAATAGAATATTCGTTAATAATTTAATAAATACTAAAAAGATAACTACCGGATAAATAATATTTTTAAGGAGTTTAAGAAGTAATCTTTCGAATAATAATATATACTTATCGCGTTAATTAATATATTATAGAATAATCCGCTATTAAATCTTAATAATATACTCGAGGTCCTATAGTAGAATCGAGCGAACGAATAAAAAAAGTATAATAATCTCCGCTATAACTTAATAAAGAACTTTTATATAATTAAAGGAAACTCGAATAATATTAAAACTATTAACGATATTAAGGTTAAAAGAGAAGAATTAATTCATTTTCTTCCCGAAATTATAAATATATATACGGATATATTTACCTAGATTTTAGGCGAATAAATATTATATCTATCTTTTTATATTATTATATATAAGATATTTTTTTCCCTAGAAGTATTTATAAAAGAGTTTACTTAATTCGAATAAATAGTTAAAAAGGATATTTAGCGATATTTTACGGAAATAAGTATTAATTTTATTAAAGGCCTATTTTTTAATAAATAAATTAAGATACGATTAATTCTATTTATACTAGACTTTACTAAACTTATTACTAACTCTTAACTCGATATTAATTTAATTTATATATCGTTTATAAATTAATATATTAACGAAAAGATATATATTAATCTAAATAACTTTTATTTTAATAATATCGCTATACTCGGTTAAAATGCGCCGAAATTAGATAGGATTTAATAGATAATATAAAGTTTAAGGGATATATAATTTAAACGCGAAGATATTAAAGCGCGGGAATAAATACCCGAGAAATTTATAATTATATCAAATATACTATTAATATTATATATTATAGCGAAAGTAAATATTACCGAGTCTCGTTTTTCTAGGTATAAAATTTATTATTATTTTATATTAAAGACTTCTCTAATTATTAAATAATAATTTATAAATAAATTTAAAATATCGGGTAGTAATGTTATTATTAAATTTCTCTATATAAGTTATTTTATTAATAAATATAAAACCTATATCGGCGCTTTTTAAAATAATATTTATAACGATATTAAAACTAATGTTTTTATACTCCCGTACTAGTTATTCTTTAAAGATTATATAATAACCTAGGTAATATAATCGGTATTAGAGAATATAAACTAGCTAGATAAGATTCAAGAGTATACGAAAAAACGGACTTATTATATTAAATATTTAAATACTACGACCGCGTATATATAGTATATTAAAATTAAAATAAATATTATAATTTTAAATCTATAAAGGAAGTAAAGTATAAGACGGGAGAGTACGATTAAATATTAAAAAGAATAAATATTATTAATATTTCCTAGTGGTAAATAGTTAGAAAGTTTACGCGAGTAAAAATAAAAGCTTTTATAAATAAATCCGTTTATTTAATATAATCGAAGGTTATCCGATAATATTCGATAATATTAGTATAAAAAGATACTTAATATTTATATAGTTTAACGCGGTAGGTAGTTAAAATTATTAATAAATATATTTATTTTAATATTATTTAATATCGTTCGATAATATTTAAAAATACTCGATAAATAGAATATTTAATATTTAGTTCGATTAAAATAATAATTTTAGCCTTATTCTAAAAGTTATTAATAAAGCGCTCGAATAATTAAATCTTATTAATCGGATATTTAAAGAGTATTTAAAGGGCCCGATATATATTTAACGGGCGCCTTAAATAAAACCCTAGAATACTTCGGGCTCTTAAGGTTCCGCGAGTACCCGTTTAATAATCTTAGTTTTTAAGGTATTCTACGCTTTAACCCCGAGCCGCTAGAGCCGGGTTTCGATTTACCGATAGTAGTAATTAATATAATAAAGTATATAAGAAGAGAATATACCTCGAATATAATTATTATTAAATTAATAAAAATAAACCTAGTAAAGAAACTATAAAGTATAATAAATTATTATTATAATTAATATTACGTAGTCGCGCTAATAGCGGATTAGTTATATTTATTAATATATTTATAACTAGAATAAATTAATATAAATAAATTAATATTATTAGTAAATAAGAGTTATTTATAGGATTAGAAGAAAGTTATATATAACGAGAGTATTATCTATTAATTAATTATAATACTAGAATACTATCGTAGAGTTAGAGTAATAATATACGAGAAAGATTAAAGGAGTTACGAAGAGAGAGAATAAATAAATAAACGAGTTTATTTTAATAATAAATCGTTATATTAAATATCTTAACGTCGTTATAGATTAATACGCGCCTCCGCTTCGCTACCTCGCTTTTATTAATAGGTACTATCGTTATTATAATAATTATATTATTACTAATCTACGGGTATAATATTAGGGCTATATTATTTATATATAATACTTCGCTACTAGTATTTATTATAGTATAGTAAGAATATATAGTAAGAGTAGTTACTATTATTCTATTATTAATATTATAAATATTATAGGAATAATCTAATATACTATATTTATTATAAATACTAAAAACGCTATAAAGACGATAATATTTTCAATTTCGCTCCGTTATTATTATATATTATAATATTATAAAGACGAAAGAAATATTATTTAATTAATTATTATTATTATATATTAATACTATAGAGATAACTTTATAAATATACTATTTATTTACTACTAGTATTATTATATAGTAGAGGTAGTATAATAGTATTACTCTTTTATTATTAATATTATTTAATAATATTATAGGAATAATTTTATATTACTCCGCGACTAGTATTAAATATTAATATTATAGGACCGATAGTATAAACTAGAAAACTCTTTTTTCTTTTTTCTTTTTTCTTTATTAAGTTAAATTTTTTTAATAAATTTCGATTATTTAATTAAATATTATTCCGTAACTAGTACTATAGATATTAAAGAATTAGATATATAATCTTATATTTAAATTACTATTTAAATAATATTATTATACTAAATAACTTTTTTCCTTTATTTCTCTTAGGGAGTTTAAGGGTTATTTAATAAATATCTTTTAATTTAAATATTTAAATACCTAGGGACTAGGGCCTAAAGAAAGAGGTAATTATAAAATAATAATATATTATATATACCTACGCCCCGTTATAAAGTATTAATATATTATATATATTTATACTCCGCTACCTCTATAATATTATTATTTATCGATACGGGGTTCTAGCCTTAATATCGCGGGGTTCTAATTTCTAATAATTTTATATCGAGTTAATATTCCTCTATAATATTAGAATCCTTAGAGATTAGTTTTATTATTAAATCTAGGATTTAAAAATTAATTAATAATGAACCTCGTAATTATTTTATATTTCTTATATTATTCTTAAATTACTAACTCTACGCTAGCGGCCTTAAACTTTATATTTATTTTTTATAAACTAGTTTCTTTACTTTTATCGACTATTATTTATCGACGGATTTATAATTTTATTCTTTTACTCGTTAAATATTATCTCTCTACTATTATTATCTATTAATAAAATAATTACTACTTATACGATATTAATTTAAACTACGACCCGCTCGGCTCGGGAGTATTTAATTAATTAAAACTATAATATTTATAAAAACGACGTTATTAAACTAGTAGCGAGCGAAGTTACTAAAAAAGAAATAAATTACTATAATATTATTTTACTTTATAAATAAAGAAAGTTAAATAAAATAATAACTTTATATATTAATAATTATTGAATACTCTTTAGAGTAGTTTAAATAGAAAATAAATACTAGATTACTAAAATATCGAGGTTTATTTTCTCTTTCTTATTTTCTCTTTTATAATATTATAAAATTTATATTAATTCTTTAGACTATCTATAAATACTATTAATATTACTATTTACTCTTTCTAGTATATTAATAAAAACGATAATTTCTTTCTTTTAAAAAAGGCGATTTATTTTAAGATATTTATAAAGTTCGTATTATTATTATAAATATTAAATATAGATGGGCGCTAACTTAATTAGGACTAGACTAGTATTTAGTTCTAGTATATTAATATTAAAACCTCTATAATTTAATTCTATATTTTTTATATTCTATATTACTATATTAACTCTTTATTATTATAGATTATTAATTTAGTAAAAGAGGATATTTTAAATTATATTAATAAATTTATTAAACTAGTTTTTATTATAACCTAAAATATTTAAATAATATTAAATAATATTTATATATATTTCTAAATCGATTAAAGATAAAGTAAATAATAATTTATATTTATTCTCTAGATTTATAAAGGAACGGAATATCGGCGGTAATTAGAATTTTTAATTTTCCGTTAAAGTAAAGTATGGGTAAATTTTAAAAGTAAATATTAATATCCTCTAAATATTATCAACCCTATTAGAAAATCGTTTACGGGTTTACGTTGAAACTTTATATTAGATACCGACCCGAGGTTTAATAGGATTAGTAAATTAGGGGTCTAGATAAAGTCCTATTAATAAATAATATTTACTATTAATAGATTTAGTAACTCGATAAATAATTAATAATTTAAATATTAGACGTATAGGCTTATTATATACTCTATAGTATACGTATTAATATACGTAAAAGTATTTTGAATAGTATATAATATACGGCCCCCGTAGTAGTCTCTAAAACATTAGACGAAAGCCCCTCATAGTATATACAATTATAGTATATACTAAGGCATACGCTAAGGTATACGCTATAGTATACGAAATAACGTGGTATTTATATATATATACTCCCCGGATATACCCGGGTAACGCCTCTATAAGAACTTTTATTAAAACTTATTATTCCGGGCCCGGTAGGTCGCTAGCGTTAATAGTTATTATTAAAGATCGCTATCGTTAATAACGACGATTATAAAACTTTATTTATTTAGTCTTATAATAAAGTAAGTTATTATTAATATATTAACGATATATATAAATTATTAAAATTACTAATTTTATTAAAATTAATTTAGAGTTACTAATAGGATACTATTTAAACCCTCGATTTATTAAATTTATTAAATTTATTAATAGAATATTAATAATTTTATCCGTAAATTAAGATTACTAGTAATATTTTATTAATAATTTTTCTTAGTAAAAATTATTGATAGGACGCTACTAGCCTTATCCGCGTAGGCGGTAACTCAGGTTTTAATAGAAGTTTTTGAGATTTATCGATAAGATTTACTTTAGTTTTTTAATTATACTTTATAACTCGTACCTCGTTATTATTAATTTTTTTAGAATTAGCCCGAAATCTAAACCCCTTCAAATTAGTAATTACGGAGTAATTTTTAAGGGTTATAGGTTAATTATTAATTAATAAAGAAATTAACCCGATATAGGTTTAACTCCTACGCTAATCCCGAAGGGGTAATACTTTAACGAGGTATTAATTATATAAAATACTACTAAGACCCTAAGGGATTAAAGTAAATATTTATTCTCTATTTACCCTCGTTTATTTATACGTATAAAGTTATCTCTATTTTAGAGTTCTTAGAGTATCTGAGTTTTAAGTTTACTTATATTCGTTTCGAACGTCGATAAGATTTAGGTTTCCTTATATATATTATTTTACTACTTGAAATTACGTTAATTATTAATTATTAATAAGTTTTTCGAGTAGTAATATATAATTAAATAAGTTATATATTATATTAAAGCGTAACTATCCTTTTATTAGAAATTCTACGGTATAAATAATAAATATTCGAATATAATTACTATCTTTTAAAAATAATATATTATACGAATTTATTTATTAATAATATACCGTTTTAAGTACTTTAATTAATAATTTTAATTATAAGAAATTTATTAAATATAATAGTCTCTTTTTCTAAATAGTATAAATAATATAAAACTCTATTTATACTTTATGAGTAGAATATCGGGTAGAATAGGAAATTAAGAAGTAAATCTCGGATAAACTACGGATAGAAATTAGATAAAGTATTAATAAAGTATTAATAAAGTATTAATAGAATATTTAAATTAATAATTTTAATATTCCTCCGAGTATTCTCTTTAATAAATTTATACCGGTTTAAGTATTTATAATATAAATATATATATTTAGGCGTCGTAAGTTACTTACTACCTACTTTATATATTATTAATAAATATTTAAAAACACGTTACCTAGTAGTAGATATTATAATCTCGAAATTATTTAATCGAAAGTAAAGTATTTAATATATTCTTATTATCCTAATTACGATAATACCGTAAACTACTAATTTTAAAAGTATATACACCGGGTATTAATAAATAATTATAATTCTATCTACTTTATTTACTACTAGTATATTTTTTAAAATATTCCGTTATCTAGTAGTCCGAAATTAATTAATTATTCCTAAGTTTTTTAAGAGTATTCCTCTTTTTATATTTTCTCTTAAAAAACTCCTCTACCCCTTTTTAATTTTAAAGTAATTTTTATTATACTTTATTCTCCCGAAATATCCCTACTTTTATAATATAGATTTTATAAAGTTTAAAGAAGTAATAAAAATAGATTTAAACGGGCAAATACGAAAGAATAATTAACGAAAAAAATAAGAAGAAAATAATAGAGGCGAGGCGAGAGTTTATAGATTTTATAATCTATATTAATAATTAACTAAACTTTTTAGCGCTTTTTATACTTTTTATCTATAATATATAATTAAATTAAACTTTTTAGGCGCTTTTTATACTTTTTATTTATAATATATAATTAGATTAAGCTTTTTCAGCGCTTTATATATTGAAATTCTATAGTATATAATTAGATTAGGTTTTTCCAACGCTTTTAAAAGACGCGCGATTTATAAAGAATAAATATTAATCGGTTATTATCTTCCTAAAATACTAACTAATTATATCGTATATTAACTACGACTTAACTAGATTTAAATAAATAGAAATAGCGTAGAGTAATCGTTTTTCTAAAATACCTAAAGTATTAATAATTAATAATATTTTAATTATCTATTATTTAGTAGTAATAATATAATTTAGAGCGAGAATCAGGGTTTAGAATATATTTAATTTATACTCAAGGGTTAAAATCTTTTAATTAGAAATATATCCTAAATTACTAAATTCTTTTAACTAATTTTCTATATTTATAATAACTCGTTTTAATTAATTATTTTATTTATCTTAATTGAGAAATTATAATAACTAGATTTTAAAGTAGTTATTTTATTAAATTTTCCGATTATTATTAACGCGAGTTTAGCGGCTACTTTAGCTCTAAATTTAAAATATATAATATTAAAATTTATATTAAATCTATACTCGCCCTCCTCGACCGGTATAATTAAACTATACTAGGTATAATTAACTCGATCCGTCTATATATAGTATATAGCCTTAATAGATAATAAAATAAAAAAAGTAGATACTAAATTATAGAAAATAAAGCGCTAGAGAATTATTTAGAAATTAAAGAAATAATAACGAATTTTATCGAAAGAGTTAAAGGCGTAAAGAATAACCGCGAGATAAACGAATATATATAGAGGATTTTAAAGATAGTAGAGTACGCTACGGAATAAGAAAGAGAAGAGAAAGAAATAACCCTCGCTCTCTTCTATTCTAATAAAGAAGAGAGTAGAAGGGAAAGAATAAGGATTATTAAAAAAAAGAAAGAACTACCTATTATTCCCTTCCTCCCTACTCTCCCTATAGAGCTACTCCTATATATAACTATATATACGTGTATATATACCCTATTACTACTCCTATATAGCCTATATATATATTTATATATAGTTTATATATACGCCTATATATACTTTATTACTACTCTTATATAGCCTATATATACGCCTATATATAAAATATATATATGCGTATATATACCTTATTACTACCTCTATATATAGTCTATATATACGTGTATATATCCTCTATTAAATAGTATAAAGATTAGGACAATTAAGAAAGCGATTAAGAAATACTAAATCTTATATATAATTTGGACTAGCCTCTTAGTATTAACTATATATAATATATAAAGATAAAAATAAACCATATTTTAAAATAATAATAAACTTATATATAAACTATATATAAAAGTATTAATAAAGTATATATACGCGTATATATAAACTATATATAAAAGTAGTAATAAGGTATATATACACGTATATATAATTATATATAGAGGTATATATAGGCTATATAGAAATAATAATAAAGTATATATATACGTATATATAACTTATTACTACTCTTATATATAGATCATTTTTATCTTTATATATAATTTATTTTTACCCCTATAAGTTATATATAGTTAATATTAAAAAGCTAGTCTAAATTAAATATAAGATTTAGTATTTCTTAATCGCTTTCTTAATTATCCTAATCTTTATATTATTTAATAGAGGATATATACGAGTATATATAAATTATATATAGAGGTAGTAATAGGGTATATATATATATATATATATAAACTATATATAAGTATAAATATAGACTATATAAAAGTAGTAATAAAGTATATATAAATATATATATAAACTATATATAAGTATATATATAAAATATATAGGAGTAGTAATAAGATATATATAAATATATATAAAACTATATATAAGGGTAGTAATAGGGTATATATATACGTATATATAATTATATATAAGAGTAGCCCTATAGGGAGAGTAGAGAGGAAGAGAATAATAAAGAAAATAATCTCTACCCTATTCTATAATATATAATAGAGTATTAAGTATAATTTAGGAAATAAATATAATATTATATTTATAAAAGTATAGGGTAGACTTTAAGCGCTATAAGTATACGTAAATTAATTAAATTTAGTTAAGCGGGGTAATATTATATCTTAACTCTTAAGTATTATTAATTTTTATAAGCGCTCCTAAGAATCTAACGCGCTCCTAAGAATTTAACGCGCTTATAAGAATATTTTTAACTCGTAAGAATATTTAAATTTAGAATACGTTATTAATATAGCTTTTATATATAGCCCCTATATATAGCCCTATTTATAGTTATGGCCTTATTTCATTTATAGTTATAGCGTATTCTATTTATAGTTATAGTATATTCTATTCGTAGTTATAGTTAAGGCCCTTATTTATAGCCAAGGCTCTATCGTTATCGCTGTCGTATAATATAATTATACCTGGTAAAACGTCGCCGTATACCCGGTATTATACAGCCCAGGCGTCACCCCCGCGTAGATTTCGCGCGAATCGATTAAATCCGGGAATTAAAAGTTCCTGGCGTTAAGGGTGGTTCCGGGGGGTCGTTACCGTCGATAGGGGCGATTATGGAACATCATATATACGCGTATATATAGGCCATAAATAGGGGTATGCGCGCATCTATGGGGGTAAGAATGGCCATGTATGCGCATATTTATGGGCCATGTATGCGCGTATCTATGGGGGTAAGAATGGCCATGTATGCGCATATTTATGGGCCATGTATGCGCGTATCTATGGCAGCAGCAATGGCCATGTATGCGCGTATCTATGGCAGCAGTAATGGCCATGTATGCGCGTATCTATGGCAGCAGCAATGGCCATGTATGCGCGTATCTATGGCAGCAGTAATGGCCATGTATGCGCATATCTATGGGCCATGTATGCGCGTA